>ENA-UOOR01001039-UOOR01001039.1-fermentation-metagenome-genome-assembly--contig:-NODE-1039-length-34877-cov-13.875424_pt1 | contig 34877 bp, 30 predicted proteins | sample MGYA00245780_ERZ724029 | MGnify/ENA primary metagenome ERZ724029 (study PRJEB28704, sample SAMN03018315) | fermentation metagenome | biome: anthropogenic terrestrial biome; feature: soil... | reverse complement strand
GAATTATTTTTTGACGGAGACACAAATAAAATCAATGCTCAATTATAAACTATAAACTATAATTTATATTTCCAGATAATCGAGTAGGGAGGAATTTCTCCAATGTCGGTATTATGGACATATTCTTATGAGCAAAAACCCATTAAACAATAACCATAGTGGCAACAGTAATTGATAAAAGCAATAGCAATAACGGCAATAAAGTCATTATCAGACCTTATTTATAACGGTATGAATAGTAACGGTTTTATCAATTAACTAAATTCTCTATGTGGAAAAGGAGGTGACATACAATGCTGCATATAAGAGCACCGAATAGACAAAAAGGCTCTCATAATATCCGCAACTAACCTCAGACCTTCGAATCTTTGGATTAAAGGGATATTCAAGAGCCACTTCTATTATACAGTTATGTATGACTCAACACAATAGGATAAAAAATAGATGCTGCTTGTCAAAATTTTGCTTTCCATAATAATGATTATTGAATCATACATTCCTGTAATAGCTTCACCTTATGTATTCACTTAATATTTACTGCGTGTTATGGAAAAAATATGACGTATTGTATTGACAGAGAGCAAAAAAAAATTATTTTACTGAGCCTAGATGATGTAAGAAGCGCAAAAAGCATTACTGTCTTATGCAATGATTTTGCTTCTGATTCATATTTAAAAGGAGTTGCTTTTTTATTCATATAATATTGTAGAAATAAGGTGAATTTATATTTTTTGGTGTTCTTGACTGTCAATTTTTGATATGTTACTCTAACTATGAGAAAAGCAAATTCCTATTATATATTATAATAGGATATCTCACTTTTTTTATCAGCTTATTTGGATCAGAAAGTAAGAAGCAAATTACTGTCGGAAAAAAGTTATGCTGAGTTATTTAGGAGACAGAATAAATGGTCTTACGGACTGGGATATCATATTTTAAATTTACATAAACATAGTATCCTGTCCAATTATGGAATCAACAGGGGGTGGCGATCCGCTTTTTTCATCATTCCACAATTGTGCGAAGCTATGGCGGTTTTTACAAATTGCGATGCCGGCGAAAATACAATCAAACAATATTGCTTGACCTGGATGAAAAAAAACTGGGGCAGCTAAAAGACCGACAGATTGAGCTGCTGGGGCTGAAGCGATCCCCTTCGTTATGGTATATGCTGAGAAATCTCCTGTATATATGGTGTACTTGAGCTGGCTATCGTATTGCTGGCATAACGTTGCCCTATTATTTTATTTAAACGACATATGTAATATTGGGGGATAGAATGATAAAGCGACTAAAAAACACATGGATATGGTATGTATTGTCGGTTATTTATCAGGCAAATAAATGGTTAATGTTCTTACTAGTTTTTTTAAACGTATTCATCGCTCTGATTCCCATGATTCAGGTGATTGCTTTTGCGAATCTGATCGATACGGTTATTCAGATGAAGCAGGTTGGTTTTTCATCACTAACAGTTCTTCCTGTTATCGGTATCCTCATACTTCTACTTATCATAAAAAGCTTTTCAGAAAAAATTTACAGCTTAATAAATACATCCCTTATTAACCGGATGCGGAACGGATATGTGATGACACTACTGGAAAAGCACGCAAGACTTGAATACAAGTATCTGGAAAATCCGGAAGGCCTTGATCTGTTTGCTCGTGTGATGAATTCGCCAGAACAAAAGATATACGACTGCCTGATGAATCTGATCGGAACGATATCTCTTTTTATCACTATAATCAGCCTGGGATCCACCATTGTATATTATACATGGTATATTGGCTTCTTACTTCTTGTCGTAGTCATACCGCCATGATTGTCGCTGTACGCGGAGGTCGTGCCACATATGAGGCCAATAAAATCGCTACAAAATATCAAAGAAAATACCAATACTATGGGGGTGTGCTGACCAGCCGCGAGTCGAGTCTGGAACGCTCGCTGTTCGGATATGGATTGCGGCTGAACGATACCTGGAAAGAAAATTTTGAAATGGCCAGAAAAATCAATTTCAAAACCATTTCAAAATGGATTCTCCGTTCCTCCATATACGGAATAATCAGCATAGTAGTACTGGCAGTTATTATTATTTGCCTGATATATATGACTATCCAAGGTATTATATCCATAGGCATCTTTATCTCTTTGATTAATGCCATCTATCAACTAAGCGGAAAAATGACATATGAATTATCTAGCCAAATGGAAAGTCTGATCAGAAATCGTGAATATATCAGCGAGGTAAAACAGTTTCTGGACTTGACGGAGGTCGATGGAGCTACCCATAACCCAGTAGATCCACCAATACCCTTTGAATCATTGCAATTTACCGATGTGTGGTTCAAGTATCCTGGAACAGATACATATATTCTGAAAGGATTGTCTTTTTTACTGGAAAAAGGGAAGCATTATTCATTTGTTGGAACAAACGGGTCGGGTAAATCAACGATCATTAAACTGATCATCGGGCTCTATACCGAATATGAAGGCGAAATATTGTTAAACGGAAAATCCATACGAGAGTATTCGCAAAGCGATCTCAAAAGTATTTGTGCCATTGCTTTTCAGGATTATTCCTGCTACTTTACTTCGATTCACGACAATATTGCTTTGGGTAACATAAATCATTTCACTCGGAGCATTTGGATTTTTTCAGGAAAAAGTAAAAGAGACTGTCCGGTTACTAAATAAAGAGACATGGGATAACCAAAAACGCATTGTTTTGTTTGAATCCCTTATGAATGCTATAACCTTTGTATTTTACGGCAGTATTTTGATTTTATTTACCAGGTCCTTATTGCTCGGTAACATATCGACCGCGGCGTTTGCCGCCATTTTTGGTTCCATCGACTCCATGTTTTTATTTTTTTCGATCGTATTGAATCGTAATATATCGACGGTGAGCAATAATTTTGGACTTGTACGAAATTACTACCGTTTTTGTAAATTAGATGTAAGCCATGGAATTGCGAAAAAAATGGACATTGACGCAGGAATCCAGTTGCGTGATATTTCCTTTGTCTATCCAAATAAGGAAATCAAGGCACTTGATGCTATTAATCTAGATATCCAAAGTGGCGAAACCATTGCTTTTGTGGGTGAGAACGGCTCCGGAAAATCCACCCTTGTTAAAATTATTGCGGGCTTGTATCACCCAACGGAGGGAACCGTCACAGTCTTTGGAAGGGATTGCGTACAGGAAAGCATGTCGAATCGGTATGAAAGTGTATCTGCCGTGTTCCAAAACTTTCAGAAATACAAGATGTCTTTACGAACCAATATACAAATTAGTGATTTCAATTACACTGAAGCGGAACCGGAGTTGGAAGAGTTGGCTCGCGTTGCCGGCATTGATATTAATAACCGCAGTCTGACGGATGGGTATGAAACTATGCTGTCAAGGGATTTTGACGGGGTGGATTTATCCATAGGACAATGGCAGCGGGTTGCCATAGCCAGAGGACTTCATCGAAAAAGCACCTTGGTTTTTCTTGACGAGCCAACGGCTTCCATCGACCCCATTGAAGAATGTGAGTTATTCAGGCAGTTTATAAATATGTCGAAGGGACATACGACAATCATCGTTACGCATCGACTGGGATCAGCAAAAATCGCCGACAGGATTTGTGTACTGGATCAAGGGCGCATCGTTGAGGTGGGCAATCACGACGTGCTAATCGAAAAAAACGGTATCTATGCCACGCTCTATCGCTCACAGGCCAAATGGTATGATTGATTCGTTGGAAAGCGTCCGCACGAATGGAATGCAAAATCCGTGTAAACCATCTTGCATTATATAGAAGCAGTGAATGAGTCAAAAGGCGGTTGAAGTTTATTTTCCTACATATTTACTTCGATTATTAAACAGGAGGCGCTAGGATGCATTATTATGATTTGACAGAGTCGCAAAAAAGAATATGGTATACACAGCAAATCCATCCGGATTCTTATATGTATAATATTGGCGGGGCTTATTACATCAATAAAGCGATTGAGCTGTAAATGCCGCAGCTAATAACCAGGAAATAAGCAGTCCTGTACTCTCCGTGATAGAGAATAATCTTTCCCGAAAGGATGAGAAAAGCAAATTCCCATTATATATTATACTATTATAATTTTGCCAGCTTTTATCGACATGTTTTTGTTAAGCTGCAAAATAAGTTTTTGAGTTTTGCTTCAGCCTTTTAGATCTCAAAAACTTTCTTGCTGCTCATTTTCAAATATCGGGCGCATGAGAGGAAACATAATCGAGTCTTTGATATTGTTAGTTCCAGTCAATACTTGAAACACTCTGTCAATTCCCATTCCCCAGCCGGATATCGGTGGCATACCAAATTCCATAGCTATAATATAGTCTTCGTCCATCACCATTGCTTCTTCATCTCCATTGGCTTTACAATGTGCTTGCTCAATAAGGCGTTCCTTTTGTTCTTTCGGATTTACTAATTCAGAATATGCATTAATTATTTCTACCCCATTGATAATCAATTGGAATCGATCCGTTAATTGTGGGTTATCATCGTTTGCTCTTGCTAAGGGAGATAAATCAATCGGATGTTCAATTAAGAATGTTGGATTAATGATTTTAGGGCGACTTACTTTCTTATAAAGCAAATCTATTAAATTACCTCTTCCAAGAGTTTCAAGGTCTGTTACTGAAGCAAGTTCAATTCCCATTCTTTTAATCTCTTTCAGTAAATCCGACGCTGTTTTATATTTATCTATATCAATACCACAATCCTTTAATATCAAATCGTGGAATGATACAACCTCCCATTTTGATGAGAAATCAATTTTTTGATTGTTTACTTCTACAACTGGGCTTCCCCACACTCTTGTAATTGCGCTTGTTAGCATATTCTGAACAAATATCATATTATCCTTGTAATTATAATAGGCGCAGTAACATTCCAGCATTGTGAAATCCTGAAGATGAGTTGCATCAATTCCCTCGTTTCGAAAACATCTTGCAAACTCAAAGACCTTTGTAAAACCGCCTACAATTGCACGCTTCAAATATGTCTCCGGAGCAATTCGCATATACACATCCATATCTAGTGCATTATGATGTGCGATAAATGGCCTCGCTGTAGCACCGGATGGATGGTCAATCAATACAGGAGTTTCTATTTCAATATACCCCTCATCTTCCAAATACCTTCTAACTTCCTTGACAAATTGTGATTTTTTAATAAATCGCTTCTTTGTATCATTGTTCATGCACAAATCCAGATATCTTTGACGATAACATATTTCGCTATCCGTTACACCATGAAATTTCTCTGGAAGTGGGCGAAATGATTTTCCTAAGAACGTTATTTCCCTTGCTAACACAGACTTTTCTCCTGCATTTGTAGTAAAAATATCCCCATATGCTCCAAGAAAATCACCTATGTCAAATCCTTTTTTAAGAAATTCATACTTGTTTTCTCCAAGTATATCTCTCTTTGCAACAATCTGAATATTCCCTTGAATATCTGCAATAGACACAAATGTCATTTTCCCCATCTTTCTCATTGACATAATGCATCCTGCAATGCGTACATTTAGAGTTCCGTCTTCCAAATCTCTTGCTTCACAAATCTCATGCGTTCTTTCATATCTTTCCGGAAATGGGTTTGCAATGTTTTTTACATACTCCAGCTTTATCTGTCTTGCTTCTAAAATATTGTTTTCGCTCATTGCTCTCATCCTTTCGTTATTTTATCAGGACAAGGATTTTTTGGTATAAAAATACCCGTCCTCATTTTACTTCTAAGGACGGGTTATTATCTAATCCGCGGTACCACCTCAGTTTATCCACACCTCACGGTATAGACCTCTGTAAGTACAGATACATAACCGTATAATAAAGTACGGATATAATATCGATACTCCTGTGCAGTAATGGGCACCCCCAGCATAACCTCAACGCAATATAGCGTAGTCGATTTGCAGCTCCAAGGTTTTATTCGATTCCGTTACCAGAACTTCGGTATAATACACCGAAATACCCTTCTATGTATCCCTTCTCAGCCAACAGGATTCTCTGTAACACTTTCGGATACCTACTATATCTCTTCATTGCTTTTAAAATTTAAACCAGTATACAACATTTTTGTTTGTTTTGCAAATTCTGATTTTACCTGCATAACCTCACTTCTTTGGCTTAATTTTTATCGACATCAGCAGTTTATAGTCACGCAAATCAACATCAGTGTTAATTCGAAACATCATCCACCTACCCATTTTCATATAGTCCTGTGCATTATCATATTGTTCACGCATTTCAGGTGATAATTCATTCCGCAACTTTTCCATTTCTGCTTCATACTTATAGCTGATGACCATGAACACCGAAAAAGAGCCTTCTTCGGGATAGAGTGTGCCAAATGATTGCCCGCTCTTTTGGAATTTTACATTCCAACCTGGTTTCCCGGAGCATGAACTGTAAGTCATTTTCGGTTTGCTATTGTATGCAGAGTTCATGTAACTAAAAAGAGAATCCCATAATCTTCTGCTTTCACCACCGATGTAGTCTGCCATTGCTTCAAAGCTTGGTTGATTGGTTTGGGGATACATATCTTTCCATTCCATTAATCTTACCACCCTTTCTCGTAGATATATTTTTTAACAAAAGGCTTACCAATTGAAAAACACCATAGTCATTAATAATCAATCCTGATTCTTTAAAAAACAGGTACCGCCTTCAAATGGCCTAGTTTGCTATTATTGATGTCGAGGTTCTTGGGAACAAGACGACCGGTTTTAGTTTTCGAGGCTTGGGGAAGCATTTCAACGGTTTATCACGTTGCTCACTAATATTATCAAGAGTTTCCCATATGGTCAATTAATTAATGGATGAATGCTACTTATGTAAAAAGCACACCTTATTGCTGTCATGCTTGGAGGTGTGCTTGTGTGTAAATACTGCTTTTATCCAGGGATTAGTTCACTTAACTGCTCGCACTTTTATAATGTTTCAATCCAAACCGCCAAAACCACAATGCGAATGCAGTAAATACAACAACAACGCTTAGCGCTTGTATCAGTCCCGCAAAGCTTAGGGTTTCAGTGAGGAACTGTGTAGGGACTGTAGCCATGATGCCGTATGGTAGTATAAAGTAGAAGATAATCTTTAATGCACCTTTGAACAATACGCCTGGTATTTTGAAATTGAGATCCAGGATCGGATCTTCAAGCCGCATAATAGCATTTGCGGATATTACGAGAAACGGTATTGTTCTCAGGATGAGCTCCATGTCATAATACAAAACCGCCATCAAAATAACAAGTATGGAGTAGCCCAACAGCAACGGAAATGTCAGTGTTATGCCTTCGAGCGAAACACCATATGCGATAATCATTCCGCTCATCAGGAGTAGTGGTGCCGAACCGAGGTTGATATTTTCAAATGTCAAGCGAAGCAGCGGACTAACCGGTTTAGTTACATAGTTGTCAAGCTCTCCGCTGGAAATTTTCCCGGGAATGCTATTGACTCCAAAGAAGTAAATCAGCATGTTTATTCCATTCAGCATTGAGAACGTGCCTATAAAGATCAACATCTGCCCTCTGCTCCAGTTCCCGATTGTGTCAACATGTCCGTAAATCGCACTGAATGCCATCAGCTGCACAAGAAACAACATGCCATCAGCAAAGAAACCACCGAAAAAGCTCAATCGGAATACCATAATGTGTGATAATTTTAGTTTTATTAACAGCAAAACAAAACGCAAATTTCTTCTCATACACCCACCCCATCAAACCTCATGCGAAGACGGTTATACACCGCCTGGTTAATCAACATCATTGTCGTCATCCAACCAGATAACACCAATAGCCCAACCAGTCCATCAACTGCGTTAATTTGACCTGTAATGAGCGCTGTCGGTGTGTAAATGACATAGGCGAATGGCAGAAAACGCATGATATAAAGAATTGTTTCCGGTAGCAATGCCAAAGGGACAATTGTACCAGTGAGAAACGATATCAACCCCATCTGGACAAATATGAAAAATCCGATATCCTGAAACTTGAATGTTAATATTCCGATGAAAAATCGAAAGCAAACCATAAATACCAGCCCAATCAGTACCATTGCAAATGCGAACAAAATAGCCATCGGGTCTGCCGAAATCGAAATCTTTACACCAAATACTAACGTAAAGAACACAACTGATATTAAAGAAAACATTGCATAATAAGCACTTGCGCCGAGACTTTGTGATAAAAAGTGTAGTTGAGGATTAGCCGGTATTGTCATATATTTTGAAAACGTGCCACCACGGATACGCTCCGAAACTTCAAAACAGATACCGTTTGATTTTTCGAATGATGATATAAAAGAGCTGATGACATAATACGAGAGCATAGTTTGGAATGTGTATCCTCCGATTGCTTCCCGCCCAGAAAATGCTGCACCCCATAAAATCCAAGCAAACAGCATCACCCCAATGGTAGCAAGTGCGGTCATTGCCACGTCGAAACGATATACTATCTGGGCCTTGAAAAGAATTTTTGCCACTGCAAGATATTTCTTCATGTACAGTTACCTCCCGCTGCATAGATACGCTCAACAACGTTTCCGATATCTTCTTCTTCGACAGAAATATCCTGTAAGCTGTAATTACGCATGATGTTTGACAAAACTTCGCTGCTTTTCTCTCGTGGGGCCACGAGTATCGCCTTGTGCAAGCTATTCTCAATGACTTCAACTCCGTCAATCGTAGCAAATTCTGTTTCCCTGTCAAACATTACAGTAATCTTTTTGTGTGTCTGATAAGCCCTAAACAATTTGTCGGTCGCACCGTCATAGAGCTTTTGTCCATGGTTAATCACTACGCTGCGTTGGCAAAGGCTGCGTACATCCTCCATATAGTGTGAGGTGAGTAGAATGGTTGTACCCCTATCGCGGTTGACCTCACGAAGGAATAACCGCATTTGCCGCTGTGCCACGGCATCAAGACCAATTGTCGGCTCATCGAGGAAAAGCACCCGTGGATTATGTAGCAATGCAACAATTAACTCCATTTTCATCCTCTCTCCTAGGGATAATGTCCGTACCTGAACATTCAAGAATTCCGATACCCCGAACAGCTCCACAAAATAGTCCACGTTTCGCTTATACTCGTTTTCCGGGATTTCGTACAATTCCTTAAAAAGACGGAAAGTATCTGTCGGCGTCAGCTCAAAAAAAAGTTGGCTCTTTTGCCCCATCACCACTGCATACTGTTTCTTAAAGGCGTTTTCCAGTTTGTTCGGATAGTACTCAAGTACGGAAATCTCACCAGATGTTGGCGCAATGATTCCGGTTAACATCTTGACGAGCGTAGTCTTGCCTGCGCCATTCGGTCCGATCAGTCCGACAAACTCGCCTTCTTCTAAATCGAGGTCAAAATTAAACACAGCGCGTTTTTCTGTGAATTGCCTCTTGAATAGACTTTTTACACTGCCTTTGAGTCCAGGCTCTTTTTCAAAACGTTTGAAAATCTTGGACAGGTTTTTTGTATGAATAATGTTCATGTATTCTCCCCTTTCAAATAAATAACCCGCAGAAAGAGACGCCGCACCTAAAAAAGTGCAGAATGCTCCCTGCGGGCATAAAAACAGCGCAGCCTATTTTACTGCGCTACTAATACAGGATGAATTTAAAGCAGTCTGTCAGGCGTATCCTTCAAAAGGAACAACAAAATAAGGGGGTGTTCCCCACTAATCGTATCCCTTTCGCAACTATATTTAGTTTAAAACCACCATAACAGACATCTCTAACAAAACGCATCCCACCTTTACAATTACTGTATATAAGTAGTATATCGAAAAAAATATATTTCGTCAATTAGCATCCATATTTTAACCTTCTGACTCGATAGCCATTAAATACTATGCTGTTCCAAGTTAACGCACATTCTGTCATACTACTAGAATGGAGCGACAAAATATCGCCCCATCCGTTCTTATAGCCATCATAGCCGTTTTCCGAAATAAATATCCGGTTTCCCTATTCCGTTTGCATCAGGCATAACCCCGATAATCTTATATCCGAGCTTTAGGTAAAAACCTGATTGATGCGTACCGGGAGAAAAGTTCATTATTTTCCCTGATAAATCATCATACAAATCAACATTTGCAAAGGATGTTTCGCCGTCACCTATTTCATCATCAGCACCTAAATGTATTGTCAAACCACCTTGCCTTCTTGCTTCATCTTCAAGAGCTGTTACAATCGCTCTACCAACACCTTGGTTTCTCTTATCGCTGCGAACAGCCAAAGGATGTAATTCGAAGACATTTCCATTATACACTGGAGCAAGTATACCGCCCCAACCGATCACAATTTCGTTTTCAACAGCAACGAGCAGGGTATTTTCCGGGATCAAGCGCTCCTTTATTTCATCTATAGCGTCTTGAAGTGTCGGCCAACCAATTGGTAAGCTGTCAGTTAATATTTGTGCTGCTTGCATTATCTGTGTCTTACTTACTTGAACCATATTAATAATGTTCATTAAATCTCCTCCAAAATTATAATTTGGTTATACCCAGAAGGTCGCAAAGTCACTTTCTAATGAAATTTAGGACTTCTAAAATTTCATCAGCCTTCTTCCGACGGCTGGATAACCATATAGTGATTGCACCAGGTTGCAGTAAGCTGCAACTTCCTGCAGGAAAAAGTCGTTTCACGACTTTCTGGGAAGCAATCATAATTTTATTATGGAATCAAACAAATCCGGAGGACTTCGTGCCTTTGCTTTAATTGCGACTTAACAGGGATATCTGATGTAAAGCATCATTTCCACCTCGTTTCATTAGTTCTCATGTCAGACGGAGCAGCGGACTAACCAGTTTAGTTATATATTGATCAAGCTCTCCGTTGAAGAATTTTTTTCTTAAATAATCTAAATTTTGAAATATATTTGCTTGTATATATTACAGCGATTATAAGCATTCCAAACGATATGCCTGCGCAAAAGGATGCAATGCTTTCAGTAATTCCACTATCCGCCAAACTCATTGTTTCTAAAACCATAAAAATAATAAAACTCACTACACCAATCCAAGAAAAAAAATGCAGTTTTTTCATCAGTTTCATTTTCTCATCATTACTATAGTCAGCAACCTTTAATACAGTTTCTTTTACGTCTTGATTCATTTTCTCACTTTTCCTTTCTCCATCTAATAATTCCTTGAGATCCACATTATAATAATCCGACAGTTCAATAATGACATCCAAATCCGGCATATTCGAACCAGTTTCCCATCTGGATACTGTTCTATTGGAAACACTCATTGCTTCCGCTAATTGCTCCTGGGTAATATTTTTCTCCCTACGAAGATATTTCAAAAATGCACCTACCTTTTTCTGATCCATTGAATGTCCTCCTTTCACTATCAGATTACTACAAGTGATTGAAAACTAACACGACACAAAGCGAGAAATGCCGCTAATTCCACAGCTAGACATACGTTGTCTAGCAGACAATCCATCGAATATGTTATGGATGATACTCGTTATTCCGTTAATCAATATATGATCAATTATATCAATTTGGTATAAGTAATCAACAAGGCTATAATATCTACATAGTATAGCCTGAAAACAAATCACTGCTAATATGTTCAGTTTTAACGTTGATATGTTCCTGCGTGCAGTATGCCTTGAGTAGACAAAAATGATGTCGTCTGGACCTAGTGGGATCTTGGCAGCAGGGTTGACTTAGAAACATTAGCAGATACACTTCCCTCTTTTTTCTCACTTTTTTGTCTCTACCTTTCCTTATAACGATTGAAAATATGCGATGAGGTGGGGGACATCTAAGCCTCGTTATAAACAGTATGAAAAATGTTAAAGAAATATTGGCAGCAGGGTATAAAAGAGCCACTTCTGACAATCATCTAACCTTGATTACAACGATCTATGGTGATAGAATAAACTATTCATATCCATCATCAATCACCTACTTTGTTGTTTTCTCAAATACAATTTTAGATGGTTTTGATGGATTGAGGAAGTGTTTATCTCTTCCCGTTGTTTTTTTCACTATTTTGTTTTGGCTGTTTTCCTGCCTTCAGAAATTATACACTAACATTAGTTACTATACAGAATTCTGTTTTATATTGGGTTGACAGAAAACAAGCAGTATGTGTATATTGATATGCCTCCGCAACCACGAGTTGACAGATTGACCGGTTGTGATTTCTTGTGTGCAATCGCTGAAAATAGTATCCTGAATTCAGACCGAAGCGTTGCTAACACTTCGGAAAAATATAATGAGGTGAAAACTATGATTTTAGCAGACAAAATTATTATACTTCGTAAAAAGAATGGCTGGTCGCAGGAAGAATTAGCTGAAAAAATGAAAGTGACAAGGCAATCGGTCTCCAAATGGGAGGGTGCTCAATCTGTTCCCGATCTTGATAAGATATTGCAATTGGCACGGATTTTCGGAGTGAGCACTGACTATCTGCTTAAGGACGAATTAGAAGTAACGGAATATGTTGATTATGCGGAGGAGATCTCCACAGTGCGACGTGTATCGATTGAAGAGGCAAATGCGTTTCTGAGTGTCAAGGAATTTACTGCAAAGCGTATTGCTTTTGCCGCATTCCTGAGTATTCTTTCACCTATATGCCTAATTCTTTTGGGTGCAGCTTATGAGACGCAAGCTTTGACGATTTCTGAAAACTTTGCAGGTGCAATAGGGCTTGTTGTGATGTTTTTAATGGTTGCTGCCGCAGTGGCAATATTTATTTTTAGTGGTGCCAAAACCAGTCCGTTTGAGTATTTAGAGAAAGAAGTTTTTGAAACTGAATATGGTGTTTCGGGTATGGTGCGAGAACGGCAAAACGAATATAGAGATTTATATACAAAACATAATGTGCTGGGAACCTGTATCTGTATTCTTTCGGTGATTCCCTTGTTCATCGGTGGATTCTTAACCGAAAACGATTTGTTTCTTGCTGTTATGTTATCAATTACCATGATGCTGGCAGGGGTAGGTGTCATATTTTTCATTACTGCAGGAATCAACTGGGCGAGCATGGAGAAATTGCTACAAGAAGGCGACTATACAAGACAAAAGAAGCAAAACTCTTCATATACCGGCGCAATCGCAACTGTTTATTGGTTAGTGGTGGTTGCAGGATTTCTAGCATACAGTTTTAAAACTAATGATTGGCAAAACAGTTGGATTATCTGGCCAGTGGCTGGTGTACTGTTTGCTGCTATAATGGTCATCTGTAATGCATTTTATAAAAAAGGGAAATAATTGATGGTACTCTACCGAACTTAAAGGCTATGATATTAAGCTATGTAATAAGCTGCGAACTGTTGGTTTTTTCTTATTATTCTCGCAAATAAGTTCTATCGCCGTAATGGGAACTTTAATTTCATGAACCCAGTTTTCAATGTATTCACGGTATTCTTTCCATTTTGACTCGGTATCGGACACAGATTCTATCATGGATTTGCATGCATTCCTTAAAATACTGAACATATGGCGCTGATAGTAGCTTTTAGGTTTCGGGGCACATTCCATGATGAGATATTTTTGTGGCAGATTACTCAGGCTTGATATTGATGACATAATATTGAATACCATTGGTGCAGTTATCGGATATGGAATTTTCTGTTTGATGAGCAAGATGATTACTGATTTTTTACATTAAAAGCTCCCCAAGGGGTTTAGCCTTATACTGTTTCTGACTGTTTAGACAGCAGGTTGAAGAAAACCTGTACTATTTCCGTTCTGTAGGCTCTTTGTTTATTTGAATTATGCGGCTATGCCTGTAATTCTTAATTTCAAACACAAATTATGTTCATTTTGTACGCTATATCTTTCCCATATCTCTTAAAGTGTAGGCATAGGCAATAAATCGAGGTGTTTCATTCGGTAGACTATTCTACCAAGTGTAGCCAAAAGCTACCAATTCTAATTTTATTGGTAGCTGGATTGTAGTCAGAGATAAAATCTAAGCTCGGATATTCAATTGGTTTGTCTTTGTATTATTTTTCGGGCTTTTTTTATTATACATGATTCATCAGAGTACTTCCATAAATATTAATAAGAGATCAATATATTCCTTCGCCTTCATCATTTTTTCCATTGTTCTCATTTTTGTGCCTGCTCGATTCTATAATGATAACTAACCAAACTTTCTTGTGGTGGCTTGCGGCGCAGATAAGCTACAAAAAAAGAAGTGTATTTGATAACCACTTCAGTCAGGATTACCCGGATGTCGAGTTCAGTCGCTTTCGATCGAGTTTACCCAATGGCGTGTGGGGCATGCTTTCCACAAATACAATTTCCCGGGGCATCTGAAATCGGGCCGCACGGGCACGCAGCCACTCAAGCAATTCGTCCTGAGCTATGACGGCATTCTCATGGGGAAGGATAAAGGCTTTTAAGCGCCAACCAAAGTTTTCATCACGGACAGCTGCAATGGCTACTTCCGCAATTTGCGGATGAGAGGCAAGTATCCTTTCCACCTCGGCTGGATATACGTTTTCTCCCGCCGATACAATCATGTCATCTATTCTTCCACAAAGAAAATAGAACCCGTCTGAATTACGGTAACCCGTGTCCCCGGTAAAAATCCAGGATGATTTTTTATTCCTCATGGACCACTGGGTTTTTACACAAAAACACCCAATCTTGCCGTTTAGCACTTTCCTTCCTTGCAAGTCCCGTATCTTCAGCCGTACACCGGGAATTTTTCTGCCAATCGTATGTGGGTCAGCCCTTAGATCCTGTGGTGCAGCAATGGTAGTCAGACCGGCTTCTGACGTGCCATACAGGTTATAAAGAACATCCCCCAGTTTTTCATGAATTTCAGCAGCCCATTTCGGGTTCAGTTCTGAACCACCGGATGCAATACAGGTGAGGGATTTCAGAGCGGCTGCATCATACCGCATCATTTTATAAACCATTAAAGGAACAACCACTGCCATTTCCGCCTGATGCCTGTGAATCAGCTCGCATGCTTTTTCTGTGCTAAACCCACGGTGTATCAGGATTTTATTCCCCAGTGAAATAAACAGAAAGAGGGTAGCCAGCCCATAGCCATGATAAATGGGCACTGCAATATAAGCTGTTTTGCAGGTTGCCAGCTTCAACCGGGTCAACATGGCGATGTAGGGATCCAGGAAGTTTACCAACGAAGGTTTATGTACCACAGTTTTAAAGCTTCCAGTGGTACCCCCTGTCAGAATTACCAGATTGCTCAGTGAAGTTCTTTTCAGCTTTCTCTTCTGATCTACTGATAAAGTGCAAAGGTTATTCACAGCCGGCAGGGTGTCATGATAGCTTGGAAGCTTGTCCCCTGTATAACCGGACTGCTCTACCAGGATGCACAATTCATTGTCATACACCAGAAAGTCAAAATGGTGATGGTTTGAAAGCAGTTGAAATTGAATAGGGCTCATTTCCGCATTCAATAAATATATATTGGCACCCAGTCGGGAAACAGCGAAAATTGCCTTGACCAATGAAGCGTGGTTTTTGCACAGAAAAGCAACCTTGCGTTCCTCTTGAATGTGATATCGCTCCTCTAAGGCAAGAGAAAGTGCTTCCGATTGGCTGAACAACGCAGAATAGTCCAATTTTTCATACTCATCGACCAGTGCGGTTTGACGACCATAAAATTTACTTGCATAATCTACAAGTGCCATTAGATTTACACCATGCCGGTGAATGGCCGATATCAGTCTGTAAAACCCCTTAACGGAGAGAAAGCCCATCCCTTTCAGCGCTGAAATGAATTCAAGCATTCCGTTGCCTCCTTCTTTTCTCGATAAATCTTGTAAAGGCTTCCTGAACTCTTCGGAACAATACCGATGCAAGCTGCCCGAAAAAAAGCCACCATGGTCTGTAGATTCTGCGTTTCGAAGCCATAGCCCGAAGGATGACTTTCGCTGCATGCTCCGGACTCATTGCGGGCATATTCTGGTATTCTTTTGTCGGAAGGATCATTGGTGTCTTTACAAGAGAAAAGTAAACAGACGAAGTGGTAATTCCTATTGCGTTAAGCTCAGGTGCAATTGAGCGGAACCAGACATCAAAGGCTGTTTTTGAGGCCAGGTAGGCAGCCCAGCGCGGAACAGGCAGTAGCAAAACACTGACCGAGGAAACATTGATCACCTTACCCCCCTTTTCAGCGAGCAGAGGGATGAGCGACAGCAGCAGTTCTACCGGTGCAAAGTAGTTCACTGCCATGGTTCTGGAAAAATCATGGAACCTGTCCAGGGAATCATACATGGAGCGGTGGATGGATTTTCCAGCGTTGCTGATAAAGAAATCCAGCTTATCGGGCAACTGCCGCACAAAGATAATCAATTTTGCAAGTTCATTCCGGTTTCGCAGGTCCGCACAGAAAATGTTCACCCGGGCACCTTCTTTTACAATTTTCTCTTTAAGTATACAAAGCTTATCTTCAGAACGTGCAACGAGAAGCAAATGAACGGGATAACGAGCCAAAGCATAGGCAATGCTTGCTCCGATGCCGGAGCTGGCGCCGGTTATCAAAATGGTCTTTCCATCAAGCTCGCGATAAAGCTTATTTTTATTCAGTAATACCGGTGGAAACAATATGTGCTCTAAAAGACTGTATCGATGCATATCCACTCCGTTAACCCCTATTCCGTATCAGGAAACGCATTTGAGAATCACCACTGCCTGTTTCTATTATAACCATTTGCTATATTCTTGACAAGGCTGGCTAAGGTGGCGTGGAGGGAGATGACATGAGGGTATAATTAACCAGTTTCAGATTATTTAGTTTGATTGAGAATATAAACATTCATTCAGCTCCCGCCTCATAATGGCTAAAATTATCACCATTTGTATTTCCGTACATTGCAGCATGACCGCTTAATCCATGGGTTGAATTAATTATGGCATCGGGTCGCATGGAGGTATCATCAAAATATACAACGCGACGGCTGTGGGATGCCACAGCATACCCGTATCCATACGCAATACCGCCTTCTGCAAGTTTTTCATATGCTTCACAGATAGCTTCACATGCCTTAGTAGATAGGAAATCTCTGTATTCATCGCTGGAATCAATTTCCACACCCTCATGAGGCACCTCGCTTATCATGGAAGTAGGAATATTGTTATTCTTATCTTTGCCCTCTTCATAATGGCTTGGTCCGGTATGCGTATGAGTGGCATTCATTAAGATTTTCATGACAGGGATTTGCCTGTTGCTCTTTGCAACCTTTGCACGAATTTCATCTAAAAGTCCTGACCGTATGACGACAAGATCGGCGGACAGGAAAATAACCGCATCCGAACCGTTATCAATAACAAGAGCGCTGACAGTGACCGGATCCATTATTCCTTCCGATATTCTCATATGAAACTGACCGGGTATGTTGACCGGTTTTTCAGTGGATACATCCCGTGAGGCCCATCCTATTTTAAGTGTATTCATTTTTAACCATATCCTTTCTTCATTCAGGTATATTTATTCAACCTGTATTAAGTAATACATGGATGGAAAACACTCTCCGATTTTAAACCGGAATATGCCGTTTTCATAACTAGAGGGAATAACTCCTGCAAAAAAGCCTTCGGCATTGACAGACCAGACCTTCAGGTTTTTTACATCGGTTCTGATTTTTATTTCGGCTTCTATGACTTCAACCTGTATGGGAGGTATCCCTATATCCAGCATTTCATCATGGGTGTCGTTAAATTTCATATTGGTGTTTTCCGACCTTCCTACAGCAGTCAACAACATGTTGTCGGAGCAGCTGACAGGATCATCTGTCAGGGAACTGATGGCAATGGTGGCAAAATCCGTATCTACATTCATCTCAAGCCCTTTCAGCTTGATGGATCCTTCATATCCAAGAAATCCATATGCTGCTTTTGTCCTGTCGGTATCAATCCATCCGATTTTCTTCTCCCAACTCCGAAATACTTCCCCTGTATCCGATAGTACTCTCCCTTCGTTTTTATCAACTATTATCTGATCTGCGTTATTGTTTCATCCGATGTATCTTTGCATCCCTCAAACAGGATACCAACCCGGTGCTTCTCGGTAATCAGGCTTAGAGCTGGCACGTGCCCATCCCACAGGCTCATATCATCTACTTTGATATTAACACTCCTAAAAGCAGGTTTAACATCTCTTCTCCTGTACATCAAAGCAGCATGATAGAAAAGCCCGAATTTAGCAGGATCGTTCCATGTGTTGAACACTCCCTCTCTGTAGGGAACACTGCCTATGGCGTTTGAGGTTACCTCCTTGCCGGTAACATTGGTATTTGTTATTGCAGAATAACTGTATGTATGAATGGCAAAGCCGCTCCAGTCCTGCAGCAAGCCAACCGCCGCCATAAACAGCGGGCTCTCCGCGCGCCATTCATTTGGCCACGGGTCATCCCATTCGGAGACGAAAAACGGACGGTCTAAGAGCCTGGCAAATGAAAGGCACGGCAAAACTGTATCCGCTTCGGCAACCATAGGCCGGTTTCCGAACTTTTTCTCGGTCTCCCGCCACTTCCATTCATACCAATAGCTATGTCCATCCGCAAAATCGGTAACTGTCTGTGCTCTGCGGTTTGCAGCGTTTATACTCCAATTGGTGCCGGTAATGGGGATTTTTACGCCAATTTGCCGCATATGCTCCATCATTTCCCTATAGTAGCTCTCCTGAGTTTCCCTGAGAAAACGCAGTATCGTCTCATTATGGTCTGAAAAATTAATCTCGCCAGTATAATTTACTTCATTCTCAGCACACCATTTCCGGAACATCCCTTTAAGCTCGGATTTGTAAGGTTCTATTATAACAGGACGGCTTTCTAAAAACAGTTCGCTCTCATTAACAACCTCAACCAGCACAATTGCGGGATCATCCTTGTATGCCAGGCTGGTATACGGGTTGATATGCGTCCACAGATCATAATTGAACTTCTTTTGCAATTCAATTAATTTTCTGCTGTAATTGTTGTAAGGCTTAGCTGCATCATCCAGTTTCAGGGCATTTTCCACGCCGTCACCAGATTTAAACTTACGGTATGTCAGAAGATCCATATATATGTATATACCTTCCTGTTTCAGGCAGTATATCAGGTAATCCAGCCTCTTCATGCTCTCCGGATCAAAATCCAGAGTGTTTCCTTTCCGCTTTCCTTTAGTAAACTGAAATATGTTCGGTGTAGCCCATTCTGCATCCATCTGGTGGAACCGGACAATATTGACGCCAATTTTTGCAAGGCGTTTTGCTACCTTTTCACTGAAGTCGAAAGGTGGGAAATTAAGGCCGCTGTTGAAATTGGTACCCCAAAACCTTGCTTCGGTTCCATCCTCAAATGCGAAGCGGCTGCCTTCAACTTTCAGAAAACCATGTTTCCCGGCAGGCTTTTCGTTTTCAAATACAAATGATAAATCTATGGGAACATCATCCCAATAAAACGGGTATGGTATAAATCCCGATTTCTTCGCCATCTCATTAACTCTCCTTTTTAAGGTTTCAAATTATTTTAATCTTCATCATTTTCCGGCATCGTGTATTTTTTAATTTCATTTGCTATCAGCATAAAAACCAAAAAGGGAGGGAATTTTAACAGTTTTTTCATTCCGTCATTTTTAAAGATATATCCCATGTCTTCCATCGGCTTTCGAAGAGCGGTTGTCCCTGCCTGAGCTGCTGTGGTGGCCAGTCTTCCGTTTTCTCTTCCGGTCTTTCCGGCAAGACCCCATAAAATCATGGGCTTGTCTTTAAATTCACTGATCACTCTTATTACCGTATGGGAAGGAATCCAGCCGGCGATACAGACAATTAAAAAATCAAAATCGTCTTTTTTTAAGTCACGAATCGCTCTTGGCTTCCTCGCCTTTCTCATCATCGGTTATGGAATCTGTGGAAACAAGGGTGAATCCGTTTTCGGCCAACAGCTTCTTTGCCTCGCATGACCCGTCAAGACCCAAAATATATATCCTGTATATGTATATGTCTATGCGGTGGTGTTGTATCTCAGTTCAAAAATCAGCATGAGAGAAGCCGCTTTAAAAACCCGACAAAAATAACCATGGGTAACCTTCCTTTGTGTCACCTTTTTTACTCCCCTCCCCTTACGTCTGAATAGACACGACTTATAAGCAACTTTTCAGATGTTAGTTATAATGCGTGTTGACAATTATATTTTCCTTGTTATAGACTGTTACCTGAAAGCCAAATTCTTATGCAATATACAATTCTATACGAATACAAGGAGGGCACTGACATATGACACATGAGAGGTTTGACCTATACAATGAGGGGAAGGATATGAGCTATGACCGCAACGGGAAACAAACGCTTTGAGCGGAAACGATTGGTAACCGTACCATGGAATACAGGTATATTTTATATGTTATTCATTGCAATTTCCATCCTTCTTTTGTTGTCCGGCTGCAATGAAAACAGCGTGCAAAGCAGCAATACGGATACACAGGCGCTTCAGTCATCGGTAACGGATATTCCAAATGAGGACGCTCAGAAGAATAACATGAAGGGAGAGGTTGTTCCCTTTGAAAATATCATTCGGATTCCCTCCGAAGTCACTGAAGATTTCTCCGGGTATCAGGTCTGCAAACCGGATTACCGTGTGGTTGAAGAAATATCTCTGAACACGGCCATCTATGATGTCCGGTACAAGGCACCTTACCTTGTTTACAGTCATGAAGACGGTTATAGTGATGCCGTTACGGTTTATGACGTCACGAAAAGAACAAAATGTGTCTTCCCTTCAAGAACAAGCTTAAGAAGGTTTATTCGCTTCGTTTCATTTGATGACACAAGTTACAGTTACCTGACGACGGCCGAGCATGAACCTTACACATGGCAATACTTCAAGTTTGACACTCTGCATGGCGTATCGACGACAAAAACTTATGACATGAAAAAGGTGATTTCTGAAGAAGACAGAGAGTTCCCTACCTACAAGTCAGATGTGGAAGAGGAGGGTAATTTGCTCTCATGGATTGAAGAAACTGAGGTATCCGGATCTACCGATCGATTGCTCCATATCTGTATTTTGAATGAGGAGACACCGGAGCTTGTCCATACCATCAAACTAAACCGGGGAGTAAATACCCTGACCCCTTTGACAATAAAAAACCAGTGCATTAGTTATGTTGATTATCATCCGGATTCTGAAAAATGGTATATTCGAACCTATGATGTATTTAAGGGTGAGCATTCACCAGATAGCTGTGATTTTGAGATGAATGCAAAACCGGAAGGCCAGCCGATGTTTGACCGGTCATTGCTGGCTTGGATGGAGGAAAGAAATGGTGAACCGACTTTATATGCCTATGATATTCAGAAGAAAGAGAAATATCTGATAGATACAGGGATAACCAGCCCATATCTGGAGTATCCCTCGTTGTTTTACGTCAGAGATGGTAAGCTTTTTTGCTTTGATTATCAGGAGAACAGAAAGCATACTCTTTTTGAAGATGAACACGAGAAGGTTATTTCGGGGGGCGGCAACGCAATGCGGCCTTATTGCCTGACAAAGGGTGAGAAAAAATCAAATCTATACCTGCTGCATACCATGCCGCCATCCATGCAGGATATTCCGGACATGAAATGGGTGAAAAACAATGAAGGCATTCTTGAATTGGAGCGGGAGAGTTCGTTTGTCAGGACAGGAATGGATAATTGTACTGTCATCTATAATGGATTGGAGCAGCCGGGGTTGTTTGTCCATGATATGGGATGGCCTTTAGCCGATGTTTGCAAAGTCATACGGGCAGATATCGAAATAAGACAATCAAAAAATGTGCTTGGCGCTGACATTCCTGAAGAGTTTTCAGTCACTCACGGCAATACAAGCCTTACTTTTACAGGAGAAGCGATGCCCAATGCTTTTGGAGACGGCGGGGCCTCATACAGTTGCAGGGAGTTCCCGACGCTGCAGGCGATATATGTAAAACGTAATATTTTCGTAGACCTGCCGGATTTGCTGGATGCTCTGCAGATATCATGGATAGTGGAGCAATCCGGAAACGCTTTTGTCATTAAAGATGATATGCCTTATACGGATATCAAACCGATTATTAAAACAGAAGATACAGACATTGATGGTGATGGTAAAAACGATGCTGTCGGGCTGTTCCTGACCGGAAATTCGGATGTTATTCTGAAGACCGATGAAGAGGTTGTTTCTGTTTTCAGCGTAAATCATGAGAGACAGATCTTTGGAGATGCTCGTGACAGGTATCAATGCAATTTATTTGTTGAGGGGAAAATAATACTGGTAGGGGTTACATACACCTTTACAAACAAATATGGTTCGACAGCATGGCTGTATTGTTACCGGTATGAATCCGGCAAGCTGGAACATATCTGGTCATCCGAGGAGATCCTCAGTCAAAGTATAATCATTGAAGATTACAATGAAGACAGCAACTGCTTGAAAGTCAAGGTTGGGAGCCTATCGAAGGAAATTCTTCTCCGTGAAAGCGAAGAAAAGGAGTTCATAAATTACACCGAATATTTAAAAAAGACAGACATAAATGAAATAGAAATGGAGTTCATCCTGACGCCAGATTATGAATACAGAGATTATGACGGTGATAGTCGGGAGGAGCTTATTACAAGAACGGTTGTGGTTTTCGGAGCCAGCTCCTTCCAGAGAAACTATTATTCTGTTTATGAAATTTCCGCGGAAGGTCTCCGATTGATCGACAGCTATTTCCAAAAATGATAACGAAACATGCTACACCCATAGCTGCAGATACAAAAGTAGCACAAATTTAACTGTGCTACTATTTGTAAATATAAGCAAAGCAGCTTGCTTAAAAAATACACTAACTGGTATTTAAGAAAGGTAATCGCTAGTGGATGCTTGTGTAACAATTGCACTGACATTTGTTGCTGTCGCTCTGGAAGCACCAGTAACGAGGTTTGTGGATTTAGGCGGTTCGCTAATTGTTACTGCTTATCTTGTTATTAACGGAATTATGACGATACATGGCAGTAATAATACTATTATTATACAACAGCAAGCCTCTAAGTGAACCATTATACACTCATGGTATTATACAAAAGCAAACCTTTAAGTGAACTATTATACACTCATAGTATTTTACAAAGGCAAAATTCTAAGTGAATTATTATACATACATGGTACTATACAAAAGTAAAAATTCTAAGTAACTACCCTACAATCATAGAAGTGAACTATATGATCCCCATAATAAACCATTTGTTACTTTTCTTTAAACCTCTGAATCTTAACTGCGTCTTTTCAGAGGTAGGTTAACAACATATTATGAGCAGAACGAGAAAACTTGAAGTTGGTTTATTTCTGAATTTATGGTATCCTGTAATATGTAATTTTGTTTTTTTAACTGACTTTGCCATCCAGTTATGCAAGTTTGGAGCGGAAAACTCAATTTTATGGGTTACCCGCTCTTTTTATTTAAAAATGATGGGAAAAGAGCAAAATGAGCATTGTAATTTTAAAAATATGATGGATAGCGCAGGGACATGACGTGTACAATATTTGGAGAGATACTAACATTAAATTTGGAAAAGTAGGTGTCTATTAATATGAAAGAATTAAAAATAGGAGATTTAACTGTCAGATTACCCATTATCCAGGGTGGTATGGGTGTTGGTATTTCTCTTTCTTCATTGGCTTCAGCTGTAGCCAATGAAGGCGGGGTCGGTGTAATCTCCGTTGCTGCTATAGGAATCAGCGAAAAGGGATTCTTTACAAATTTTCTTGAAGCTAATACAAATGCCTTGAAGAAAGAGATTAGAAAGGCCAGAGAGTTTACAAAGGGAATACTCGGAGTAAATATCATGATGGCACTATCTAATTACGCCGACATGTTTAGAACCGCTATTGAAGAAGGGATTGACATTATTTTTTCGGGAGCAGGTCTTCCACTGAATCTTCCTCAGTTTCTCAAGGGGAGAGATAGTACAAAGCTAGTTCCTATCGTTTCCTCAGCAAGAGCGGCAGGAGTTATTACTAAAAGATGGCATGAAAAATATGAATACATTCCAGATGCAATTGTAGTTGAAGGACCGCTGGCCGGAGGACACCTGGGTTTTAAAAAAGAACAACTCAACGACCCCAAATTTTCACTGGAAAAGTTGATTCCCGAAGTAATAAACGAGATGAAGAAATGGGAAGATCAATATGATAAAACTGTCCCTGTTATTGCTGCAGGAGGCATATACAGTGGGAGCGATATACGCAGATTTATGGAATTGGGAGCTTCTGGTGTGCAGATGGCAACACGTTTTGTTACTACACATGAGTGTGATGCATCAATAGAGTTCAAAAATGCTTATATACGCGCAGAGGAGAAAGATATAGAAATCATCGACAGCCCTGTCGGTATGCCTGGAAGGGTAATAGGAAATGAATTTATTGAATGCGTAAAAAGAGGAGAAAAACATCCGATAAACTGTCATTTCCACTGTATCAGGACATGCGACGTGAAAAACAGTCCATATTGCATAGCAATGGCGCTTATAAACGCACAAAAGGGCAATATGAAACACGGATTTGCATTTGCAGGCGCGAATGCATACAGGGCAAAAGATATTGTGTCTGTAAAGGAACTAATCAAGTCGCTAATAGTTGAATATGAGGAATCCGCTCCAATATAGGAGCGGATGTAGAGATATACTGATTACGAGGAGGGTCTTGAACATCTTGCCCATTATGTTATTCGTGCGCCCATATCACAGGAACGGATGATCTATATCGCAGCTTCCGAAACACCATGTGGTATTGCATAGGTCATATATACTGGAAAAAGCAGCAGGGTTCGGGTCACATAATAGCCAGTGTTTACTGAATCAATTGAACTTATATGGGTAATCTGTTGATAATTCCGCTTAAATAGTAAATCCCCCTTACTAAAAATAATGTTATAGTAAAGGAGATCATAGTGCTATATATTATTGTTTTTCTCATTTTTCCTCACTGAAGTAGAGAAAGTACTTTGTGTCTGCACTCAGATTTTGAAGCTCATTTCCTGATGCCAAGTCCATACACAATTCATATTGTAAATCCATTGAATCCGATTGTATAATTTTATATCTGCTGTCAGACTCAAATGTAATTTTAGAAAAAGTACCGTCCGTATTTTTCCTTTATAGGAGTGAACTTGTTCTCATGTCAGACGAAGCAGCGGACTAACCGGTTTAGTTACATAGTTGTCAAGCTTTCCGTTGAAAAATTTTTTTCTTAAATACTCTGAATTTTGAAATATATTTGCTTGTATATATTACAGCTATTATAAGCATTCCAAACGATATGCCTGCACAAAAGGATGCAATGCTTTCAGTAATTCCGCTATCAGCCAAATCCATTGCTTCCAAAGCTATAAAAATAATAAAACTCACTACACCAATCCAAGAAAAAAAATGCAGTTTTTTCATCAGTTTCATTTTCTCATCATTACTATAATCAGCAACCTTTAATACAGTTTCTTTTAAGTCTTGATTCATTTTCTCACTTTTCCTTTCCCCATCTAATAATTCTCTTAGATCTACATTATAATAATCCGACAGTTCGATGATGACATCCAAATCCGGCATATTCGAACCAGTTTCCCATCTGGATACAGTTCTATTGGAAACACTCATTGCTTCCGCCAATTGCTCCTGGGTAATATTTTTCTCCCTACGAAGATCTTTCAAAAATACACCTACCTTTTTCTGATCCATTGAATGCTCCTCCTTTCACCTTCAGATTACTATAATTGGTTAAAGACTAACACGACACAAAGCGAGAAATGCCGTTAATTCCATAGCTAGACATACGTTGTCTATTAGACAATCCCTCGAATAATTATTGTAATGACTATGGCTTTTAGCCAGTAATCTTTTGTTAATAGAATATGTGCTCTATATAATAAGGCTGCATACCTTTGCTCAGACTGCACTGTGAACATCTGCATAACTTCGAAAAGATAAAGTATATTGAACAAACGACATAGTCATTATTATTATTTATTTCTGTTTATAACATTCCTGCAGTCTTAGCCTAAGCCCGAGTCATTAAGACCACCGTTTCCACACCTAATCAAATTCCCCCTTAATAATCTTTCGTTTACTTCCCAAAGCGCTGTCTTCTGGTCATGGAAAAAGACTAACTTATAGGCTTCCTCATAGGTAAGCCATCTATATTCTTTATGTTCATCGGAAATTTTAATTACACCGTTAAAAGGCATAGCGAAAAAATGCATTGGTACTACAACAATGTCCCTACCCCATATTGCTTGAACCTGCTTGTGAAATATGCTGGCTGGTAGATAACTTTCAGTAACTAAGCGATATAGCTATAATATGATTACAACCCAAAAAGCTATGCTAAAGCTTTTAGAGTGCTTTAGTAAATGTTTTCTTTATCAAAAAGCATTACTTCGGACAAATCATTGAAAATCTTTGTTGGTTGTATTTCACTGTCTTTCAGTATCTTTTTATTTGTAATACCTGTCAACACAAGAAAAGAAATGATATCTTGCTTTACACCAAAATATATGTCGGTATCCAGTCTGTCGCCGATCATACAGCATTGCTCCTTACTGCAGTTGAATCTGTTGATTGCTGCATCAAGTAAATAGCGTTCAGGTTTCCCAATCATAATAGGTTTAACTCCGGTTGCCGTTTCAATGCTGGCAACTATTGAACCTGTATGTGGAACGATTTTATCTCCTTCGGGAATAGTGTTATCACAGTTTGTACAAATAAACCCTGCTCCATCCAGTATGAATTGAGTCGCTTCCTTCATTTTCTTATAATCGAACTCCCGATCATAACCAACCACTACGCAGTCAGGATTATCCGAAACTATTTGGAGCCCTTTTTCTATTAATTTATCTTTAAAAGCTTCATTGCCGATAAGATAAATTCTCTTGTATGTCGTATTATCTGAAATGTATCCAGCAGTGGCATCCCCGGAGCTTATTATGTTTTCTTCTCCTATTTCAATTCCCATCTCTCGTACTTTTTGTAAAAGTGCTTCGGTTGAATTTTCGGGGCAATTAGTTACCATCAGGAATTTTCGTTCATTTTCCTGAAGATATCTAATAAATTCCTCCGCATACGGTACTGGAGTAGAACCACGATAAATCGTTCCATCCATATCTATCAGATAGACTAAATCCTTAATCACTTTCATTAAACCCTCACTTCATCAAGTATTTCTGTCATGTGTTCAATGCTTTCAACAACGGTATCATATTTCTTAACTGCAACACAAGTATAAAGGCTGTCAAGAAGAGCAATCTGCGCTATACGTGCAGATACTGCCTCCTTCATAAACCGTGCTTCAGAACTGGTAGTTAGGAGCAATCTATCTGCTAGTTTTGCCATAGGACTCACTGGAAAGCTTGTTATGATGATAATCTTAGCACCCTTTTCCTTGGCTATTTCGATTGCCCTTACAGTATCCTTTGATCTGCCCGTATGCGAAATACCAACTGCTACGCATTCAGAATCAAGCATACTGGCTGAAATTCTGCTAATATGAGGGTCTGTCGCCGCATAGGCATTGAGACCTATTCTCATAAACCTGTAGTAGGCATCCATTGCTATTGAAGCTGATGTACCGACGCCATAAAATTCAATTTTTTTTGCTTTTAAAATAATTTCAACCGCCATTTGGAGTTCTTTCTGATCAAGCACCTTCAGACTGTCCTCCAAAGCTTGAATACTTGATGCAAAAACTTTTGAGGTGATGGCAAAATCACTATCATTCCTGCTAATGTTTTCAAGAATCAACTCTCCAGGCTGCTTCAGATTCCTTGCAAGATTGATTTTCACCTCAGTAAAACCGTTAAAACCAAGTTTCTGGCAAAACCTGATTATGCTAGAATCCGCGACACCCACTTTAGTTGAAAGTAGCGCTGTAGTCATATTGATCACTGCCTCGGGCATCTCCATGATAAAGTCAGTAATCTTTTTTTCCGATTCACTCATAGAAGGATAAAGGTTTCTCATCAGTAGAAGACTGTTTTTTTCCATCACATCACCTACGGTCTTGTAAACTTGCTATCATCATAAATTGGCTGTGTCCACAGCATTGCCCCGTGCTCACTGACAACTTGTGCTCTGACATAGAGCTCTGAGCCGTCCATCTTGTACTCTCCATATTCACCCACTTGCTCCTTGAGAACCTCTCCATCCTTGCCAACGAAGACATATTTGTTTTCCTTTACATACGTGTCATTAGAGCCTGCAGATATTCTGATGGTATTATCATCAAATATAAATTCATTAAGAATAAGCCCGGTGGATACATACAAGCTTCCTATGTCAATTGATTTTCTTATGCTACTCTCTTCTTTTTCAGCATAAATCATATTCCATGATTTAGCCAAGTCATGCCACCTGTGAAAATCATCATTTCCAAAGCCCCAAACAAGCTTGCCTTTCGAAAGGAGAAAATCCCAGGTATCTGTGGCAAGCCCGGAGCCATTGAGCCTGAATATTACTGAGTTATATATTTCTATTCCCGTATAACCCTTCATTGCAGCCAGATCCACCCATGGCCAGTATTCTTTTCTCTGCCAGTTGGGATGACACAGGATTACGAAGCCACCCTCTTTTCTGCATTCATCGACAGCACGCTGGTGTGTGCCTTCTGTAGCCGAAGTGTTGCCGATGCAGAGCATATGCGGATGATCGCTGTATTCATAACCATTTATAAGAATTATGTCATATTTTTTTTGATATTCCTGTACATCTGAATATAACCGGTGGTTAGAAATTGTCAAAACATCATATTTAGCATCCTTATACGCGGCAATTACTTCAGCAATTCCATTGGCACCGCAGGTATTTAATCCAGTACCAGCATGAGTATGGAAATTAGACCTTAACCACTCCCCATTCCCGTTTTTTATACTATCGTAAGGATTTATAAACATAACTAACCTCCTAGCATTACAGATTAAAATATAATTAGGTTGTCAGATTATATATCTGGCAACCTAATTATACACCTGTTCGGAATTTTATTCAATATGAAACTGTGATTACGGAATATTACTTTACCGGCTCTTTTAAAAAGAGTTTCCAACAAGTTTTCGGTTTTTTAGTTTCGCAATTACCTATTAATCTTATTCATAAAACACAGCAGCAATAGGGAGTATTTGCATTTTTATGCTATTCTTGACGGTCAGTCTTTCATGTGTTACTCTGAATAAAGAAAAAGCAAATTCCTATCATAAATTCTTATCATATTGCAGGGACTCAAGGGGGGAGATAATATAATGGCTGATAATAGTTCTATGTCGAAGTTTTACCGTAAACAGCGGTTATTAATTTTTGCATGCTTATTTCTTACTTTGCTTTTTATCATATACTTAAATATTAATTTTAACCGGCATAGTCGTGAAGCCGCTATAATGGCATATCCAAACAATTTTTTGTCAATGCGTTGCATAAATCCACCTGATGATAATACCGAGGATATCCCATTTGTTTATGCAACCGGTCAAAATGCAAATGGGCCTTTTCGTATAGCCTATTATCACGACTTCAAAAGATTTGAATCACAACACTCGCCAGATGATTGGGCGGCTTTACAAACGGTATACATAAACGAGAATTATGTAACAAGCGAGGGTATTTGTGTTGGTTCGAGCAAAAAACAAGTAGAGAAGGCCTACAAAAAATATGGCTTAAAAGAGTATAATATCAGTGAAATTACGTCAATGAATTTATATTCGCTTGACATTGCTTTGCAGGGAATAGATTTAGCGAATACTTTCCTCTATGTGGATAATTCTATTATTTTTATTGATTCTTATCAAGGAACGGATTACTGGGGTGGTCTTGGGGCTATTATCTTTATTTTGGATAAAAATAATGAGGTAGTAAAAATCGTGAAAGCTGCTCCAACCTCCGGATAATAAAGGGAAACATCCTGTCATTATGCGAGCATCCTTTTTCTGACGGCATTTGCCAACATTGCTATATGAAATTATAAAATATCTGGCGGAGGAATCTTGGTGAAGCAAGCCTGCCATGCAACAATGAGAAAATGAACATCACAAAAAAAAATAATCAATTACAGTGAGTCAGGGACACAATGCTCTGACTCACTTTTTATTTATCTCTACCATGCTGTAGTCGATTTCTTCATTGTCCGGGGTGATTATTCGGGCGAGATAATGTGTATATTCATTCAAATTCCGGTTATCTATTGTAATATATGAAACACCGGTTCGCTGCGGTGTTCCAACAAACAGTAATTGACGATGAAAAGCAATGCAATGGTCTACATGAAACTCGTAGATGAGAAAGCCGGTTTCATTTTTCTTTAAGTTAACATTGCTTTCACTAAAACTTAACATGCCCAGAAGCATTTTCACTTCATCCGGCTCTTTGGGCAGAACAAACAAATGGTTGAAATTTAAACATATTTGGCTGGGAACATATGCCCAGTATTTCTTGTAGTGCTCTTTCCAGGCTGGGTCATAGACAGGGCGTTGATAGGTTGCGTCCTCATAAATTATTTTTATCTGTATATCTTGGCCTTCTATCCGCATATCCCGGATGGGTTTCTCTTCAAGAGGAAAGGATGGCGGCAAAGGTTTACAGAGCTCCTTTGTCATCACATTATCCGGGTCGTAATTGCTTTCAACAACAGGAATATAAAAGGAAAGTTCCTTCTGTAGCTTCAGATTATGCTTCATAAGCGCATCCAAAGTAACCTCTACCGCTGGAACACTGGTGCTTTGAACTGAGTTTTCCCTGATCTGCTCCATTCTATAGTCGAATTGCATTATGCGAGTATAATCGTAATCCAATTCATAGCCACCGCTAGTTACAAGCTGAACAAGAAAAACATTTTCCATCTCATCGGGATCCAGAATGTCATCTTGGACAACAGATACAATCTGAAACCCGCTTCTTGCCGGATTTCCAACAAGGAGCAGCTGATTGCGATATCTTTTTACATTCTGAACCTTGAAATCAAAAACTAAAAAGTTGATGTTCCGATGGTTATCCAGAGGAACGTTCTCTTCAAAGCCCAACTCTCCCGCAAAATCATAATTGGCACTACCGCCGATGGGGTAGATGAACAGCCTGTGCCTGGCCTGAATGATTTTATTGGGCAAGTACAGCCAGCCTCTGTAAAAAGCATCCTTCCAGTGCGGCGTATAAATAACACGTCGGTATCCCGAGTCGTCCTGCAAAATCTGAAAATTCAGCAGCGTTCCTTCTCTAACTGCTTTATCCGGGGGTTCAGCTTTAACCTCTAGCGTCTTTTCAATATAGCGCCCGGATAGTTCATACAGCTTTGTATCTTCTTCAGGTAATATTTTTGCTAGGGCTCCCTCTAGCAGTGAATTCTGTTTCATCAGCTTCTGCTCAACCGATTCAAAAATCCTTCCGAACACTTCGCGGGAAGGGGGATATAAGAGAGCGGTGCAAAAAAGAATCGCTAACGAAAGACCAATAAGCATTCCCAAAAGAAAGTGCTTTCTTTTAACAATCATCAATTTGATCATGGCCTGCATTCCCAAACAAAAAGGAATCATAGTCAATGTATAGACTGAAAGAGTGGATTTATGCTGTTTTTCATAAATTTCAATAAAGATTAGGTTCTTTCTATTACTCAAAGATTTTTGGAAAGTCACAAAGGACGATTCGTCAAGGTGGTCACCAAGCGTCCTGCCGGAAAAAGGTATTTGGGATGGGGATTGAGAGGATATAGAAAATAGGTTCTCTTTCCTTTATCATAAAGGCATTTCAAACAATATCATCTCAAATGCCCAACATACCGAATCAGATGCTACTGGCATCGGGTTATATAATAATAACTCAAAAAATAAAATTGTAAGCACCTTTAACTGTGTTTACAATAATAAAACAAATTCAACTCTAACCAATTACTATAATGTGGCTGAGGACGGCCCCGGTGATTTCACAGACAAAGATCCTCTTTTTGTCAGCGCTGGCACGTCCAACCCAGACTACCATCTGAAGTCCAAAGCCGGAAGGTACACTTCAAGCGGCTGGGTTTATGGCACCGATCCAAACACATCTCCATGTATCGATGCCGGTGAACAGAGCTCAAATTATACTAATGAACCTCTTTTTAATGGAGGCAGAGTTAATATGGGAGCGTATGGAAACACGATTTATGCCTCTAAAAGCCCCTGCAAGATAAAGAATACATTGACAAATGAATATATGCATAATGAGTACACTTATAATCAGGATAATGGCATTGTACAGTGCAGCAGCCTGGAAAATCCTGGATGGTGGAGTGCAAGATGGACATTTATTGACTTGGGAAATGGGTATTATAAAATCCAAAGTATTTATTCCGGAAAGTGGATGAACACCGAGCACTACAATTCGTATGTACAGTGCGATGCAGATGACTTCGGATGGGCTGCGCAATGGTATATGGTTAATAACGGTAATGGTAATTATTATTTCAAAAACCGCTATAGGAACACTTATATGAATATGCAAAATCAGTCTGACCAGGTAGAATTAAGCGGCACTTTAAATAATAGCTCTTATTGGATATTGGAAACCGCACCGAAACCATATTAATGTATCTTAAAAGAAAAGCCCTCGCCAATAGCGAGGGCTTTTCCTATTTCAAGGGTGCAAAATGGTTTAAAATATTGGACTGTATCAAAATGCTGTAAACCAGTATAGTTTACAGCATTTCGATACCTCTACCGTTAATCCTCGTCATCCTCGTAATAATCTCCATCCATTCGATTGCGGAATTCATGAAATACCACACCCAGTTCTTCCTCTTCCTCGTTGTCTTCTATTTCGGGCAACTCCTCGGTATATTGCACCAGTACGACATATTCATTACCGTTCAACTCAATGGTATCGATATGCACAAATTTATTTTCGTTTCCATCTTCAAAAAAATTCAAATCACTACTCATGAATTCGTTATAGGGTATCACAGAGAAATGTTATCAAATGGGGTAAGTATGGAGAAGGGACTGCATGATTTTGATATCATACAATCCCTTCAAACCCTTTTGTTTGGCGGAGAGAGAGAGATTCGAACTCTCGGAGGGGTATAAGCCCTCACACGATTTCCAGTCTTGGATTTTGAAAAAATATGTTTTATATCTTTTTATAAGTTTGCTTTAAATCTCTTGCAAATAAAGGGTTCCAAGGAAATTTGTCATTATCGTCGTACAGGGTTTTATATTGTGTTATAACACCCCGGGTAACAAAAGGGTAACATATATAAAATTGATTTAATTCATTCTCGAATCCCAATCATCATGACTTATTTACTCAATTATATCCAATATCTCCAGGTTTGATGGATAGTTTGGTAATCTCGAATTATATATTCATCAACACAGGGGATTTGCTGGATTTCACCGTCCAACAAATTTTTAGCCTCTTCAAAACCTAGGGCAAACTGTTCTTGCTTTTGTTTGTCTTCTTTATCAAGTACATATGATGCTTTTATAATTATCTCCATCCTTTGTTAAAAAAGCATCACCAGGAATATAGGTAAGTTTTTTATTCTTGACTCATAAGTATCTTCTAAACCAGTTAACTGCTTCGTCTATCATGTTATCCACGAGCTGTTTGTGTCAAAATTCGGCTCCTCATATATTCCTGCCCATGCGCAAAGCCTGTGCATTATGCAATAAAGGCTGATGCATTTTTTGTTGACATCTTTCTTATAGCCATTAAGAAATGCTCTGTGCAGGTCAGCGTCTATTGTAAAAAAGGTGGGTACAAAACATGTGCTGCCGTAACATCAGCATCCCACCAGATAACATCTCCAAGAGCGGTTATTTTACTGACCTGATAACTGCACTCGGTTTCAGAAATGTATATTGTCCAGGGGAAAGGGCTGTAATGGATTAAACAGACAGGTTTTTCTTTCAGTATAGAAATGTTATCTTGCCAGACGGTCTTTATCTGTTCATATTGTTCAGGTGTGATTACCCCTGCCGAAAATGCCTTATATCCGCTTCCCTGTTCTATCTCCAGTTGATACATGGCTTCTGCCGGATGCAATGGGTACTTTTTCTTATCAGGAACTACATCCCACACTCCTGCCCAATCATTGGTGATATCCGCAAATTTACTATAATATTCACCAACGGCACGGTATATATGCTTTAACTGACTGGTATCATTTTTTACAAGATAATAACTGAGCGGCTTTCCTGTTCCTGCATCCTGAATGATAAACGGGTAGGGCAGGAGCGAACAGCTTGTATCAACTTGAATGACGCCAGGCTGATGTATTCCATTTTTATGGAGTAAATCAATGGCATTTGACTCCATCAGTATATCGGAAAAATCACGAACAGCCAATTTGACATAGACAGACGTATTGTCATCAAATGTTATTTTAAATATATGTTTTATCCAAACACCTTTATCTTCAACAGTTTTGATGATTTTTCCTGGAAATTGCGATTGGACAACCTGCATTATCCCTTTTTTAAGGTCTTCTTTGTTCATATAAGAAATCTACCTCCGTCACAGAATCATATTCAATCTATTGGAAAATCCAATTGGCATAGTGGAATATCAACATACAGACCATATTCAACAGCAGGTTTCCATGATGATTTATCATCATAATCAAATTCAAACCTCTCACCTCTAAAGATGACGATTACCTTTCTGTTACGCCAAAAGTGCATATACCATGAATGTTTAATATTAATTGAAAGACTTTCTATCTCTTCTTTATTTACCATGACCGTGTATAAGTGCCATCTTTCTGAAGGGTTTTCCTGGCCAGTTATATGTATTCCGACTACTTCAAGCCCATTAATGGCTCTATTATCATCAAGACTTTCTTCAATAATGATTCCTTTATATTTACTCATATGATCCCTCTAGTTTCTTCAATACATTTTCAACTAATGGAGCTATTTCAGTTTTAATACGATTCCAGT
>ENA-UOOR01001038-UOOR01001038.1-fermentation-metagenome-genome-assembly--contig:-NODE-1038-length-34891-cov-17.278649_pt1 | contig 34891 bp, 29 predicted proteins | sample MGYA00245780_ERZ724029 | MGnify/ENA primary metagenome ERZ724029 (study PRJEB28704, sample SAMN03018315) | fermentation metagenome | biome: anthropogenic terrestrial biome; feature: soil... | reverse complement strand
AATCAACTAAAAATGTCGCTTAACTTTATGTCTCAAATAAGTTTGCAAGTCCAGAACATAAATATTCCGCTTACAGATAAGTATTTTATTTTAAAATATAACGGTTATTTAAAAGCCGGTGTAGATTTTTCTCATGTAAAAGTTGATTTGCAAAATGATTCTACAATACATGTCTCCATACCTAAACCAAAGATTCTGGATACTGTAATTGATGAGAAATCGGTTGAGGTTTTCAATGAGAGTGAAAATGCATTTAATCCAATAAAGATATCGGATTATAATGAAGCACTTACCAGAGAAAAAAATGTTATGATTAATGATGCAATTAATCAGGGAATACTTACAGATGCAACTGATCAGGCAAAGATAGTTTTAGAAACAATGCTTGAAGAAATGGGATTTTCTCAAATATACATAACTGAAGAATTTACAATACCTCAAGTGCATTGATATGAAGTTTACATTTCGATTATATTTCTACTGGGTATCCATATTCCTTATATTTTATATCGGTATACTTGCAGTAATTTATATGTTTTGGGGGCTGAGTATGAATTTTTGGCAGATTCTGCTGGTATTTGTAATTGTGGGAATGATACCTCCTGCAATTATTACAGCTTATTTTTCGAAGCGACTCAATTATATGGAGTCTGATGATATTAATCCTCCTGAATTTTCAGGGCAAAAAAAAGCGGTCTTTAAATTTAAAGGCCGCACAAAATGTCCGTTCGATGAAGTTTTACAACGTGTCGACAGACAATGGATTATTTCTTACTCAGATAGGAAAAATTGTGTTGTAAAGTTTAGAACTGATTCCAGGATGACGTCATGGGGTTTTGGTGGTTATATTAAAATGGAGCAGGGTGAAAATGTAACAGTTATAGTTTATCCAATTTTTCCTGAGTCTAAAAGGGAAAAAATTATGGTTAATCAGATACTGCGTATCATGAGAACTGTTATTGAGCCATGAAATATATCATGACTCTGGAGTGTAACCTTCGCAATATTGAATAACTACCTCATTTACAAATTTCAAGAAATCTTTGTGCTGATCTTTGCTGATCATCTTAGGATAACTAAGAATGAGTAGCTCCTGTTCCTGACCATCTATTCTATACGGTAAATGTACAAATCTAAATGGGGTGAGGGTGTAACCTGAACGTTCATAAAACTGCAATCTTCTAACCGACAGTTCGTCATCGAGTGGATCAATTTCAAGTATGATTGTATGTTCTGAATCGCATAGATACCTTAACAACTGCGAACCGTAGCCGTGACCTCTGATTTCAGGGTTGACTGCCAGATGCTCCAGATAACGATATGTATCCCATTCCCAGAAAAACATCAATCCTATCAATTGCTGTCCTTCCCATATTGACAAAGGAAAAAAACGTTCATCGGCACACGCACGCAAATGGTCATTTATCTTTCTGCGTTCAGCAACCGGGAAGCTCTTTTCATACAAATCCCATACTCTGTTCCACCTTTCTTTATCGTCAGCCTCTATCCGTAAATACTCCATCAGTTTGTTTAAATAGGTTTAACAACAAAGTTAGTATAATCCAATTAAAGATAAAACTGTTTTATTCGCAGTTTGATAGCTAAATATCACAAGTTCCATCAATAGAACAGGATTTGCCTTTTAATACTTCAGGCTTTGATACTTCTTTATTGCGCTCTTTCCATACTTTATAGGCTTTATTCAAGACATCCAGAAACAGTTGAACAGGTTCTGAACCAACGATAGCTTGTCTTCTGTCCATCAGAAAAGTGGGAACAGTATCAAAACCAAGGTTGCCCGCTTCTTGCATATCCTGTTTGATTTCATATTTATACTCATCACTATTGAGCATAGTAATAATCTCTTCTTCCTCAAATCCGGCTTCCTTTCCTATTGAAACAAGAAGATCTCTGTTGCTGTAATCTTTACCTTCTTCAAAATAGGCTTTTGACAGTTTTCCTAAAACAAATGTATCCATACCTTTATTTGCAGCCATTTTAATTAACCGATGGGCATCACGTGTGTTTGCTGCCACTGCATTGGGAAGATTAAAAACAACGCCTGCTTCTTCAGAAAGTATCCGCAAGGAGTCGTACATACTTTTGATACCTTCTTCAGGATATCCAACCTGTTGTGTCAGGTATTCACTTACCGGTATTCCTTTTCCGTTATCAGGCAGATCAGGATTAAGTTGAAACGCTTTCCATTCAAGCTCTACCTCATCAGCATGATCAAACTGCTGAAGTGCTTTCTCATAGTGTATTTTACCTATATAACAGTATGGACACATAATATCAGTCCACACTTCTACTTTCATTTTTTGAGTTGACATAATTTTTATTTTTTTTTGATGAAAAAGAGACTGCCCATTATCTGGACAGCCTCTTATAAATACTTCATTTATAGAACATATTTACTCATTATGACTTAAAATCATATTTATTAATTAAGGATCTTTTCCTCTTTATTCATAAGTATCTGTTGTTTTTCTTTATCGAAGTCAACAATTACTGTATCGCCTTCTTTCATGCCGTAAGTGATAATTTTCTCTGCCAATTCGTCTTCTATATATTTTTGAATAGCACGTTTAAGTGGTCTTGCTCCAAACTGAACATCGTATCCTTTATTGGCAATAAACTCTTTCGCAGGCTCTGTCAGATTTATCTTGAAACCAAGATCTCCGATTCTCTTGTATAGTCCTTCCAGCTCAAGGTCAATAATTTTGTAAATTGATTCTTTGCTCAATTGGTCAAACATTACAATGTCGTCTACCCTGTTAAGAAACTCAGGAGCAAAAGCCTTGTTTAGTGCTTTCTGAATAACACTGCGTGAATATTCCACATCACTTACATCACTGTTGGTTTTGAATCCTACACCACGTCCGAAGTCTTTCAACTGACGTGTACCGATATTTGATGTCATGATAAGGATTGTATTTCTGAAATCAATCTTACGACCAAGACTATCAGTTACATGACCCTCATCCATTATCTGAAGCAGAATATTAAATACATCAGGGTGAGCTTTTTCCACCTCATCAAGCAGTACTACAGAGTAGGGGCGGCGACGTACCTTTTCGGTTAGTTGTCCGCCTTCTTCATATCCAACATATCCCGGAGGAGCTCCTACGAGTCTGGAGACATTAAATTTCTCCATGTATTCACTCATATCAATACGGATAAGATTTTCTGGTGAATCAAACAGGAACTGTGCCAGTTTCTTTGCAAGATGCGTTTTACCAACACCTGTAGGTCCAAGAAACATAAATGTTCCGATTGGTTTATTTGGATCCTTCAGTCCAACACGGTTTCGCTGTATTGCCCTGACAACCTTATCAACAGCTTCATCCTGACCAATTACCTTACTTCTTAAAAGATCCTTCATTTGCAATAATCTCTGACCTTCAGCTTGAGCAATACGCTGAACAGGTACATTTGAAATCATTGCAACTACTTCTGCAATTTTATCTTCGTCAACGATTTCAGGCTTTTCCTTAATCTCTTTTTGCCAACGTTCTTCTTCTGCCTCAAGAGCAAGAAGTAGTTGACGTTGTTTATCGCGGAAGCTTGCAGCCAGTTCATATTTTTGAGCTTTAACAGCATCAGTCTTTTGTTGTTCAACTTCTTTAAGTTCATCTTCAAGACGCACAATAGTTTCCGGAATAACTATATTAGAAATATGAACCCTGGCACCTGCCTCATCTAATGCATCAATTGCTTTATCAGGAAATGTACGATCAGAAACATACCGTTCGGTAAGTTTTACACACGCTTTGAGAGCCTCATCGGTATACCTTACGTTGTGATGCTCTTCGTATCTTTCCTTAATATTGCGAAGTATCTGAAGAGTTTCTTCAGGTGTCGTAGGATCTACTATTACTTTTTGGAAACGGCGTTCAAGTGCACCATCCTTTTCGATATTCTTTCTGTATTCATCTAAGGTAGTTGCACCTATACACTGTATTTCACCCCTTGCCAGAGCAGGTTTTAACATATTTGCAGCATCAAGAGAGCCAGCAGCACCTCCTGCCCCCACAATTGTGTGTATCTCATCGATAAACAGAATGATGTTCGGGTTTTTTGAGAGTTCGTTGAGGATAGCTTTGATTCGCTCTTCAAACTGACCGCGGTATTTTGTACCTGCAACAATAGAAGCCATATCAAGTGCAATTACTCGTTTGTCAAACAATGCACGTGACACCTTCTTTTGAGTAATACGAAGTGCAAGTCCATCTACAATAGCAGATTTACCAACACCGGGGTCACCTATTAGTACTGGGTTGTTTTTCTTGCGTCTGCTCAGTATCTGTGCGATACGCTCAATTTCTTTTTCACGACCTACAACAGGATCCAAACGGTTTTCAAGTGCAGCACGTGTTATATCTGTACCAAAGTTGTCAAGGACAGGTGTGTCAGATGCGTTGTTTTTTGTCTGTGATGTACCTTGCCCTCCACCCGGATTAAATGATTTTTCGTTCATTTCGTCATCATCGTCATCCGTAAAATTAGCTCCTGAAACTGGTGAATCGGTATTGTCCAAACCCTCCTCAGTTCTATTCTCCAGAATGCTCTTGATATATAAAAACGCGCTTGAGTAGTCAAGCTGAAACTGTTTTAGAATATCGTATATCAAAGTGTTCTTTTCTTTCAACAGTGCTAGCAATATGTGTTCAGTATCTGTTTCTGTACTTTTTGTCAGACGTGCTTCCAGAATACTCATTTTTAATGCTTTCTCTGTATTTTTATTTATTACAAGTTCGCTGGTCCCGTCATAAGGTTCCTGTATTGAACGAACATGTGAGTCTATGTAATCTTTTAAGACGTGAAGGTCAATATCGAAGTCCTGAAGTACCTGAATTGCTACGCCATCTCCATCACGAAGTATACCAAGCATGAGGTGTTCAGGCCCGATGTAGTTGTTTTGGAGACGTCCGGCTTCTTCACGACTATATGCCATAATGTCTCTTACTCGCTGTGAAAAGTTATTATCCATTGTTTTAATCCCTTCTTAATGCTGTTTCGATTACAAATATATACTTTTATTTCTAATCGAATAATTTTAAAATATCTCTTTTGTTCTTTTCCTGTCTCAGCATAAGTGCAAAAACGATGCCAAACAGCATTTTGTCCTTTTTGTGATACCAATCAGTATATTAGACGCTTTGGAGGCTTTTTTGTTTAAGGATAGTATTGATTTTCACTAAATTTATGTGCAGTATAATTAAGAACGGTTTATTTAGATAAGATTAATTATAGTTTCTTGCGTTTTAAAACAATCCAAACTATCATTGGGGCTCCAAACATTGCAGACACTGCATTAATAGGAAGAGTTCTGTTAGCTATTGGTATCTGAGAAACGATATCGCATATTAACATCAGAATGCTTCCGAGAAGTATGGTTGCTGGCAGTATAGTTTTATGATTTACTGTCCCAAAAAAGGCACGGGCAAAATGAGGTATCACAACTCCTACAAAAGCAATCGGACCGGTAAAAGCAGTTACAGTTCCTGTGATAACAGCTGATATTGAGATAATCAAAATGCGTGTCTTTTTTATATTAAGTCCTGCACTAAGAGCATAATTCTCGCCCAAAAGAAGACTATTTAGAGCTTTTTGTAAAAGGGCGGCTAAAATAATACCTGCAGAAACCAATATTAGTAAAATAGGCATCCTGTCCCAAGATACATCTCCAAGACTTCCGAAAGTCCATGTCACAAACACCTTTAGAGAGTCGGGATCGGCAAAACTCTGCAATATTGTTACCATTGCACTGGCAACATAGCCAAAAATCATTCCCAATACCAGTATAGTAATTGAATCTTTAATCCTTGCAGAAACTCCCAGTATCAGTATTAAAACCAATGCTGCTCCTGACACAGCTGCAATAACCTGTGCCATACTGCCCATTGAAGATATAAAAGGATATATGGCTGAACCGCTTAACATTGTCATAAAAGCAACACCAAGACCTGCGCCTGCACTAACACCAAGAACATCAGGCCCGGCAAGAGGATTGCGGAAAAGAGTTTGCATCAATAGCCCCGAAACAGAAAGAGCAGAACCCGCGATAATTGCTGTTATGGCTTTTGGAAGTCGGTAATTTCTGATAATTTCATCCACTATAAGGTTTCCGGAACCTCCAAAAAGGGATGCCCATGCCTCTTTGACCGATATTTGTGCATTTCCTGTGAAAATATCACAGATGAAAGCCAATACTAACAGGGTTATCAATAGTGCAAATATTGTTGATTTCTTCTTCAATTTTATTTTTATATCTTATTAGTAGTCACTTTAATGGCTTTATATATGTGAAGGTGTAGTCAGGAAGCAGATCAGGATATGCAGCTTTCACTAGATCCGACAAAAACAGGTCAGGGTGAGCTATAGCACTTTCAAAGAAGTCGTTCCCGCCAGAGTCTGTTGTTCGGTTGTGATTATTGAATACCTGATTCTGTTCAACAGGTTGTAAAAGTAAATATTTAGAATCTTTGGCAGTAAGCTCAGCATAGCTATCAGCTTCACATCCAAACCATAAGTCCGTATTCCCAAATTGAGTTAATACCGACTCAATATCAAGGCCAATGCTTCCGCTCTGATTGTTGTCTTCATAGCGGTAACTGAGTCCTGCATCTCTGTAAAGGGCAGCGTTGAAACTCTTTCCACCAGGCACATACCATGTTCCCTGAAAAATATCACCTGTCATAACAGTACGTTGTTTGTCAATTCCATTTGCTATGTCCTGAATAGCAAGGTAACGTTGTTCTATTTCATTAAAAATTGAGTCGGCAAGTGAATTCTTATCATAAAATGCAGCAATCATTTTAATCCATTCAGCACGTGCAAGCGGACTTTTTTCCATCCATTCCAAGGAGTAAATAACAGGGAATCCGACCTGAATAAGTCTTACGCTGTAATTATCCATTTGTGCATAAGCTGAGTTTATTACAGCCTGAGGATTCAGTGAAATTGTTTTTTCTATGTTAGGATTAAACGGGTCACCCAAATCAATTATTTGATTATTCTCAAGTTTATCCAAAATTTCCGGATTGTAAATTCTGAAGCCATCGGTCACACCTTTAACTGTTTCTAATTCCCCAATTAAGGATAAAAATTCAAAATATGAAAACGTGTTAACTGCAATAGAAGTAATGGGAGAAAGTATTTTTACACCTTCAACCGGAATTTCAAATGAATCTGTTTTTAATAAGTAATATACTTTGTAAGGTTTTTCGTTATCCGTCCATGGATTATTAATAGTAACCTTGGTATATTCTTTATAATAATCTATATCGAATCCTTGCGCATAACGGATCTCTTCTGAAAAAAGATAAGTCCCCTTATCCCCGGATGTTTTGTTCTGATTCTTACCTGAATGGCATCCATTGAATATAAAAACAGGGCATACAAATAAAATAAATAAACAGAGGTGGTTACTCACTTTCCAAATCATTTTTCTTTTTCTTCTTTTTGGACTTAATTGGGTTATACCTGGGAATTTTTACTTGCTTTGCTTTGAATCGTGTAGTAACTCTTGGTTCAGCTTTAGACCCCTGAACATATTCATGCCGGTACATATTAAAGAAGAGTATAAAAAGAGAAAGCAACAATGGTCCGAATATCACTCCCCAAAATCCAAAAATAGGAATACCAATAAGTACACCGAAAACAGTAATTAAAGGATGTATATCTGCAAGTTTCTTTTGAAGCAGGAATCGTGCAACATTATCTACTCCGCCAATAATAAATAAACCATATATCAGTAGACCAATACCATTCACTAAGTCACCGCCAATTAATAGGCCTATACCCAAAGGGACCCATATAATCATAGTCCCAACAAGCGGAAGAATGGTTGCAAAGGCTGTTAGAATTGCATAAAGAAGAGCACTGTTTACTCCAAAAAAAAGATAACCCATGTAAGCGAAGAATCCCTGCAAAATAGCCATTAAAGGTATTCCAATTGCATTTGCCTGAATAATAAGACGGGTTTCATCAATTAGTATTTCTTTATTTTCATCTTTGAAGGGTAGAATCTCTGTAATAGCTCGTTCTAAATCTTCGTTACTATAAAGCATATAGTACAATACAAATAAAATGACCACAACATTTATAATGAAAGAATAAACACTGTTGCCAAGTATTTGAAGAATATTTGTTCCGGCACGAGGTAGTATCGACAAGTTTTCAGGAGTAAAAAGGTTGAACCCCAGTCTTGTTTCCAATGAATTTATAAAGTCATTAATCTGACCGAGAATAGCTTCAGGATTTATTGTAATGCCTGAAAAGGTGTCAATGACCAGGAAAGCTATTCCGGTAAGTGGTATCAAAATAAATATCAGGACCTCAAGCACTATTAGTAGTGCACTCAACCCTTTTTTTATGTTTAATTTCTGAGTCAGATATCTGTGTTGTCCAATTACAATTATATATAGTGTAGCTGCACCCAGAAAACCACTCATGTAAGGGCGTGTATATTTGAAAATTATTAATCCTAACAATAGTATAAATCCTATTAGGATATATCTGTATTTTGAGTTATTTTTTTCTGACTGTTCTAACATATAAAATAGAAGTATTCATTATATCTCTAAATATGAAAAATCTTCAGGTTTAGCAAATCCTCCTTCAATTAGTGCAGCTTTCGCATTTTCATAGTCTGATAATTTTACTTGCATTTCTATATCTCCTAAAGTATAAGCAAGCCTGTTGGAGACAAGATTTTTAAAATATACTTCAATGCCCCGCATCTCCATAAAAGATTGTACCATAGTTACATCAGCCGGTAAAGCAAATGTTTTAACAGTGACAAATTTTTCTTCCATAGTTGTTGTATTTATAAAATATCACACATAAATTTCTTTAACTAAAATTTCAGAGAATCAGCCATAAGAAATTAATACGTAAAAATACTCTTTTTTTCAGAGAAAACAGCTAAATATAAACATTTCATTCAGTTTTTATGTTTATATGGCTGTTCAAAATTAAAAGAGTTTATGTGGCAGAATTATACTGAAATTTTGGCAGTTTAATCATTAAATCCATTTACGAATATATTTTGGCACAGAATTAGCAGTTAGGGTAGTATCGATTAGATAACTTATATTAATAATATTAACAACAAATTTTAGTAGTATGAACATTAAACCATTAGCAGACAGAGTGCTGGTTAAGCCGGCAGCTGCAGAAGAAAAAACAGTTAGCGGAATTATAATCCCTGATACAGCAAAGGAAAAACCTCTTAAAGGTGAGGTTATAGCTGTTGGTAAAGGCACAAAAGATGAAGAGATGGTAGTGAAAGAAGGTGACAAAGTGCTTTATGGTAAATATGCAGGCACTGAAATCGAAATTGAAGGAGAACAGCATCTGATCATGCGTCAGTCTGACATTCTTGCAATTCTTTCATAAACAGTCAAAACAAGTTTAATCAACAGTTGAAAACTACTGTCACATATTAAAATGATGTAAATTCAACTGTCAAAATCAACTTAACAAAAAACATAAAAACAATAATTTAAATAATATGGCTAAAGAGATTAAATTTAATATTGAAGCCCGTGACCTTCTTAAAAAAGGCGTGGATGAACTGGCAGATGCAGTTAAAATCACATTAGGACCAAAAGGTCGCAATGTTATTATCGATAAAAAATATGGAGCACCTCAAATCACTAAAGACGGTGTAACTGTTGCTAAAGAGATTGAATTAGAAGATTCATTCAAAAATATGGGAGCACAGTTAGTAAAAGAAGTTGCTTCAAAGACCAATGACGATGCGGGTGATGGAACTACAACAGCCACTGTATTAGCACAATCTATTATTAGTGTGGGTCTAAAAAACGTAACCGCCGGTGCAAATCCAATGGATCTGAAGCGTGGTATCGATAAAGCAGTGACTAAAATTGTAGAAAACCTGAAATTACAGGCACTAGAAGTTGGTGGTGACCTGAAAAAAATTGAGAACGTTGCCAAGATATCAGCTAATGGCGACGAGAGTATAGGTAGGCTTATTGCTGAAGCAATGCAGAAAGTAAGCAAAGAAGGAGTGATCACTGTTGAAGAGTCCAAAGGTACAGACACTTATGTTGATGTAGTAGAAGGAATGCAATTCGATCGTGGTTATATCTCACCTTACTTTGTGACAGATACAGAATCAATGAAGGTTGATTTCGAAAATCCGTTAATTCTTATCCACGATAAGAAAATCTCAGCTATTAAAGATCTTCTTCCAATCTTGGAAAAAAGTATTCAAACAGGAAAGCCTCTATTAATAATTGCAGAAGATATAGATTCAGAAGCACTGACAACATTAGTTGTAAACCGTCTACGTGGATCACTTAAGATTGCTGCAGTTAAGGCACCCGGATTTGGTGATCGCAGAAAAGAGATGCTTGAGGACATCGCAATACTTACAGGTGGCACAGTAATTTCTGAAGAAAAAGGACTTACTCTTGAGAATGCCGATCTTGATATGCTTGGGTCAGCTGAAAAGGTCACAATCGACAAGGACAACACAACAATAGTTAATGGTCTTGGCGAAAAAGATGCAATCCAGAGCCGTATTGGTCAGATCCGCGCTCAGATTGAGAAAACAACTTCAGACTATGATCGTGAAAAATTACAGGAACGTTTGGCTAAATTAGCCGGTGGTGTTGCAGTTCTTTACGTTGGAGCTAACTCTGAAGTAGAGATGAAAGAGAAAAAAGACCGTGTTCAGGATGCTTTGTCTGCCACACGTGCAGCAGTAGAAGAAGGAACTGTTCCTGGTGGTGGTGTTGCATATCTTCGTGCAATTGAGTCGCTTGAAGATCTGAAGGGTGATAATGATGACGAGACAACCGGTATCGAAATTGTAATACGTGCAGTAGAAGAACCACTTCGTCAGATTGTAGCCAATGCAGGAAAAGAAGGAGCTGTTGTAGTTCAGAAAGTTCGCGAAGGTAAAGGCGATTATGGATACAACGCTGCTAATGACAAATATGAAGATCTGTATGAAACAGGTGTAATCGATCCAACTAAAGTTACTCGTGTTGCTCTTGAAAATGCAGCTTCAATTGCAGGAATGTTCCTGACAACAGAATGTGTAATCACTGATAAGAAAGAAGAAAATCCTGTTCCTCAAATGCCTGCAGGCGGTGGAATGGGCGGAATGATGTAATTTATAGATAATATAAATGATTAATTAAAGCGTATAATAGCGAATGATAATTCGTAAGTTATACGCTTTTTTATTTTATAAAAATATGGTTACAAAGGTATAAAACGTTCAATTTGATTATAATGGTTTCTTTTTAATGATTATTTGATAAATATTTAATAATCAATGCAATCGAGTGAATAAGCATTAGCGATTATTTCGTAACATTTTCTTAACTACTTTCTTAAATTTTATACTTATTTTTGTACTCAATTTAATTCATTCTAACAATTCTGTTAAATTTAAAATTCAATTTATGATTAAAAAGTTGAGATTTTTAGCGGTAGCTTTTTTAATAACAATTGCTACTGTGATACAAGCACAGGTAACTACCTCCAGTATGAGTGGACGAGTTACCGATGTTGATGGTGCTGTGATTGGAGCCACGGTGGTGGCAACACATACACCCTCAGGAACAACCTATGGTACTGTGACAAATATGGAAGGACGTTACAACCTCAACGGTATGCGTGTTGGCGGTCCTTACACAGTTGAAATAACCTATATTGGTTATGGAGATAATGTAGCAGAGGGTATTACACTCAGCCTTGGTGAAAACTACTCTCATAATGTTGTGATGCAAGAGGAAACAGTAGCTTTGGGAGAAGTAGTCGTAACTGCTTTACGAACAAAATTTTCGTCTGAAAAAACGGGTGCATCAACAAACATTAATAATGAACAGATGTCAAGAATGCCCAGCGTAAACAGAAGTATTACTGACATTACAAGATTATCTCCTTACGCTTCAGGTATGAGTATTGCAGCCGGTGACGGTCGCTCAACCAACTTTACTATTGATGGTGCTAATTTCAATAATAACTTTGGTCTTTCATCTTCATTACCCGGTGGAGGAAATCCTATTTCACTTGATGCTATTGAAGAAATGCAGGTGGTGGTAGCTCCTTTTGATGTTCGCCAGACTAACTTTATTGGTGGGGGTGTAAATGCTATTACAAAATCAGGTACAAATAAGTTCAAAGGTACTGCTTACACATATCTGTATAATCAAGATTTACGTGGTAATAAGATTGGCGACGTGGATTTTGGTGACAGAGCCGAAGAGTCAAAGAATGTATATGGATTTACTCTGGGAGGACCAATTGTTAAAAACAAATTGTTCTTCTTTGTGAATGCCGAATTGGAAAATCGTCCCGGACAAGTTGTAACATGGCGTCCTTCTCAAAACGGTCAAGCAAATCCGGAACAACAGCTTTCCAGAACTAGCATTGCTGATATGGATCGTGTTAAGCAACATCTTATCGATAAATATGGATATAATCCCGGATCCTATACTGACTTCCCGGGTGACGAAAGTAATCGTAAGATATTGGCACGCATCGACTGGAATATCAATAACAAACACAGGTTAAGTTTAAGATATAATCATACAAAAAATCAGGCGTGGAATCCTACCAATGGTAATTCAACTGATGCAGGATACAGAAATCGTAATATGAATCGTATTTCTCAATACGGTATGGCATTTTCTAATAACATATACTCAATGGATAATATTGTTAATACAATATCCGGTGAGTTAAACAGCAGATTCAGCGACAGACTTTCAAATCAGTTGTTGGTGACTTCATCTGAAATTAAAGATATGCGTGGTTCAAACTCAGATAAATTTCCACACGTTGATATTCTTGCCGGTCGCGATGCCAACGGTGTTCCAATTATTGAACCATATATCTCTTTAGGATACGAGTTGTTTACATGGAATAATGGTGTTAACAATAATACTATGACCATTACAGACAACCTTACTTATTATTTGGATAATCATAAGATAACTGCCGGACTGAGCTACGAGTATCAGATGGCAAATAACGCATATATGCGTAACGGAACAGGTTACTACAGATATGCAAGTGTTGATGATTTTATTAACCAGGCAGCTCCTATCGACTTCGCTCTGACTTATGGTTATGATGGTGAGCAGGATCCTGCTGCCGAAGTGGCTTTTCATCAGATTGGCGCATATCTTCAGGACGAGTATAGTGTAACAGAGAATGCAAAAGTAACATTAGGTCTTCGTGCTGATTATTTACGTTATGCAGATAACCTAATTAGAAATAATGCAATTTATAATCTTGATTTTGCAGGACGCAGAATTGATACCGGTACATGGCCTGAAGCCAAAGTTCAGCTTTCTCCACGTGTAGGTTTCACTTGGGATGTAAGAGGAGATAAGACATTAAATCTTCGTGGTGGTCTGGGAGTATTTACAGGACGTCTTCCTTTGGTGTTCTTCACAAATATGCCGACAAACTCTGGAATGGTACAGGGTAGTGCTGCTTTTGTTACTAAATATAACTCACAGTTAAATGCAATTACATCGCAGGATCCTAAACTGGCTCAACTAGCCGGTCCAATAATGACAGATGTTAATGAAATGATAAGCAGACTGGGTTTGCCTAATACAATCAGTCCTGATCAGGGTGCTCTTCCAAGAGACATTAATGGTGTGGATCCAAACTTCAAAATGCCTCAGGTGTGGAAATATTCACTTGCAGCAGATTATCAATTACCAACATCTTTCCCGATGGCTGTTACAGTTGAAGGTATATTCACCAAGACTATTAATGGTGTAATGCTGAAGAATTATAATCTAAAACAACCAGATGCTTCATGGCAGCGTTTCAGTGGTCCCGACAACAGATATATTTATCCAGCTTCAAAAAATATTTCGAATACTAGCACTAATACAGCTGCGTATGTTCTTTCAAATACTAACGAAGGTTGGGGTGCAATTGGTAATGTTACAGTTACTGCCGAACCAGTTAGAAATTTGAATTTAATGGCAGCCTATACAATCACAGAATCACGTGAAATTACAGGTATGCCGGGTAGTAACGCTGCTTCTGCTTACGGTGGGTTAATATCAATAAACGGTCCTCACTTACCAAGCTTGGAGCGTTCACAGTATGTAGGATTTCATAAAGTTATAGGTTCAGCTTCATACACACTTCCTTATGCAAATGATCATCTTGCTACACATTTGAATATTTTCTATTTGGGTTCACCGTCAGGAAATTATAGCTTTATTTATGATAACGACATGAATGGTGATGGTTGGGGTGCAGATCTGATTTATATACCTGAACAAAAAGGTGATATAAAATTTGTATCACAAGCTGATGAAGATGCTTTCTTCGCTTTCATGGATCAGGACAGCTATCTTAAGAATCACAAAGGCGGATATGCAGGAGCAAATTCAGTTATGGCTCCCTGGTTACATCGTTTTGATTTGAGGTTTGCTCAGGATTTCAAAATTCGTGCAGGTGAAACAACAAACACACTTCAGGTAAGCCTTGATGTTCTTAACTTTGGCAACCTTTTAAATAGTAAATGGGGAGTTCCTAAAAATGATATGAGTGTTTCTAATAACGGAGCAATTCTAAGTTATGAAGGAAATGTTCCGGGAACAAATACACCTACTTTTTCTTTCGCTACGGATAAAGATGGAGAGTATATAAAGGAAACATTTACTACTGATTATTGGTACGGACATACCTGGAGATTACAGATTGGTCTGAGATATATTTTCAACTAGTGGTTTTTGAAAAGTAAAAACTGACTAATCCTAAATAACCGTTACAGGTTTTTACAAAACTATTTATTTATATCCATAAGTCTGAAGGTTAAACTTCAAACTTGTGGATATTTTTTTGTCATAATTATACTCCTTTTATCATATACAAACTGCAGATTAAATTCTAAATAACACCTAACAAAGTTCTAACCAAGTTCTAATTTATATAAGCTATATTAGGAGTTAGTTAGGAGTTTATACGAACTTTGTCAGAATTAAGTAGGTAAAAAGTAGAAGCATAAATCAGGTCAAAAGTCCAGAAATAAGTTTACACTATATTTAAATTTAAAGGAGGACAAAGAGGACAAAAATCAGAACAATTGGTTGAAATATCCCGCCACGGCAAATAATATTTGCCCGATTTCTGTAAAAAGGATATCTTTGAGAAAAATATTAAAATAGCATGAAGACTTTGTTTGTACCATTACAGAATGTTTCACAGTATGAAACCGTACTTGATAAAATGAAAATTCTCCTGGAAGCGGGGGCAGTAGCAGAAATAGATCAGGTAAACTGGGAAGATGAGTTTTCTGAAAAAATGCCTGTATCAGTTCGCGTGGCACACAACAACGAGAGTATTTACTTATACTATACTGTAATAGGAGAAGAATTGAGAGCCGTTAATACAGAAGATTTCGGTTCTGTGTGGGAAGACAGTTGTGTTGAGTTTTTTATGCAGCGTGAGGGTGAAACCGGTTACAGAAATTTCGAATGTAATGTGCTGGGAGCATTGTTGTCACGTGTACATGAATCGAGAGATAAAGGTGTATCACAAACTGAGTTGATGAGCTCTATTTACAGACATAGTACTATCAATCATAGGTATCAGAGCGGGAGACAGGTGAGCGATTGGTCGATGTATCTTGAGATCCCCAAAAAAGCATTGGGTTTTAAAGATAATGAATCACTGTCAGGGCAAAGGATAAGAGCAAATTTCTATAAATGCGGGGATAAAACACCCAAACCTCATTATTTGAGTTGGAATCCAATTGATTTGCCGGAGCCTAACTTTCATGTACCACAGTTTTTCGGACTACTTGAGCTTGAGTGAAATTTCAAAAATGCAGACTAAGCTGATAAATAACTACACTCCGAATAAAATAAATTTCGGACAAAATATTTATATATCCCAGTAAGGAATAAACAAATACAATAAGAATGAGTGATATAAACAAGTTAAAAGAGATTGTCTCTCAATTTATCGGTGATATTGAGAATGTTACAGTTGAGCCACTCGGTAAAGGTCATATCAACGATTCATTTAAGGTAGTGGATGGTTATAACGAATATGTATTGCAGCGTATTAATCACTATGTTTTTAAGAATGTAGATCAGCTGCAGGATAATATTTACAGAGTAACGGACCATATTCGCCGAAAGCTAAAAGAACAGGGTGTGAACGATGTAGATCGCAGAGTTCTGACATTAGTCCCTACTTCAGACGATGCACTTTATTATCGTGACGGTGATGGCAACTACTGGCGCATGACAATATATATTAAGGATAGTAAAAGTTATGAGGAGATAAACACAGATCTGGCATATCGTGCGGGAATGGCATTTGGTGAATTTCAGAAGTCTTTGGAAGATCTTCCTGGAGCGCCGCTTTATGAGACTATTCCAAACTTTCATAATATGGAGACGCGTATCGAAGCATTCAGGGAATCTGTGAAAGCTAACAGGGCAGGGCGCATTGATGAGGTGGCAGACTTGGTTAATGAGATTGAAAAACGTGCCGAAGAAATGTGTAAAGCTGAAAAACTACATCGTGAAGGGAAACTTCCTAAACGTATTAATCACTGCGATACAAAAGTAAACAATGTTCTTTTTGATGAACATGATCAGGTGCTTTGTGTAGTGGATCTTGATACTGTGATGCCCGGTTATGTGCTTTCGGATTTCGGAGATTTTATCCGTACAGGTGCCAATACGGGTGCTGAGGATGACAAAAATCTTGATAATGTTTCTATTGATCTTGATATATTTGAAGCTTACGCAAAAGGTTATCTGAAGCATGCAGCTTCATTTCTGACAGATGTAGAGATTGAAAATCTGGCTTTTGGAGCCAAACTTCTCACCTATATGCAGACAGTGCGCTTTTTTACCGATTATATTGATGGTGATGTCTATTATAAAACTGCATATCCTGAACATAATTTGGTGCGTACAAAAGCTCAGTTTAAGCTGTTGCAGAGTCTAGAGGAAAACTATGATGAGATGCAACAGATTGTACAAAAAGCCGCGGGTGTATGACCGAAGTTCTTAAGTTGTGAGAGATTGCAACCAATTGAGTATATACAGTAGGACAAAATAAATAAAATCATATAAAACAAGCTGTGTAAAGAAAATTTTACTATCTTTGCACCGCTTTATTTTAAGGAGAAAAAGTGGCAAAATTTAGTTTGTACAATATTTCCCTAAAAAACCTTTCCTTAGGTAATCATACTTATGAGTATGAGCTGGATAAGAAGTATTTCGACGCAATAGACGGCGAAGAGGTCCGGAAGGGTGATGTTAAGGTAAAGGTGAATGTAAGAAGAACTTCGTCCACCTTCGAGTTTGTTTTTGATTTAAAAGGTGTCGTTAAAGTACCTTGTACAAGGTGTCTGGACGATATGAATCTTGATATTGATACTAACAATCGGCTTATAGTTAAGTTTGGTGAGGAGTATTCAGAGGAGAGTGACGAGATAGTTATTATCCCTGAAAATGAAGGAGAGATAAATATAGCCTGGTTCCTGTATGAATTTATTGCTTTGGCGATACCTATAAAGCATGTACATCCATTAGGCGAGTGTAACAGGGTTGTATCATCAAAATATAAGAAGCATAGAGCTGTAAGTTTAGACGATGATGATTCTGATGACGATGATACAGACTTGGGGAATGATGATATGGACTCTGGCGAAGATGAGGACATGCAGTCCGGTGATCCTCGTTGGGATCCTCTCAGAAATTTAAATATAGATGATAACTAAGTATAGAATAATTGAAAATTTGATATAAAATGGCACATCCAAAACGAAGACAGTCTTCATCAAGACAAGGAAAAAGAAGATCACATGATCATGCTAAAACTCCAACAATGGCACTTTGCTCAAATTGCGGTGCATGGCATGTTTATCATACCGTATGTGGTGAATGTGGTTATTACAGAGGTAAACTGGCAATTGAGAAAGATGTGATGGCATAAATTGCGATCTCTGGAATTTTACTAAACAAATGACCCTGAAATGACCCGTTCGTTTTTTCAGGGTTTTTTATCATTAATAACTGATTGAAATGTTTAAACAACTGAATGCAGTAATCACAGGTATTTCTGCAAGCGTACCCGAATATATACTTACTAATGAGGAGTTGTCCACTATGGTAGATACTACAGATGAGTGGATTACTACCAGGGTTGGTATTAAAGAGAGACGTATTTTAAAAGGAGAAGAGCAGGGAATTTCAGTTCTAGGAACAAAAGCAGTAGAAGATCTTCTTAAAAAAACAAGTACAAAGCCCGAAGATATTGATGTTGTTATATTTGCCACTTCCACACCGGATCATATATTTCCTTCAGCAGCATCAATAGTTGCAGAAAACTGCGGTATAAAAAATGCTTTCTGCTTTGATATGGAAGTAGCCTGCTCTGGATTTATATATGGCTTGGAGATTTGCAACGGTCTGATTAATACAGGCAAATATAAAAAGATTATTCTACTGGCAGGTGATAAGATGTCATCAATCACTAATTACAACGATCGTACTACCTGTCCACTTTTTGGAGATGCTGCAGGAGCCGTTTTAATTGAACCTACAGAAGAGAATATTGGTATTATTGATTCAGAGCTGCATTCCGACGGGGTAGGTTACAAGCCGTTGCAGATGAAAGCAGGAGGAAGTAAATATCCTGCAACCGAAGACACTTTGAGAAACTCAGAACATACAGTTTATCAGGACGGAAAGGTTGTATATAAATATGCAGTATCGAAGATGGCTGAAGTTTCAGAATCAATAATGAAGCGTAACAATCTTGAAGCTGAGGATATCGACTGGCTGGTGCCTCATCAGGCAAATTTGCGAATAATTGATGCTACTGTAGAGCGTACAGGTTTATCACGTGATAAAGTGATGGTAAATATTGAGAGATACGGTAATACCAGTGCAGGAACAATACCTCTTTGTCTGTGGGAATGGGAACCAAAACTCAGAAAGGGTGATAATTTAATACTTACTGCTTTTGGAGCCGGTTTTTCATGGGGAAGTGTTTATCTGAAATGGGGTTATGATGGAAGCGATGTAATGCTTTCTGATTAGTATAACCGTAAATAATAATAAATGCAACAACAAAGTAAACATAAGTCGGGTTTTGTGAATATTGTTGGAAATCCCAATGTGGGAAAATCAACATTAATGAACAAATTGGTGGGAGAGAAGATTTCCATTATCACTAATAAGTCACAAACAACGCGCCATAGGATTATCGGGATTGTAAATACTCCGGAGTATCAGATTGTGTACTCAGATACACCCGGTGTTTTACAGCCAAACTATAAACTGCAGGAGCAGATGCTCAATTTTTCGTTATCGGCATTGGATGATGCCGATGTTTTGCTTTATGTTACCGATGTTGTTGAGAAAATTGATAAGAACGATAAATTTTTAAGTAAAGTACAGCAGCTTGATTTGCCCGTACTGCTTCTAATAAATAAGATTGATCAGACCAATCAGGAATCACTGGAGAAATTTGTAGAGATTTGGCATGAGTTGTTGCCCAAGTCAGAGATTTATCCCATTTCCGCACTTAATAACTTTAGTATAGATATTGTACAAAAGCGGATTCTGGATCTTCTGCCGGAATCACCTCCTTATTTTGATAAAGATGCATTGACTGATAAGCCTGCACGTTTTTTTGTGACCGAGATAATTCGCGAAAAGGCATTGTTGATATATCAGAAAGAAATTCCATATTCAATGGAAGTAGTAGTAGAGGAGTTTAAAGAAGAAAAAAATATAATCAGAATAAGGGCAATAATTCTGATGGAGAGAGATACTCAAAAAGGAATTATCATAGGTCACAAAGGTGAAGCAATTAAGAGGTTAGGTACTTTAGCCCGTAAGGATATTGAACTCTTTTTTGAGAAAAAGATTTACCTTCAATTATATGTGAAAGTCGAAAAAGACTGGCGAGACAGGGATAATACACTAAAGCAATTTGGTTATAAGCTTGATTGATATCACCTTGTACGCAATTATTGATTTATTATCAAACAAAACAAAATTATGAAAAATTTAGTAGCAATTGTTGGTCGCCCCAATGTAGGTAAGTCCACACTTTTTAACCGGTTGACTCAGAGTCGTCAAGCAATTGTGACTGATATTGAAGGTACAACACGCGACCGCTTGTATGGTAAAGTAAACTGGAACGGAAAGGAATTCTCCCTAGTTGATACCGGTGGATGGGTTGTTAACTCTGACGATATAATGGAAGATGAAATCAATAAACAGGTGCTTGTTGCCGTAGAGGAAGCAGATGTAATTCTTTTTGTTGTAGATGTCATGAATGGTTTGACTGACCTTGATACCAGTGTTGCACAGTTACTTAGAAAATCTGGCAAATCTGTTGTAGTTGTAGCGAATAAGTCTGATAATTTTGTAATCGGTCACCAATCTGCAGAGTTTTATTCACTCGGACTAGGTGACCCTTATGCAGTCTCAAGTATAAATGGAGCAGGTACAGGTGATCTGTTAGATCATTTGGTAACTCTGTTCACAAAAGAAAGTGAAGAGGAAATTCTTGAAGAGATTCCAAAGATTGCCATTGTGGGCAGGCCTAATGCCGGAAAATCATCTATTGTAAACTCACTTCTAGATGAGGAAAGAAGTATCGTGACAGATATTGCAGGTACTACCCGAGATTCCATATATCACAGATACAACAGGTTTGGAATGGACTTTTATCTTATTGATACTGCAGGTATACGAAAAAAAGGTAAAGTAAGTGAGGATTTGGAATACTTTTCTGTAATTCGATCCATCAGAGTGATTGAGAATGCGGATGTATGTATCCTCATGATTGACGCCACAAGAGGGATAGAAAGCCAGGACATGAATATCTTCACGTTGATACAAAAGAACAGGAAAGGCCTTGTTGTATTTGTTAATAAATGGGACTTGGTAGAAGACAAGGATAATATAACGGTGAAGACATTTGAGAATGCTATTCGTCAAAAATTAGCTCCATTTACTGATTTTCCAATAGTATTTGGTTCTGCAATAACAAAACAGAGAATTCTGAAGGTAATGGATCTGGCGAAAGAGGTTTACAATAATAAAAAGCGAAGAGTTCCTACACGTAAATTAAATGATGTGATGCTTCCGATTATTGAAAATACTCCGCCACCCTCCAATAAAGGTAAATTTGTTAAAGTTAAGTATATTACACAATTGCATAATACAAGTGTTCCATCGTTTGTATTCTTCTGTAATTTACCGCAGTGGGTAAAGGAACCTTACCGAAGGTTTGTTGAAAACAGGATGCGGGAGAATTGGAATTTCAGCGGTACGCCAATCAATATCTTCTTTAGGGAAAAATAAATGGTGTAAACCGATGAATTAACAAAAATATTGCGTTAATTTGTATTACTTTGATATAAAGACAGAAGTAAAATCTGCTATTGTATCATAAAAAAAAATAATTTGAAATGCATATTTCCGGCTTTCAAGCCGAGTAAAACTAAGGAACAGGGATGAATACTACAAACAATCTAGAGAACGAAAAACTATCGGTTAACGAAGTAGAATCTGATAAAAAAATACAGTCTGAAATAACAGAACAGGAAATTTCTAAAACTGTGACCAAGTCAGATATTGAACCTGAACCTGAGTTGAAAAAGGAGCAAATACAAGAGTCTGTAAAAGAGCTGGAACAAGAAACTGTAAAGGTACAAGAACCCGAACAGAAAGAAGAGACAGACATTAAGTCTGAACCTGAAAAAGAACCTGAAGCAGAATCTGTGATTTTTCAAGAAAAAGAAATTGATTACGATTTGGAAGATGCACACGAAGAGGATGAGTCGGATGATGATGTTGACGATATAGGCGATATTACCGATACTGAAGAATCAAATTCTGTACTGCTTTCTATAGAAGATATAATTAAGCTTCTGCGAAATTTATTAGAAAAAGGTACTCTGAAACGTAAAAATGTAGAGGAGTATAAGAATCAATTTTATCGCTCACTAAGAAACGAGATAGAAACACAAAAGCATGCTTTTCTTTCTGATGGCGGTGAAGAAATTGATTTTGTAGCTGCAGAGCCTGAGATATATACTGAGGGTAAAGACCTTTTGCAAAAAATTAAAGAAAAGCGAGCTGAGCTTGTAGCAAAAGAGGATGCTCAAAAAGAGAAGAACGTTGCAAGGAAGCTATCTATCATAAATCAGATTAAAATACTAACTGAGACACAGGGACATGAGGACTTTAATAAGACTTATCAAGAGTTTAAGTCGCTTCAGCAGGAATGGAACGAAATAAAATTGATTCCTCAGTCGAAAGTTAATGAGTTATGGAAGTCTTATCAGCGATATGTAGAGAAATTCTATGATTTGGTTCGTATAAATAATGAATTCAGAGAATATGATTTCAAGAAGAATCTTGAACTGAAAACAGAGCTTTGTGAATCTGCTGAACGATTAGATGAGGAAACGGATGTGATTTCAGCTTTCCATCAGCTTCAAAATCTTCATCAACAGTGGAGAGAAACAGGACCCGTTTCAAGAAAAGATCGGGAAGAGATTTGGAACCGTTTTAAGTCTGCATCAACTACAATCAATAAAAAATATCAGTCACATTTTGAAGAATTAAGAGAGAAAGAAGATGAAAATCTTGAGCTTAAGACTGCAATTTGTGAGAAACTGGAAGCGATAGATTATACTAAAATAAAAACTATCAAAGATTGGAACAGATATGTGAAGGAGGTTCTTGAATTTCAGACACAATGGCGTAAGATTGGTTATGTGCCCAGAAAATGGAATACAAAAATATACAAACGGTATCGTGCTGCATGTGATCTGTTCTTTAAAAATAAAAATGACTTCTATAAATCTCTTCGCGGAGAGATGGAGGAAAATCTTAAGAAAAAGATTGAGCTTTGTGAACGTGCAGAAGCAATGAAAGATAGTACTGATTGGAAAAAAACCACCCAGGATATGATTGATATCCAAAAAGAGTGGAAAACAATTGGTATTGTTCCAAGAAAGTATGTGGACGTTATCTGGAAAAGATTTATAGGTGCATGCGATTATTTCTTTGAACAGAAGAAATTGAACACTTCTTCACGTTACGAAGAGGAGGCAAGAAATCTGGAAGCAAAAAGGGCAGTCGTACAGACTATCAAAGATATTGACAAGACACTGGAAGCAGACAAGGCCCTGGCTAAACTTCGTGAGCTTATGGATCAGTGGTACTCTCTTGGTCATGTACCATATAAACTAAAAGATGTGACATATCGTGAATTCTATGATGCCACAGAAGAACAGTTCGATAGATTAAATATTGACAAAGCAGACCGTAAACTTGAAAGCTTTAAAACCAATATTTCTGATATTGCAAAATCCGGTAATGCCAAGAATCAGTTGTTTTATGAACGGGAGAAACTTATGCGTCAGTACGATCGTATGAAGAATGAATTACAGACTTATGAAAACAACATAGGATTCTTATCAGTTTCTTCCAAAAAAGGGAACCATCTCTTGGATGATATGAATCAGAAAGTAGAGAAGATTAAATCAGAGCTTAAGCTAATAATACGGAAAATAGAAGCAGTAGATAAAGAGTTATAAAATAATATTTATACACACAAGAAAAGCGAATGGGTAACTAGTTCGCTTTTTTTTCAATTGTTATTATAATTTATTTGTTGTTACATTTTATTTCTTAATACAAAAAAAATAGAATGAAAAAACAATTTGTTAATTTTTTAAAGGGATTTGTAATAGTTTCAATTTGTTTATACCCTGTAAAAATATTTGCACAAGGATTTAAGGTTGAAAAAAGCCAAGTTCAATTAGCTGATCCATTCATAATGTTACATGATAATTTGTATTATGCTTATGGTACAAATGCTGCAGATGGTATACAGGTATATACTTCAACAGATTTATTAGAGTGGACTAAAGCACAGAATCTGGCGTTACACAAAGATGATACTTATGGCGAAAAGTGGTTTTGGGCCCCTGAAGTATATTTTGTAAAAGGTAAATTTTATATGTATTACTCCGCTGAAGAACATATTTGCGCAGCAATATCAGACTCACCATTAGGACCGTTTGTACAGGAAGACAAAAAACCTATGATAGAAGGAGAAAAAACTATTGATAATTCACTATTTATTGATGAGGATGGAACGCCATATTTGTTTTTCGATAGATTCAATGATGGATTAAATATTTGGGTAGCTCAACTGGAAGAGGATTTAATTTCAATAAAGACTGAGACATTACATAAATGCCTTAAAGTTTCGCAAGAATGGGAGAAAGTATGGCCAAGGGTAAATGAGGGAGCTTTTGTCATTAAACATAACGGTCTTTACTACATGACATATTCAGCTAACAGTTATGAAAGTCAGTTTTACGGAGTTGGTTGTGCTATAGCTACAGATATTATGGATGAATGGACTAAATACTCTCATAATCCTTTGTTACAGAAGCCTATAGGTCTGGTTGGAGTTGGACACAGTTCAATGTTCAAAGATAAAGAAGGAGAGTGGAGAATAGTTTTTCATGCACATCAAAGTGAATCAGCAATACATCCAAGAAATATGTTTATTAGTAAAGTTGGTTTTAAAAACGTAAATGGAGTAGATGAACTATATATCGATCAAAAGTATATTATCCCATTATTAGTAAAACCATAGAAAGTTTAAGTTGCCGTAGTTCAAAATACCTCCTTAATTGGAAGAATAATCATGTTTTAATATCTTTGAAATAATTCTTAAAAACTATTTATAATATTGACTAATAACTATAACCTAAAATAATTTTTTATGAGAACATTTCTTACTTTCTTTTTCACACTTTTTCTCACGTTTAGTCTTTCTGCCCAATGGAAGCCTGCGGGTGATAAAATTAAAACAAGATGGGCATCTGAAATAGATGTGAATAACGTTTTGACAGAGTATCCAAGGCCTATCATGGAGCGTGCGGAATGGCAGAATTTAAATGGATTATGGAATTATGCAATTCTGCCTGTTGGTCAACAACCTTCAAATTATGACGGGGAAATACTGGTTCCTTTTGCTGTTGAATCAAGCCTCTCAGGTGTTCAAAAACGAGTAGGTGCTGATAATGAACTGTGGTATCAGCGAGAATTTACCATTCCTTCAAAATGGAGAAACAATAAGATTCTCCTTCATTTTGGAGCTGTAGACTGGAGAGCAGATGTTTGGGTTAATGACGTAAAAGTAGGTCGTCATCAAGGTGGATACACACCATTCTCTTTTGACATAACACCTGCATTGGTGAATAGCACAAACACAATAAAAGTGAAAGTATGGGATCCTACAGATCAGGGATTTCAGCCAAGAGGAAAACAGGTAAATAGGCCTGAAGGAATATGGTATACACCTGTCACAGGTATATGGCAAACAGTATGGCTGGAACCGGTTCCTGAAACCTTCATTAAAGATCTTAGAATAACACCTAATATTGATAATAACACTCTACTGGTTGAAGCGATCACAAATGTTTACTCATCAGCAAACAGAGTAGAGGTTGAAGTAAAAGATGGTAATAATGTAGTAGCTAAAGGAAAATCAATAAATAATCAGCCGGTTGAGATATCCATGCCTCAAAATGTGAAATTATGGTCTCCCGATAGTCCATATCTTTATGATCTTGAAGTTGTGATTTATGAAGGTAGCAGACAATTGGATAAAGTAGACAGTTATGCTGCAATGAGAAAGTATTCGATGAAACGCGACGATAAAGGTATAGTTAGATTGCAGCTTAATAATAAGGACCTTTTTCATTTTGGACCACTTGATCAGGGATGGTGGCCTGATGGATTATATACAGCACCAACAGATGAGGCATTGGAGTATGATATTATTAAAACAAAAGATTTAGGTTTTAATATGATACGTAAACATGTGAAAGTAGAACCTGCACGCTGGTATACTCATTGTGACCGACTTGGAATTATTGTTTGGCAGGATATGCCAAATGGTGATCGTGGGCCAGAATGGCAAATGCGAAACTATTTCACAGGAAATGAAAGAGTTAGATCGGCTGAATCGGAAGCTAATTACCGTCAGGAATTGAAAGAGCTTATTGATTATCTATATTCTTATCCATCTGTGGGAGTGTGGGTGCCATTTAATGAAGCATGGGGACAATTTAAGACTAAAGAGATTGCAGAATGGACAAAAGTTTACGATCCATCTCGTTTAGTGAACCCTGCAAGTGGAGGAAATCACTACACAGTTGGAGATATGCTGGATTTGCACAATTATCCTAATCCGAAAATGTTTCTGTATGATGCTCAGCGAGCAACAGTCTTAGGTGAATATGGCGGAATAGGTTGGGCAAATAAAGAACATTTATGGGAACCTGATAGAAACTGGGGATATGTTCAGTTTAATAGCTCAAAAGAGGTTACAGATGAATATATAAAGTATGCCGAAGAGTTAAAACAATTAATTCGACAGGGTTTTTCCGCAGCAGTTTATACACAAACTACAGATGTTGAGGTTGAAGTAAACGGACTTCTAACTTACGATCGAAAACTTGTAAAGGTTGACGAGGAGAGAGTCAGAAAAGTAAATCAGGAAATTTGTAATATTTTAAACAATTAATTTAATGTTAAATTAATCTAGATGATTATAATATTAAAATTTGCCATCTTATTACTTTTGTTTAGTGGTTGCAAAACTCAGGAAACTGCAATTGTAGAACAAAAAAAACCAGACTTGGATAACTTGTATAGGAATCCAATAATTAATCGGAGTTTACCTGATCCTACAATTATTAAAGCTGAAGACGATAATTTTTATCTCTATGCTACAGAAGACACCAGGAATACGCCGATATACAAGTCGGCTAACCTGGTTGACTGGCAATTCGTTGGAACCGCTTTTACGAATGAATCCAGACCCAGATTTGAGCCGGGAGGCGGACTCTGGGCCCCAGACATAAATTATATTAACGGCAAGTATGTGTTGTATTATTCTATGTCGGTTTGGGGTGGTGAATGGACTTGCGGTATTGGAGTTGCCACCTCAGACAAACCGGAAGGACCATTTACTGATCATGGTAAATTGTTCCGCAGCAATGAAATAGATGTTCAAAACTCTATTGATCAGTTTTACATAGAAGATAATGGTAAGAAGTATCTTTTCTGGGGAAGTTTCAGAGGAATATATTATATAGAGCTATCTGACGATGGGCTTTCTTTAAAACCCGGTTCTAAGAAGCAACAGGTTGCAGGTACAGCTTATGAAGGAGTATATATACATTTGAGAAATGGTTATTACTATATGTTTGCTTCAATTGGATCTTGCTGTGAAGGGCTCAACAGTACATATACAACTGTTGTTGGTCGTTCTGATAATCTTTTTGGTCCTTATGTTGACAAACAGGGTAATCCTATGATGGATAATAATCATGAAATAATTATTCATAAGAATAGTGGATTCGTAGGTACAGGTCACAATTCAGAAATTGTTCAGGACAAAAATGGGGATGACTGGATCTTTTATCATGCGGTATCAGTAAGTAATCCTAAAGGGCGAGTTCTTAATATGGATCGTGTCAGGTGGAGTGGTGACTGGCCGTATATTGAAGGTGATTCCCCTTCTTTTGAAGCAGAAAAACCTAAGTTTTAGCTGCTCTGTTTAGAATAATTCATTACATTTGCGATAGAGAAGTGATTATAAATAAGTAAGATAAAAATAAATTATAATATAAAAATTAACATGATGAAATTTAATCAAATCGTTTTACTGCTTGCGATTATAGCGGTAGTAGGATGTACAAACAAACAGCAAGAAGCGCAAACCGAGGAAACGACATTGTCCGGACTTTACAAAAGTGATTTTGAAACTTTAGTGGAAGGTGATTCAACAGACCTTTATGTACTGACAAATGCTAACGGTGTTGAGGTGACAATCACGAATTATGGCGGACGAATTGTTTCTGTCATGGTGCCTGATCGTGAAGGTAATTTGAAAGATGTTGTTTTAGGTTTTGATAATATTAGTGATTATATGTCTAATGACAATAATCTTGGTGCAACTATTGGTCGTTACGGTAACAGAATTGCCAACGGGAAAATAACTGTTGATGGAGTCGAATATCAGTTACCGCAAAACAATTTCGGCCACACACTTCACGGAGGACCAGAAGGATATCACAAGAGGTTGTTTAATGCAAAACAGTCTGATAATCAAACCCTAGTACTTACTTATTTGTCTAAGGACGGAGAAGCAGGGTTTCCGGGAAATCTGGAGGTGAAGGTAACAATGATTCTTACAGATGATAATGCAATTGATATTCAATATGAAGCTGAAACAGATAAAGAGACAGTTGTTAATCTAACAAACCACTCATATTTTAATTTATCAGGTGATGCAAATAACACTATATTAGACGAAATTCTTACTATAAATGCAGATCAGTTTACACCGGTAGACGAATCTTTTATGACTACAGGAGAAATTTTACCGGTAGAAGGAACACCAATGGATTTTAGAAATCCTACCCTAATAGGTGAACGAATTGATAATTATGAATTTGAACAATTGAAATTCGGTGACGGTTATGATCACAACTGGGTATTGAATACAGCAGGGGATATTAGTAAGGTCGCTGCTACTGTTTATTCACCTCAAACAGGTATACTTCTTGAAGTATATACAACAGAACCTGGTTTACAAGTCTATTCAGGTAACTTTCTTGACGGTTCTTTCATTGGCAAAAATGGTGCAGTATACAACAAACGAAATGCAATCTGCCTGGAAACTCAGAAATATCCCGATTCTCCAAATAAAACAGACTGGCCTTCTCCATTTCTAAAACCCGGAGAAAAATATACAAGCCGTTGTATATACAAATTTTCTGTTAAAGAATAATTATTCCCAATTCAGATATATAGGAGTGTCATAAAACCTATTCACAAACCTATTCACAAACATTATGAAAATAAGAACATTACTTGTTGTTTTGATATCTTTAACGTTATCGACTCAATTCCTGTGGTCAAAGTCAAATGAGGAAAAAAGGGAGTTCTACCAGCTTACGGTATATCATTACAATACACCTTCACAGGAAACAATATTGGATAATTATTTTCAGAATGCACTGATTCCGGCATTGCACGACATGGATATTCAATCTGTTGGGGTTTTTAAGGCAATTTCAAACGATACCTCCACTAATAAAACTTTATATGTTTTATTTCCAATAAAATCCTTAAACATGGTTGATTATATAAACGGCAAACTGCTCAATGATGAAAAATTTAAATCAGCCGGTAATGAATACCTGAATGTGAAATATGACACTCCTGCATATAAACGAATAGAAACAATCTTACTTAAGTCGTTTTCCTTATCTCCGGTAATGAAATTACCAAAGTTGGATTCTCCTAAAAATCAACGTGTGTATGAGTTGCGTAGTTATGAAAGTGCCAGTGAAAGCATATTCCGTAATAAAGTTCAGATGTTTAATGAAGGTGGAGAAATTGACATCTTTGCAAAACTAAATTTTAATGCCGTATTTTATGGAGAAGTTATTGCCGGTTCACAAATGCCGAACCTCATGTATATGACTACATTTGAGAATATGGGAGAACGAGATGCACATTGGGATACTTTCAGGAATGACGCTGACTGGAAAAAACTTTCATCGCTATCGGAATACAAAAATAATGTTTCACGCAGTGTGATTACACTTATACGACCAACGGATTATTCTGATTATTGATATAAAGTAGACAAATAATGTAAAACTATTACTAAAAGAATAGATTAAATTGTGTTTAGATGTTTGAATTGAGCGATAAAAAAGGAATAGTATTAATTATAACATTGTCTTTAGTTATATTGTTAAACTCATGCGGATTAAAGCAGGAACAAAATATTGAATCAGGTGATGAATATATAGATACAAGTATTTATAAATATGGAATCTGTGTTGATTCTCTGGATGTTAACAATTTTACAATAGAAAGAGGCGACTTACTGGCTCCAATTTTATCTAATTTGGGATTTACCGGGTCAGAAATAGAGGATATTTGTCAAATAATGGAACCCTTATATCCACCATCTAAACTTCAGATTGGTAACACATATTCAACAATAACAGCTCAAGACAGTACACAAGCTATTCAATACTTGGTATTTGAAAAGAATAGAACTGATTTCGTAGTAATAGATCTTTGCCGAGAGGAAATATCAGCGTATGAATCTTCAAAACCAGTAACACTTCGAAGAGAATATGTTGAAGGCACAATTACATCATCCCTGTGGAATACACTTGTAGATGCTGGTGCACCCGTTTTACTTGCATTAAAACTATCTGATATATTTGCCTGGCAAGTTGACTTCTTTGATGTAAAACAGGGAGATTCATTCAGATTAATGTATGATGTTGCATATATTGATGATACTACTTTTGTAGATATAGCATCAATTGAAGGGGCTGCTTTTACTCATCAGGGTAAGAAGTTCAGAGCAGTACCGTTTCAGCAAGATTCTATAATAGAGTATTTTGATGAAGATGGTAATAGTCTACGTAAAGCATTTTTAAAGTCCCCTCTAGATTTTTACAGGATATCTTCTAGATTTTCTAACGCCAGGTTTCATCCGATTTTGAAGAGATACCGTGCTCATCACGGAGTAGATTATTCTGCGCCAACAGGAACGCCAGTAAAGTCAATTGGCGATGGAGTAGTTGTTGAAAAATCTTATCAAGCAAATGGTGCCGGCAATTATTTAAAGGTTAAACATAACGCTGTATATACAACAACATATATGCATTTGAGTAAGTTTGCAAAGGGTGTTGAGAAGGGAGCCAGAGTAGCTCAGGGTGAAGTAATAGGTTATGTCGGTTCTACCGGTCTGTCAACAGGTCCACATCTTGATTTCAGGGTACACAAAAATAATCAGCCTATTAATCCTCTTACAATGGAAGCACCACCATCATTGCCTGTAAGACCAGAATTGAGGGATAGCTTTATGATGGTTTATAACAAGATATTTTCGGAACTGGACAGCTTGCAGTATGTAGATAAACTTTATGTGTCAGATACTGACTCAGTAAGTTTAAGCCAAGGGGTTTGATTTGTAATATTTGCACCAATATTTTAAACCGCAAACATCACATTTAGGTTTCCTGGCTACGCATGTATATCTACCATGAAGTATAAGCCAATGGTGTGCTTTAGACTGCAATTTCTCAGGAATATACTTAATAAGTTCTTTCTCTGATTGAAGAGGACTTTTAGAATTATTTGTCAAACCAATTCTGTTAGCTACACGAAATACGTGTGTATCCACGGGCATTGCCGGCTTGTCAAAAGCAACAGCTAATATAACATTTGCTGTTTTTCTTCCTACACCTGGAATTGATAACAGTGAATCGATGTCTGAAGGAACCTTTCCATTAAAATTATTTACAATTTTTTTTGCCATTCCAACAAGGCTCTTTGACTTGTTGTTTGGGTAAGTACATGATTTTATATATTCATAGATTACTTCAGGTGATGTCTCGGCCATTGTTTCCACTGTAGGAAAGTCATTAAAGAGCGGCGGTGTTATCATATTCACTCTCTTATCCGTACATTGTGCCGATAAAATTACTGCTGTCAATAACTGATAATTATTTTCGTAATGCAGCTCTGTCTCTGCCGATTCTGCATTTCCTTCAAACCAGTCCAGTACTTTTTTATATCGCTCCTTATTTGTCATTCATTTCTAATACTAATACAGTTATATTAGATAATCAGATCTATGTTATACGAAATTATTCATTAATAATACCTTATTTCATCCGAAAGCGGTATAAATCGGGCACTAAGATCCGGGTCAGCCATATCAGGATCAAGCGGATACATGGGGCGATTTATTCTTTTGTATGGCAGTCTCATTAAATCCTGGTCTACACCTCCTGGAGTTAATGCCATCACCCAGTCAGCTCTTAAATCATACAATTCAGGAGTTAGATAACCAATTTTAACTACAAGTATATCTGTTTCTTTTGGATTTAGACCCAGATCAGTGAAATTACTCACGTAGTGATAAGCATTTCTTTTTTCAGTAACGATAGTATAAATATTTCCTGTTTTAACGACTACCTCTGTATTGCTATTACTTTCTTTAATAGCAGTAATTTCTCCTTTTATTCTGATAGGTGGTGCAAAACGATTATCCACTTCTGCTCCTGCCATTTCATCAATTTGACCACCTACGCCAATCTCCAGAGCTTTTTTTATGAGTTCAGGTCCAGGTATTGAAGCATAGATAAGTTTTTTACTGTCAATATCTTTGAATTCTGGTCGTTTAAAGATCTCATGTAAAGTCCATGTAACATCGCCTGCACCCCCTGCAGTTGGATTGTCGCCCATGTCGCTAATAATAAAAGGTTTTACATTGCTTTTGAAAGCTTTGTCAAGTGCATCATCCAGGTAAGTTGTTGGTGCAACAAATTCAAATTTATCCCTTACTTTCCAAAAATATTGTGCTAATGTTTCAGCAGCTTTACCCACTGCTTCTTTATCATCACCATAAGCTACTACTACCCCGTGATTTCGAGGTTCATCCGCCCATGGATATGACATCCAGATCGATGCATCGATAACTTTGTTGCAATCAATTTGATTAGGTATTTGTTCATATAAGCCTTTACCGGGCTCAATACGTGTACTGGTTTTTTCACCGGGGAGTAAAATAGGAACCGGAATAAATGCTTTATAAGCAGGTTTACCTTTTCCTGATTCCAGTCTGTTAAGTAAATTTGTAACAGCTCTTTTTTTAGTTTCAATAGCATCTTCATGAGGAGCAAGGCGGTAACAGGTAATGAGATCAGTGTTTTGTGCTAATCTTGGTGATACACTTCCATGCAGATCCATAGTTGTTGAAATTAAAACATCAGTCCCAACCAGTTCTCTGATTCTAACCAAAAAATCACCTTCCGGGTCATCAATTCCTTGAACACTCATAGCTCCATGGATATCAAAAAACAATCCGTCTAAAGGAAGATTTGCTTCGAGCATTTTTAATGTTTTAGATACCAGTGATTCGTAGGCTTCTTGAGTAACGATTCCACCCGGCATAGCATGTCCACGTAAAGTTGGTAACCATATAGCTCTGTCAATTATTCCTGAATCTGCATCCATAAAGGGATAATAGCTAAATACATCTATACCCTCACGAGCTCTGAAAGCTTCTTCATTAGTCACTGCCGGTGAAAAAGTACTGGATTCAATAGCTATTCCTGCAATAGCAATTCTGGGAAGTTCTTTATTACCCTGGCTATTACATCCTGTCAGAATAAGTAGGCATCCAATAGAAATAACAAGAAATATCTTTTTCATTGTAATACGTCTTTTATTGATTATTAATTACATGAATAGTGTGCATAGCAACCAGACAAGCAGTTTCTGTCCGAAGTCGTGTATTACCTAAACTTATAGGTTCAAAACCATTGTTAATTGCATCTTCTACCTTATTTTCACTAAAATCACCTTCAGGTCCAATAAGTATAAGTGCATCTTCACCCTTATTATATAATTTAGCTAATGGACTCTTAGGCTTTTCGTGACAGTGAGCAATAAATTTTTTTGATTTATATGGCTTTGTAATGAATTCATTAAAAATCATTTGATTATCAATTTCAGGAAGCAAGGCTTGCTGTGACTGTTTTAGAGCTGCTACAGCAATTTTTTGCAGTCTTTCAGTTTTTACATCCTTCCTTTCAGAATAGTATGATTTCAGAGGAGTGAATCTGTCAATACCTATTTCAGTTGCTTTTTCAATAAACCATTCATTTCTATCCATTTGTTTAGTAGGAGAAAAAGCAATATGTAGTTTAAAATTCCTGACAGCAGGGATTTCATAACGTTCAAGGACACTAACAGTACAGTTTTTAGAATCAGCATGTACCAAAATACAATTATAAAAATAACCTTTTCCGTCAGTAACTGTCAGGTTGTCGCCGGCTTTCATGCGCAGGACTTTTACGCAATGCTGCGATTCAAACTCCGGAAGCTGGAGATTATCATTAATATCAGGACTATAAAAAAGATTGAAAGACATTATTTTATTAAATCAGGATCTATTTTCTCTACGGTTTATCTCATCTCGCAAACGAGTTGCTAATTCATAGTTTTCTTCATTAACAGCATCCCTCAGACGGTGTTTTAGTGCATCAAGACGCAGGCTTGATAATTCCTCTTCATTATTTATTTCAATGTCATCACCAGATGAGTCATCCTGTGCCGAAGTGGCTTGTTCATCAAAAATGATTGCCATATTCTGCATTATCTCCTCTGTTGTATATATGGGTGAATTGGTGCGTATTGCCAGTGCAACAGCATCAGAGGTTCGAGAGTCTATTTTATATTCTTTGTCTTTGTGTTCGAGTAACAATTCTGAAAAGAATGCACCTTCCTCAAATTTATAAATAACAACTTCTTTTAATTTGATGTTAAGTTCCTTAAATATTGAACACATTAAGTCATGTGATAATGGTCTGGGTGGCGTTATACCCTCCATTACAATAGCGATTGACTGAGCTTCGGGTGTTCCGATAACAATTGGAAGACGGCGTATACCATTTTCTTCAGAAAATATAAGTGCATAAGCGCCGGCTTGAACCTGACTGAACGAAATCCCCATTATGGATAGTTTTACTCTTCCTTTCTCCATTTATTCGGTTCTTTTGATTAAAACAACACCAAATATACTAATTTTTTATAAGTAATAATTTCCAGTATCAGTTTTTTAAAAATTTGGAGGTTTTTGATGCATAATAACTAAAAAAGTTGTATCTTTGCAATCGCAAAACAAAATGGTGGTTGTAGCTCAGTTGGTTAGAGCGTCGGATTGTGGTTCCGAAGGTCGC
>ENA-UOOR01001033-UOOR01001033.1-fermentation-metagenome-genome-assembly--contig:-NODE-1033-length-34992-cov-5.007585_pt1 | contig 34992 bp, 36 predicted proteins | sample MGYA00245780_ERZ724029 | MGnify/ENA primary metagenome ERZ724029 (study PRJEB28704, sample SAMN03018315) | fermentation metagenome | biome: anthropogenic terrestrial biome; feature: soil; material... | reverse complement strand
GAAGGTATTAAGTTAAAGGGGATTCTTAATATACTCTTTCGAAAACTGAAAACATCCCATGACCTATATAGTAGGAGTAAATATGTTTGAGAAAATTTTAATGGTTCCCATGAGTAAAGAATATGCTAAAGAAATATGTAATTGGGAGTATTTTGGCGAATACAAAACATACAACATGCCTTCATGGAATGAAATGGTTGAAAATAACTACTCTTTGACAATATCCAGAAAAAGAGATAGTGAATACAAAGCTTTTATTTCTGAAAGCAATGAACTGTTAGCAATGTGCAGATATGTAGAAAAGGATAACGGTATCATGGTGGGAGTTGGAGTAAATCCTGATTACTTATCCATGGGTATCGGAAAAACAGTTATAAAAGTATTTACGGAATGGCTTTTACATACATTTCCCGAAAGTACCATATATTTAGAAGTACGTACCTGGAACAATAGAGCAATAGAATGTTATAAAAAATGCGGATATGAAATCACGGAAGAATTTGCCCAAAGAACGCCTATTGGAGAAGGTGCATTTTACAGGCTTTACTATAATCGGAATAAATAGCAGGTGATTGTATATATAAGCAAAAGCAGACACTTAAGTAGAGGAAGTATGTAAAATGAACATTACATTAAATGACATATCCAAAGAATATGTAATAACTGAAAAAGGAAACACTATTTTTAAAAAAAATAAAAGAAGGATTCAGGCATTAAAAAATGTTTCCTTTGAAATAAAATCCGGAGAAGTATGCGGACTGATAGGGCTTAATGGTGCGGGAAAGTCAACGCTGACAAAGCTGTTATGCGGGGTATTGTCGGAAACGTCAGGGGAGATACAACTAACCCGGAACGGTGAAAAGATTTCTGCAGAGGAACAGAAAAAGTATATCAGCGTCATATTCGGTCATAGGGGGCAATTGTGGAATGACCTTCAGGTTATTGATTCTTATGACATTATAAGCAGAATATATGAAATACCAAAAAAGGAATTTAATAAAAGATTAGAATGGTTAGATGGTATGCTTCAGCTTAACGAATTAATACAGAGACCTGCAAGGCAGCTTAGCCTGGGGCAGAGGATGAAGTGTGAAATAGCAGGGAGCCTGCTGAATATGCCTGAAATATTACTTTTGGATGAGCCTACAATCGGTCTGGATATACTTACTAAAGAAAAAATATATAACGTCATTAAAGAAATACATAAGGAAACAGGCAATACAATTATTTTAACTTCCCATGATTTGCGGGATGTGGGAGAGCTGTGTGAACGTATACTGATTTTGAACAAGGGTGAATTAATTTTTGATGGACTCTTAAGTTCTCTGTATGAAGAATATGCAACTGAGTACATAATAAACATAAAAACTGCAGGCATATCACCGGCACAGGAAGATATATCGTCATTACTGAACAGTTATAAGGATTCCATCAGAAATGTTGAGTGCAAGGATAATAACATCTGCATATATGTGGATAAGGAGGACAACTCCGTACCATTCAAGATAATGGAAATCCTGGAGCAAACCCTGTCACCGGAAGATTTCAGTTTATCATCCGCCGGTTTCGAGCAGATAATTCGTAATATATATGCGTAGGTGTAAAATGAATAATATAAAAAAACATGCAATTTGGATGAAGATGGGTTATAAAATACAGTTTCATGATGTTGGAATAATATTTGACTTAATTTTCAGAGTTGCTTTCAGATATATTTTTCTGAGTTTTTTATGGAGCAGCATTTTCCAAAACAACAGCATTGCAGGCTGGACAGATGAAAGCTATAGAATATATATAGGTGCAAGTACATTTCTGTCTTCAATTTCATCTTATCCAAATATATATTTTATGAGTATGGACATGAAGAGCGGAAATATTATAAATTATCTGGAAAAACCAATGTACTATCCATACCAGGTGATTTACAAGAATATGGGTATTTGTATCAGCAATGTGTTGATACTTGCGCCTGTTTTTATTATTTACATGTTTATTTCCGGAACAAGTCTGGTTGGTGAAAATGTACTATGGTTCATTATTCTATCCATTCTGGGGGTTATAACATACATTTTATTTGATGTACTGCTTGGTCTTTTAACATTCTGGACCGAAAACAGCTGGGGGCTCACACTCCTTGAGGGCACTATTTTTATGTTTTTTTCCGGAAGGATGCTTCCCCTGGATTTCTTTCCGGAACAACTAGGCAGAGCCTTAAGGTTAAGTCCTTTTTCAGGAATGATTTATGAACCTGTAATGATATTAATTAACGGAATGGGTGAAAGAGGACATTTTATAATTATTCAGTTAATTTGGATCCTTGTTTTTTACATGCTGATAAGGTTTGTTTTCAGCAAGTGTAGGAATAACATAACAATATACGGGGGATAGGGATATGATTAAAAACATTGGAATAACGGCTGCATTAATTAAATACAACCTGAAAGCCATGAGCAGCTACAAAAAAGATTTTATTATAGGAATTATTATAGTATTGATAAATACTTTGTTCAGCCTTTTATTTATAGAGGTTTTATACAATAATATAAATACTATCGCAAACTGGAACAAGTATGAGATAATACTGATATATGCGATTTCATCAATAAACATGGCTGTCTATAATATTGTTTGCGGAAATTACAGAAGCCTCAAGAAGTATATTTTTACCGGAGAGCTGGAAACAATGCTTACAAAACCTCTGAATATTATACTACATCTCAAGATTAGGGAAATTGATGTTCAGCCGGTGTTGGATATTGTGGTCTATGTTGCTTTATTATTTTTCTGTCTCAATAATCTTAACGTAGCTGTCAGCACTCCTGTGCTGATTAAGACATTGATTCTTTCAGCCTTGGGGGTTATGTTTATGTCATCGGTTATGTTAACATCTCTAAGCTTTCTTTTTTATACAAGATATACATATACTCCTTATGACTCTGTTATCATGATTGCACAGCTTGCAGAATATCCCGTAAATATATATTCAGGGATATTTAAAAACATAATGTTAACAGTATTTCCTGTTACGCTGATGGGCTACCTGCCTGCAAACACCATATTGATGAAAGACAGCATACCTTTTAACAGAGCTGTTGTACTGATAGTCATCATATATTATTTTGCATCAAGAATTATATTTAAACATTCTTTAAGGAGATATGACGGCATTGGAAGCTGGTAAACAGATGATATTAATCAATAAAGTTCTTGCAATAAATAAAGGAACTGTAACATATGCAGTGTTGAAAAAAGGTTTATGATAAGGGTTTGCTGAAGCATGTCAGGTATATTTCATCTAATCCGTTCATTATAAATGAAGTGATTACTCACGGCTGGGATGATGATTATCTTTCAGTCCTTTGCCTGGATGTACGTTCTCAGTGGTGAGGTAGGGGTTGTTATTGCCGTTAGGAAAATCTTCTGACAGTAATAACTGCCCCATTGTCTCTGTTTACGTTGAAAAATGCATCTGATTATTGTTTATTTATTTCTTTTACCAGATTTTTCAATTCAAGGTCATCAAGGTCTGTTGCAAATTTTACTGTTTCAATAGTTGCTCCTAATCTTAGTAACTTTTTTGCTATTTCAATTTTTTCTTCTTTTCTACCTTCAATTTTACCTTCGATCTTACCTTCTTTCTTGCCTTCACTTCTGGCTCTTTCTTCTCTGGCAATGGGATTTTGAACATTGTAGTCCATTATAGCTTTTTCCCTTGCTTCGTAAATTGCTCTTCGTTCTTCGTCATTATTCAATGCTTCAAGTTCATCATATGCTGCTTTTATTCCGTGATTTTTTTTAGACAACATTTTCATCTCCTCCTTGTCATCCGAATTCATAAAAGATGCCCATAACAATAAATCATCTTCTGCCTCTGTGAAATTTTTTTCTGATATTTTAGGAAGCTCTATTATGTGATATTCAAACAGATTAAAAAGCTTCTGAGTGCTGTTTCGCTGTTCATCATTTGTTTAAATGCATAGTCTATCTTCGGTGATATAAATTCAGGGTCATTTGTAACAGCGCATTCGTTTTCATGATTGCTGTTCATTGACTGTTCCTCCGAGGGTTCTTTTTATTTATTATATCATTTATGCTGTTAGTTATTTCTGAATGAAATAAGGGGGGGAGCACCTGTTAAGCAGGTGTTCCTTAGTTAATTGTTTTTGCCAGGCTGATTTGACCTGATTCCTGATATGTCAGGTTTTACAAGCATGGAAAAATTAGTATCGTAAATTACAAAGCCGGGTTTTGCATTTGGCGGTTTTTTTACGTTTATCTTTTTAGTATAATCAACTTCCACGGTTCCCGAGTTTTTACCCTTGCTGTAGTAGGCGGCGACACTTGCCGCTTCCACGTATTCATTATCTGCCAGCTCTTCTCCGTTTGTTTTTATTATTACGTGGGAGCCGGGTATGTTTTTAGCATGGAACCAGTAATCATCCTTTTTCCCTATTTTAAAGGTGAGCATATCATTTTGAAGATTGTTTCTGCCCACGAGTATTTCATGTCCCTCTGATGAAGTATATGTTATGAATTCAGGCTTAAATGCTTTTAACTTTTTTACTTTGTTTTTTTTCATTATTCCTTCAGCCGTGAGTTCGTTATAGATTTCATCTAAATCATCCACTGTTTCACAGGCTTCTATGGAATACAATATGTTTTCAAGGTACTGAATTTCATTCAGGGATGTTTCTATGAGCTTTTGAAGTTCTTCTTCTGCCTTTTTAAGCTTGTTGTATTTTTTGAAAAACTTCTGGCTGTTTTGGGAAATGTTCATCCTGGGGTCAAGGGGTATTGTTATTTCCCTTTGTTCGGGGTCGTAATAATTTATTACAGTAAGCTTGTGGTCTTCGGGTTTTTTATGCAGGTTTGCAAGAAGCAGCTCTCCGTATATTTTATATTTTTCCCTGTCTTCGGCGTTTAAAAGTTCATTTCTTTGTTTTTCAATCTTTTTTCTGTCCCTGTCTATTTTTGTGTTCATGCTTTTAATAAGGCTTGCGACACGTTGATTGATTTTGTTTTTATTGTCCTGTTCGTAATAGTAATCATCCAGGAGTTTCCCCGGACATATATAGTGCCTTTTTTCAAGATGTTTCAAATATTCAACATCAAGACAGTAAAATTGAGTCTGTCCGGAATCCTCGTCCATGTACATATTAAATGAAAAATCATTTGATTTCACTTTTTCGAGCATGTAATTAAAAGCTGTCCACAGCCTTTCTTTCTGTTCTGTTGTAAGTTCTCCCATGTAGGTGCTTTCATCTATCTTTGCAAGGAAACAAATTTCCTTGCTTATAAATGGGCTGAGACCTATGAAGTTTTTATAGAAAAAGTTATAGATAAACAAACCGTCATTTGAATTGTTGACTGAGTCTTTAAATATTTCTTCAGTGATTTCCAATGTGTTCAATTTATCCTGCTCCGGAGGAATAACATATTTTATTCCGGGATAAACCTGCCTTACGGAGCTCACATTTTCCGCTACCCTTTTGATTGAATCAATAATAATCCTGGTTTTTGCATTTATGAAAATAATGTTGCTGTGCTTGCCCATTATTTCTATAATCAATGACTTATGTACAGTTGTTTCCAGTTCGTCCTTGCACTCAAATGTAATTTCTAATATGCGGTCAAAATTAATTTGCTTTATATCCGTGACGTGGGCTCCTGACAGGTGCTTTCTTAAAAGCATGCAAAACATTGGGGGCTCCTGTGGGTTTTTCCTTATTACATCAGTAATATGAAGTCTGGGGCTTCCGCTTGCGGCTGTCATCAGCAGCTTGTGGTTTTCACCATTATTTCTTATTGCAATTATTATTTCATTTTTATCGGGCTGGTAGATTTTATCCACTCGTCCGCCTATTAGCTTATTATATAAATCAAATTTTATGCTGCTTAAAAATATTCCGTCCAGTGACATCTTAATACCTCCGTTCTCTTTATATTGTACATTAAAAAATACTTTATGTCATTGAATTTTTATTTTTTGTTTACTAATAGAAATTTAATGTTATAATACCTATGTATGTACAAAGATTTTGATAGACGGGGAATTTACCGTATAAAATATATTTATGGAGTATAAAATGGCGAAAATTTTAAGCATGACCGGATACGGCAAGGGCGAGCATAATGACGGAAAGAGAATAATAACGGCTGAAATTAAGACCATCAACAACAGATATTGCGATATAAACATCAAAACACCGAGGCATTTGCGTTTTTTTGAGGATAATATAAGAAAAATCTTGAAAAACAGCATACAAAGGGGTAGAATAGATGTATATATCAATATTGACTATTTAAGTGAATCCGATACGGTAATTGTTCCGAATTTATGTCTTGCAAAGCAATATAAAAGTGCTATTGACGAAATTAAAAAGGAACTGGACATAAGCAGTAATGTTTCATTGGATACAATGGTAAAATTTCAGGATGTTTTAGTTGCTAAGGAGGATACTGAAGATGAGGAAGAACTCCGAATATGCGTTGAGACAGCAATGAACAACGCTGTTGAAAATCTTGTGATAATGAGGGCATTGGAGGGTGAACAGCTTGAGACCGATATAAGGTCGGGCATGGTTAAAATCTTTGGGCTGATAGGAAAAATTGAAGGGAATTCGGAAACTCTGGTAGCGGATTACAAGGCAAAATTTGAAGTAAGAATTAAGGAATTGCTGGGAAGCAGCCACGAGCTTGATGAAAACAGGCTTTATAACGAAATTGTCATCTATGCCGACAAAAGTGACATAAATGAAGAAATTGTAAGATTTAAATCCCATATGTGCCAGCTTGACAGCGTGTTGGAAGCAGGAGGAGCTGTAGGGAGAAAGTTAGATTTTATAATACAGGAAGCGAACAGGGAAATTAACACCATAGGTTCTAAGGTGGGAAATCTTGAAATTATTCAAATAGTTATTGAAATAAAGAATTTATTGGAGAAAATCAGAGAACAAATTCAAAACATAGAATAGGAGATAAAAATGGCAAACAATACTATAAATATAGGATTTGGAAATATAGCATTGTCAAACAGAATTATAGCGATTGTAAGTCCTGAATCAGCACCTATCAAGCGTGTCATACAAGAAACAAGGGAAAAGGGAAAACTAATTGACGCTACATACGGAAGGAAAACCAGGGCAGTGATAATTACAGACTGTGAATATGTAATATTATCGGCAATACAGCCTGATACAATGGCTCAGAGGTTTGAGAACAACAACCACAATATAAAGTAGAGGTGTACAATGGATAACGGATTATTGGTGGTAATATCGGGTCCTTCAGGTGCAGGTAAGGGAACTATATGTAAGATGCTGAAGGATAAGATGACAGATTTAAAAGTATCAGTATCAGCTACCACCCGAAAGCCAAGAGAGGGTGAAAACGAAGGCGAAAGTTACTTTTTTATAAGTAATGATGAATTTATTAAAAAAATTAATGATGATGAATTTCTTGAATATGCAAAAGTTTATGGAAATTATTATGGGACTCCTAAAAAAGAAGTGTTTAAACAGCTAAAAGCTGGGAATGATATTATTCTGGAGATAGATATTCAGGGAGCGTTGCAGGTTAAAAAAAATTATCCCAAAGGTGTTTTTATTTTTATTCTGCCTCCGTCACTGAAGGAGCTGCAAAATAGAATTGAGGGAAGAGGGACCGATTCAAAAGAAGTTATTCTCAAAAGAATGAAGTGTGCATATGATGAATTGGACTATGCTTTTGAATATGATTATGTGGTATTAAATGATGAGGTTGAGGCTGCGGTGAATAAAATAAAGTGTATAATTGATGCGGAAAAAAACCGGGCTATCAGAAAAAAAGCAATTATAAACAAAATCAGAGAGGTATAATATGAAGAAAATATCAATTGATGAACTGATAAATATGGTGGACAGCAATTATTCTCTTGTAACAATAGTTTCAAGAAGAGCAAGACAAATCATTGACGGTTCTCAGGTTTTGATAGATACGGACACTACAAAACCGGTGGCAATTGCAATTGAAGAATTTTATGAGGGTGCATATCAGCCGATATATGATTATGACCTATATATGAAGGAACTTGAGGAGGCTGAAGATACTGAAGATACTGAAGAAAAAGCCTCAGAGGGCAGTGAAGATCCGGCAGAGGAAGAACATGACAATGATGGGAAATCTGAAGTAAAAGAAGAACCAGAAGAACCAGAAGAACCAGAAGAAACAGCTGTTGAACCTGAAGAAGAATAACTTAGAATAAATTTATAATCAGTCGATTGACTGATTATTTAATGTTTGAGTATGCCATTTCAAAGGGACAGGAGTAATTATGTATAAAATTTTTGTGCAGGTAATTTTAAATAACAATTCAAAGAGTACCGATGCGCTGTTTACTTATGGTGTACCAACAGAGCTTGAAAAAAGCGTCCAACCTGGTAAAAGGGTAAAGGTTAATTTTGGAAGAAACAAGCATATGATTGATGCACTTATTGTTTCGGTGGATTGTACATGCAGTTTACCTGAAAAAAAAATAAAGCCGGTTATTGACATACTTGACGAAGCTCCTGTAGTAAGTAACGAAATGATAAAGCTTATTTTTTGGATAAGAGAAAGATATATTTGCAAATATTCTGATGCAATGAGGCTTATGATTCCGTCTATGATAAAGTATGAGCACAGTATAACTATCAGGGCGATGAGATCTGAATTTGCCGAGATTTCGTTAAATGAAAGAGAGGCCCAGCTTTTTAATTTAATTAAGGAAAAATCCATAGAGCTTGAAAGACTGAAAAAAATATATGCAGGCAGTGACATATATACATTGCTGGACAATCTGAAGAATAAAGGTATAATTGAGATTATCAGCAGGGAGCAGGTGAAAGGGAAAAACGCATACGAGAAATATGTATCTTTGCTTGAGGACAAGCCAATAGATGAATATAATATCAATAAAACCCAGAATCAGATAAAAGTTATCAATTATTTGAAGGAAAGCAACAATGTAAGTGTAAAGAAATTATCTGAAGATTTAGATATCTCATCTGGAATTATAAATAATCTCATAAAAAGGGGAATACTTAAGGAAGAATACATTCTTTACAAAGATGAGGCATCTGTCCCTACCGAAGAGGGGCTATGCCTAAATGAAGAACAGCAATATGCATGTACTGAAATAATTTCATCTGACAATAAGGTATTTTTGCTCCATGGAGTTACAGGAAGCGGCAAGACAGAAGTATATATGAATATAATAGAATATTATATAAAGCAAAATAAGCAGTCAATAATGCTGGTTCCCGAAATTTCCTTAACTACTCAGACGATTGACAGGTTTCAAAAAAGGTTTGGGAATAAAATTGCAGTCTTTCATTCAAGACTTACAAAAAAAGAAAAATTCATCCAATGGACCAAGGTTTATAACCATGAGGTTGATGTGGTAATAGGGGCACGTTCTGCTATTTTTGCCCCAATTAAAAATCTGGGGGTCATAGTTATTGACGAAGAGCACGAGGACAGCTATATTTCATCCACATCTCCAAAGTATGATACAATAGAGGTTGCCATAAGAATGGCTCACATATTAGATGGAAAAGTAATTCTTGGATCGGCAACACCTTCATTGAATACCTACTATATGGCAATGAAGGGTCAGATTGAAAAGATAGATTTAAAAAAACGTGTGAACAATCAGATGCCGGATATAAAAATTATTGATATGGGCAGTGAACTTGACAAGGGCAATAACACAATTATAAGTGAAGAACTGTACCAAAGCATTAAATTATCCCTTGGGCAAAAAGAGCAGGTCATTTTATTTTTAAATAAAAGGGGCTATTCGGGGTTTGTGTCCTGCAAAAAATGCGGACATGTTGAAAGATGCGACCGCTGTGATGTTTCAATGACATACCATGTAAAGGGTAATATGCTGAAATGTCATTACTGCGGAAGAACTAAAAAAATGCAGTTTATCTGTCCTGTGTGCGGCAGTGACAAAATAGAGCAGTACAGTGCCGGTACTCAACATGTTGAAAAAATAATTAATCAATTGTTTCCCAATGCGGTAACCGAGAGAATGGATTTTGATTCCATGACAGGAAAGGACTCCTATGAAAATATATACAATAAATTTAAAGGCGGTAAGATAGATATATTGATAGGCACTCAGATGCTTGCCAAAGGTTTTGATTTTCCCAATGTTACCACAGTGGGTGTTTTATCGGCAGATGCAATATTGAATTTGCCCTTTTACAATTCGGGAGAAAAAACTTTTCAGCTTATAACTCAGGTTAGCGGAAGAGCCGGAAGGGGAAGCAAAAAGGGAAATGTCTTTGTACAAACCTATGAACCGCATAATTTCATTATTAATGCGGCAAAAAACAATAACTATGAAGTTTTTATAAATGAAGAATTAAAGTTGAGAAAAGAATTTGCATTTCCGCCATTTATTAATATAATAAATATATGCCTTATTTCTAAAAATGAGGAGTTGGTTAATAAAACAGCATATGAAAAATATGAAGAAGTAAAAGAATCTGTTAAAAATATGGTTAAGGAAAGAAGCTTATTGTTGTATAGACCCATACCTCATTCGATTTACAAGGTTAATGATGAATACAGAGTCAATTTATTTATAAAGGTTTCAAATCATGCTTTGCAAGAGCTTAAAAATATACTTCGCAGGGTATATATGGATAAGGATATAGAAAATATAAGAGTAAGCATAAATATTAATACGAATACAATTTAGTAGCAGGAGGAACTATGGCTTTAAGAAATTTAAGATATGAAGGAGACGAAATTCTAAGAAAGAAGAGCAGGGAAGTAAGTGTTGTTGATGACAGGATACGAACACTTCTTGATGATATGGTGGAAACCATGTATGCAAATGACGGTGTGGGACTTGCGGCACCTCAGGTTGGAATTTTAAAACGTGCTATCGTAATAGATGTTGAAGATGGCAGTATATATAAAATGGTAAACCCTGTAATATTAAAGAAATCAGGTGAACAGACAGGGCAGGAAGGGTGTCTCAGCGTTCCTGAAACAAAGGGTAATGTGAAAAGACCTATGAATGTAACAGTTGAGTACCTAAATGAGAATGGCAAGCACGTTACGTTAGATGCGGAAGGAGTTTTGGCACGATGTATATGCCATGAAGTAGACCATCTGGAGGGAATATTATTTACAGACAGAGTAATAAAAAAATAAGGGTGATTGTATGAAGGTTATTTTTATGGGAACACCGGAATTTGCGGTTCCAACATTAAAAATGCTGAAGGATAAAGGGCATGAAGTTTTACTTGTTGTAACACAGCCTGACAAACCTTCGGGAAGAGGAAATAAGCTTAAGAAATCAGAAGTCAAGGAGACTGCCGAGGAACTAAGTCTGCCTGTATTTCAGCCTCAAAAAATTAAAAGCAGAGAAAGCATGGATGTCTTGAAACAATATGATCCGGATGTAATAGTCGTTGTTGCATATGGGCAAATATTGAACAAGGAAATATTAGAGTTTCCAAAGTATGGCTGCATAAATGTTCATGCTTCGCTGCTGCCTAAACTGAGGGGGGCGGCTCCGCTGAACTGGGCAATCATTAACGGAGAAGAAAAGACCGGTGTTACTACCATGAAAATGGATACGGGGCTTGATACCGGAGATATGCTTTTAAAAGCGGAGGTTGAAATAGATGAAGAAATGAATGTCGGAGAGCTGCATGACATTCTTATGCATATAGGTGCCGAACTGTTGATTGAAACACTTGACAAGCTGAAAAATGATGAATTGGTTCCCGAAAAGCAGCAAGACTGTCTTTCCGATTATGCTCCCATGTTTGATAACGAAAACAGGAAGATAAGCTGGAACTCAAGCTCAAGAAATATCCATAACCTGATTCGTGGTCTGTCTCCCTGGCCTGGTGCGTATTTCATAATGAATGATAAGAAAATTAAGGTATATGAATCAGAATATGATGGTGAAAAAAATTATTTCCAACCGGGTTATGTAATAAAAGCTGATGAGAGCGGCATATATGTTGCAGCTTGTGAGGGTACCATAATATTAAAGGAAATTCAAATGCCTGGGAAAAATAAAATGAAGGTTGACGCATACCTTAGAGGAAATAAGTTTCCTGAAAATGTCGTTTTAAATTAATTTAATCAGCAGGAATAAGAGTAAAAAAGATTATATCGCATAGCCATAGAAGAGAATAGCTGCGGTGTAATCTTTTATGTTTTTATTTTTAATGAGGCATTTTTGTTATCATGTTGTTTATTCCCATGCCGGGCGGAACTATCGGAAGAACCATTTCGTCCTTGTCTATAACACATTCAATCAGTGATGCTGTGCTGCCTGATTTGGCGATGTCCAGTGCATGATCAAGCTCATCCTCACAGTATATGCGTCTGCCTGTGATACCGAAGGCATTTGCTAGCTTTACATAATCGACTTCGTCACCTAAATCAGTTCCTGAAAATCTTTTTTCACAGAATAGATTCTGCCACTGCCTGACCATTCCCAGAGAGTGGTTGTTAAGCAACAGGATGGTTATGGGAAGCTTGTTTCTCGATACAGTTGCCAATTCGTTCATGTTCATCCTGAAGCTTCCGTCGCTTGTGACAAGCAGTACTCTTTTTCCCGGGTTTGCAATGCTCGCCCCTATGGCAGCGCCAAGACCGTATCCCATTGTTCCAAATCCGCCGGAGGATAGAAGGGTTCCTGGCTTTTCAAACTTCCAGTGTTGTGCTGTCCACATCTGATGTTGTCCCGTATCTGTGGCAACGATGGTGCCAGAACCGAGTATTTCATTTGCTTTTTTGATTATCTTGACACCTGTCATGCCATCCTCATAAGGCTGGGATATCTTCCACGAATCAATTTCTTTTGTCCATCCATTTCTGTTTGCATGTTTTGTATAAGAATTTAATTTTGACAGTATATCCTTTATATCACCTAAGATGTAAAGATCGACATCTTTGTTTTTCCCTATTTCCGCCTGATCTATGTCTATCTGTATGATTTTTGCCCGGGATGCGAAGCTGTCTGTACTCCCGGTAACTCTGTCGCTGAACCTTGCGCCGGCGGCAAGGATTAAGTCGCTGCTGCTCACTGCCATGTTTGCTTGAAAAAAACCATGCATTCCCACAAGACCATAGCTCAGAGGATGTGATGCCGGGAATCCACCCAACCCCATCATCGTGCTTACCACCGGTATGCCTGTTTTATTGCAAAGCTCCATAAGTTCCGGAGAAGCACCGGAAGCTGTTATTCCGCCTCCGCAGTATAGCACAGGGCGCTTGGAGTGGTTTATTAATTCCGCACATGCCTTTAGGTCATTTTCTGAATATGAAACAGAAATATTTTTACTGTATTTATTATTTTCATGGCATTGATTTTCATAAAAAGTTTCTTCTGTAAATACATCCTTTGGTATATCTATGAGCACGGGACCCTTTCTTTTGTTATTTGCTATCCTGAATGCCTCTCTCATGACCGAAGCTATGTCCTCAGCTCTCCTTACCAGATAATTATGCTTTGTAACTGGAAGGGTGATTGATGTGATATCCGCTTCCTGGAAGGAATCTCTTCCTATAAGAGATCTGTTTACCTGACCTGTTATTACAATCAGGGGAACAGAATCGGCATATGCTGTTGCAATACCTGTAACGGTGTTGGTGGCTCCGGGACCGGAGGTAGCAAATACCACTCCTGTTTTACCGGAGGAACGTGCATAGCCGTCGGCAGCGTGGACGGCACCCTGCTCATGGGATGTGGCAATGTATTTGAATTTATCCATATATTTATACAATGCATCATAAAGGGGGATTACAGCTCCTCCTGGATATCCGAAAATTGTGTCTGTCCCCATTTCCCTGAGACATTCCATTACTATCTCAGCACCATTTTTCTTCATATTCAACCTCCGTATTATAAAACTATAAATCACATATTGCACCTGAAGATGCAGAGGACACAACCCGTTCATACTTTGCAAGGTATCCTGTCAATTCAGGCTTTTTTCTTATATGATTTTTTCTTCTTTCATTCATGGTGTCTTCATTCACCTTTAGATTTAACGTTCCATCCTCCATGTTTATTTCAATTAAATCTCCCTCTTCAACGAAGGCTATGGGTCCTTCTTCGGATGCTTCGGGAGATACATGTCCGATGGCAGCTCCTCTCGTGGCGCCGGAAAATCTTCCGTCTGTTATAAGTGCAACGTGGGCATCAAGTTCCATTCCCGCAAGACAGGAGGTGGGGGTAAGCATTTCTCTCATACCCGGACCACCCCTTGGACCTTCGTACCGTATTACGATTACATCGCCTTTGTTGATTTTTCCTCCGAGGATTGCGGTTAAGGCGGAATCCTCGCCGTTGAATACTCTTGCCGGGCCCGTGTGAACAAGCATTTCCGGTCTGACTGCGGATTTTTTGACAACAGCACCATCCGGAGCAAGGTTTCCCTTTAATACCTTTATGCCTCCGGAAACACTGTATGGCTTTTCGACAGAGGCAATAACCTGATAATTAAGCACTTCAGCAGATTCTGCAATACTTCTCAGGCTGTTTGCACCTACAGTGATAACATCCAAGTTAAGGAGATTCTTTTTGCTTAATTCATTCATCAATGCTGGTATGCCTCCTGCTTCATATAAATCCTCAATACGGTCTTCTCCTGCCGGACTCAGATGGCACAGATTAGGTGATTTTTTGCTTATTTCATCTATCGTGTCAAGCGTTAGTGCAACACCGGCTTCATGGGCAATGGCTGTAAGATGCAGTACCGTATTGGTGGAGCATCCAAGTGCCATGTCGATGGTCATTGCATTTTCAAAGGCTTTTTCATTCATAATCTGTCTCGGAGTTATATTTTTTTCAATAAGCTCCATAATTTTCATCCCACTGTACTTTGCCAGCCTAAGCCTTTCGGAATAAACCGCCGGAATAGTACCGTTTCCGGGAAGAGCCATGCCGAGAGCCTCTGTCATGCAGTTCATTGAATTTGCAGTAAACATTCCGGCGCAGGAACCGCATCCGGGGCAGGCATCATTCTCCAGTTTATCTAAATATTCAGAGGATACCTTGCCTGCGTTGTAGGCTCCCACGGCTTCGAATATGCTGCTTAAATCCACTCTTTTTCCCTCTACTTTGCCGGAAAGCATTGGTCCGCCGCTTATAATTATTGCAGGAATATCAAGTCTGGCAGCGGCCATTAGCATTCCCGGAACAACCTTGTCGCAGTTGGGGATTAAAACCAGCCCGTCAAACCCATGTGCCCTTGCCATGACTTCAATACTGTCGGCAATAAGCTCCCTGCTTACCAGAGAATACTTCATTCCTTCGTGGTTCATTGAAATTCCGTCACATACGGCGATGGTTGGGAACTCAAATGGAGTTCCGCCTGCTGCTATAACGCCCTTTTTTACTGCTTCCGACACACTTCTCAGGTGCATATGTCCCGGAACTACTTCATTAAAGGAATTGACTACTCCCACAAAGGGTTTGTCTATTTCTTCGTTTGTTAATCCCAGAGCCTTCATCAGAGACCTGTGAGGCAATTTTTCGGGACCTCTTTTTACCTTATCGCTGTTCATGTTACCTCCTTAAGTCAATAGATCTGTTTGTTTATTTAAGCCAGGACATCATGTTTCTCAGGTTTTTACCTACTTCTACAATGGGGTGTTCCAGTTCCTTCTGTCTTACCGCATTAAACACCGGTCTGTTCATCATGTTTTCGGATATCCAGTTCTTTGCGAATTGACCTGTCTGGATTTCCTCAAGTACCTTTTTCATTTCTTTTCTTGTTTCCTCAGTTATTATTCTTTTTCCGGTTACATAGTCGCCGTATTCTGCAGTGTCGCTTACGCTGTATCTCATTCTTTCGAAGCCGCCCTCATAAAGCAGATCAACAATCAGTTTCATTTCATGTAGACACTCAAAGTATGCAATTTCTTTCTGGTAGCCTGCTGCAGTAAGTGTGTCAAATCCTGCCTTGATAAGCTCTGTTACTCCTCCGCACAATACGCACTGTTCACCAAATAAATCGGTCTCGGTTTCTTCCTTGAAGGTTGTCTCTATTACTCCGGCTCTTGTGGAGCCTATTCCTCTGGCATAAGCAAGAGCCAGTTCCTTTGCCTCGCCTGTGTAATCCTGATGTACCGCAATCAGAGAAGGAACACCGTTACCCTGCTCATAGATTCTTCTTACCAGATGACCGGGACCCTTTGGAGCCACCATAAACACATCAATCCAGGTAGGAGGTGTTATTTGTCCGAAGTGAATGTTAAAGCCGTGAGCGAAAACAAGAGCTTTTCCCTCAGTTAAACAGGGGGCAATTTGTTCATCATAAACCATGCGCTGTTTTTCATCAGGTAAAAGAACCATGATTATGTCTGAAGCTTTTACTGTTTCGCTTACTCCCTCAACTCTCAGTCCTGAACTTTCGGCAAGTTCTATGGATTTGCTTCCTTTGTACAAACCAACTATTACATTTACACCGCTGTCCTTAAGATTTAAGGCGTGGGCATGTCCTTGACTTCCGTAGCCTAATATTCCCACAGTCTTACCCTTTAATAATTCCAAATTTGCATCTTCGTTGTAGTACATTTTAACCATTTTAGCTTCTCCTTTTTTAATTTTATTGTATTTCTCTTATGCTGTGAACATCCTGAAACTTTTCAACTTGGCTTATGAGATTTGGAATATTTTTATCCTTGAAGCCAATGGTAAAGGTTAAATCTGAAAGCGTTGAATTTTCATCCTGCTCCATGGTAATTTTTTTAAGAAAGCATCCCTTCCTGCGCATAAGTGCCGTAATCCTCATAAGAGATTCTGAACCGTTGTCTGTAATAACCTGAAAAGATTTGGTCATATAAACACCTCCTTTTTACGAAAAATAAAAATCTCCCGTCCCTTGCGGCATAAAATTTTATGCTGCAAGGGACGAGAGACTCCTCGCGGTACCACCCTTATTTATAATTTACTCACGCAAATTACCTCATCAGGTCGAAAGAATTTAATCTTTTTAACCTTAGCCATATAACGGTGGCACTTCTTTTTCAAGAATCCCGTTCTCGATTACTATCTTCATCTCGAAAGTTCAGGAGTGATCATTACATATAATTTTTAATCTGACTCTCAGCATACATCAGTTCTCTGTAATTAAGCAATTATACTTTTGTCTCCGTCACAACTTTTAAATATATTGAGTGCAATTCTAATACTCCTTTCGTGGTTTGTCAAGAAAAAAATAAAAAATTTTTTTATCTTTATTTCTATATTTTTATAATAAATCTCTTTATACTTGCATGTACTTTAATAAATGTTATTGTAAATATATAAATCATGCAATATAATAAAAAAGGATGTAGTATGTTTGGAGGTATTATGGATAACAAATCTGATAAGGTTACATTATGGACAAGGCAGCGCTTTGAAAGCCTCAAAGAACTTGAAGAAGAGGGAACTATTAGAATTAAAAAAACACACCTTGAGGAAAAATTTGAAGAAATTACCGATTATATAGCATCGCTGTATAAATGGTTTGTGGATGCTGCAGAAAAGATGGTTCCGAAACCGGAGGATGTTGAATTTCCCGTATGGTGCTCCATAAGCCAGGAGAATATGCTCAGACCTACTGAGGATGAAATTGTCTATGTGCTTGAGGTGGATAAGTCGGAGATTATTTATTTTGACGGAGCAAAATGGGACTATGTTTTAAATCATCACTATGTTCCAAATAATAAAAATGATGAGTATGAATATGCGAAAGAACTTGAAAACAAGGGCTTCCCAGATTCATTTTCTTTTATGGATGAAAAAACCGCTCATTTTTATCCTCAGGAAAGAAAAAAGGTTATGGACAGTTGGCACAGGGTTTTTGAAACGGATCAGTGGGATATTTTCCGCATTCAGGCAAATATATGGGAAATAAGACCGGAGATGATTAGGGACGTATTGTATTCTCCGGATAACGCAAATATTAAGGCATATGTTGAAGAATATAAATCGAAATATTTAACTTAACGAGTGAAATGTAATGAAAATAAGCACCTTTATGGTGCTTATAAAATTCAGCAGAGTTTTTTACGTATCGATTTCAAAAAAATATAATATATTATCATCTGTATTGTACATGGCAAGTGTAAAATTAAGTGAATATCTGTCAAAAAGCTCCGTATCATCTTTCTTGTCAGTACTGTCAGAATGCCTGTCAATGAAATACCAATATCCGTTTTTTATTTCAGGTATGCCGGTTTTTTCAGCTAAGTTGTAAGCATAATCAATATTATTCCTGCTTCCTCCATACATAATGAGATTCAGGTTTTCCGACAGAGGAATCTTATTCCACCCCGAGTTTTGTTCTATCTGTGATAAAAAATTTAAGCCGTTTGCTTTGTCAAATTCTATTTTGACGAAATTTTCTCCGTCTCCGTGAAATCCGCCATGATCATCCATATATTCAATTTTCAAAGAATCCGGAATTCCAATATTAAGTTGTTTTTCGATATAAGCCTGATTTGATTCGGTAGAACAACCCCAAATCAATGATACTAACAGCAAAACAACAATTACCGAACAATATTTTTTCATACATCCTCCGTTAATTAAATTTTAAGAATACTATTTAGTCTTTATTATATCAAATATTTTATATAAATCAACAATAAATTATTGAATAACGATAAATAATTACTGATAATCGTAGATGCTGCTCAAAATTGAAACAAATTATATGCCACAATTGCTTCATAATTATTTAAAAAACAAAATCTTTGTTATTTGGCTTTACTTATGATAAAATAAACAAAGTCATGACATAAATATCAGAATTCCGGATAAATTTTTATAGAGGTGATTATGGATAACAGCTACAGGGCACAATCTATAGAAACACTTAAAAAAATATTTAATGATAAATCCTATTCCAATATAGTAATAAACAATGATATGAAGAATATAGAGCCAAGGTATTTGTCCTTGTACAGAAAGTCGGTTTTGGGCGTTATTGAAAACCAATTATTCATAGACTGGGTTATTAATGAGGTTTCAAAAACAAAGACGAGAAAAATGGAGCTGGATGTGCTTGTTACGCTCAGACTTGCAGTTTATCAGTTGTTTTTCCTGGAAAGCTCCCACGAAAACGCAGTTGTGAATGAAAGTGTTCAATACATAAAGGATAAAGGCAACATTAAGGCTTCAAAATTTGTAAATGCCGTGCTTAGAAACATTTTGCGGAACAGACAGCAGCTCCTGGACAAGATGAACGGTCTTCCTCTTGATGAATATTTAAGTGTTAAATATTCATATCCCATAGAATTGGTAAAAAAGTGGGAAAAACAGTTTGGCATGGATACGGTGGAGGAAGTTTTAATTGCAAACAATGCTGAAGCACCACTGGAAATAAGGGTCAACACTCTTAAGGTTTCAAGGGATGAGCTCATTGAGATTTTTGAAAAAAAGGGAATAAAGGCACATAAGTGCAGGTATGCACATAAGGGGCTGGTTCTTGATAATCCTTTTGAAATAGATAAGACAGAGGAATATAAGAATGGTCTGTTTTCCATACAGAGTGAAAGCTCTATGTTGACAGGGCAGATTTTAAACCCAAAGGAAGGAAGCTTTGTTGTTGATGTGTGTGCAGCACCCGGCGGCAAAACATTAAATGCCGCTGAAATAATGAACAACAAGGGAAAAATAGTAAGCAGGGATGTTTACAGCAGAAAACTGTCCATGATTTATAATGAGGCAAAGAGGCTGGGCATCAGCATTGCAGAGGCTGAAGAATATGATGCCACAAGATTTGATGAAGCATTGGAAGGAAAGGCTGACTATGTAATAGCGGATGTTCCCTGCACAGGGCTGGGAATAATCAGGCGAAAGCCTGAAATTAAGTATAAGAATACAGACGGAGATTTAAATATTACTGAAATTCAGTATAAGATACTGGAAAATGCCTCAAAATATTTAAAACCCCAAGGTGAGCTGCTTTATTCAACCTGTACCACCGAAAAAAAAGAGAATATTCAGCTGATTAAAAAGTTTTTAAGTAATAACACGGATTTCGAGCTATGTGACATATCGGAAAATATTGAAGAATGTTTTACAACCGCAAAAAACGGGTATGTTGAAATATATCCTCATATACACCGAATGGATGGCTTTTTTATTGCGAAAATAAAAAGAGTATGATATAATTGACAAAAACATTTTGTCATTTAAAAGTGTAAAATGACACGGTTATTCATAGTAATGACACATTGTATGCTTATATAATAGAAGGTAGAGTATGAAAAAAATTGATGATTTAAGCTTTGAAGAGCTCGAAAGAACTATTGTTGAAATTGGAGAGCCAAAGTTTAAGACAAAGCAGATATTTGACTGGATACATAGTAAAACCGTTGATGATTTTGATGGTATGTTAAACATATCAAAAAAAACCAGGGAAGTGCTTAAAAGTAATTTTGAATTTACGAAGGCTTCAATAGAACTAAGGCTTGAGTCAAAATTGGATGAAACGAAAAAATATGTCATTATGTTTGAAGATGGAAATGTTGTGGAAAGTGTATTTTTAAAATATAAGTTTGGCAATACGGCATGCATTTCGTCCCAGGTGGGGTGCAAGATGGGTTGTCTTTTTTGCGCATCCACAAAAAATGGATATCAAAGAAACTTGACCTCGGCTGAAATGCTGAAGCAAATATATTTAATCCAAAAAGACACAAAGGAAAAAATATCAAACGTTGTTATCATGGGTTCAGGAGAACCACTTGACAACTATGACAATGTACTCAATTTTTTAAGGCTTATAAATGATGAAAAGGGTCAGAATATTTCCATGCGAAAAATAACTCTTTCCACATGTGGTGTAGTCCCACAAATTTATAAGTTAGCTGAAGAAGGCATACCCATAACCCTGGCAATTTCTCTTCATGCTCCTACACAGGAAAAAAGAGAGGAAATCATCCCAATCTCAAAAAAATATAAGCTTCATGAGCTGTTAGAAGCATGTGACTATTATGCGGAAATGACGGGAAGAAGGCTTACATTTGAGTATATTATGATTAAAGGATTTAACGACAGCCATGAAGATGCACAGCTGCTTTCAGAGCTTTTAAAAAATAAGCTTGCCAATGTTAATTTGATTCCATGCAATTATGTAAAAGAAGCCAATACTAAACCTTCCAACAATTTTGAAATAGAAAAATTTAAAAAAGTTTTAGTGGACAATGGAATTAATGCAACTGTAAGAAGAGAACTTGGAAGTGACATAAATGCTGCTTGCGGTCAACTGAGAAATAACTTTTTAAAAATGTGAGGTGTCTTATGAGGGTATACTGTGAAACAAATAAGGGATTGCTGCGTGAAAACAATGAAGACAGCTTTATAGTCGAAGAATCTGACAGGTATAATCTCTATGCTGTTGCCGACGGAATGGGCGGACATAAAGCAGGGGAGGTGGCAAGCTCTATTGCGATTGAAGTAATAAGGGATTGCTTTAAGGAAAATATACCTAAAGAAGAGTTCAAAGCTCCGACCTTCATAATTGAAAGTATTGATGCAGCTAATGACAGGATAAGAAAAGAAGCGCTGAATAAAGATGAATATTCGGGTATGGGAACCACAATAACTTTGGCAGTTATAGATCTGGAAATGAATATTGTTTACATTGCAAATGTAGGAGACAGCAGGGCATATATAGTCAGAAACAACGAAATAATTCAAATTACGGAAGATCACACATATGTAAACGAACTGATAAAGGATGGTGAAATAACGCCGGAAGAAGCAAAGCACCATCCGAAGAGAAATGTAATTACCAGAGCTGTCGGAAGCGAAGAATATGTACATGCGGATATCTTCGAAATTGAATTAATTGACAATGATGTTATTTTACTGTGTACTGACGGTCTCACAACACATTTGTCCGATGAAAAGATATTAAGTACCATCATGGAATGTGGATGTGAAGAAGGTGTTCAAAGATTAATAAAACTTGCCAACGATAATGGAGGAACCGATAATATTACAGTCATTATTGTTGATAATATCATTAGAGGTGAAATTTATGATAGGTAAAGTATTAGGAAATAGATATGAAATAGTAGAAAAAATAGGCGGCGGAGGCATGTCTATAGTTTATAAGGCAAAATGCAGAGTATTAAACCGCTATGTAGCAATAAAAATTTTGAGAGATGAATTAACCTCTGATCCGGATTTTGTCGAAAAATTCAAACAGGAATCCTTGTCTGCAGCAAGTCTTACTCACCCTAATATAGTAAATATATATGACACCGGGATAGAAGGAGACATTTATTATATTGTTATGGAATATGTAAAGGGCGAAACCCTTAAGAATTATATAAACAGAAAGGGGAGACTCAGCGAACAGGAAACAGTGAGAATCTCCAGGCAGGTGGCAGAAGCTTTAAAGCATGCCCATAATAATAATATCATACACCGCGATATAAAACCTCACAACATACTTATTACCGAAGAAGGAATAGCCAAGGTCACTGATTTCGGTATTGCAAGAGCAGCTACAAGCTCTACAATCAACAATACATCAAATGTAATCGGATCTGTACATTATTTTTCACCTGAACAGGCAAGGGGAGGATATGTGGATGAAAAATCAGATATATATTCTTTGGGAATTGTAATGTATGAGATGATTACAGGAGTTGTTCCTTTCGATGCCGACAATCACATTTCTGTTGCGATGAAGCAAATACAGGAAAAACCTGTCCCACCGTCAAAAAAGATTAAAAATCTTGAAATATCCAAGGGATTTGAGGATATTATAATGAAATGCCTGGAAAAACATCAGAGTTTCAGGTTTCAGAACGTTGAAGAATTAATTAAGAAGCTGAATTCCTTAAATGATGGGAGCCCATCAGAAGAAAATGATGAAGAAATAATTGACTCTCCAACCATGGTAATACCTGCTATTGATTCGGAATCAGATGATGAAAATGCAATTAACATAGATTTAGTGGATGAAAATTCCGACAATGCATTCAGAAGATTTTTTGGTGAGGATATAGGTGAAGAAAATATAGATAAGAAAAAAATAAGCAAAAAAAAGAAAGACAGTAAGAAAAACCAGGTAAGCGATGAAGAGAAGAAAAAGAACAGAAAAATAACAATGGCAGCTGTTTTAAGTGCTTTAGCTGTAGCTTTAATCGGAGGTGTGGTAGCATTTAGATCCATTATGTATGTTCCGGAAGTTCCGGTTCCTGATTTGATTGGCAAAGACGAAGAGGATGCACAAAAAATAGTTGAAGATTTAGGATTGGTTTTTAAGGTATCAGGCAGGGAAAACAGCGACAAATACGCAGAAGGCAAAATAATTGACCAGAGTGTAGATGAAGGGATGAAACTTAAGGAAAAAAGTACTGTCGAAGTTGTTGTCAGCGAGGGAGAGAAGGAGATAACAGTACCCAATCTTGTTGGAAGATATGCCATAGAGGTAGGAATAATTTTAAAAGATGAGGGACTTAGGGAAGGCGATGTAAGAGAAGAGAATTCGGATACTGTTCCTGCCGGCCAGATTATGGATCAGTCTCCTGCGGCAAGGACTCCTGCCAACGAAAATGATACTGTAGATTATGTCGTAAGCAAGGGACCAAAAATTATTTATGTTACAGTTCCCAAGGTTACGGAACTAAATCTTGAAACAGCAAAATCTACAATACAGCAATATGGTCTTTCGGTGGGCGGAGTAACTGAAGAACCCAGCCAGGATGTGGAAAAGGGAGTTATTATCAGACAAAGTGTTGCAGCAGGACAGGAGGTTGCTCAGGGAACATCAGTATCGATGACGGTAAGTTCAGGAAAGCCTGTTGAAGAAGAAACTCCGGAAGAAAATCCGGAAAATCCGGGAGATGGGTCAGGAACAGAGCAGCCGGAAACAGGAACATATCCGCTGACAATTACACTCCCCAAAAATAAGGATAAGGTTACGGTAGTTGTTCAGAGAATAACTGATGGTTCAAGAGAAATAGTTTATTCCAAGGAAGTTGATACTACGGAGCAAAGTATTATAATAAATGTTGAAGGCACAGGAACTCAGACATATGAAATTTATATAGACAATGAACTTTATGACAAGACAGAAATAAAGTTTTAGTAGGAGCTTTTATGATTGAAGGAATCATTATACGCGGAGTTGGAGGAAATTATTATGTTGATACAGGAAATGATGTGGTTGAGTGTAGAGCAAGAGGGTTATTCAGGTTAAAGAACATAAAACCTCTTGTTGGTGACAGGGTATTAGTAAGACTGACGGAGGAAGATGAGCATGAAGGTTACATTGAAGAAATAGCCGAAAGAACCAATGAAATGATAAGACCTCCTATTGCAAATGTACAGCAGCTGATAATATTCTTTGCCGTAACTAATCCTGAACCAAGTTTTCTGCTGCTTGATAAACTTCTTATTGCATCAGAAATCAACAGATTAAAGCCTGTTATCTGCTTTAATAAATATGATTTGGCTGATGATAAGCTAAAACAGGAATATGAGAGAATTTTTATTAACACGGGTTACAGGGTTATATTTACAAGTATATATGATGATAATTCTCTCAATGAACTTAAAAATATATTGAAGGATAAACTAAGTGCTTTTTCGGGACCCTCCGGCGTTGGAAAATCATCTGTCATGAATGCAATGCAGCCCGATTTTCAATTAAAAACAGGTGAAATAAGTGACAAATTAAAAAGAGGCAAACACACAACAAGGCATGCGGAAATATATAAGCTTGACTTTGGCGGTTATGTTGTTGATACACCTGGGTTCAGCTCCTTTCAGCTTGAAGGGATAGGTGAATCTGAACTTAGGGAATACTATCCTGAAATTAAAAAATTTGATGATGGATGCAGGTTTGACGACTGTCTTCACTATAAGGAACCGGATTGTGTAGTAAAAGATGCCGTAAGCAGGGGTCAGATAAGTCAGGCAAGGTATGACAACTATGTCAGATTGCTGGAGGATATAAAAAAAGAAAAACTATATTAAACGGAGGAAGTATGAATAAATTAGCACCTTCTATACTGTCAGCCGATTTTTCCGGGCTTGGGGAATGTATCAGACTTGTGGAAAACGGAGGAGCAGATTATATACATATAGATGTAATGGACGGACATTTTGTCCCGAATATTACGATTGGTCCTGATGTTGTAAAATCCTTGAGAAAAATAACCGAACTTACATTTGACGTACATTTAATGATTGAAAATCCTGATGACTTCATAGAGGATTTCTATAATGCAGGTGCAGATATTATTACAGTTCATCAGGAGGCATGCGTTCATCTGCACAGAACAATACAGAAAATAAAGTCCTTTGGTTTAAAGGCGGGAGTTTCTGTTAACCCATCAACTCCCATATCGTTTTTGAAAGATATAATAAGAGATGTGGACATGGTTCTGATAATGAGTGTAAATCCCGGATTTGGAGGGCAGAGTCTGATTAATAACGTTAAATATAAATTTGAAGAATTAAATCAGATGATTAAGGATTATAATTTAAATATTGATGTTGAAATAGACGGTGGAGTGACACTGAACAATCTGCAGGAGGTTCTGGACTGGGGTGCCAATGTAATTGTTGCAGGCTCTGCAATATACAGGGCAAAGGATGTTGAGGCTGAAACAAAGAAGTTCAGGAAAATTATGGAGAAGTAAATGAATGCGCTGATAATAGGTAGTGGCGGAGATGTTGATAAGTCACGTCTTGAGGGTATAAAAGCCGATTATGTAATATGTGCTGACGGCGGACTCGAAAAGGCAGAAAAGCTGGGATTAAAACCGGATCTGATTTTAGGGGATTTTGATTCTGTCGATTTGTCGGTTTTGAAAAATTACAGGCAGTTAAATATAGAAACGGTTACTTTTCCTTCCGAAAAGGATTATACCGATATGGAGCTTGCTGTAGAAAATGCCTTGCAAAGAGGAGCCAAAAATATTGTAATGACAGGTGCAACAGGCACAAGGCTTGATCATACAATGGCTAACATACAGCTTCTTGAAAAATACCACCGCCTGGGAATTGATATAGTAATTATTGACAATAATAATTATATTAAAATTATTTCAGATAACACAGATATGGAAATTGAATATAAAAAAGATTGTTTTGTATCATTGGTTCCTGTTACAGAAAAAATTGAAGGTCTTACTTTAAAGGGTTTCAAATATCCTCTTACGGATGTAATTGTAGAACGAGGAACCACATTTTTGATAAGCAATGAAATAATACAAAAGACCGGTAGAATTATACTTAAAAGAGGAACTGCCTTAGTCTTTATTTCAAATGATTAAAATGACATTAGGATAAATTAGGAGGATATATGAAAGCAACAGATATGAGAGATATGTTTTTATCTCCTGAAAGCTATGCGGAAAAAGAAGTGATTGTAGAAGGCTGGATAAGAACAATCAGAGATTCCAAAAACTTTGGATTCATTGAATTAAATGACGGAACATTTATGAAAAATGTTCAGATAGTATTTGAAAGCAATTTAGACAACTTTGAGGAAGTTAAAAGATACTCCACAGGCAGTGCAATTACTGTTAATGGAAGGCTGATTCTTACTCCTGAATCAAAACAGCCTTTTGAAATCAAGGCAGAAAAGATAGTGATGGAAGCAGAATCAGATTCAAGCTATCCGCTGCAGAAAAAAAGACATTCTTTGGAGTATTTAAGGACAATAGCTCATTTAAGACCGAGAACAAATACCTTTTCAGCAGTGTTTAGAGTAAGATCTCTGGCTGCATTTGCGATACATAAGTTTTTTAATGAAAGAGGATTTGTATATGTTCATCCTCCCATTATAACAGCCAGTGATGCTGAAGGTGCCGGAGAAATGTTCAGAGTAACAGCCCTTGACCTGGACAATATTGAAAAGGTTGATGGCAAGACTGATTACACTAAAGATTTTTTCGGAAAGTCAGCTAACCTTACTGTAAGCGGTCAGTTAGAGGCGGAGATTTTTGCACTTGCATTTAAAAATGTGTATACTTTCGGTCCCACATTCAGGGCGGAAAATTCAAATACTTCAAGACATGCTGCGGAATTCTGGATGATTGAACCTGAAATAGCATTTGCGGATTTAAATGATGATATGCAGTTGGCTGAGGATATGGTTAAGTATATTTGCAGCTATGTTATGGAAAATGCTAAGGAAGAAATAGAATTCTTCAATTCATTTGTAGAAAAAGGGCTGATTGATAAATTAAACAATGTGATAAATTCCGAATTCGGGAGAATTGATTATACTGATGCCATTGAAATACTTAAGAAAAACAACGACAATTTTGATTACCCTGTTGAATGGGGAACTGATATACAGACAGAGCACGAAAGGTATCTTTCGGAAAAAATATTTGGCAAACCTGTGTTTGTTATTAATTATCCAAAGGATATAAAGGCGTTCTACATGCGAATGAATGATGACAACAAGACAGTAGCCGCAATGGATCTTCTTGTTCCGGGAATAGGCGAACTGATAGGAGGAAGCCAAAGAGAGGAAAGGCTTGAACTGTTAGAAAAACGTATGGATGAAATGGGCGTCGGCAAGGAAGATATGTGGTGGTATCTGGAGCTGAGAAAGTACGGAGGAGTTGAGCATGCAGGGTATGGTCTTGGATTTGAAAGACTTATTATGTACCTGACAGGTATGGGCAACATAAGAGACGTCATACCATTCCCAAGAACCCCCAAGAACGCAGAGTTTTAGAAAGGCTCTGAAAAATGGGGTTAGGGCATAACGTAGATACAACGAATTTTAAATTCATTGTATCTTTTTTGTAATAGCTGAATATAAATGTACTGTGGAATATATTTTTAAAATTTGACAATAGAAATTGCAATTGTTCAGCTATATTCAAATCGTTTCGGGGGGTTATTATGAATCATTTTAAACATAAAAAGAAATGTGGTCCCAGCACTCCTAAGATAAAGTTTACCGAAGTTGTTGGAATCATGCTTGCTGTTATAGGGGCTATTATTATAGTGCAGATTTTACCTCTTAAAATCTGGCTGTTTGTTTTGGGAATACTTCTTGTGGTATTAGGTAGTACGCTGTTCAGGCTGTTGTAAAATACCCTGAAAAACGGGGGCTAAATAAACTGACTTACAGGGTGGTCAGTATTTTTTGCCGTAAAAAAATAATGGCTTAACAGCCACTATTTATTGCCTTATATAGCACGTTGTACTTTTCCGGATCTCATACATCTTGTACAAACAAATTTTTTTGTAGAAACTCCATTTTCCAAAACATTAATTCTTCTTACGTTTGGCTTCCATGTTCTTCTTATTTTTCTGTCAGAATGTGTTATGCTGTTGCCTGATATAGTTCCTTTTCCACATACTTCACAAAATTTAGCCATACTTACACCTCCCATTTATTTAAAACATTCCGTTTTTATTTTCCATGTAAACAGAGATATTCTGCTTAACAATTTAACTTTTTAATTCTACCATTAAAATATAAATATTGCAATATTAAATTTAAATTAGTATAATAAAAAAAATGGCGAAAGAACGTCCTGGAATTTTATTTGTAAAATTAAGACAAAAAGGTTATAATATATAAACTCATTAAATAAAATTTAAGAAATTAAAATATGGGAGGTAATGTATGTCAGTTAATATGTTAAATGAAAATGGTGGTATAACCATTGATGACCAGGCACTTGCAACATTGGCGGGATTAGCAGCAATGGAATGTTACGGCGTTGTGGGAATGGCTTCCAGGAATGCAACTCAGGGAATATTTGAGCTTCTGAAAATGGAACAGCTAACAAAGGGTATAAAAGTAACTACGATAGATGACAAAATAAACATAGATTTATATATAGTATTGCAGTATGGAGTTAAGATATCAGCTGTTGCAGATAACATAATTTCAAGAATTAAGTACAGCGTTGAAACTTTTTCAGGAGTTTGTGTAGATAATGTAAATATTTTTGTACAAGGTGTCAGAGTACAAAAATAAGAGGAGGAAAAAATGGTAGTTAAATATATTGATAATGTTGCATTTAAGAAAATGCTTTTGGGCGCTGCTGCAAATTTGGAAAATAACAAGTCAATAGTGGATTCCCTGAATGTATTTCCTGTTCCTGACGGAGATACGGGCACAAACATGAATCTTACCGTGCAGTCCGCAATGAAAGAAATAAGCAGCCTTAACGAAAGTACAGTTGCCCATCTTGCTGAAGCAGCCGCAAATGGTTCGCTGATGGGAGCAAGAGGTAACTCAGGTGTAATATTATCACAGTTGTTCAGAGGGATGGCAAAAGGACTTGATGGATCCATAAAAATTGATTGTAAAATAATCGCCGAATCATTCAAATGTGCTTCCGATACGGCATACAAGGCAGTTATGAAGCCTGTGGAGGGAACAATTCTTACAGTTGCCAGAGAGACCGCTGAAAAAGCAATGTCGACCTATGAAGAATATGAGGATGTAGTCTTGTTCCTTGAAAGTCTGTTAGAACAGGCTAAAAGCACACTGGACAGAACTCCTGAAATGCTTAAGGTTCTAAAGCAGGCTGATGTTGTAGATTCCGGAGGGAAGGGTCTTGTATTCCTTTTTGAAGGTGCTTTGGCAGCATTAAAGGGTGTTGAAATAAAACAGGAAAAGATTGAACACAATGTTATTGAAACAGAAAAAGAAGTTATGGGCTTTTCAAGTGAGGATGAGATAATATTTACTTACTGTACAGAATTTTTTATTAAAAATCCTGTAAAAAGTGCCGAAGAATTTTTAAGTAAAATCTATGATAAAGGTGATTCCATTGTTTGTGTAGGTGATGAAAAATTAATAAAAACGCACATTCATACAAATAATCCGGGACAAATATTGGCAATTGCTGTTAAATACGGAGAACTTTATAAAATAAAAATTGACAATATGAAGGAACAGTTCAGAGAAAGAAAGAAAAATTCAAAAAGTCATGAGAAAAAGAAGTATGGTTTTGTTTCAATTGGAACCGGAGATGGAATTAAAAAAGTGTTTACTGATTTAAATGTTGATGCGTTTTTATCCGGGGGACAGACTATGAACCCAAGTACTGAAGATATACTGGATGCAACAAAGAATATCAATGCTGACCATATCATTATACTTCCAAACAACGGAAATATTATTCTTGCAGCAACTCAGGCTAAAGAAATGTCGGATAAGAACCTTTATGTAGTTCCAAGCAAGAGCATACCTCAAGGAATCACGGCCATGCTGGCATTTAAGGAAGAAAGCAGTCCCGAAGAAAACATTAAGTCAATGACAGATGCTGTTAAAGATGTAAAAACCGGTCAGGTTACCTATGCGGTAAGAGATACCGTATTTGATGATATGGAAATCAAAAAAGACGAAATAATAGCCCTGAGTGAAGGCAATATAGTGGCACATGGCAATAATCCCGAAGAACAGACTCTGGAGCTTATTAAAAAAATGGTTGATGAAGACAGCTTCCTTATTACATTGTTTTATGGAGACAATGTGGATAAAAACAAGGCTGAGGGCTTAAAACAAAAGATAGAAGAAATAGCTGAAGAGTGTGATGTGGAAATAATCTACGGCGGACAGCCGCTTTATTATTATATAATTTCGGTAGAGTAAAACAATTGCTGAACGATTTTTAATGTTGGAACGGCCTGTGTCGTTCCGCTTTAATTATCAGTTAAAAAACATGAGGGCGGTTAGGGAAATGCTTGATATGGATATTCAGTATTTGAAGGGAGTCGGACCTGCAAGAGCAGCTAAACTGAATAAATTGAATATATTTTCTATAGAAGATCTGATAAATTATTTTCCGGTTAAATATGAAGACAGAAGAACTGTGAAAAAAATTAATGAACTCGGCGACAGCTTAAAATGTCTGCTGAAGGTAAAATTGTTTGAAGAACCTAAAAAAACAAGAATCAAAAAAAATATGTCCATTATTAAAGCCATAGGCAAGGATGACACCGGATTTATAACCCTCACCTTTTTTAATCAGGACTTCCTGATGGAAAAACTCATTGAAGGAGAAACATACTATGTGTTCGGAATTGTAAAATCCGCATACGGTAAGTTTGAAATGACAAATCCGGAAATTGAGTTTTGCCAAGATGACTGGAAGGCTAATAAAATAACTCCGGTTTACGGTCTTACCTTCGGTATTTCAAACAATGAGCTTACTAAACTAATGAAAACCGCTCTGGAAACATACTATGAAAAAATAGAAAATGTGCTTCCTGATGAAATACGTTCTGAATATGAGCTTATGTCTAAAAAAAATGCAATTAAAAACCTGCATTTTCCTGAGAATGGCAGGAAGTATTCTATGGCGAAAAAAACTGTCGCCTATGAAAAGCTGTTAATAATGCAGTTAGGACTAATGTCTTTAAAAATCAGCTTAAGGAATGGCTCCACAGGTAATGAAATAAAGGATACTTTTTTGTCGGACAAGCTTTTGGGTTCCATACCATACAAACTTACTAATGCTCAGATTAAGGTTATAGATGAAATAAAAAAAGATATGACTTTATCTAAACCTATGAATCGATTGGTGCAGGGAGATGTGGGTTCAGGGAAAACTATTGTGGCAATATATGCCCTTCTAACTGCAGTTAATTCAGGATATCAGGCTTCTATGATGGCTCCGACAGAAATTTTAGCCATGCAGCATTATGAAACTATTAAGGAATACCTAACTATGGCAGATATTCCCGTAAGCGTTGCATTTTTATCCGGATCCATCAGGGCAAGAGATAAAAAAGAAATATTGGAAAAACTTAAAAATGGTGAAATAGACATAATAGTTGGAACACATGCCTTGATAGAAGACACAGTTGAATTTAAGAATATCGGGCTGGTTGTAACCGATGAACAGCATCGGTTTGGTGTAAGGCAAAGAGGAAGACTTTCCGGTAAGGGAAAAAATACTGATATACTTGTCATGACAGCAACACCAATACCCAGGACATTGGCATTAATGATTTATGGGGATTTGGATATCTCCATAATTGATGAACAGCCTCCGGGAAGGCAAAAAATAACCACAGATATAATCAAAGGCAGGGATAAAGAAAAAGCTTATAAGTTTATTAAAAGGCAGGTAGATGCAGGAAGACAGGCTTACATAGTTGCTCCTCTAATTGAAGAATCCGAAAGCCTGGAGCTTGATTCTGCTATAAAGATATTTGAAGAACTTAAGAAAACCAATTTTTCCGGCTATGACATTGGACTTTTGCATGGTAAAATGAACAGTGGGGAAAAAGAAGAAATCATAAATAAATTTTATGAGGGAAAAATAAATGTATTAGTATCCACTACTGTTATCGAGGTAGGAGTTAATGTGCCAAATGCTTCAATTATGATGGTTTTAAATGCCGAAAGATTCGGTTTGGCTCAGCTTCATCAGCTTAGAGGAAGAGTTGGTCGTGGCAAATATAAGTCATATTGTATACTTGTAAATGAGAGCAGGTCAAAAAAATCTGCTGACAGGATGAATATATTAAAAAATACCGATAATGGTTTTGTAATAGCGGAAGAAGATTTAAAAATCAGGGGACCGGGAAACTTTTTCGGCATCCAACAGCATGGATTGTTTGGGTATAACGAGTATATGTGGCAAAATATTGTAAGTGATGTGGAAGTTGTCCAAAACGTTCAGAATATATCAAGAAAAATAATTGAAGAAAATCCACGGCTCACGGGGAGCGATTATAGAAATTTGAAAAATGCAATACTAAATTTATTTAAGGATGAAACAATAGTATTTAATTAAGAGGTAGTCATGAGAATAATATCCGGAACTAACAAGGGTATGAAGCTGTATGCACCGGAAGGTATGGCAGTGAGACCCACCAGCGACAAAATTAAGGAAGCAATATTTAACATGTTGGGTTATATTGACGAAGATTCAATTGTATTGGATTTATTTTCAGGTTCCGGCGGTGTTGGAATAGAATTTCTTGCAAGAGGTGCAGGAGAGTGTTACTTTGTCGATACATCTCATAAAAGTCTCAGCTATGTGAAAAAAAACCTTGAATTGTGCAAATTCAACGATAGGGCAAAAATATTAATAAATGATTATGAAAAAGCTATTGCCAACCTGTCAAAAGAAGGAAGAAAATTTAATTATATTTTTGCTGATCCTCCTTACGATTTGAACTGCGGAATAAATATTGCAGAAAAAATTTTTGAAAATAACTTGCTTGTACAGGAAGGAATGCTTATAATTGAAACAGATAAATCTGAAAAAGTAATTGAAAATATACACACACACATGGTAAAATATAAAGAGAAAATTTATGGAAGAACAAAAATAAGTATTATGACATATGGAGTGGATTGATGAAAGTTCTATACACAGGAAGTTTTGACCCGATTACGGTGGGTCATATGGACATTATAAACAGAATATCAAGAAATTTTGATGAAATAGTAGTTACGGTCTTTAATAATATTGATAAGAAATACTGGTTTGACATTGAAGAAAGGTGCGAAATGGTGAGACAAGCAACCGAACATCTTAATAATGTCAGTGTGGATTACACGGAAGGTCTGGTAGTAGATTATTGTGAAAGGAATAATATTAACTTAATAGTAAGAGGACTTAGGGCAGTTTCAGACTATGAATATGAACTTGCCATATCAAGTATAAATAAACATTTAAATAAAGATTTGGAAACAATCTTCTTAGTTGCATCAGCGGAATATTCTTTTTTAAGTTCCAGTATGGTCAAGGATGTTGCGGAACATGGAGGAGCTTTTGAAGATTTAGTACCTGAGTATGCAGCACAGGAAATTCATAAAAAACTTGGGAGGAATTAATATGGATATTTTAAATCTGTTGGAAAAAATCGAGGATATCATTGAAGAAGCTTCAAAGTTGCCTTTATCAAATAAAGTTATGATAGATAAGGAAGAAGTTTTGGAGGTGATAAATGAAATTAGATTAAAGATGCCTGATGAAATAAACAGAGCTTCCTGGGTTGCAAAGGAACGTCAAAGAATATTGAACGAAGCCCAGTCAGAAGCAGATGAACTAATAGAAAAAGTAAAAGAACAGCAGAAATACCTTGTTGAAGAAAGCGAAATAACAAGAGAAGCACAACAATATGCAAAACAATTGATTGAAGATGCTGAAAGAAAAGCAAACGATATGAAAATAGGTGCCTACACCTACAGTGATGAAATATTGTCAAGCCTTGAGGGAAAAATAAAAGAAGTTATTGGCATAATAGAACAAAACAGAGATTCGTTAAAAGGAATAGAATAAAATAACATAAAGCATTCAAATTAATGAGTGCTTTTTTGAAAATTGTATGCAAAGGGATGTTGGGAAAGTATAACATAAAGAAGGTGTTAAATTGAAAACAAAAAATATTTTAGTGGTTTTTATGCTGACTTTATTTTTGTCTGCTGTGCCCACAAATAATTATGAAGCCTATGGAAGTGATTTTGCGAAAGGAAAGTCTCTTGTTGCAGAGAACCAGGAAGAGGCAAGGATGGGTTTCAGCTTTCCGGGACTGGATATTATGTGGCTGGATTTGAAAGATAATCATATACAATCTTATTCTGCCATGGAAAATTTCAACGAAGGTATTTTTACACTTCACATGTCGGATGGAATTCTGTGCTTTGATACCTCCGGGAAAATACTAACCTTTGGCAACTATAACGGAATTTATGGATTTTCTGATGGAGTGGCAAAGGTATATAAATACTTGCCCAGGGATCCTAATTATACCGGAAGGAATTTAGTTCCTCCGGATCAGGAGGAAGGTTTTATTGACAGAGAAGGTAATGAAATAATACCATTGGGTAAGTTAAGCGGTTTGGGCGATAAATTCAGCGAGGGTCTTAACATAATAGGTGGATATGAGGAGAACAAAGGATATATTGATAAATCAGGTGAAATCGTAATTCCTATGGTTTATAAGAATGCAGGACAATTTTCGGAGGGTTTGGCTCCGGTTCAAAGTACGGATACTGAACTCTGGGGATATATAGACAA
>ENA-UOOR01001032-UOOR01001032.1-fermentation-metagenome-genome-assembly--contig:-NODE-1032-length-35039-cov-11.629631_pt1 | contig 35039 bp, 29 predicted proteins | sample MGYA00245780_ERZ724029 | MGnify/ENA primary metagenome ERZ724029 (study PRJEB28704, sample SAMN03018315) | fermentation metagenome | biome: anthropogenic terrestrial biome; feature: soil... | reverse complement strand
TCGGTGGTGTTCCGACAATAACGCCTACACCAACACCTACACCTACACCTACACCAACCCCTACACCTATCCCTACCCCAACTCCGGATCCAAACGCTTGGTATGGTAAGGCAAGCTTTTTAGATGGTTCACATAATCTTGGAACCACTAATACCGGTAAGCTTGAGGTTGAATTTAATGTTACGCCTTTGGCCTCCGAACTTAATGCATGTATTGGTTACGCTGACAGCTCGACTGTTATTGACTATTGGGACGACCCGGCAATGACGATACGCATGAATTTAAGCGGCACATTTGATGTGAGAAACGGCGCAGGCTTTGCTGCAGCTGCAAATGTACCATACACAGCCAACAGCACATATCATGTAAGAATGGTTACTGATCTTGTCAATAAGAAATATGATGTATGGGTCACACCGCCGGGTGGTTCGGAGACGAAAATTGCAGATAACTATGATTTCAGAGCTGATGCTCCGGCAATTGATGATTTGGGCAAGGTTAACCTGAAAGATGATGTGAATGACAGATTTAAAGTCCAGAATCATACGGTGAATGAGGTAATAGAAGGATGGTTTGGAAAAGCTCTGTTTACCGACGGTACACAAAGTCTGGGGACAGGGAATACCGGAAGGCTTTCTGTTGAATTTGATATTACACCTTTGACTTCCGGACTTAATGCCTGCACTGGATATGCAGATTCATCAACAAATATTACCACATGGAGCGATCCATCCATGACTATCAGAATGAACACAAGCGGTACATTTGATGTAAGAAACGGTGGGGCCTTTGCAGCAGCCACTAACGTATCTTATAGCCCAAATAATACGTACCATGTCAAAATGATTACGGATCTTGCTTATAAAAAATATGATGTATGGATTACCCCACCTGGTGGTACGGCAACTAAAATTACCAACAACTATTCTTTCAGAACTGATGCACCGGCGATCGACGATTTAGGAAAGATCAACCTGAAGGATGACGCAGATAACCGCTATAAGGTACAAAACCATACAGTTACTGCAGCGCCGCCACCTGAGCCCGTTACATTCAATCCGACAGCTGATGCTTTTGTAAGGGATGGTACTGAGTATGAAGAAAAAACGCATGGAACCCAGGTTATTCTCGCTGCAAAGGATGCATCACCTGCCTCGTATAACAGAAAATCTTATCTAAAGTTTAACTTTAGCAGCCTTAATGCATTATCGGTTAGTAACGCTAAGCTTAAGCTGTATGTGTATACCGCAGATCCCGGTCCGGACAGATCCATTCTGGTATATGGAAACATCAACGAAGGCTGGTCTGAAAGCACAATAACTTGGAAAAATGCTCCCGATCAGGCAGGTGATACTCTTATTACAAGCAGCCCTGCAACGGGAACACCAGTTGGAACCTGGATTGAGTTTGATGTCACAAGCTATATAAACAGCCAGATGTCTGATAAAGTCGTGTCTCTGCAGTTAAAGAACAGTGGTACAGCATATATCACCTTCAACAGCCGGGAAGCATCCACTAATAAACCACAATTGGTGATTACCCCATAACTATTCATAGCTAAAAATACACTTTGAAGTGGGGGTCTCGGGAATTCATTGAAAAACATTCTACTTGTGTTGAAATGGTGTGTTGAAGCGTTACTTTGCTTCGCAAACAACGGGTCTAAGCAATTTCTTCCGTTATTTTAAACACGAGGTGTATCCGTTATTATTAATGGCGGATACACCCTTTTAATTTAGTAATGCCTTGTTAATGAACGCTTCCTCTTTACAGCTTAAAGTAAAACGCCTCTGTGGATTTATTCAACTATTAGCTCCTAAAACCCTTGCTTTTATTGGTACTCACCTTCACCCATCAACGGAAAACTTACCAATACCTTGAACAAATCTCCGTCTACAGTAACTTTGAAGTCACCGCTGCAAGCCTGCGTAAAGCTTTGTGCAATTGCAAGACCTAGACCTGAACCTTCGGTACTGCGTGTCTTATCGCTTCTTGTAAAGCGTTCGATGATTTCATTCTCGCAAAAGTCCATTTCATAGTTGGCTGTGTTTTTGATGCAAACAGCCGCAACCCCTTTATTAACGGTAAGCTCTACGAACACACGAGAGCCTTCCAGAGAGTATTTCAACGTATTTGAAACAAGGTTCAGAAAAACTCGGTACAGTTTTTTCCCATCACTTTGAATAAATATCGGCTCTTCCGGAATATCAACTTTGAAGGCAAGCTTTGACTGTCTAATCTGTTCGTCCATATCTGCAAGCGTTTGACGTATCAGTTTTCCAAGATCAAGTTTTTCATTTTCCGGTCTGGTTTCGCCACTGGTTACCTTTGACAATTCAAACAGATCCTGAATCAATGTGTTCAACCGCTGCGACTTTTTCTGAAGAATTGTGACATAGTCGTTAACATGCTCTGGTAGTCCTTCCTCCTTCGACAGTAAATCTGTGTAACTGATAATGGATGTTAGGGGTGTTTTCAAGTCATGAGAAACATTTGTAACAAGCTCAACCTTCATACGCTCGCTGCGGACTTTTTCATCTACAGCTTTCTTCAAGCCATCTTGAATCTGGTTCAGATTTTCAGATACCACCTGTAAATCCGCATCCGGATAAAGGTTGAGACTGGTCTCCAGATTGCCGTTTTTCATGGCTTCGCTAAAATCCTGTATCATTCCCAGATGTGTAACCGTATTCGTGTATCTTCTTATAAAACGGTATGCAAGGTAGAAGCCGGTAACGACCAGTAGGAAAACAAATATGAAATATCCTCCTTTACTGTACCCTATTCCGAGACCTGTAAAAATCCATGCAAAAAGCAACAATACACATTCTGCTGCCAACAAAAAGTAAACTCTTTGAAGCAAGGCTTTCTGAAATGGTTTTTTTCGTTCAAAGGCACGATACCGCCTGATCATGGTGTTAATGGAGTTATTCCTGAGAAATTCCCGCTTGTTCCGGAGTAGATCCATAAGATAGACATAACCCAACCAAAGCAAAAGAAAACTAGAAACAAACAATCCAGTAGAAAATCTTTCGAATGAACTTATAATACATAGCAGCACAAACGCAATAATAAGTTTAAATTCAATCCAAAACTTGCCCGAAAAATCTGCCAGCTTGTCGTCAAACTCTTTTTTTATTTTTCTCTTCTTCAATGAAATGAAGAATAAAGCCAGACCTATCAGCAAAAATGCAAGCGCTCCGAAAAATATCCATCTACCCTCAACAACCCCCCGGTACACCAGATAAAGTCTGGAATATGGGTGTTCATTCAGGTTTTCCTTTACCATCAGCATGATTTTATAATTTTTAATAATGCTTTCGTCTCTTGTATAGGTTCTCAAAGTATTATATACATTTGAAAACATAACACCTGAAACATATACACCTTTAAAGATATTTACACTTTGCCCATCGTATTCGGTAAAAAAATCCTTGCCATCGAAGAATAAGCAATAATCATATCCCTCCGGTAGAGTTATAATCCCATCCACAGACAGATCCCGATATTCCGTATTGGCGACTATCACATTTCCTTCAGGACTTTGTATAAAATATAATACATTATCTTTTTCATCGTTCAAAGGTTCTAAGATTTCAGCCTTCTCGTTTAAGGCTCCTAGGGCTTCAGCCTCCTCGTACTTAATATATTCTGCCAGACTATTAAAATGCAAGGTCAATGCGTGTTTGAAAGCTGTTGTTTTTTTCACATCCAACCGAATTGTAGCAAAAATATTCTCCCTGTTGTTAATTATGTTCTGAGCATTGAAAATAACACATACAAATGACAGGACAAGGATATTGACAGCAATGAAAAAGCAGCACCACACTAAGAAAGATCTAGATTTTTTCGATTTTATATCCAATCCCCCACACCACCTTTAAATATTTCGGCTCCCTCGGGTTGATTTCAATTTTTTCACGAATTCTTCGGATATGTACCATTACTGTGTTCTCAGCACTGAAGGCAGGTTCTTCCCATACCCGTTCATAAATTTCCTCTGCCGGAAAAATACGTCCGGGATTTTTCATCATAAGCTCAACAATTTTAGTTTCGGTAGCCGTTAGTTTCGCCTGTTCTCCAAAAACGGTTAAAGTACGGGTTTCCGTGTCATAGCAAAGATCTCCCGTTATTAAAAGCGTTGCTTTTTCCCGCATGTGAATGTCACCTAAGGACATATACCTGCGAAGCTGCGCTTTTACCCTAGCTACCAATTCCATGGGATTATAGGGTTTGGTCACATAATCGTCAGCACCCATGGATAGACCAAGAATCTTATCGCTGTCTTCTGATTTTGCAGATAACAGGATAATGGGAATATTTTTTTCCTGTCTGATTTTTATGGTTGCTGAAAGACCATCCATTTCAGGCATCATGATATCCAGCAGTATTAGCTGTACATCCTGGCTTATGATCATCTCCAAAGCCTGAAGCCCATCATAGGCTTTTAAAACCTTCATTCCTTCCCGTTCCAGATGAATAGCTATTGCTTTTACAATCTCCCTGTCGTCATCCACTACCAAGATGCATGGTTTTTCCATTCATATCCCCCACCTTCTTTCAACATTATATCAGAAGATAATAATGGTCGTTTTGGATTTCTAAAAAATTCGTAATGCACTTAATAAAGCACCATACCTAGCGATATGGCGCACAAGTCTTGACCTACAATTTCATTTGTGCATGTTGAATACTTAGTTAAGCCTAAATGAATATTGAATTACCCGGTCGCCGTTGTTTTTCATTGTAAACACAAACTCTTTCGAAATAATTGATCCTTTTCTTAAGAATTTCTTACAAATCATTGTAAGTTCCGTATATCATTGAGTAATTCAGCTTGTTCCATTGAAATATGTTGAATATCAAGAACTGTATCACCAAATACTTCTTTCAAATCTTTTGTGATTGCCGACGCGTTTTCATTCTAATCCGTTTGGTGGTCAACAACTGTAACTATACCACGCTTCAGTCCGATCATGTCTTATTCGCCTCTTTCTTCGATTATCAGAAAACATCTTCCATCCGCTCATACTTAAAGATACTTAACAGGAATCACACGATCATTGCCCTTCAGCGTTATCAGATTATCATACAGGCAAATCACACCTCCTGGGCCGCGTTTGACTGAAGGAATTTTATCAAGTTGATTGAAAGTGGCAATATCTTTTTTCTGTGGGTCAGCATGTTTTTTCATCTCTAATGGATACAGTATACCGTTATCCTCAATCAGCAGGTCGATTTCATTCATATTTTTATCTCGATAAAAGTAGAGCGGTAGTTCGAGAATGCCTTTATTATAATAGCTTTTGATAATTTCGGAGATTACAAAGGTCTCGAAGAAAGCACCTGCCATCGCTCCGCTTTTTAATACATCGGGCGTGTTCCATTTAGTTAGATATGCTGCAAGACCTGTATCAAGGAAATACAGCTTAGGAGTTTTAACCATTCGCTTTGTAATATTGTTTGAATAAGGCTTTAGTAAAAAAATAATATTGGAGGTCACAAGTATAGACATCCAGCGCTCAGCGGTAGGTTGGCTGACTCCTACATCACGTGCCAAGGACGCCAGATTCAAAAGCTGACCGGTGCAGCTTGCTGCCGCTGTCATAAAACTCAGGAATTTCATCTCATCCCCTACCTGTGTCAGTTCACGTACGTCTCGCTCAATATAAGTTTTGACATAAGCACCGTAAAACATTTGCCACTCATAATCTTCATTATTATACAACTCGGGCATACTACCACGATGAATGTTATACCACACATCGTCATAGAGCAGCTCCTTGCTATTATGTCTACGTGCAATAAAATAATCCTCCGTCGGTAAAAAAGCCTCTGAAAATTCAACATTCTGCTTTTCTCGCATAGAGAGACCAAGGAGGGTCAACAGTCCCAGACGACCGGCTAGAGTTTCACTGACATTTTTCATCATATGAAATTGCTGCGAACCGGACATATAGAATTGTCCTTTTTTCTTGTCCCGGTCAATGATAATTTTGATGTGTGGAAACAGACTTGGAGCATATTGAATCTCATCAATAAATACAGGTGGTGGATAATCTTTCAAAAAAGTTCCGCTCTGCTCGATTGCAACGGCAAGTAACAACGGATCGTCAAGTGTAACATATGTTGCATCTCCAACGACATTTTTTAGCATGGTGGTTTTACCAACTTGACGAGGGCCGACAACAAGAACCGAACCAAACATTTTTGATAGTTTGCGAATGGCTTCCTCTGCGTGCCTTCTAATATACATATCGATACGCTCCTTAGGCTATTTTAATATCTGATATTATTATAGCCCAAACATTGCGAAAAAATCAAGGGGTTCAAAGACAAATCCTAGTATATGAGTTTTAGACGCAGAATGCCTGCATTTTGAGTATGTCAAGATTAATCAAAATAATATTATTTTTCTTGACTTGTTGATTGTGTTATATACTATACTGTTGAATATTTATGCCCTTATGGGCTATAATTTTCAATATAAATATTGAACTTCATCCTTGTATGGCTTATAATGATTGCATATCAAGGTCTTATTCGGCGCAAATTTCCAACGAGAGGTGTGATACAAATGGAAATTAAGCGAGACAGTTATTTGCAACAGTTGATTGCCTATCAATGGGATGGATTGGTTAAAGTAATAACCGGCATCCGTCGATGTGGCAAGTCTTATTTGCTGAAAACAATTTACAAAAGGCATCTTTTGGAGAGCGGTGTGAAAGAAAACCAAATCATAACGATTGAGCTTGACCTAATAAAAGATATAAAATACCGTAATCCGCTAGAACTTACTTCATATGTCCGCAACATCGTGGCGGTTAAACCGGAACAATATTATCTTTTCGTTGATGAAATTCAAATGTCAGACAAAGTGGCGAATCCATATAATCCTGAGGGTGCAAAAATCACCTTTTATGACTCACTTAACGATCTTGTAAGCCTACCAAATTTGGATGTGTATGTTACCGGAAGCAATTCAAAAATGCTGTCCTCTGACATTTTAACCGAGTTCAGAGGAAGAAGTGATGAAATTCGTGTACACCCCTTAAGCTTTGCAGAATACTATTCTGCCGTGGGTGGTGATAAAAGCGAAGCCTTTGACGAATACGCATTTTACGGTGGTATGCCGCTAATCTTGTCTCGTCCAACTGACGCAGCAAAGATGAATTATTTGAGTTCTCTCTTTACCGAGGTGTATATAAAAGATATTGTTGAGCGGAAAAAGATAGAACATCAGGATGTTTTGGAACAGATTTTAGATCTGTTGAGTTCTTCGATCGGCTCTTTGACTAATCCCAAAAAGATTGCTGATACGCTAAAATCCAAAATGATATTCAGTGTATCAGCAAATACAATAAGAGCGTATATAGGGCATTTAAAGGACGCATTTTTATTCTCTGAAAGCAAGCGATATGATGTAAGAGGAAAGGCGTATTTCGATTCCCCGAGCAAGTATTACAGTGAGGATTTGGGGCTTAGAAATGCACGACTCGGATTCCGCCAGCAAGAGATGACACATATAATGGAGAACATCATTTATAATGAATTGATAATCCGTCAGTTCTCGGTGGATGTGGGAGTCGTTTATACAAGAATTATAAATGAAAAAGGGAATTCCGTACGATCCCCAAGAGAGATTGATTTTGTCGTTACTTCCGGCGACAAGAAAACCTATATCCAATCTGCGTACGTTATGATCACAGAGGAAAAATTAGAAAGCGAACTTCGTCCTTTTGACTTGACCAGAGACTCTTTCCCCAAGATCGTTGTAAGGAAAGACATCGGTAAGCGTTGGTATGACGACAACGGAATTTTGAATATTAATGTGATCGATTTTCTTTTGGACAAAAACCTTATTTGATTAAGTGAAAGCATATATGTTCTCAAGATTCTCTGGCAGTTATGTGTTGCGTCCATTGATTTGATACAATGCACACCCCTTATCCTGTTGTCAGGTGGGGTGTGCATTCTTCATGGATGAATTGTATTTTCAAAATTAACTTTGAAGCACCAGCTACATTATATGATATGGTGTAGCAACTACAATACCGCCAACAGGCAGAGAGTCGCTAACGAGTAAAGAGAAGTTTTTTAAACAGATTCTGACAATGCAACCTAAGTTTTTAGTTTGTTTGGGAGATACTGTTGTTCAATCTTTGTTTAACGATAGTGAGGCACATATAAAAAATCTTCGTGCCGCATGGCATGAAATCTTCGGGATTCTGGCCATTGTTTCCTATCATCCTCTTGCAGTAAGGAGAAGACCTACTTTAGCGTACCAATTTCAAGACGATTGGATGATGTTGACGGAAAGGTTTAATCAAACAAGATCGTAGATAAGATATACCGCAACCGCATTGAAATTTTTGCTGTGAATATGCCGATAACCCTTGCAGTTTAAGGGTTATCGGCAACCGCACATTTTCAACCTATCGGTTCGGTAGATATCAGTCCTTTTGCCTGTTCGGTAGATGCAGCCTTAAATGCAGCTCTTCCAATTATTCATTAGTAGTCAGTGCCTCCTCAATTAATTCTTAAATGATTATGTTCTATATTGCTAGTGTGAGAAGATCGTAAACACCTCAGTAATATTAAAGCTTCAACAAGATACAACGCAGTAAATACTACAAAGAAATAAGCGTCATCTGGGCAGAATATCATCGATAAATTAAAACAAAAGTTAACCCAGAATGCGATAAAAAGGTTATCACACTTTTTCATTAGAACTGCCATAACAAAGGTCAATGCTGTCAGGAGCACTAAATTTTCAATGATATAAAGAAGCAGCGACCATCCGCTGTAGTCGCTTGAGACAAACCAAAGCGGTGCATGCCAGAATGCCCAGATTACACCCAAGGTAACGTTTCCTCTTATAAAGCCAAATTTCTTCTCTAATTCCGGGCGCAAATATCCACGCCAGCCTGATTCCTCACCGGAAGCTCCCTGTAAAAGCGTAAACAAAAGCGCACTTGGCAGCATGGACGGATTAAAGATAAGCTGCTCGGTGATGGGCGTTTTCTGAGTTACGGATATGATCAGCGCTGATAATACGGGAACACTCGATGCAATTACAAATACTAAAAAAATATAACCAATATGTAATTTATCTTTAAAAGCGTTTTGATAAAACTCCTTTACCGTTATATCGGGCCTGAGCTTTTTGAACATAGCAAGGAGTACAATCGTTGGGGACCAGCTGCATATTACGACAACCCATTGCATCGCCACAAGGGTACCATGCAGTGCCTGTGATACCAACCCACCAAGCCCTAAAATCATTACCCAAAACAGCAAGTATGCATTGATCACATACTTCCACATTATATTAAACCTTTTCTCTTTCATAAGTAATTCCACCTTTAATTTAGTTGCAAAAAATCAATCACTATTTCTTTGTTTGAGCTCTCATCGTGTAATTTGTCCTTCTCTTGTTTCGTGGTGCACAAGAAAACCTGAAGTATTTTTTTCAGTATGGATCTTCTTCTTTTTCTAATAGAAGCCCGGAAATACGCTTCATTCACATGTTCGACTGTACAATATTCATGTACACCATCATAGATGGTTGTATTTTTATTAGCGATCTCGAAAAGTCTTTGATTCATCACTTTATCCTCCCAATATCATCAGCTTCGTACGCAACTTTACCGTTTTCATTTTTCACACATATCTCGGCATTTCCCTTCTTGATTTCAGCGGACATCTCTATAATGTCGCCTTCTGATAACGGCATTTTGCTATCTACCATGATATTTAAAACATCAAAGTCAACCAAAAACTGAACATCGCTGCCGGTTTTACTCCCCGAAAAAGTGGTCTCGGTCGTACAACCTGCTTCACAGATAACCAAAGTAAGTAAAACTACAATCAGAACTATTTTTGTCATGCGTGATGTGTTTTCATGTTTCATTGCGATCACTTCCAATATTTGTATTTTCGTCAATCATCAACTCTTTGAGATTAGCCTCAAGCTTCACGAGCCCTTTGTACATACTGTTTGTTAATTCAGAATCAAATCCAGAAAAAATTTTTTGTATAAATTCGATTTCTTGTTTGTCCAGTTCCTTGAAATATTCTTTACATTCGGAAGTAAGCCCAATTCGCAGCACCCTCGCATCATATATATCTTTTGAAATGGTCACAAATCCCTTTTTCTGCAAGTCAGAGGCAATTCGTTTTGCATTTTGACGCGAATATCCTATATAATTCGCCACTTCACTTATCATCGGTGGCTTTTTAAATTTTGAAACGCCAATCATAAAAAGTAATTGTTTCGTGGTAATGTCCTTATAAAATTCGTCTCCAAGTATCTGCAGCTTGTTCGACACAGTAAATATTGTTCCGAATATAAATCCTTGTTGTTTAAGTTCATCCATCTGTAACTCCTCCGGTATAGGCAACATGTTACTTATATTATATGTAATATGTTGCCTATTGTCAATAGCTTTTTAAATTATTTTTTTTGGGAATTTTAAGCCCCTCTTACTGCCAGATAATGTTATCTGAGATACCATCCGAATACATTTCTGTACGGGTCTCAGCACTGTCTACATCGCCGTATTTGAATTGGCTAATTCAGCGCACCATCTCATCTTTCGTGTACCTAGGCCGCGCAAGTTCGGCCTGTAAAATGCTGACCTCCAAGTCCTCTTTTTGCGATCGTATCAGCAAAGGAGAACATATCAGAGGGCCGGAGAGCATCATTCTTGAATCTATGCTGGAGGATTACGCAGAATACTATTCTGCCGAGTTATCCGAGAAGATGGGGTTTCCAAAGGGGGGCGCAGCCGCCATTTGGCACACGACTTCTGCAAGAAGTCTAGCGTGTTATACCTGCCCTCCAACTGCCGCTCAACATCGGGTCAACTTGGTCCGATGTTAGTGGATTCAGTAATCAGTTTATAAAGGCATATCATACAGCCTTATCATTATAATACTGCGCCTGTGTGTTCCACAATTCATAATACTTTCCATCCTTATCGGAAAGAAGTGAATCGTGATTACCGCGCTGGATTAACTCGCCCTCATGGAACACGGCGATATCGTCACAGAAGCGACAGGAAGATAAGCGGTGAGAAATATATACCGCAGTCTTGTCGCCGACGATCTGGTTGAACTTCGAGTATATTTCAAACTCGGAAATCGGGTCGAGCGCAGCTGTCGGCTCGTCCAGAATGATAAACGGCGCATCCTTATATAAAGCTCTGGCAAGCGCGATTTTGCATTGTGATTTTTGCTTCATATTGGTTCAAATCTCCCGAACTAAGGCATAAAACCCTTAATTACAATAAGGTTATTTTGTCATGCCCTTTTTTGCCGGGTTATAGACATTTTCAGCACGTTTAAGCTTATATAGCATTATAATAATCACTACATATATCGCTTAAAATTGGATTAAATTAGCAATCAATCATCGAACCTTTTTCTAGATCATCCAAATTGGAACGATTAAATTATCCTTGTTAAAAGCGCTGAGCTTTTCCGCTGTACAAAGAATTGCACCTGTTCCACGCTGCAGCGGGGATTTATCAATCACGTTAAAAACTCTTGTCAGCCGCACATCAGGTGTTGCGGTTTTCTTTATTTCTATCGGATAAAGCTTGCCGTTGCCCTCAATAATAAGGTCAATTTCCTTGGTATCTTTATCTCGATAGTAATATACAAATGGTTCACTGCCGGAATTATAATAGCTCTTAACAATTTCGGATACTGTAAAATTCTCAAGTATGGCACCACTCATGGCACCACTCATAAGCGTTTCTGCGTCGCTCCATTTGGTAAGGTAACAAACAAGCCCGGTATCGTAAAAATACAGCTTAGGAGTCTTTACAGTGCGTTTTAGCACGTTGTTTGAGTAAGGATGAAGGTAAAAGATTATCCCCAGCGTTTCCAATATTCTAAGCCAGCTCTTAGCGGTCGTTTGGTCAATGTCGCAATCATCTGCTATTGTTTTGTAATTCAGCATCTGCCCGATAAGTGCGGCAGTGGCAGTAATGAAATTCATGAATTTAAGCGAGTTTATAGCACCCGACAGTTCTTTTACATCTCGGTCAATATAGGTGCTGATATAGCTTGAATACACAACCCGATGATCGGTGTATTGCCCGCTAAGAAGTGCCGGCATTCCACCATTAAAGATACGTCTATATATTTCAGGAGTATCTGCCTTTACAATGTTTTTTTCTTTTTCAATAAATTGATCTAAATTAATTTCAAACGGTATTGTCTTATTCTCTAAAATCTCCTGCTGAGAAAGCGGAAGCATCTGCAATAAAGCAACACGCCCAGCGAGGGATTCCTGTACCCCTTCCATCAACTTGAAAAGCTGAGAGCCTGTGAGCCAGAAATCCCCTGGATTTTGATGATCATCAACCCACATTTTTATATAGGAAAAGAGCTCCGGCGCATATTGAACTTCGTCAATAAACAGCGGAGGTTTATGAAGTTGAAAAAATAAAGCTGGATCATTCTTTGCCATTTGGCGCTCTGTTAAATCATCAAGTGTCACATAAGCACGGCCAATGTTTTCATCCTCCATCAGTTTTTTAAGCATAGTTGTCTTGCCTACCTGGCGGGGACCTGTTATTAAAATAGCCGGGAATTGTTTGCCCAGCTCAATAAAGGTATCTTCCATTGCTCGTTTGATATATTTCATTCCACGCTCTCCCGTCGGCTAATATTTAGTACATTCCTATTATAGCCGAAACTTATTGGGATAGCAATAGATTTATAAAAGAACCGTCCATCCAACCACATAAACCGAGTAGATAACACAAAATAGTTCTGCGGCTTGATCAGAGGCCGACAGGACGTCGGCCCCTCAAATTTATAAACAGAGAATAATACTGAATGATAAATGCAAATTATATTTTCTTCGCCCAGATAATTGCTCTATGTGTGTTCTCACTGATTGGATTTCGGTTATAATCACCATATTCTTGTTCAATAACGTACCCAGCAGTAGATAACCATGAATATATCTGGTCGAGTGATGCAAAATGCTTTAAAGAAGGAATGTCTTCTTTAATCACACTTCCATTTGTTAGCTTAAGCTCAAACCGACGAAGAAACTTGTTAATTCCGCTATTTTTGTCATAGGCACTATTAAGCAATATCATTTGGCCAACGTTACCATCACTGTCTGTTCCCTTCCATATAATAGATTCACCGAGTTTAGAAAACCATTTTTCAGGATGTAGGGTGTATCCATAATCAATATAGATGCTTCCACCAGAAATAAGAGCATTGGCTGCCTTTTGAATGAGTAATTGCTGTGCTTTTTCATAATCCATATCTGTGACTATGTTATACAATATGTTTCCAGCTAGTAAAACAACGTCAAATCCATTACCCCAGTCATCTTTGATTACATCAGCTTTACGCCAAGTAATATTATCTAATCCAACTACTTTATCAGCAATTTTGCTCATTATGTACTCATCAAAATCTAATCCAGTAACATTATGACCAGCTTTAGCCATTGGTACGAGGAAACGCCCACTTCCACAAGCTATTTCCAGGATGCGTTTAGGAGTTGAACCAATTACAGAGAATGCAAATTCAACATCCTTTGTATCGGTAACATATTGGTCATACATATCTGAAATCCATTTTGAAATAATTGATTGTTCGTTAAACAAAGTTTTTTCCTCCTTTTTTAGGAGGGTTAAAGTATAGTCGCCCTCCCATTCTTATTTGAGATAACTATAACTGTGTTTCTCATGTGATATCACCCTTTCTCAAAATATTTATTATAACGCCTAAGCGGTATAACTATGATTATTAGCAAACCAGAAGACGTGTAACCGCTGAGAAACATCATATGCGGCGGAGGTGTATCCATCGTCAGACTTTCACCATCAAGGCACCAGTAGCCCACACTTTTCATGTATTCCTTCAAGCCTGTGATGTTTATACCCATCGGCAACCCGAATATCCCACAGCACCGCCAAATCATCACGTTCACAAAGCATATTTATATCTTTTGTTCTGGTAGCGATCGCTGCCGCTCCAACGGGCTTGTCGCCGTCAAATGCCATAAAGAAGCCCCAGTTTGATAAGTCCCAGCGCGACCAGCGTGTCACACTTTCATCTTTACCGACACAAAAATTCTTGATATATGGTTCAACCGGCGTTTCTTCAAAGGTGATTCCGCCCAAGCCATTATTCTGCTTAACAAGCCTATATTCATGCCCAACATGAACTTGCATCGGAATCGTGTCGTATTGAGGGAAATATGTTGTATCAACTTGTTTAATCGTTGTCAAAGTTGCACCTCCGTCGGAATGGTTACCCAATACCGTTCGAGCGTCTTTTCATTCTCGGATGTTGTTCGCTCAAACACACCGCCGCAAGCGATAATTGTACGCCGACTGGCTTCGTTTTCGTCATAACAGGTTATCAGTACACGGTCAAGTCTGCGCTCGCGGCACTTTTCAAGACATAGTGAAAGCATGGTTTTTGCATAACCTTTACGCTGTTCGAATGGGCGCACAGAAAAACCTATATGTCCGCCTCTTTCTTGCAGTGCGCCATTGAGTTCGTGCCGAAGCATAATAATACCAAGCATCTTATTATCCGATTGCCGGATTAGCAAAAATTGCGAATGAGGGACAAAATATGGACTCCCCCAATCAGGCAGAGTTTCCTGTTTTTCAGCAAGACGGCAAAATGATATCCATTCATCAATATCTCCATTGAACTTACCATATACTCCGGCAATCATTTCGCCGCAATTTATGAACTCTTGTCGATAGGAACGTATTTCATCTATGTATTCTTCGCTGGGTTTAACCAGTGTCAGATGTTCAGACATCATATTACCTCCGCTTTTAACTCAAATCGTCTTATCAACCGCATGGGATATGTATAAAGCTCCAATGCGGTTGTCTCCGTTTCACCGAAAACGCCTGAGACAAAAATGATTTCCTGCGCTTTCTGTATTGTCGCCACATCAAATATTCCAATCGCGCTGTGCATAATCGGATTGCCGTGCCGGATGGAGTTATACCAACCCATACCCGTGCAATAATCTTCAAATTTCTCATGAAATCCATAGTAAAAATCCACCAGCTTTCCATACAATCAATCTCCTTGTATTCATTTACCTCTATTTTGGAACGCATCTTATTTTTTCATTTTGCACATATTCATCTAATATTGTAATGATTGCCCTCTGATTTTCTTTTAAAGGAACATTTTCTAGTGGAACGATTTTTTCACCATTAAAAAAACCTTTTACAGCTTGCATTTGTATTCACCTACCTAACATTTATTGTAATTTGATTATACCATTTTTCTCCTTTGCCTTGCTTACAGCAGCCTTTATAAATTCACCTTTCGCCGCTGTATATCCGTCCCGGTTATGTTCATACTCATTTTTCAACTTGCATTTCAACATTGCATATTCGGCAGCGATTTTTGGGTGAGCGATAAGATAATCACGAAAAATTGGCTCATCATAAGCCCCTTCTTCCCGCACATGAATGTGGAACACCTTCTCCGCAAAACCCGTGTCTGTGTAACCCTTGATGATGCAAAGAGGTTCATTTTTATTGGTCAAACCTTCGCCATACAGCCTTTTAAATGCCTTTTGCTGTATGGCGACTAAGGCTTCTGCGTCTGCAAGAGTAGCGGGGAAAATTTCGATTTCCATAGTATCACTCCTTTGCCAATAACCTTCTCAAAAAACGCCCGAAATCCGCTTGTCTGTCCACTATCTTCACTCGAACGGGATTCTGCTTTGTCGTAATAATATTTACCTGTTTGGATATCCACCGACAGGCAATCCAGCGGAAATCCTTCCATGCGCTTTGCGTGCGGGGTATCGACTATGTAAAAAGCGGTGGAGGCAATGTCCTCGCCAAAATGCTCGTACATTTCGCTGTCACCCATTACCAGATAAACGGCATTTCGATATCGGGCAATCGCCCGACCTCCCAGCCGTTTTGCAATGGCGGCATAATGTGCAGTCATCTCGGCATCGCTAAGACGCTTACCGCCTACCATTCGTACATGAACACCCGGTTGTTCGATTTCGGGTAATCCGTCAATATATAACCCTGAATCGCAAGCGAAAACGGGACGTTTCAACACGCTGTAATAAGCAAGCGCTTTTATGCGAGCGTTTTCTAATGGTGTGCTGCCGTTTTCATTTGCTTCAGGAATCGCAACACCAGTTTCTTTTAATCCAATAATCTTCACCTCAAGAGGTGCAAGCATATTTTTCATATGAGCGAGTTTGGCGGGGTTTCCCGTACCATAGATAAATGTGTTCATATAAAGTTCCTCTCTTTCAATCAGTCTACCGCTGACCGCAAACCCGCTACGGTTTTGACTTCCAACACGGCACGACAATCACGTTCCTTTGCCATATCAAGATAAAACCACCCGGTTATTAAAAAACTGATAAATTCTCATGCGGATAACTGCAAAATACACTATCCAAGTATTGTATACCGCAGAAATATTTACAAATAGATGTGTTTTTTACTGCACATTTATGTTTGTCCGTTTTATTGGCTATGTTCCATGGACATTGAGAATTACCAAAATCGGCATTGCTAAAATCTATGTCCATATTTGAGCCAATTAACTTATTAACTTTGTCGTTCCTTTTTACGAAGCTTTTTGCCATAAATAAACACGGATTGTCTTTGTCCCAAAGCAAAGGAAAAACTTCAAGTGGCTTAAATCCAACAGATTGATAAAACAGACGTGTTTTTTCGTAGCTTTTGCTTTCTCTTGATTCATCAAGTGTTTTTACTGTTAAAAACTCTATATTGTTTACTTCGCAAAAATTCTCACAGCATTTTACTAATCGTTTACCTACTCCTTGCCGGTGGTATTCTTTTATAACGCCCATTACACACACTTCGGCGGTATATGAATTATGAACTTTAACCGCAACAAAGCCGATAGAATTAACAGAATTAAAAGCAGCATAAAATGGCATTTTCTTCACTTGTTCAACATAATCGACAATAGAAGCCTCAATGCCAAACCAATTCGGCAAGGCTCTAAGCGTATCATTACAAATGCTTGATTTTTCATCAGCGTTAAATATTTTTTTTTTTTAATCATGTTATATTTATCTCCTATTCTTTCGTTATCCATAAATCCATACCAGCACCGCGATTATCACGGGGACGAGAAACAAAACCGAGTTTTTCATAAAAAGGTTCTTTGTCGGTTGCTGCCATCAAGTCAATTTGTATTCCAAATCCGGGCTTTAACTTTGATTTCAGGAAACTCATAATACGATTCATCATTTCGCTTCCGATACCACGCCCTTGGTATTCGGGAAGAACAAGCACGTCCTTTATCAAAGCGGCATAACCGCCATCCCATACCAAACGCGCTGTGCCGACCGTTCGATCATCGTCTTTTGCTGCTACAACCAATGCACTACCGTAAATTCCGGCGGTGGCTTGTTCTGAATGTATACGCGGTCAGCCCGCTGACTCCCGTAAAGTGTTATAATCCTCAGCAGATATCGTGTTCGTGTAGGTGATGGTAGTTGCAAACTCCCGCATATAAGTACAACCCATTCGGGTTTGCCCGTCGCCATTGGTACATTCGCTTTCTTCGGTTAAGATATAACCCAACTTTTCATAACAACGGCGAGCGGCGGCGTTGTCGGCATTGGTGTGAATACCCAGCGAGGTAAAGCCTACTTTTTGAACGACTTGCTCGGAATACCGAACCGCGAAACTGCCTATGCCTTATATGTCCGCCTCTTTCTTGCAGTGCGCCATTGAGTTCGTGCCGAAGCATAATAATACCAAGCATCTTATTATCCGATTGCCGGATTAGCAAAAATTGCGAATGAGGGACAAAATATGGACTCCCCCAATCAGGCAGAGTTTCCTGTTTTTCAGCAAGACGGCAAAATGATATCCATTCATCAATATCTCCATTGAACTTACCATATACTCCGGCAATCATTTCGACCGATTTGTGCGTATCCCATGACATAAACTTCGGAACAGCCTCGTCTGATGCCCAGTTGTCGTACATAGCTTGTGCGTCTTGTATTGTAAGACGCCGCAGTATCAATCGCGACGTTGTGAGGGTCACTGTTCCCTTGTGTATAAGCATAAACTACACCTCTGATTTCAAAGCAAATCGCTTTATCAACCGCATGGGATATGTATAAAGCTCCAACCAATGCGGTTATCTCCTCTCCGAAAACGCCTGAGACAAAAATGATTTCCTGCGCTTTCTGTATAGTCGCCACATCAAATATTCCAACAGTGCTGTGCATAATCGGATTGCCGTGCCGGATGGAAGTGTTTTTTGTATTTTTATTAGAAATAATGGCTTTCCGAGCAGGCTCCTAGTAGTTTTCTTAACATTTCCTGACATATTCGACCTCCGTTTTTTATTACTTTTAGATTATTTATTCGAGGTCATTGCGTCAAGTGTCAAGTATAATTATACAACATCAGTTCCTGTTTGCCTATAATCAACTGATGCAGAACCGTGATGGGATCATCAGCGACTGCAATCAAATACACCCCAGAATTTCTGGAATAATACCTGTATTCCAGTGGAAAGTATTGATGCCATGGAAGACGCTATTCTCAGAAAAGTAATAGGTACTTATAACATTGACACGACTCATATCATATATGATGCTACAAACTTTTTTACATACATAGATACAATGCAAAAATGTGAATCGGCTAAACGCAGTCACACGCTAGTGCTAAACAAATCAACACTCATTAAAAAGGCAATCGGGGCGGATGCATTACCAATTGGACGGTCGGAGACTACGCTTTACTTCCCTTGGTTCAGGGTGGATGCTTTGGTGGAAGATGTACAAACCTACATTACCTTTATAGCACAGCTTTGCACTACGGCAAAAGCGAGGAAACGCATCATTGCTGTTGAACGGAATGTTATAAATGAAAAGTATGCCTTCCGATGTTTTCTTCTGAAACTGGGTTTCATTGGTGATGAGTACAAGGTAGCGAGAAAGACACTGATTGCGAGGCTTGAGGGAGACAGTGCATTTAAACATAGCAAAAAGCGCCTTGACTAAACAAGACGCTTTCAGGAACTCCTTTTACAACATGGTAAATGAGCTACTTTCAGTATAGCCGCCTTTGGAGCGTTTGTCAATAGATTTAATTGAAAAATCAACTGAATGCGTTCCTATGGTTACTGTTCACACAGGATACTGGGGCGGGCTAAAAAATAGACCTACAAATACTTTACCGCAAATTAAAAGACCACTACTTTAACAAAATAGTGGTCTGGATGGTGGAGGCGACGAGAGTCGAACTCGTGTCCGAAACCGCATCCACAAGAGCTTCTCCGGGTGCATTCCTTAGTTTAAAATTCCCGCCTTATAACGCCTAAGGACAGGCTTTATAATTTGGTAGCTTCATTATTCCCACCAAGCTCAAAGCTTTGCCGGGCTGGTTCCCTGACTTATGACGCCGGCTACCCGAGGTGCAGGAACCCCGGACCGACGGGCTGCGTTAATTACGCAGCAGCTAAAGCGAAATTATCGTTTTTAGCGTTTATTTTAATTTCTCGTTTATTAGAGAGGCCAACGAGAATCCTCTACCCGCTACTCCAGTCTCAACAATCCCGTCGAAACCATTACGCCCCCATATTAAGTTTTCATATTTATTTTGATTATCCAGCCTTCTTTCGAAGACTGATGAAATTTAAGACATCTTAAATTTCATCATAAAGTCACTTTGCAGCTTTCCCGATAATAACCATACTACTAAACCAATTATTATACCACTATATTATTATACCATGTTTTCGAAGAAACACATGGTATAATTGCGCATGTGCGTTTCTGCCAGCGGCAGAAAATCTCGCACGCACATCAATTCCGCCGGAGGCGTATAATATCCTCGCCTTTGAGGATATTATACCACCATTTACGCAGTTGATACCAGTGGTCATATATACCTTTTCAATCGTTATTAAATACCTTTTCATTTTCATATAACCAACCGTTATTTTAGCAATAGATTTTTAATTTAAATTGCCGTCACTTATACTAAAATACATGTGGCAGTTCACTTGTTGATGCTTAATGATTATACTCTTTTATACGTCTGTCAATTTCGCGTTTTGCATCCCGAGTGGCAATATCCTGCCGCTTGTCATAAAGCTTTTTCCCTTTTGCAACAGCCAACTCTACTTTTACAATACCTCTCTTGAAATATACCTGCAACGGAACGAGGGTTAAGCCTTTCTGCTGAGTATCGCCAATGAGCTTGTTAATCTCATATTTGTGTAATAAAAGCTTCCTGTCCCTTAAGGGATCCTGGTTATAAATGTTGCCCATTTCATATGGGCTGACATGCATACCGCTAATAAATACCTCAGAGTTCTTAATATAGGCATAGCTGTCTTGAAGGTTCACTTTACCCAAACGTATTGATTTAACCTCGGTTCCAGTTAGTTCGATGCCGGTCTCATAGGTTTCTTCAATAAAATAATCATGCCTTGCTTTTTTGTTCTGTGCAATGGTTTTAATTGCTTCTTTTGCCATTTCCCTTTATTCCAATCCTTACAACCATCATATTTCCAATGATTGTAACCATTGTTTTGTGTTAAACTCAATGGTTATTTTTGTAGAGCCGGAAATATATTATATAACAAAATCAAACAAAAAACAACTCATATAATTTGGTAATTTTAGTTTCGTAAAATGAAAAGTTAAAGTCTTTCTTTACTATAGCCTCGCCTGACGTTAGTCTGTCGTGAACTCGTTTAACTGAAGCTGAACATCATGCGTTTTTACGAAGCAAAATGCGCATTGGGCTCCGGTGGGGGACTCTAGAGAATTAAAATGCAGTCTACGGAGAATTAAAAAGCCGCTTGTAGTATAGGTTACGAGCGGCTTTCCCATTTGGTACACCATCAGGGATTCGAACCCTGGACACCCTGATTAAGAGTCAGGTGCTCTACCGACTGAGCTAATGGTGCATAAATTTATCCGACAAGATAATATTATACATACATGTTTTCCGTATGTCAACAAAATAATTTTTTCTAGAAACGCCACTTAGGCAGAAATACTTATATGCACCGTTTTTTAGCTTATATGTATATTAAGTTTATTGTATTGAATACGAAATTGTGGCATGATAAGACTAAATCGAAACTTAAAACTCTACAATTACTGGATGTATGGTGAAAAGATGGCAACTAATAAATTTGAAAGATTCCTCAGACTTAGGCAAAGTCTTTTAATTCAATATAAAATGGGTGACCTAACTAAAAACGAATTTATTGAGGAAAACTTTAACACAATTGAAAGCTTGGGAATCAAGCCATTTAAAAGAATTGATAATATTAAAAAAGCTATTTACAATTATCAGTATTATAATGTTTTGGCAAAGTTCTATTACAGGCAATCCCGGGATTTTCCCGCCGGAAGCAAGCAAAGAAATAGTTATCTTGCACAGTCGGATAGCTTCTACTATGAAAAAGATAAGGTAACGATGTCCTTACTCAAGCTTTTAGACTACAGAAATATTGATGCTTATTTTGTAAAGGTAAAGTCTAAAAAGCTGCAAGATAAGTTGTTTGAAATAGTGATTTATGATCCGGATGTCTTAATTGAAATTAATACATTGTCAATTCCTTATGGTGGTCCTGAATCTGACAATGTTGTTCTACACTCAAAAAACACTGCTATTTTAAAGCGCTTGAGGGAAGAAAATGTTTTTTATGATGAGAAAAAGCGCTCTATTACCGACAGTTATATAAATCAAAAATATTGATTCCACTGCAAAAAGTGAACTCGTTCAGCTGAAGCTGAACATTACGCATTTTTTCGAAGTAAAATACGCATTGGGCTTCAGTGGGGGACTCTACCCCCACTGAAGAAGGAACAAGGAACCTCCACATGTAGAAGTAGGGGTCTCGGGAATTTGATTAATATTTCATCTGAATATTTGCAGAGAATTTTACGGAAATTATTTTATTTTAAAGCAATCACTCAATCAGGTAAAAACGAAGTTTTTTCCTGTGAACTAAAATGGCTTTTGAAAACAATTAATGAAAGACATTAATCATTAAAATAATTCGTTAATAATTCGTTAAAGTGGAACAAAACATTGTGATTTAACAAATATCATCTATTTCACTCATAATATACAAGGTATTGACAGCGCACTTCCGGGCAAAATAACAGTAATCAACATTATAAAAGAGGTGAAGAATGTGTCAAGACCTAAAACACCGTTAGTTCCATCACAACGTGAAGCGTTGACGCGTTTTAAGTTGGAATGTGCAAAAGAAATTGGTGCATTACAGTATGTTAAAGAAAATAACGACCATTATAAAGGCGACTTACCATCCTATGTTAACGGCAAACAAGGTGGTCCTATTGGCGGGCAGATGGTTAAGCGTATGATTGAAATGGCAGAGAAACAATTATAGGAAATAAGATACCTTAAGAATCCCATATGTTTGCATATGGGATTCTTCTTGACATACTATTCCAAAGCCATATTTACAATTTTGTTACACAACTCAATATAATTAATACCTGCAGCCAGAGCTTCTTGAGGTAAAAGGCTCGTAGGTGTCATTCCCGGTAGTGTGTTCGCTTCTAAGCAAACAAACTCGCCATCAGTTCCAAGAATAAAATCTATTCTTGCGTATGAACCAAGTCTTAAAGTTTTATGAACTTCAACTGCTAAATTCTGTAATCTTTTTGTGTCTGATTCGGATAAGTCCGCTGGACAAACCTCCTCGGTGAATCCTGCTTGGTATTTGTTTGTATAATCGTAGAAGCCTTTCTTCGGAATTATCTCTATCACAGGTAGTGATTTACCGTCCAAAACTCCTACTGAAAATTCTCTCCCGGGAACCATTTTTTCAATTAAAATATTACTTTCAACCTTTTGTGCTGCGTTTATCGCAACTCGCAGTTCTTCTTTTGTATGTACAATAGACACACCAACGCTTGATCCGGCACTGCATGGTTTAACAACACACGGTAGACCTATTTTCTCAAGCTTTGGATCCGATATGGGTTCTGACAGAGCATCTCCCTGAATTACAACCCATTCAGCAGTCGGAAGCTCTGACTGTCTTAAAAGCTTCTTAGTAAGATCCTTGTCCATGGCTAATAAGCTTCCTGCATAACCTGTTCCTGTGTATTTTATCCCCATAACATCAAAGGTTGCCTGTAGTTGACCATTTTCACCCATGGCTCCATGTAGTGCTATAAAGACAACGTCCGCAATTCTGCATATATCCAGCACATTAGGTCCAATTAAAGCTTGATGGTTGTTGTTTCTTTTCATTATTTCGCTCAAATCCGGCGCTTCCTTTGGTATTACGTAAGAATACGGTTTACCGCTATTATCTTCGAAAAGACTTTCCAAATCGCTATTATTCTGTGTTATTCCTTCATACGCATCCACTAACAGAACATGATGCCCTGCCTGTCTTAACGCATTTGCAACCAAACAACCAGACGATAGCGAAACATCCCTTTCTGGGCTCAAACCACCGGCAATTACTGCTATTTTCATAATCCTCACTCCACCCATCTAAATAACTAAACTAAAATTTATGTTATCTCCTATAAAAGCAATTACCATAAAACTGCTTCATTATAAATATGCAAACATATATCTAATTATAAATCAAAATCTTTCAATTTCAACTGAAAGAATATTTTTTTGGCTTTTTGAGATATGGCACCGACATGCTGAGGTTTGATATCACACTGCTGCCGGTAGCCTGCTGTGCAAGCAAGCGTCCACAATATTAAGACCAAAAAAAATGGATGCCATGATCATTAAAGAATGATATACTATAAAATAAAGCGGTAACAATTATGTACTATGATACATGAACGAATTCACGCCATCTTGGTTGCTTGAAAAGTGTGTTTTAGAGTATAGACAATAACATCAAAGAAGTGCTAATCAAGATGAATTTTTAATTTAACAAAATAAAGGCTTGTATCCGGGGGGATGGTTATGCTGAGAAAAGATAGGCTATACGAAGTAAGACCAGTTAATGATTTAAAGGACATGCTGTCGCAAAGTGTTTCTTTGTTTGGTAACTATGCGGCGTTCAGACAAAAAGGGCTCGATGGACAAATCAACGAAATCACTTATAAAGAATTCTGCGCTGATATATCTGCATTTGGCACTGCTCTCCTTGATCTTGGATTTAGCAACAAAAAAATTGCGGTTATAGGTGAAAATCGGTATGAATGGTGTGTTACTTATCTATCCGTTGTTAACGGCGTTGGTACTATTGTACCATTAGATAGAGAGCTCCCCGTTGATGATTTGCAATATCTGTTAGAACAATCCGAGGCCTCTGCAGTAATATTTTCAGAAAAGAGTCTTGAGCAGGTAGATTCTGTTTTGGGAAAACTTCCGTCGGTAAAATCTTGGATCTGCATGGATAAAATTGAAGATGAGCGTTTTCTCTATTACACAGTTCTTCTGGACAATGGGCGTAAAGCCATTAATGCTGGTTCAGATGAATATGAAAAAACCGTTATTAACCCAGATGATCCATTAATTTTGTTATTCACATCCGGCACCACCGGCTTTGCCAAGGGCGTAATGCTCTCTCATAGAAATATTTGCTCAGTTATCACGGGTGTCTCTGCGACAGTGAGTGTTAAGCCAACAGATTCCGTTCTATCAATACTACCACTCCATCACACTTATGAGTATACCTTAGGCTTTCTAACAATTATTTACAATGGTGCTTCCATTGCTTTTAGTGAAGGTTTGAAATATATATCCAAAAACCTTAATGAATACAAGCCAACTTTTTTAGTGACCGTACCGCTTCTTCTGGAAAACGTTTATAAAAAAGTTTGGAACCAAGCCAAGAAGCAAAAGGGGTTGAAGCGAAAACTTATAATTGGACAGCTGGTCAGCAGTTTTTTATATAATGTGCTTGGAATTGATATTAGACGTAAGCTATTTAAGCAAATACATGATAATGTCGGCGGAAATCTTAGTACATTCATTACCGGAGCTGCTGCAATTGACCCAAAAACTTCAAAAGGCTTTCGTAAATGGGGTTTTTCAGTGCTTCAGGGTTATGGATTAACTGAATGCGCCCCACTGGTAACAGGAAATCGCGATAATTGGTGTCGTGATGGTTCTGCCGGCATAGCAATCCCAGGGGTTGAGATTAAAATTAATAACCCTGATCGAAAAGGAATAGGTGAAATTTTTGTAAAGGGCAGTAATGTTATGCTTGGCTATTTCAATAATCTGAAGGAAACCAATAATGTGCTTGTAAACGGATGGTTTCACACCGGTGACTTAGGACGAATTACCAGAGAAGGATTCTTATATATAACCGGTCGATGTAAAAATGTTATAGTCACAAAAAACGGAAAAAATATATTCCCGGAAGAATTGGAATCATATATTAAAAACAGCCCATATGTGGCTGAATGTGTTGTATATGGCGAGCTTGACGAAAACACAGGCGAAACCCGTGTAATGGCTAATATTTTTCCAAACCTCGAAGCTATAAAAGAAACTCTTAAAAATGTTGCTAATAGCATAAACACCGAGGATATCCATAACCTTCTACAGGAAGTAATAAAAAATGTAAATCGGAGAATTCCTTTATATAAGCACATACGAGATATTATTATTAGGGAAAGCGAATTTGAAAAAACAACCAGCAGAAAAATAAAGAGATATGCGCAGCAATTACCATCATCGGAATAGGTGCTGCTTCATGCGTTGAGCACCAAAACAAACAACGGGAGCCAACATTTTTGGGGCTCCCGCTTATTACTTACTGACTACTATTTATTTTTTCTTATCCCATCGGAATCGACTTCATAACCATCAATTATAGTGCTTCTGGCGAGGGTTCCGTCAGTGTTGAAATAATACCACTTACCGTTTATCTGCAACCACTTTCCGAACATCATCAGACCCTCCTTGGTGAAGTAATAGGTCTTTTTGGCGCTACCGCTGCCAATGTCCCCAAATCCCACAAGCATTTTGTTACCGGAATAATAACGCCAGTTATCCCCGTAATTGACCCAGCCGGTTTTTAGGGTTCCATCAGTGTTGAAGAAATACTCCACGCCGTCAATGGTCTGTGTGCCGACAAGAGCCTTTCCATCCATATAATAAAGCCACAGTCCGGCGTCATTGAGTGCCCAGCCCTGTGCGGTGGCGGGGTCAATTGTCAGCTTAATGTAGCGGTGGAGCATTGAGGATACTTCTGCACGTGTAGCACCAGCTTTAGGGGTAAAAATATTGTTCGTGTCACCTATCATGATGCCTGACTGCTGCATGGCTATAACTGCTGTTTCGTATGCACTTCCGATGTGATCAGCATCTCCGTATCTGGTGGTCTCACGAATTACGGGTAAGCTGTAACCGGTTTCCTTAGCATAGTTTGTGAAGATAACCGCAATTTCTTCACGGGTAATTGCCCGATCAGGAGCAAACTGCTGATTGCCGATGCCCTGCACAATACCTTTCTTGTATGCCCACTCAATATAGGGAGTATAGTACTTTTTCACCGCTACATCGGTAAAGCTACATGTTGTATACGCTTTAGAGTCCACACCACTCAATCTGCCGAGGACTGTTAGCAGCATTCCCCGTGTCATGGGAATATTCGGATCAAAGCTGGCTTCCGATGTACCAATGAGAAGGCCTCTACCTACTACATAATCAATGGATTTCTTTCCCCAATGGGTTCCAATGTCGGTAAACTTGGCACTTGGAGCTATATAACCCACACCATACACTGAAAAATGATTGGTTGGGATGAGCAGGCTTCTGCTACTTGGGTCATAGGCAGAGCTGGGAATGCGAATAGCATTGCCATTTGCATCCAGATACACGCCGAATAGATAGCACACTGCCTCATTTTCGTCAGGTGAGTAAGGGATTGAAAGTGTGACCGTTCCACTACCAAGTCCTGTGATAACAACTGGTCTGCCGTCCTTGACATAGCTGATGGTTATACTATATACCAGCCTGTTCCCGAGTAATGCTTTTGCTTCTTCCGAAAGTTTTGTCGCAGGGGCACTGGCGATGGTGATGCTGATATCGCCGCTACTTTGCTTCTGGATTTCCTTGAGGGCGTTTAAGTCAAGGTCAAGGGATACAGGTACCCCATTTAATTCAAAGCTTGTGACCTCTGCGCTCACAAGACTGTTCAGAGAGCTTTGGGTCAGGATCGTTGTCAGGGAGGTTGCTCCCTGCGGCATGGTGATATTCAATCCTACAGAAATGCCGTTTACGGTTTTACCCTGCCCTTCTTCGTCAGCCTGTGCCTTGGCAATGGCGTCGTTGATGACCTTATCCGGAATGGCTGCGCTGGTCGCACCGTTTGCACCGGCTGTTGCGGTGACAAGAGCCACCACCGTTACCGGTTGATGGGGTGTTTTTTGGGGTGCTGTCGATATGCTTGTTGTTTCAGGTGGTGTGCTGCCTGAAGCAGAGTCGTCTCCTGAGGTAGAATCGTCTCCTGAGGTGGATTCATCTCCGGGTTTGCTTGCCGACACAAACACGCTGTTCGTTATGGGGAGTATATTGTTCATACTATCCTTGTCGGGTATTTCATTATTTGATGAATCATGAACTTTGACTATGAAGTACAGTGACTGTGGTAAATCCTTACCATTGGCAAATGAAAAATCAACTAGGACCGATGTACCCAATGTCTCGCTTTCAAACTCAACTCCGTCAATCTTCTCCTCGGTAACCGGAACAATGCCAAAGGTATCCTGATAGATTCCAGCAGTGATAGTTTTGCCCAAAAGAGAGAATGGAGTGTTATTTGATATGAGGGCTTTAATATTATAATCATTGTTTTCCTGAGTGAACAACAGGATTTCTGCGGCCATATCAGCCTGACATGTACTGATTGAATCAGTGACAGTGGATTCACTCCCGTCTCTAAACACGGCGGTCACAGTGTAATCAATGCTATCCGGCAAATCTCGGGTGGGTATGAATGGGGCTGTGACTGAGATTTCGTCGTTTGGCAGGACACCCACGATATTCGTCCAACTCTCTCCGCCGCTGATTTTGACATTGATGCTGGTAATGGGTACAAAGCCTCGGTTTTTGACTTTGATGCTAATATTTGACTGAACCCCCGGCATAAGGCCGGAGATATCATTCATGACAGAATCGATTTCAATTGTGTTTTCAAACTGTGCCTGTGCTTCATCTAAATACACACTTCCATCCGATTCCCCAAATACAGTCAGGACTTTAATTTCGTTTCCTTTGATATATGCGTCATATGAAAAGACGAACACACCGGTTTGAGCCTCACCTCCTGTGGTAAAGGGAATCTTGATGGAGGTCGCTGTAATAGGGGCAGTAATCAATATAGCATTATCACCCTCTGCCGCTGACATCCGTGAAGCATAAATCTTCGCTTCCGAGTTATCGTCTTTGCTATAGCCAGACCATACCAGTACAGAGGCCTCCACCCCATCTCCTGACCAGTCGCGGAATAGTCTGAAATTTTCTCCTATACCTGCATGTACGCCTGAGAATGAAGTATTCATGACGAATCCATCAGCACTCAGCTCATACGGAGTTAAAACCATACTTTTTGCGTTGTAGCAGGCCAGCGTGTAAGTTTTACCGTTATAGATCATGCTTGTTTTAATAGCTGCCGGAAGGCTGTTGTTAATCACAGTTACCCCTCCGTCTCTTGAGATTCTAAGAATTACAATTTTACCGCTATCCATGACCGCAGTTACCAGAGCACTACCGTCATCTGCCATTGCGACAGAGTACTCAGCAAGTTTTCCACCGGAAGGCAGATATAGCTGGGCAGGTTCACTCCATGAGAAGCCATTATACTGTACAACCATAAGCCTGCTTTCGGAAAACTCGATAACAGGCAGCCCTTTATCAATACGATAGTTTTCCAACCCCCCCTGCGTCCAAACCACTACACTGTTGCTGCCGTTCGTAGCAACCTTGGGTGTTATATCCATGATTTCATTGTTAGTCAGCGTCTTAATGTCCCAATTTGTGCCGTTAAAAAGGGCTACCCTAATTTCAGTCATTCCCACCGCATACTTGAGCTTCTCGCCCGTGTCGAGAGTTTCCATATCTTTGGCGTTAAAATTATCCCTGTAGCTTCCCCATGCTGCAACGGTATTCCCGCCATTATCTGAGGCGATGTCAAGACCGAAAGCCGACTCCCCAATGGTTTCTATGATTGAGCCGTCTATACCGGAGGTTATTATCTTGTCGTCAGAGTTCCTATAAACGATACCGGTGCCGCTCTTATAATACCGCGTTGCAGCAAATGGTTCTACGGACAACTCCCGGGGAAGGGGATCAGTACCCCTTGCTGCCAACCCCCTTACAAACAAGCTAGTAGAAGCCACCACAACACCCATCGGCAAAGCAGACTGCATTGATATGTTGGGCTTATAATCCCAGTTCAGGGGATTGCTTTGATTGTTGGGCACCAGGAAATAACAAGATCCATATAGTGTCCTGCCATAATACCTTATCCTGCTGTTCCAGATACTCCAGACCCTTTCTGTTACTTCTGAAAAGTCCAATATATCGGTTTTGATACGATTGTAATTGCTTGCCATCAGGTCGCCACTTGTGTGAAAGCTTACTCCCTTTTGCATTTTCTGCCCTTCCTTGGCATAGGGGCGGTATATGGATTTTTGTCTATAGGATGCCTGTATTCCACCGTGTAATCCAATGTCCAAAGCATATATTCCCACGTCAAAGGAAACAGCATTGCTACCGGTTAGCACATTGATATTCACATTACTCTCTTCCACCAAATTGAAATTTAGCGGGGAAGTTGGGTCACCACCATAGTCGGGGGCTTTTATTTCCATTTTCGTCTTAACCATACCTTCAAAGGCAATACCCCATTCACAATAATACCCTAAGTCAAACAAATCCGTTGGTCTATACAGGAGCTGGTTCTGAGTTGCAATACGTCCTTCATGGAAGGTTATCCGAATATCACCGCTTGGTGTAACGACAGCCTTACCTTCCAGATAACCCTTTATGCCTGGGAAACTACCCATTGATGAGAAGTCCCTAAATGCTGCGTTTACCTCCTGCCTGGTTGTATCGAATACATCGTTAAAAGATGCATTATGCCATCTGTCGGTAAGATTCACCCAGCTGGCCTTGTTCATAATGCTCCCATTGACGTAGCCTCGGATGTCGTATTCATTACCCCTGCGTTTCACTTCAAAGGTAAAAGGATTGGAAGGATTCTCTTGAGGAAAAGCATAATCGACTTTGATTTCGTCAAATAGAGCAGCTACATCCTCATCGAAGGAAACCTTTACACCCTCAACTTTTACGTCACGGGTATTATTCTTTACCTGGGCATCACCCACTCGCATCACTCTTTGTTCCTCATGGATGAACTTCTGACTCTTCAGAATATCAGTTATCTTCTTCACATACTCCGCGGTTCCCTGATCAGCCATCTGCCCCCAGCCCATAGGATACTTGTCGGAGGTTCCATCTTTAAACACAATATTAAGGTTGATTTGCGTTACAAGCCCTGGCGTCATCTGTGCTGTTGTAGGCTTAAACTGCAAGGTTGTGTATTTGTTCGGCGTAAACCCTGCCCAGTCTGTTTCGGCAATGACGGTAGCAGGAGAAACGACATTAAAATCCGGCATCCAGTGGCTTACATTTCCGCTGCCATCGCTGACAGGTTGGAAGTTCGTCATATCTAACGCTGCACTTTTGATTGCACGAGCACCTGTTGCAAGATACACTTCTATAATATCCCCAGGAAGAAAATTTGCGACAATCCTAGATGATATGGGGAGATTTCGTGACAACCCATTCGAGTCGGTTACGGTTAATTTTTGGAGATAGCTCGATAAAGTGATAGCATAGGTATTGGCTTTTCCATATCTTAAGCTTTCCTCAAGGGTATTTAAATCATAGTATTCAAGCTGTGTCCTGGTGCCTGTAGCAACAGAGTATTCAAGCTCAACCAAGAGCCGCGAACCTGGGTTTTCGTATAAAGCCCGGAAAGGAATTTGAAAAGCTCCGCTGTTTGATGAGGGAAATATCTCACCCTTTGTGCTGGTGATGATTTTTCCTTCGGTGTCTATGGCACAGTATCTGATCATGGTGGGTATAATGTTACCCTCATGACTAAAGGATGCCATAGGCTCGGACATGACAACTGTTGTGGCGGTAAAAGTCTGAGTTGAATGACCGGTGATGTGGCGATGGTTTGTTGAAAGGGATGAAACCACCATATATGACTGATCATACTCCCGCTCCCAGCTTCTGTAGTTTTTGCTTAAGCTTTTCGGAGCTAGCACGGAGGCAAACCTGTAACTGCCCGTGTCACACTCTTGTGAAATCCATACATCGCTCTTTATTCCGCTGGGATCATAGAGGATTACATATCCGTTATAGGGGGTCACGTTTTTTTCCACAGTCCGGTCAGCCCCGTTTTTATAGCTGATGCTGACAGGCTGCAAGCTCTGTAAGTTTACTAGCCGGAAAGCATAGACCTTCCCTGAAAGATCGTCCTCAACAAAGGTGAATTCCTTAGTGGTGGAAACATTTTCCCAGGAGAGCTTTACCTTCTTTCCTATGTCTTCACTAGACAGATAAAGGGAAATATCCTGATAGCCGGTCACAAGACCCGATGCCCCAGTCGCTTCCATTTTACCCCATTCACCGGGAACTACCACCTTCAATGTTTTGGTTTGTATCATTCTGTTGAGATACTCATAAACCGCACGGCTGTCATAATCGGATCCTTTCGAAAGTTCAGCGATTTTGCTCTCCCTGATACCGTAAAACACATTAGGCTCATCTGATGATTCAGGGTTTATTATTGTTCCGTCAAGTCCGTCACAGAATTCCACGCTCATCCGGGCTGTAGATTGATCGACGACGTTGATTCTCTTTGAAATTGCTTGCGGTTTTTCACCTCTATTATTGGCATAGACTGTAATCATTCTGAACTCAGACACGTATCCCTGCACCGCCGGGGTGAAGACAACACTTCCGGTCAAGGTAATGAGGCCGGTTGCCGGGTCGGATTCTTCGCTCTGGTTTGTCAGTCCGCCTTCCTCTTGGACTCCTCCGCCGATTATTTCATACCTAGATGAGTATCCGGGCAAAAGGTTCTTGATGCGGAAATTAAAAGTCGCTATTTCCCCCACTAGGGCGTTTGAGGTTTCCGTAAGACATTCCAGCGTCACCGGCGGAGGAGTGATATACACATTGGCCGTGGCATAAACAGATTCCGCCACCCCTGTCGTTGCAGTCATGGTAATGGTATACGCCGGTATAAACTCACCACTTACATAAGGTGACACTATTTTTGGTGTGACATCATCGAATACTAGACTCACCGCTGAAATGTTATTTTCTCTTGTGGAATTCCCTGATTTTACTATATCACGTTCAGCATTGCCTATTTCATAGGTCAACACCGGAGTCTTCCATTGATGCCCAAAATTATCGAAATTGTCGTTGAACAGGGCTGTTACAGCTGTGGTGGTATCGCTTTTACCTACCAATATGTTGCTGGTAGAAAGGCGTGGAGCTCCCGCAAAAAACGTGTAGGTCTTGACTAATACCTCATCGTTGGCCGGAAGACCTTGCTCTGTGCGATATGCCATCTCTCCCGATCTCAGGGTAATGGTCACTTTACCCTCTTCATAGAATACAAGCTTGCCGCCAATTACACTGGCTTTGTCAGGATTGCTGGACTCCCAGGTATAACCGCTAAACGTAGCGTTTTCCGGAAGTATTCTTATAGCGAGGGGATACTCCGTATTTACTTCAATATTGGAAGTGGGTATGTCAGTGACGGTAATACTTTCTATTGGTATGAAGTCAGCTGCTTCAGCCGATATTTCGATGATTTTGAAAGCGCCGAAGAGAGCTCTGTAGCTGGTTTCTTCGCCATAAGACCTGTAGAGTTCCACGGCAATGCGAAAAGCACTGTCACTATTGTTCTCAGGGGCAGTGAAGGTGACCTCTATGCTCTTAGTAGCTGAATTCCAACTGATTGAGTTTTTCGGGATAAAGCTCTGTCCCCCGTCATATGACAAACCGATTACCTCTCTCCACCAATCGTCGAATTGGGTTTCAAAGCCTATATCGTCAGCATTTTGCACCGGTACGGATACCTTGATGCTTTCAAGTCCTTTATACACTTCCTTGTCGGTGGTCACAGGACCGAACGCGGGTTCTCCATTGTAGGAGAATGTGTACTCTGAGACAATGATTTCGGTATCGGCATAGTCGGCACTGTATGTGAAGTCTTTTACGCTGCCGTTTGCCGCATCCTTTATGCCGGTGATGCTGACAACTTCCCATTCCTCACTGATTGGATCATTGGGGGGTATTACAAAGCTCGCATCGCTCAGGATCGTTCCGACGGCTTCAACAGGCTTGAGTTCCCGTGTTTCGGTGCCTCTTCTCAGATTCATGGTCAAATTGTCCGTAATCTCACAAAATCCTCTATCAGTATAGTTAAAGCTATTTTTCCTATCTTTAAAGCATACGTTGATGATCCTGCTATTTCCCAGTTGCGTAGAATTGATTCCCGAAACTTTGGTCTGAACAATAAGCGGCAGGTCAGACTTATCCTCCTCAATGTCATTCTTTGCAGTTTCCAGCCGAATCACCGGGGTGGTCATCGTGGTTCTGTCAAAATCGCTGAAGAAAATGTAGGAGCTGAGCGTACCGCTGCTTCTGCTATTGTCGCCAAAGCTATACTCTTCTCCAATGTATATTGTTTTACTTATCACATTCGGCTGGAATTCGATATATCCGAGAGAATCTCCGCCGTTTTCGGCATCAAATATCTGGAAGCCTATATCATTGCTGCCGGAGTATGACTCAACCCTTGCAGTAACAGGATATCCAGCCTCTCCCCCCTTAGGCCGGGTGATAGTAATGGGAAAGCGCTTGCCCTCTGTTAAAAATTCTTTAAATGTATCGTAGTCCCCTAGATTGAAAACCAGCACACCATCCTTTAGCTCACCGCCTTCTATTTGAAGAACGTCGCCAGGTATAGGAAGGGTGATAGCAGAGCCGGTGGTGGCAGTTGCCGCCTGCGTGCTTTGCAGATTCAGCTCATACCCTGATGTACCGGTTTCCACTGTCTGTGCAGTCGCCTCATTATCCAGTCCCGCAAGAACCGTCACAGGCAGCATAGTCAATGACATGCACAGCACCATAAACAAGCTACCAATTTGTTTCATTTTGTTTATTACCTCCTTATTTCTGATTGTTTTGTGATGATAGCCATCCGAGTATTTCTTTCAGCGAAATCCTGGAGCCGTCTCGCCAGAAGATGCTCTGACCGTCGGTGCTAGGGCGGGGCAATACCTCCAAATCTCTGAGGCTGCCGTATCTATGATTTTCCTCAGGCAGACACCGGGTATCAAAAAGTATTAGGTGTCCATTACTCAGCTCGATGTCCAGCGTTTGTCCGTCTACAATGTCCACCCGTGTTATTTGCAGCATAAAATCACCTCATTTGAGAAATATGTACCCGCCACCAGGCATTTTTCAACCGGAATGGTTAAAAAATGCCTGGTGGGGCACATCTAAGCCTCGTTATAAATCCGGCATACTCCAAGAATAGCAGTGAAATTTCCCTTTTTGCGAAAGGTTAAGAAATCTTAACCGTATATTTTGGATGCGCACCAAAATCCACGTACTAAAAGCTCTTCCCTTATGTGTTTTGTGTGTAGATCGCTGCAAGCTTTTGATATAATCCACCCTGAGACTTTACATATTTGAAAAATCTGCATGAGTTGTACCTGTTGCTTATAAATCATGTATCAACTGGTGCTTTCTTTATTAACTTCTTTTTCAATTTATATTGCACATGTGCCTGTTCAGGGCTATGCCAAAATAAATGGCACATTGCACCAATTCGTGTCTATATATTTTGAATTTCTAATTCAATATATAGTATATTCTTCCTATGAAAATATGGTAAAATATCAGCGAAGAAACGGAGTTGGTAGGATGAAAAAAATTAAGCTCTTAATGGTAGAGGATGAC
>ENA-UOOR01001030-UOOR01001030.1-fermentation-metagenome-genome-assembly--contig:-NODE-1030-length-35046-cov-9.480066_pt1 | contig 35046 bp, 32 predicted proteins | sample MGYA00245780_ERZ724029 | MGnify/ENA primary metagenome ERZ724029 (study PRJEB28704, sample SAMN03018315) | fermentation metagenome | biome: anthropogenic terrestrial biome; feature: soil; material... | reverse complement strand
AACGTTCCGGCATCGATTATGGGGAGATCATCGCCCTGGAACCGCTGGAACGGGGCAGTTCGGGCCGCATCATTCGACTGAAGATCATCGGCACCGAACGCGTAATGACCATCGGCAAAGAGTTGGAAATTCGCCGCACCCTCTCTCCTTCACACCTCTATAGTGCCGCATTCGTGGTGGATGTGGAAGCAGAGAACGACGAGGGAATCCCGCAGCAGTTCACGCTCACCGGGGCAGGTTGGGGCCACGGCGTGGGTCTCTGCCAAATAGGTGCAGCCATGATGGCTGAAAAGGGATATCGCCACGATCAGATATTAATGCACTATTTTCCCCAAACAAAATTGGTTACCTTTTATTGAAAAAGCAGCAAAACAGGCTCACACAACACAAACAGAATAATATGAACAAACAAAAGAAAGTCACATTCCGCAACCCTTGGTCATGGATACCCACCCTCTATTTTGCGGAAGGATTGCCCTATGTGGCTGTGATGACCGTCTCGGTGATCATGTACAAACGTTTTGGCCTCTCTAACACAGAAATAGCCCTGTATACAAGCTGGTTATATCTTCCCTGGGTGATCAAGCCCTTCTGGAGTCCGTTTGTGGATATCCTGAAAACCAAACGATGGTGGATTGTTTCGATGCAATTGCTGATCGGTGCCGGACTAGCGGGCGTAGCATTTACTCTGCCCACGCCGTTCTACTTGCAGGCGTCCCTGGCCTTCTTTTGGCTGATGGCATTCAGTTCGGCTACACACGACATTGCCGCAGACGGCTTTTATATGCTGGCACTCGACGATTCACAGCAATCCTTTTTCGTGGGGATCCGCAGCACCTTCTATCGTCTTGCATCAATCACCGGACAGGGACTGCTGATTATCCTGGCAGGATTTCTGGAAAAATCGACCGGCAAAATTCCCTTTGCCTGGAGCATCACCTTCTTTATTCTTGCCGGTCTCTTCCTACTCTTTTTTGTTTACCACCGCTTCGTACTTCCCTACCCGCCCGTCGATACCGGCAAAGCAGCACACACTCCCGGAGAGGTGATGAGGGAGTTTGCCAACACCTTCAAATCCTTTTTCACAAAAAAAGGAATCGGACTGGCCATTGCCTTTATGCTGTTCTACAGGCTTGCCGAAGCCATGCTGATAAAGCTGGCTTCACCCTTTCTGCTCGATAGCCGCGAGGTGGGGGGGCTGGGACTGAGCACCTCCGAGGTGGGCATCGCCTATGGTACGGTGGGCGTGATCGCCCTCACCCTTGGGGGTATCATCGGTGGCATCGTAGCATCGCGACAGGGCCTCAAACGATGGCTCTGGCCCATGGCACTGGCAATAACCCTGCCCAACGCGGCATACCTTCTCCTATCTATCTATCAACCGGAGAATTTTATCTGGGTAAATGTGGCCGTGGCTACCGAACAGTTTGGCTATGGCTTTGGGTTTACGGCATACATGCTCTACCTGATCTACTTCTCACAGGGAGAACACAAAACAGCCCACTACTCCATCTGTACCGGCTTCATGGCTTTGGGCATGATGTTACCGGGTATGGCTGCAGGATGGATACAGGAAAAAATGGGTTATGAGAATTTTTTTGGATTTATCATGCTGGCCATCATTCCCACCCTGCTGCTGATCCCTTTCATGAAAGTGGATGCCGACTTTGGCAGATCGAGAAAAAAGTAAATGGATAAAAACAATTACAAAAAATAAGCTCATGGCAATAAGTGCATCTACCCGAAAGTCGCTTTTTATCAGCGTGCTTATTATATCGGGAATCGTTCTCAGTACGAAAACTTCAGCTCAAAACATACGCATCAGCACCGGCATAGAAGTACTGAAAGAATCCGGATTCCGGATCTTGCAAGGCAAAAGGGTCGGACTGATCACCAACCCCACCGGGGTGGATAACCACCTCAGGTCGACCATCGACATCCTGCACGAAGCACCCGGCGTGGAGCTGGTGGCACTCTACGGACCGGAACATGGCGTGCGCGGCGATGTGCATGCTGGTGATAGAATTGACTCTTTCACCGATCCCAACACAGGTGTGCCCGTATACTCTCTCTACGGAGCAACCCGCAAACCCACACCTGAGATGCTGAAAGGAGTGGATCTACTGGTATATGACATCCAGGATATCGGCTGCCGATCCTATACCTACATCTCTACGATGTACCTGGCAATGCAGGCCGCAGCGGAAAACAACATCGAGTTTGTGGTACTGGACAGACCAAACCCTCTGGGTGGTCTCAAAGTGGAGGGCAACCTTGCGGAAGAAGGATTCATTTCATTTGTTAGTCAGCTCAAAATTCCTTATCTGTATGGCCTCACCTGTGGCGAACTGGCGGAGATGATCAATGGCGAACGAATGAATCCGCAACCATGCAAGCTGACGGTAGTGAAAATGAAAAAATGGCGTCGTAAGATGAATTTCGAAGATACCGGCCTTCCTTGGGTACCCACATCTCCCCATATTCCTTTTACCCACTCAGCATATTTTTACCCTGTGTCGGGCATACTGGGTGAACTGGGGTACATGTCCATCGGCGTGGGGTACACGCTCCCGTTCGAAATGTTTGCCGCCGATTGGATCAACGCCGAGGAATTTGCCGGAGCACTGAATGCAAAAAAAATTCCAGGAATTAACTTCCGTCCGATCCATCTGAAACCTTACTATTCGGTGGGACAGGGTAAGAACCTGCAAGGGGTGCAGATATACCTGACCGACTTCTCCAAAGTCCGGTTGTCGGATATCCAGTTTCATGTGATGGAGGTAGCTGCAACGCTTTATCCCGACCAAAAGGTATTCGATCATGCGCCCGAAAATCGTTTCGACATGTTCGACAAGGTAAGCGGAAGCGATTTTATACGGCTTGAATTTTCCAAAAATCACCGGTTCGTCGACATCAAAAACTACTGGACCAAAGATGAGGAAGCATTCCGTAAATTGTCGAAGAAATATTATCTTTACCGTTAAATTGAAACATGTCGCCTCCATCAATGGAGACAATGAACTACAATCCATACACTGTTACAGCAAAAATTATGAGTAAGCTTACAACTACATCGCAAAACAGCCGACTTCTGTCGCTCGACATCCTTCGGGGCATCACCATTGCCGGCATGATCATGGTCAACAATGCCGGTTCTGGAAACTATGCCTACGCACCCCTCCGACATGCACACTGGAACGGACTGACGCCCACCGACCTAGTGTTTCCCTTCTTCATGTTCATCATGGGGGTCTCTACCTTTATGTCGCTGCGCAAATTCAACTTTGCTCCTTCCAGAGCTGCTGTTTGGAAAATAGTACGCCGTACCCTGCTTATTTTTGTGATTGGGCTGGCACTGGGATGGTTTGGCCAACTCATGGGGGGGCTAGCCGCGGGTGAATCATTCGGCATGGCTGCAACCCACTTCAATACCCTTCGTATCCTGGGAGTACTGCAGCGACTGGCCCTGGCCTATGGCTTTGCAGCCCTCATAGCATTACTGGTAAAAAACAAACATTTGCCCTGGCTCATCGCCATCCTGCTTGCGGGCTATTATCTGATTCTTCGCTTCGGAAAAGGATTTGAGATGTCGGAGGAGAACATCATTGCCCGTGTAGACAAGGTACTCTGGGGCATTTCACACATGTATAAAGACACTTCACCCGAGGGAGTGCGTATCGCATTTGATCCAGAAGGGTTGCTCAGCACGCTGCCTTCCATTGCCCATGTACTCATAGGCTTCCTCTTTGGAAAACTGATAGTGGAAAACAGAGACAACAACACAAAGGTGGAGAAAATACTGATATGGGGCACCATTCTGGCTTTCTCCGGTCTGTTGCTACAATACGGATGTTCCATCAACAAGAAAATATGGAGCCCCACCTTTGTACTGGTGACAACCGGCTTTGCCGCACAACTACTGGGATTGCTGATCTGGATCATCGATATCCACAAAAAAGAAAAATGGAGCCGATTCTTTCATTCTTTCGGGGTCAACCCGCTCATTGTATACGTGTTCGCCGGTGTGCTCGCCAAGCTGGTTAGCAACATCCATTTTGTCTGGCAAGGAGAAACCATCACGGTGAAATCATTTGCATACAGCGTACTGATCCAGCCTTGGGCAGGAAACTATTTCGGGTCGCTGCTTTATGCACTGCTTTTCGTTACCGTCTGCTGGCTGTTTGGCTATATACTGTACAAAAAGAATATTTATATCAAACTATAGATATACGAACTTTCGATTGACGATGCTCATTCAAAATTCAATAAAATAGGTGACCTTACATGTTTTGAGTGGAGTACCCTTTGATGAAACAGGCTTGATCTGGCTGTATGAGCGAAATGAGTTTTTATCAGAGTATACACAGTAAAAAGTGAGCAATTTATATGGGTGATCCGGAATCAAAAAGAACAATGCTGATTGCCGATAGCGGTGCTACCAAAACAGATTGGTGTCTGGTACACCAGGAGAAAATCCTACAAAGGTTTTCGGGGAAAGGCATTAGTCCTGTTTATCAGAGTGAGGAAGAAATAGCACAAGAGATACAGGAACATGTTTTCCCTTTGCTGAAAAATTCCGCTGTTGGAGCAATTTATTTCTACGGTACTGGATGCATCCCCGAGAAAATCCCCATTGTGAAAAATGCCATTCAACAATCGTTTCCCATCCATGCAATACATGTGTACAGCGACCTAATGGCAGCTGCACACAGCTTATGCGGGCATGAGGCTGGCATTGCCTGCATCCTTGGCACAGGAAGCAACTCCTGTGAATGGGATGGGGAAAAGATCCGAAAACAGATATCACCCCTCGGCTTTATCCTTGGAGACGAGGGGAGTGGTGCCGCACTGGGAAAACAACTGGTGGCCGATGCACTCAAAAATCAACTTACCCCGGGACTTAAAGAAATGCTTTTGGAGGAGTATCAACTAACAGCGGCACTGATTATTGAAAAAGTGTACCGACAGCCGTTTCCAAGCCGTTTCCTTGCAAGCCTCTCCCCATTTCTACACCGCCACATCACAGATGTCACACTGCACCGGATTGTCACCCAATCATTCACTGCCTTCTTCGAAAGAAACGTCATGCAATACGATTACCACAACCAAGAGGTTCATTTTGTTGGTTCCATCGCGTGGCATTACGCAGACTCGCTGCGGGAAGTAGCAGCGGAAAAGGGAATCAGCATCGGGCAAATCACACAATCGCCCATGGAGGGGCTTGTTCGCTACCATCAAGCCCCGAAACTTTAAAACATTGAAACATTGAATTCCAACATATGACATTCATCAAAATAACAGAACAAGCATCTCTCTATGATAATCTGGAACGGAAATCCGTCGCTGAGATTCTGACAGAAATCAACAATGAGGACCGGAAAGTGGCGTTGGCAGTAGAGAAAACCATTCCCGAGATGGAGAAGCTGGTGACCGGCATCGTAGAGAGAATGATGCGCGGAGGTCGGCTTTTTTACGTGGGTGCAGGCACAAGCGGCAGGCTGGGTGTGCTCGACGCATCGGAAGTTCCTCCCACCTTTGGTATGCCCGGCACCTATGTGATCGGCCTGATTGCCGGGGGCGACAGGGCCTTACGCAACCCGGTAGAGGCTGCGGAGGATGACTTGGAAAAGGGATGGGAAGAACTACTGACATACAAGATCAACGATAATGACGTGCTGGTCGGTATTGCCGCCTCGGGCACCACGCCCTACGTAATCGGCGCATTGCGACATGCTCGGGAAAAAGGCATTCTCACAGCAGCCATCAGCTGCAACCCAAACTCGCCGATTGCAGCAGAGGCTGAGATAAAGATCGAACCAATAGTCGGCCCCGAATATGTCACCGGCAGCACCCGCATGAAATCGGGTACGGCACAAAAGCTGGTGCTCAACATGATCACCACCACCACCATGATCAGGCTTGGTAGAGTAAAAGGGAACCGCATGGTGAACATGCAACTCACCAACCAAAAGCTGGTAGATAGAGGTACGCGGATGATTGTGGACGAACTTTCACTTAATTACGAGCAAGCAAAGAACTTGCTGCTCCTCCACGGGTCGGTAAAAAAAGCCATCGATAGTTATAAGAACGCACAATAAAACAGAGGAATGGCTATTATTATACATACTGACAACCCAGATCTCCTACTGGATAAGATTTACGAGGCAATAGACACCCGAAAAGCTGATAAATGGGTACGCACCGTCGATGGGCGCCTCACATATGGCACGCTCCTGTGGAAAAACGAAGCATTTTTCAAACCACAGATATGGATAGATGAGAATCAATTGCGTTTCGGACTGATAAAAAGGAAGGACAGAAAACATATCACATCCCGATTGTACACGGTTTTTCATAGCAAACTGATTGAAATGCTTTTGACATATTTTGACGGTTATTTCAGGAACGTCACTGCCACAGCAGCAAAGGCTGAGCCAGATGCTTTCTGATTGGTCATAAAATAAATGCAGGTAATCAATTTCAAGGTAATTCAACGCAATGAAAATAAGAACACATGAGAAAACTTACCATAATACTATTTCTCGTCGGTGTAGCATTCGCAACAGCTGCGCAGGACAATCAATACAAAACTGAGACAGACATACCCTATTACCAGGAGGATGTACGCCAAAAAGATCCAACCATTCACGAACGTTGCCGACTCGACATCTATTATCCGGTCAATAAAAAAGAGTTTGCCACGGTTATATGGTTTCATGGCGGGGGACTCACCGGCGGAAAAAAGGAGCTACCCGAAGCACTGAAGAACAAAGATATCTGCGTGGTGGGTGTCAACTACCGCCTCTCACCCCAAGTACAGGCTCCTGCTTACATTGAGGATGCCGCAGCGGCAGTTGCCTGGGTTTTCGCACACATCGGGGATTATGGAGGCGATAGCGCAAAAATCTTTGTTTCGGGCCATTCTGCCGGAGGATACCTGACCATGATGATCGGACTGGATAAACAGTATCTCGCGGCACACCACATTGATGCCAATCACATCGCGGGGCTGATTCCCCTGAGCGGACAGACCATCACCCACTTCAACATCCGTGCAGGATATGGGATGAAAGATACACAGCCGCTGGTGGACAGGTATGCACCGCTCTATCATGTGCGTGCCGATGCACCTCCCCTGCTGCTGATTACGGGCGACCGCGAGTTGGAGATGTTGGGCCGTTACGAGGAAAATGCCTACCTTGCCCGCATGATGAAGGTGGCCGGACACAAACAGACCAGGCTCCTGGAAATACAAGGCTACAACCACGGCATGACCTATCCCGCCTTCCCCCTGGTACTGGAGGAGATACAACGGATTGTCCAGAAGAATGTAAAACAGTAACTGGTTTTCATTTGTTTACCCTGTTTATTTTGGCTATCTTTGCGAGTCAAAATGAAACGAAATGCTATCAAACGTCCATAAAAAAGAAGTTGAAGAGCTTTACGCCACCCCCATATTACAGCAAACTGCATTCTGGTCGGCCGTAAAAAAGAGACTGGGAACAAATTCAATCGCCGTCAATTTTAATTCCAGAAAGTCCACACTCTACGGAGTAACCAACGACCGCTCATCGCTCTCTTCTGATGTACTGATTGTGTTGCAGCAGATCAACAGGCACCATTCTGTGGCATATGTACCCTACGGGCCCGAGTTGGAACCCGCCGATGAGTTTCAAGGCCTGTTTCTGGAGGAGCTTTCCGAATCATTACGGTCGTACCTCCCGAAGAGTTGTATCCTGATCCGCTACGATCTTTGTTGGAAATCGTGGTGGGCCAAGGATAAAGACCACTTCGATGAACATGGCATCTGGAAAGGTGAGCCCGACAGTCCCGCACAGGAGTTCCGTTTTAACTTCAATACCCAGAACTGGAATTTCAAGAAAGCCTTTTCCAATATTCTACCTGCGAATACGATCTATCTGAATTTAACATACGATGCCGACACCCTGCTCAAAAAAATGAAGCCCAAGACACGCTACAACATCGGATTAGCGCGTCGCAAAGGGGTAATGATAAGAGCAATGGGATTAGAAGGTATCCATATCTGGTATGCGCTCTACAAGGAAACAGCCGCCCGCAACCACATATTGCTCAACGACATGAAGTACTTCCAGGCCGTACTCACCGCTCGCGCAGACGATACACGTTCCCCGGCCGAGGTGAGCCTGCTTGTAGCCGAGAAGGAGGATAAACCATTGGCAGCTATGTTCCTGGTGATCACAAAAAACAGAGGGTCCTACCTTTACGGTGCATCCTCCTCTACTGAACGGAATCTGATGGCCACCTATGCGCTGCAGTGGGAAGCAATATGCAGGTCGAAAACTGCCGGCTGCACCGAGTATGACATGTTCGGTATTTCACCTTCACCCGACCCACAACACCCTTTGTATGGATTATACAAGTTCAAATCGGGTTTCGGTGGTGAGATATATCACAGCCTCGGCTGTTGGGATTATCCGTTGGACAACAAACTGTACACCTTGTTCCGTGCCTCGGAACTAAACAGCCAAGGATATCATATCGGTTAATAAACAAAAATATGCACATAGAGAGATTGACCCATATCGATGAACACATTGTGGATGCTTTTAGGAGACTCATGCCCCAGCTGACCAGCAGAAGGATTGATTCTTCATTGGCAACACTGGAAAAAGTCATTAGTTCAGAAGAAACCCACCTTTTTGTTGCGATAGAAGAAGAGGAAATAATTGGCACTCTCACGCTGCTATTCTACCAGATTCCCTCGGGTCGGAAAGCTTGGATCGAAGATGTGATTGTGGAGCAACAAGCCCGGGGCAAAGGGGTGGGCACAGCATTGATGTGGCATGCCATGCAGACTGCTCGCAGCCAAGCGGCCGAAAAGGTTGATCTTACCTCACACCCTGACCGAAAGGCTGCCAACAAGCTGTATCAAAAAATGGGATTCAGGTTGCGGGAGTCAAACGTCTACCGCTATGAATTTGCTCACGATGACTAAAACAACTCGACCCGATCATTTTTACGGAATCTTATAGACGATGCTGTTGATATTCATGCCCGCACCCACAGAAGCCAGCACGATATGATCGCCACGCTTCAGGTTGTGTCCGTCCATTTCATTGCGGGTAATCATATCCAATAAAGTGGGCACGGTAGCCACTGAAGAATTACCCAGTCGGGAGATAGTCATGGGCATGATGCTTTCAGGTACCTCCTTCAGGTCGTAAAGCTTGAACAATCGTTGCAGGATGGCATCGTCCATCTTTCCATTGGCCTGGTGAATCAATACCTTGTTGATCTGACTGACGTGCAGTTGCAGCTTGTCGAGACTGGCTTTGATGGTCTTGGGCACATTTTCCAGCGCATACTGGTAAAGCTTACGACCATTCATTTTTAGGTAATAATCCTTTTTCTCTGCCAAAGCCGGATTGTAGGAGTATCCCATGTGCAGCATATTCACATAATCCAAGGCATCACTGCGAGAATTATGCCCAATGATACCCACTGGTTGATCACTTTCACATGCCTCTATGATGGCTGCTCCGGCACCATCGGCATAAATCATGCTGTCGCGATCGTGCGGATCGGCCACACGTGACAGCACATCGGCACCTACCACCAGGATCTTCTTGGCATCCCCGGATCGAATATAGTAATCGGCTTGAATCACAGCCTGTATCCAACCGGGACAACCATACAACACATCGTAAGCCACGGTAGCAGGATTGGCGATGCCAAGCTTCTGCTTCAGGCGCGAAGCCAATGTCGGCAGCACATCCATGCGGATGTTATTGACTTTAGTCTCACCGAAATTGTGTGCAAAAATAATATAATCAAGCTCTTCACCATTCACGCCAGCAGCCTCCAAGGCTCGCTGTGCAGCTATCAATGCCAGGTCGGAAGTCACCTGGTCTTCCGCAGCATAACGCCGTTCAGCAATGGTGGTGATCTCCTCAAATTTACGGGTTATCTCCTCGTTGGGAGTGGTTATTTTTTCTCCTGTAGCGTCGTAAAAAGTGTAATCGCGAAAGTAATCATTACCGATTTGTATGGAAGGTACATAATGACCCGTTCCGGTGAATACGCTATATATTTTTCTCATTTTTTTTCTAATTATGATTGCAAATTATCTGCTATTTCCTCGTCCTTGATTTTCCTTTTTCAACCTTTTATGCAGCAAAGATATAAAATAATATTTAAACAAACGTTCTTCGCACTACACACAATTTAACCCTTCCGAAACCAATGACATAATGAAAGGATCCATACTTAGAGAGAAATATATTCGTTGGGAATATCTTCAAACAGTTGCAGATCGAAATAACTGGCAACGGCAGTAACATGATCGAATATGTCGGAGGTGCACTCACTGTTTTCCTTATTTAATGGAGGAAATGATATGACATCTTTTGGTTATTACAACAGCAAAAATAAACTTTTTACCCCTTTATCCAAAACCAGTTTTTTTTAAACCCATTTCTCCAATGATTCGCAGATTCATTGTATATTTGTGAGAAATCTGCATTTTGAAACGGAAGATGAAAACCGTTGAATTGTATGGGTCACAAAAAAACGGCTGCCGAATAGTATGGTTGCAAACATGTGACAGACAGAACTTAAATGGATTATTTGTTTAAATTATAAATGTATATGGGAAAAGTACTGATCATTGGTGCCGGAGGTGTAGGCACAGTTGTCGCACACAAGGTAGCGCAGAATCACCTAATATTCAGCGATATCATGTTGGCAAGCCGCACTAAAAGCAAATGCGATGCCATTGCCCGCGACGTGAAGCGCCGAACTGGCGTGGAGATCAAAACGGAACAAGTGGATGCCGATAATGTACCCGAACTGGTGTCGCTCTTCCAGGAGTTCAAACCCGAACTGGTCATCAACGTGGCACTGCCCTATCAGGATCTCACCATCATGGATGCCTGCCTCGAGGCTGGCGTGAACTATCTCGATACGGCCAACTACGAGCCAAAAGATGAAGCCAAGTTTGAGTACAAATGGCAATGGGCCTATCGGGAGAAATTCGAAAAGGCTGGTCTTACGGCCATCTTAGGCTGCGGTTTTGACCCGGGCGTGACCAGCATCTTCACCGCTTATGCTGCCAAACATCATTTCGATGAGATACACTATCTCGACATTGTGGATTGTAACGCCGGCGATCATGGCAAGGCATTTGCCACCAACTTCAATCCAGAAATCAACATCCGTGAGGTAACCCAAAAAGGGAAGTACTGGGAAAACGGGCAATGGGTGGAAACAGAACCCCATGAAATCCATAAGCCCCTGAAATACCCAGAAATAGGGCCGAAAGAATCGTATGTGATCTATCACGAAGAGCTCGAATCACTGGTGAAGAACTTCCCTACCATTAAACGTGCCCGCTTCTGGATGACCTTTGGTCAGGAATACTTGACTCACCTGCGGGTCATTCAAAATATCGGCATGGCGCGAATCGACGAGGTAGAGTATAACGGACAGAAGATTGTACCCATTCAGTTCCTGAAGGCGGTGCTGCCCGATCCAGGTAAACTGGGTGAGAACTATACCGGGCAGACTTCCATCGGTTGCCGCATTCGCGGCATCAAAGATGGAAAAGAGCAGACCTATTATATCTATAATAACTGCAGTCATGAGGAAGCATACAAGGAAACAGGAGCTCAGGGTGTAAGCTACACAACAGGCGTTCCGGCCACCATCGGCGGCATCATGTTCATGCAGGGTCTCTGGAAAAAGCCTGGTGTCTTCAACGTTGAAGAGTTCAATCCTGACCCCTTCATGAAGCAGCTCAACGAACAGGGATTACCTTGGCACGAGCTGTTTGATGTCAATCTGGAGGTATAATTTAAAATGAATTACATGCATCCCAAATGCTTGGTTAATATTGATGATTACAGCCGGGAGGATATTTTTCGTATCCTTCAGAGTGCGGCCCGATTTAAACAGCAACCCGACAGGGATCTGCTACAAGGTAAAGTTTGCGCCACGCTCTTCTTTGAGCCCTCTACTCGCACCCGGCTAAGTTTCGAGACTGCGGTCAACAGACTCAGGGGACGCATCATCGGCTTCTCCGATGCAGCCACCAGCAGTTCCACCAAGGGAGAGTCATTGAAGGATACCATCATGATGGTCAGCAATTACGCCGACATCATCATCATGCGGCATCACCTCGAAGGCTCCGCTCGGTATGCCTCGGAAATATCTCCCGTACCGATAGTCAATGCCGGTGACGGATCGAATCAGCATCCCACACAGACGATGCTCGATCTCTTCACCATATACGAGACCCAGGGAACGTTGGAAAACCTTACCGTCACCATTGTCGGAGATCTGAAGTATGGTCGTGCTGTGCATTCACTCATTCAGGGACTATCACACTTCTCTCCCACCTTCAATTTCGTGGCACCCGAGGAACTGCATATCCCTGATAAATACAAAGCCTTCTGCGACGAGAAAAAGATTGTATACAATGAGTTTACCGACTTTTCTAGCGAGTCGATCCAGGATGCCGACATTCTTTACATGACCCGTGTGCAGAAAGAACGTTTCACCGATCTGATGGAGTATGAGAAGGTAAAGAACGTGTATGTACTGCACAACGACATGTTGGCCGATTCAAAAGAAAACTTACGGGTATTACATCCACTGCCCCGGGTGAAAGAAATCAGCCAGGATGTGGACGATAATCCCAAAGCCTACTATTTTCAGCAGGCCAGAAACGGAATGTATACCCGACAGGCAGTTATCTGTGATTTAATGGGAATTGAGGTGGAGTAAGCATGAGTCAGTCATTTTTAATGTGTTCCAAAATATGAGAAAAGAACTGCAGGTTGCCGCGCTCGAAAATGGCACGGCCATTGATCATATCCCAAGCGAAGCTGTTTTCAAAGTGGTGTCTCTGCTACAGCTCCAGAAGCTGAGCAACCGCATCACCATTGGCAACAATCTAAAAAGCAGCAAGATGGGAAAGAAGGGAATCATCAAGGTTTCTGATAAATTTTTCAGAGAGGATGAAATCAACCGCATTGCTCTGGTAGCCCCCAATGTGAATCTGAATGTCATCCGCAACTTCGAGGTGGTAGAAAAGAAAAAAGTGGTACTCCCCGATGAGATCATCGAAATCGTGAAGTGCAACAACCCCAAGTGCATCACCAACAACGAACCAATGAAGACACGCTTTCACGTGGTCGACAAGGAAATGGTGGAGCTTAAGTGCCACTACTGCGAACTGAAAATCAAAAAGGAAGATATTGAACTGATTTAATTTTTTTTGGCAGGTTTATCGGTTTACAAGGAGCCGACAGCTGATTGATATAACATATGAAACATGACTGGAAGCCGGGAACAATGATCTATCCACTGCCGGCGGTGATGATTAGCTGCGGGAGTAGCCCCACAGAATATAATATATTCACTGTCAGCTGGGTGGGCACCATCAATTCTAATCCGCCCATGTGTTATATTTCTGTCAGACCCGAACGGCATTCATATGAAATCATCAAAAGGAACAAAGAGTTTGTGATCAATCTCACCACGGAGGATCTGGCCCGTGCCACAGACTGGTGTGGCGTACGCTCTGGCAAGGATTACAATAAGTTTGAGGAAATGAAACTGACTGCAGGTGAGGCAACCATAGTGAAAGCCCCTGTTATTGCCGAATCACCACTCTGCATTGAATGCGTTGTAAAGGATATCATTCCTCTTGGATCACATGACATGTTTATTTCAGATGTAGTTAACGTACAGGCCGATGATCGCTTCTTTCATGCCGAAACAGGAAGGTTCGACTTAAAGAGTTCAAAATTGCTCGCCTACGCACACGGACATTATTATGGTCTGGGAAGAGAAATCGGCAAATTTGGATGGAGCGTTCAGAAAAATCCGAAGAAGAAGAAAAAACAACAAGGATAACAAGATATTATGCCCGTAAATATACCCGACAAATTACCCGCGATAGAGATTTTAAAAAAGGAGCACATCTTCGTGATGGACGATCTGCGTGCCTCCACACAAGATATACGACCGCTGAAAATACTCGTCCTCAACCTCATGCCGCTCAAGGTGACAACCGAGACTGACCTGATCAGGTTGCTCTCTAACTCGCCGCTGCAGGTTGAGATTGAGTTCCTGGGACTCACCTCTCATACCCCCAGGAACACACCCATTGAACATCTTATGTCATTTTACAATGGGTTTGACAAGATTAAAGAAACTTATTACGATGGCATGATCATTACCGGTGCACCTGTGGAAATGATCCCCTTTGAGGAAGTGACCTACTGGGATGAGCTTACCCATATATTTGACTGGGCACGCACGCACGTAACATCCACTTTTTATATCTGTTGGGGGGCACAGGCTGCGCTGTACCATTTCTACGGCATCCAGAAATATCCACTGGAGAAAAAACTGTTTGGTGTGTTCAGTCATACCATAAATGACCCATCCTTTCCTCTCTTTCGTGGCTTCGACGATACTTTTTATGCACCTCACAGCCGCCACACCGCCATCCTTGCCAGCGAAATCGGCCGTCATCCCGGACTCACTATCCACTCCGAATCGGAAGAGGCCGGTGTTTACATCGTCTCATCCCGCGGTGGAAGAGAGTTTTATGTGACGGGACACTCCGAATATGCCCCCATGACACTGCACAACGAATATACACGGGATAAAGAGAAAGGAATGGATTCTGTGGAGTTACCCCATAACTATTACAGGAACAACGATCCCTCATTGCCGCCATTAGTACAGTGGCGATCTCATGCCAATCTTCTCTACATAAACTGGTTAAATTACTTCGTTTATCAGGCTACACCTTTCAATATTAGCGAGATTGCACAATTGGGAGAGCTGTAGTTTCTGTTCACTCCCTCCCGGCAAACTTCAAGCAGACTGGCTTGCTGATAGCTATTGACTGATTTGTATCTGTCAACAGACCGGTTGCTTTGTCTATGGCGAAAACCTGTATCCGATCATCATCCCTTCCCGCTACCAGCAAAAAATTGCCATCAGGGGTAATCACAAAATTACGTGGATGCTTCACTGTTAGCTGATAGCCGACTTTCGTGAGGGTCCCATTCCCGGGATCTATGGAGAAGATGGCCAGCCCGTCGGCCTGTAAACGGTTCGATGCGTAGAGAAAACGTCCATCCGGTGAAACGTGAATGTCGGCACTTCCGTGTGCACCCAAGGTATCGGCGGCAACGACCTGCTTCTGTGTCAGTTCACCTGCGTTATAGTCGAACAGGATCACTTCGCCCGATAGTTCACCTAGCACATAGAGATATTTGCCCCCGTCGGGATGAAAATCGAAATGACGTGGACCGGTACCGGGAGGCATTATAAATTTCCGCAAGCTACTTTGTTGTATCACAGGTTGTCCCTCAAAGGGTGTATCCTGCACAGTGAAACGATAAAGCTTATCGGTACCCAGATCGGCTGCGAACAAAAACTGCCCGTCGGGTGAATAACGGACACTGTGGAGATGCGCCCCTTGCTGGCGTTTGTTGTCGGGACCATTTCCCTTGAATTGCATCACACTGGTCGCAGCACCAAGGTGGCCCTCAGGGCCTGTCTGGAATGAGGTGATACTGCCACCACCATAATTGGCGGTGTGCAAGTCTTTCCCGTTGCTATGAATGGTAATGTAACAAGGGCCCTCGCTGAGGGTAGGACTCGAGTCAACCTCTGTGAGCACGCCCTCCTCCTTGTTGAACGAAAATGCATGTACAGCACTACGACCTTTATCGTTTTCCCCCACAGCATAGACGAACTTTTCATCGGGACTCAACGTAAGGTAAGAAGGGTTGGCTACTTCTGCCATGCCCACAGAATCGGATTGTCCAGTGAGGGTATTGAAGCGGTAAAGATAAATCCCTTTGCTACCCATTTCGGAAGTATAGGTGCCGATGAGTAGAAACACATCCCCCGTGACACCTTTCTCCAACAATGTAGGAGTCTGTGCGTCTCCGACGACTGTTTCCTGTATATTGCGGGACTGTTTACCGGTGCATGATAACGACAAAGCCATAGAAAGCACTGCCATGATAATTTTATGATACATAATACATGAATTGGTTTTGAACAACTAAAATAAGTCATTTTTTTCGGTTCCACTTCACCAAATACTGAAAATAATCACTTGGGCTGCATTTTGGGAGAAATTTTAAAGAGAATTTGTAATTAAAGTTGCGAATATGGCGCAGTCTGCTTACTTTTGCACCGACAAACATTGAACTATACTATAAAATTAAGAAAAATGTTATCCAAAATATTATCAATTACAGGACGCCCCGGTTTATATAAACTCATCTCAACCAACAAAAATCTGAATATTGTAGAATCACTTGCCGACGGAAAACGGATTCCTGTCTACCCGCAGGAAAAAGTAGTCGCACTGAGCGATGTCTCCATTTATACAAAAGACGGAGATACTCCGCTGCGAAATGTGTTGAAAAAGATGAAAGAAAAAGAAGATGGCGCAAAGATTGCCCTGGGAAGTAAATCGAAGGGTAGTGAACTGTTGGCCTACCTGGAAGAAGTACTACCTGATTACAGCCGGGAGAGCGTGTATGCCTCGGATGTAAAAAAGATGGTAGCTTGGTATAACATCCTCGTCGAAAATAACATCAGCCTCGAAGAGGAAGAAAAAAAAGAGGAGGAGAAGTAAATAAGGGAAAATAGAAAGGTACCCCATTAAGAGCAATATAAATTGAATGCAAGGGACTTAATCACACGTGCCGGAGCCGGAATTGTCTACATCCTGTTAATCCTGCTGGGTGTATTGGGAGGGCGTACCACCTTTCTAATTGTCTTTGGTGCCATACTGGCTACCGGTCTTTTTGAATTCTACCGCATGGTAGAGAAAGATACCTTCCACGCCATCAGTAAGATTTTCAATATCTCAATGGGCGTTCTGCTTTTTTTATCGGTTTTCCTCTTCATCGAGGGTATCTTCCTCTTTGCCCTGCCTGTGGCCATCCTCGTTTATCTGATGATCCTGATTGCTTCATCGGTATTCCTACGCCGGCAGGATATCCTTCACGGTATCATCTATTCAGTCTTCGGACAAATCTACGTGACCATGCCACTGGGTCTTCTGATGCTTATCTCCTACTCCTACCAAAGCAGCCTTTCCGGTGAGGGACACGACTGGGTCCCTGTTCTGGCACTCTTTGTTTTTATCTGGATAAACGATACGGCAGCCTATTTTATCGGGTCACTCATCGGAAAACACAAACTGATTGAACATATCTCGCCCAAAAAGTCAGTGGAAGGATTCGTTGCCGGCATCCTCTTTACCCTGCTTGCATCCTTCTTCTTTGCCAGATTCTATCCGGAGTTTTCTTCTGCATTCTGGATGGGCTATGCAGCGGTTGTAGCGCTCTTCGGCACTTTGGGAGACCTATTTGAATCACTCATCAAACGCACCTGCGGCGTAAAAGATGCGGGGAACCTGATTCCCGGACACGGCGGTATCCTCGATCGCATAGACAGTTTGCTGGTGGCTGTACCAGCTGCCTATCTCTACCTGCTTGTTTTTCTATCCTTTTAGATATTTTCTTATTTATTCAGAACAAAAGTTCAGCGTGAACGTTAAATTAATATCAAACACTTTTTGCAATGAACAAAAAACTAATCGGGACAAACGCGGGAATCGTATGGAACCTCCTGAATAACAGTCAAAAATGGAGTGTTGCACAGTTAAAGGAAGCTTCTGGACTATCTGAGAGAGAGATTTACGCCGCCATTGGATGGCTGGCCCGGGAAAATAAAATCGAGATAGAGAAAAGTGAAGATGGTCACGAAGCCTATTATCTCCTGATCGAATATTATTTCTAACGCCTTATTTCATATTCTTTTACATCACCCCTTTCTCACGAAGCCGTAATTGCCATTTCCAGGCTGAAGCCATGGTATCTTCAATCGTTTCCACTGCCTTCCAGCCCAGTACGTTGTTTGCTTTGTCGGGTTGAGCCCAGATTTGTTCTATATCCCCCTCCCGACGACCTACAATTTTGTAATTTAAGGTCCTGCCTGAAACCTGCTCAAACAGGTGAATCAGTTCGAGGACAGATAGACCTCTGCCAGTACCCAGATTGAAAATTTCGACTTTCTCTTCCGATTTCTCTTCGAGCATCCTTTCAATGGCTACCACATGTGCTTTGGCAAGATCCACCACGTTAATGAAATCACGGATACAAGATCCGTCGGGCGTATTGTAATCGTCACCGAAAACGCTCAATTGCTGTCTGATGCCGATACCAGTCTGCGTTATATAGGGAACTAGGTTCTGCGGTACACCTAGGGGCAGCTCACCAATCTCGGCCGAAGGATGTGCTCCAATAGGATTAAAATAGCGCAGGATAATGGCCTTGACGGGCGCGCCCGAATGGACAAAATCCTGTATGATCTCTTCGTTGATTTGTTTTGTGTTGCCATAAGGAGAGGCGGCAGGCTTGATGGGCGCATTCTCATCGATGGGATTTCTGTCAGGTTCTCCATAAACCGTGCAGGAAGAAGAAAATACAATTCCTTTCACCTGATAAGCCGGCATTAGCTCAAGCAAATTAATAAGTGTCACCAAGTTGTTGCGATAGTATAGCAACGGTTTCTGTACCGACTCGCCCACGGCCTTGCTGGCAGCAAAGTGAATGATTCCATCGAAACGATATTTCATAAAAAGCGACTTCATGGCCTCAAAATCAGCACAATCCAGTTTCTCAAAAACAGGACGTTTCCCGGTAATACGCATAATACCTTCCAACACGTCGGCATTTGAGTTAGAGAGATTGTCTACAACAACTACTTCATAACCTGCCTGTTGCAATTCTACTACCGTGTGTGAACCAATATACCCGGTTCCCCCGGTAACCAAGATTTTCTTTGCCATAAAAATTATTTTTTTTGTTTACCTGTTTATGCACAAAATTACGAAAATTTTCTCTATGTTTGTCATTACCCGATCATCGTTATCAGCAAACAGCGGTAAAATAAATCAGCCATATGAAGTATAAAGTGAAAACATACTACCACAAAGAGGAGCTCCCTCCGATGGAAGAGAGCTGCTTTTTTCATGCGGCTTCCGGATTTGACTGGTATAGCAACTCACCGGCTTATAAACCACTTATGATCATCGCATTCAATAATGAAAAGCCTGTAGCTGCCCTATTTGCTGTCATCATGCGGATAAACCGCTTTTTCAGAGGTAAGCTCTTTCAGCGGTGTTTTATTACGCAGCAACCGCTATTTCTCGACGAAAACCTTTCACAAATAGATGTTTTCGAGACGCTGATAACACACCTGGTGGATGAAGTGAAACACAAGGTATTTCTCATTCGGTACGACAACCTGGGAAATGCCATCTTCGGCTACAAAGGATTTCGTGAAAATAAATTTTACTCCGTGAAATGGATTAATATCCGGAATTCGCTGCAACGAAAACGCAAGATATGGGACCAACTTTCGGCCTCACGAAAGAATCAGGTGAATAAAGCACTGAAAAGAGGCCTGACAGTGGAGGAGTTTGTGGCAGAAGAGAATATGCAGGAACTATATAAACTCATTCAACAGACGAACAACAAAAAAATTACGCGCCGTTTACCACCCTACCAGTATTTTAAAAATTTCTTTCGCCATTATGTGAAAAAGGGGAAGGGGAAGATTCTACTCACACGCTATCAGAGTAAAATAATTGGGGGAGCGATACTGGGATTTGAAAAAAACGAAACTGTCTACTGCCTCTACTACTGGGGAAAATCGAAACGATACAAAATCCTGTATCCCACCATCTTCACCCTCTACACAGCCATGAAAACGTCCGAAGAACTGGGATTTCACTATTTCGACTTTATGGATGTGGGATTTCTAGATAAAAGGGCAGGCAGATCACGCTTCCTACTACAGTTTGGGGGAAAGCAAAGAGCCACACGACGCTGGTACAGGTTCAATTGGACCCTGCTGAATTTCTTTGCCAGTAAGTTTTACGACTAATTCCGAAAAGCCACACAAAATTTGCAAAGAAAAGCAAAGAGCACTTTCTTTTGATTAATCCCACAGTGTCAAATACTAAAGTAGTTTAAAAACGGAATAATTCCCATGAAATTCTTTGGAGAATTAAGAAGGATGCAATACATTTGCATCGTGTTTTTCATGGTATTAGATTTAAGGTTAACAATGAAGATTGGTTGTCGTGAGACAACCATTCCTTTTTTATATATCCAAGTCTATGACATACATTTCCCTTCAATTTTCTCGAACGTTCACTTGTATTTTTCCCACAAAGCATCCTGAATGATTTGCCGCGACTGGTCAATCAGTCTGGGAATATCTGATTCTTTCATTCCTTCGGTGGATATGGGTTTGTGGATGATCAATTCCATCTTTGAAGGGTTTTGCCGAAGCGTATTTCTTTTTAACACATCATACGACCCGTTAATGGTGAGTGGCACTATAGGCAACTTCAAATCGAACGCAATGTGATAAGCACCCCGCTTAAAATGCTTCATCTTACCGGTATGCGTACGGGCTCCTTCCGGAAAAATTACCATCGACACACCATCCACAATCTGATCCTTCGCTCTTTGTACGGAAGCGCTGCGTGCAGCAAGGCTTGTATTATCCACGAAAACATGTCCTGCTTTCTCCGATGCATAGCCCACGAAGGGGATCTTTCGCAAACTTGCCTTCTGCATCCATTTAATATTCTGATTAAGAAAACCGTACACAAGAAAAATATCATACGCGCCCTGATGATTGGCTACAAAGATATATGACCGTTTGGGATCCAAATGCTCATGTCCTCTCGTTTTGATGCGACAGAGAGCCAGCCAACAAGTGAAACGAGACCACCACTTAGGAGGATAAAAGCCCCAGAACCTACTCCCAAAAAGAGGGGCCATCGCCATTACCAACAATGCCGTAATCAAAGTTAGCAATAAAAAAAGTGGCACGAAAACGACCCACTGATATAAAAAATATAAGATTCTTTTCACTTTTTCACACGATTCAACATCCACAATACAAAAATAAATATTTTTATAAATCATTGGGGTATAAATCCGCAGTTTTTACGAACCAAACAGCTTTTTTCTGGATAAAACCATTTTTTATCCAGATTTATTTCCTTATTTGTTGAATTTTGTGTTTATTTGCGCTACGAAATAAGTAACAAAATTATTATCCACATCACACATGAAAGAATTTGCGAAATACATCGGCGTACTTGTAATGCTAATAGGCGTTGCCTTTTTGGTGATACCTTTTTTTATGGGCACAACCAATAACACCAACCTCATCTTAGGGCTGGTACTGGTTGTAGAAGGATTGTTGGGGCATATTTATGTAAACAACATGAAAAAAGGAAGCATGATCAGCAACATCCTTTGGGCAATTATCTTATTAATCATACCATTTGCAATTTTCTTCTTCTCCAAGAAGACAGCCTACACGGATGAAGAAATAAGGGCTTACAATTAAGGAGTCTGTACGCATCATCAGCACACAAACCCCGGGTACACACCCGGGGTTTTTTGATCGTCTCCGGGGGAACATCACTTCCGCACGACGTAGAGTTGAAAATTTTCATACCGTTTTACCACCACTTCCTCATCTCTTTCGATAAATCCCTGCAAAGAAATGGCATCGTAATAGGTACCATCTATAATCACCTTACCCGAAGGACGTAGGACCGTAGCTGCCCTACCAAGCTGGCCTACCATGATAGCAGGTTCCAAAGGAACAGAACTATAACCCTCCTGATCGGCATGCAGCGCCACTTTGTTCAGTATTCCAGGCTTTCCGATGCGACTCGACAAGTAAAGAATAAAACTGACGCTCAGCCCCATTCCTCCCAGCACGATCATGATGGCCCGGAAGATCTCCGTGGCTGGTAACCCTTCGAAGTTAAAGCGGATATTTCCTACTAGCGCCAGCAGCAAAGCCAAAAAGACAAAGATAATTCCCACGATACCGGTGACACCGAAGCCAGGAACCACAAACAACTCAAAGACGATGAGAATAATTCCCAGCACGAAGAGCAACACCTCCCAATTCTGGGCATAACCGGTCAGATACAAGGGCGTAAAGTAGAGTATGGCCGCCGTGATGGCAATGGCCGTGGGAAAACCGATTCCGGGAGTATGCAATTCAAAATAAATACCACCGATGATCAACATGATCAGCAATGCCTGCACCACCCCATTGGTCAGAAAGCCTCTGATCTGGTCATAAAATGTGGGATTGTAGGTCTCAAGCTGATAGTCGGGAAATTTCAGGTGGGTGACAATCACCTCGTGCAGACTTTCTGCGATGCCGTCGCAATAGCCCAACTCCATGGCCTGGCTGGCGGTTAGCGTGAGGATCTGCGTGGAATCTACATAACCAGGCACCACGACTCTTTCATCCACCATGGCTTCTGCAATCACAGGATCGCGCTTCCATTTGGTGATGGTATCTCCATGCTCCAAGGTGATCACTTTGCCGTGGCTCTCAGCCGTTGCCCGCATGATGCCACGCATATATGACTGGTATTTATCAGGTGCCTTAGCTCCGTCACCCCCATCTACCACCGTGGCAGCACCCATGGAAGCACTCTGACGCATAAAGACGCTGTCGCAGGCAATAGAAATGAGCGCACCTGCCGAAGCGGCATTGTTGTCGATAAAAACATACACAGGCAAGGGAAAATTCAGAATAGCCGTACGCATGGAGTCTGCCTCAAGAACTCCTCCACCGTAGGTATTCATATGCAACAGCACCACACGGGCATCTTTCTGCAACGCTTCATGCAAGCCATTCTGCAAATAAATCCATGTGTGGCTGCCGATATTCTCCTTGATGTTGATCCGATAGACCAATACCTTGTCCTCTTGTGCGTACAGGCCCTGTATCAAAAGCCACCCAACCAGGAAAATAAAAAAGCAGCGTAATTTTTTCATTTTTAACAGCTATAATAGAACAAAGATAATAGTTTTTGAATTTCAGCCATCAGTTTCATCAAAATTGTGTATATTTGTAATTCAATTTATCAGTATGAGCATTATTATATTAAGCATAGGATCCAATACATTCGCCAAAACTAATATAGACAAAGCCAAGCGAATGCTAACCCGGCTTTTCCCCGAGATCATTTTCACGCAACCCATTCTCTCCGAGCCCGAGGAAGAAAAATACTCTTACCTGTTTCGAAATATATTGGCCAAAGCAGAGACAGAATTGACACCCGAAGAGGTGATCGACAAGATCAAACAGACAGAAAGGGCCGTAGGACGCTCACCAAAAGACAAATACCAGGGAAAAGTAGTTATCGACATCGACCTCATACAATACAACGACACTATCTTGCGCCCCGAGGACTTCGAGCGCAATTACGTGCAACAATTACTGCCCTCACTTCAGCCGCAGGAGACTCCTGCAACAACCCAAACACCTACAGCTTCAATCACGCCCACAGCTTCAATTTCAATGGAGAGTCTGGGCGAAGAGATCGACCCTGAAGATTAATTCAGTCGTGTAACAGACTTCACCCCCTTTACAGCCTTCAACTTTTTAATCAACTGCTCCATCATCGATGTATTGGCAATCATCACAGAGATGTTGCCCTGAAACAAGCCATCGTGGGAATCAATGGAGATGGAGCGCATCTGCACACCCACTTCTTTGGAGATGATGGAAATCAAATTGGCCACAATGTTAATCTGGTCATTGCCAATCACCCGCAGCACGATGGTATAACTGGAGGATCCAGTGGTACCAGACCAACGTGCGTTGAGCACACGATAACCATATCGAGCAAAGAGATCATGCGCATTGGGACAACTTGTTCGGTGTATCTTAATGCCCTGAGAAGAGACAAAGCCAAAGATCTCATCCCCAAAAATAGGATTGCAGCATTTGGCCAGCTTGTAATCTATCCCAGTCAGATTCTGATCGATGACAAGCTCATCGTTGCTGGAAAAGTCCTTCGTGGGAGGCCGCAACGTGAAACTTTCGGCACTCACGGGAAGATGACCATCTCTGTTTTCTCCATCCCTATTTTCCAACTCCAGATAACGGTCGATAACCCAGTTCACATCCAGCTTCTCGGCAGCAATGTCGACATAAAAATCGGTCACCGTCTTGTACTTAAGTTTTTTGATCAGTTGCATCAGATGGGCATCATCCACCTCAATCTTGCGGTTCTTCATCCTGCGTGAAAGGGTCTCCTTGGCGATATCCACCTGCTTCCCTGCCTCTTCCTTTAGAATCTGCCTTATTTTGGTACGGGCTTTGGCAGTGACCACAAAGCTTAACCAGTCCTGCTTGGGCGACTGATGGGAGGAGGTGTTGATCTCCACCTGATCACCGCTTTTCAACAGGTGCTTGATGGGCACATTCTTGCCATTCACACGCCCCGACATGCAGGTGGCTCCCAGTTTGGAGTGGATGGCAAAAGCAAAATCCAGCACCGTGGCTCCTTTGGGAAGCTTAAAGAGGTCACCCTTGGGCGTAAAGACAAATATTTCCTCCTCATACAGGTCCAGCTTAAAGTCCGTCAACTTCTGACTCAGGTTAGTTTCTTTGTCTTCTAGTGACTCACGCAGTGAGTTTAGCCAGTTATCGAGTGTCGACTCTTCCTTCACCCCCTTGTACTTCCAGTGTGCTGCCAGCCCACGCTCCGCGATCTCATCCATTCTCCTGGTTCGTATCTGCACCTCCACCCAACGGGAGTCGGGACCCATCACGGTGATGTGAAGCGACTCATATCCGTTGCTCTTGGGAATGGAAAGCCAATCCTTTAGTCGCTTTGGATTGGGCTGATACATGTCGGTGATGATGGAGTAAACCTGCCAGCATTGCGCCTTCTCTTGTTCATCGGGGGCATCGATAATCACCCGGATAGCAAAGAGGTCATAGATGTTCTCAAACTCAATCTTCTGTTTCTTCAGTTTGTTGAGGATGGAGTGAATCGATTTGGTACGACCTTTGATGTCATATTTCAACCCCGTCTTGTCAAGTCGCTCTTTCACCGGCCCAATGAACGCCTGAATATACTGGTCGCGAGATCGTTTGGTCTCGTTCAGCTTCTGTGCAATAAAATCGTACGATGCACGGTCGGTATATTTCAAACAGAGGTCTTCCAACTCCGACTTGATGGTATAGAGTCCCAGCCGATGGGCCAGAGGTGCATACAAATAGGTGGACTCCACCGAGAGATCGAGTCGATGAGAGCGTTCTGTACCTTTTGCATCCCGCATCAATTGCAACTGCCTGGAAATCATAATAAAAACCACCCGAATATCTTCAGCCATGGAAAGCAGCAGGCGCATATAATTCTCCGACTCCACAGTAGAACGTCTGTCTGTGAATTCGGCGACTTTCTTCAATCCCCTGAGAATCAACTCCACCTCACCACCAAAAAGCGTTTTTATCTCGGTAAGGGGATACTCCTCTTTTTTTACAGCACGAAAGAGAAGCACAGCACAGACAGTGGGTTGCTTCAACCCGATCTCATCCATGGTAATGAGTGCAGTCCGCATCTCAAGCAACAGCTCATAGAACGCCTCCTCCCTGTTTTCAACCACCTTGGACAACGACTCCTGCACCATTTTCTTTAAATGCAATACTTTCTCTTTCTCCCAGGCCTGTCTTAAAAAAGCGTAGAGCCTGCGATAAAGATGGAAAAACTCGTTGCGGTCGGTGAAAATAAAATCCGTCATCATGCCCTTGGTGAAAATATTCAACCACAAATTTACGATTTTCTGTGAAAGTGTACCTCCTCAGCAGACAAAATAACCTTCCGTCTGTTACTTTGTGAGTTCACGAACAAATCGTTATATTTGCGCAGTCATTTTCACAGTTATCACCTATTTCCCCTGTATGTATGAGAAAAACTGTATCGCTATTTTTTTTTCTGATTTCCTGCATGCTTGTAGCGCAACATAGTGAAACCATTTCCCTGAACGAGGGATGGCAATTCAGACAAGCGAGTAAGTCCCCCCAAAACGAGGTGACCAGCTCCACCGCCACCCAATGGTACGAGGCATCTGTGCCGGGATCGGTGCAACGCGACCTCATTCGTCATGGCGTGCTGCCCGATCCCTATTATGGCACCAACGAAAATAAAGTGCAGTGGATAGAAAATGAAAACTGGGACTTCAAAAAAACGTTCTGCGTCACTGCCCGTCAACTGCAGTACGACGATGCCATGATCTCTTTCGAGGGGCTCGACACGCATGCCGATGTGTTTCTCAACGGATCCCGTATCCTGCAAGCCGACAACATGTTCACCGGCCACAAGATATCGGTAAAGAAGCTACTCAAAGAGGGAGAGAACAATCTTTATATCCGTTTCTATTCTCCCATAACGACGATGATGCCTGCTCGGGAAACATTTGGCTATGACTATCCAGCCGGAAATGATCACAGAGCGGAAAAACTAAGCGTGTACAACCGCAAGGCACCCTACCACTTTGGCTGGGACTGGGGCATCCGCATGGTGCAGATGGGCATTTGGAAACCGGTATCCCTCCACTTTTATCACAAAGCCTTCATCGAGGATTATTATGTGAAACAGGCATCGGTCAACGCACAGAAGGCACACATTGAAAACCAGATAGAAATTGTCTCGTTGTCGGAACAGTCACTGAAAGCTACGTTGTCGATAGTATACAGCATACAAGGCGGTAACTCCGAAAGAGAGGATAAGGAAATCACGCTCCTGAAAGGAAAAAACAGGTTCAATCTCCCGCTCGTCATATCCGCGCCAAAGCTGTGGATGCCGATAGATTGGGGAGAACAGCACATGTATGATTTCACCGCAAAGATCATGGTGGACGACAAGGTGATCGCCGAAAAAGCTGTCAGAACAGGATTGCGCACTATCCGCCACATTGCCCGGGAGGATGCGCAAGGCCGTTCGTTCTTCTTCGAGGTAAACGGCACTCCACTTTTTGCCAAAGGAGCCAACTATATCCCCGGGGAGATCCTCACCACGCAACAGGATAGCGCTTACTACGCAAAGATGTTCAATCACATCGAAGAGGCACACATGAATATGGTGCGCGTCTGGGGAGGTGGCATCTACGAAAATGAGGAGTTCTACCGCCAGGCCGATGAGCGGGGTATCCTGGTGTGGCAGGATTTTATCTTCGGCTGCACCCCCTACCCCTCCGACGATGCTTTTCTGGCCAACGTGCGGGAGGAAGCTGTCTACAACATCAAACGGCTGCGCAACCACGCCTCATTGGCTTACTGGTGCGGCAACAACGAAGTACTCGAAGGACTACACTACTGGGGGTGGGACAAACAATATCCCAAAGCGGTGATGGATGCCTGGTTCCAAGGGTACGACAAGACCTTCAGGGAGTTGCTTCCCGCCCTGGTGAAGGAGTACGACGGCACGCGCGATTACACACACGGCTCACCCGATGTGGCCAACTGGGGCCAACCGCACCTTTTCAACCAGGGTGACGTGCACGACTGGGGCCTGTGGTACGGAGAGCTGCCCTTTGAGGCGATGGCCGACCGGCTACCCCGCTTTGCCAGCGAGTTCGGCTTTCAGTCGTTCCCCGAGATGAAAACCATCCGCACCTTTGCAGCGCCCGACCAGTGGAGCCTCGAGAGCGAAGTGATGAAAGTACACCAGAAAGCCTCTACCGGCAACTCACTGATCAAAAAATATATGGACATGTATTACCATGAGCCGAAGAATTTTGAGGATTTTGTCTATGTGGGTCTGGTCATGCAGGGAAATGGCATGGAGGAGTCGGTGGAGGCCATGCGCCGCGGTCGGCCTTATTGTATGGGAGCGCTCTACTGGCAGATCAACGACAGCTGGCCGGTGGTATCCTGGTCGAGCATCGACTACTACGACAACTGGAAGGCACAGCACTACCGGATGCGGGATGTGTTGGCACCGCTCGCACTGGGCATAGCCTTCCGGGAAGACACCCTGGATTTTTACACCATGTCCGATTATCTGCAGGATAGGAACAACCTGCAGCTGACCGTGCAGGTGATCGATTTCAATGTGGGAAAACAGAAGGAACTTACCATGAAGGTCGACGCCAAAGCCAACGCGAGCAACATCGTCGGATCGAGGGCCCTGACTGAGTTGATGCGCGAATCAGACAAAGCCAACACCATGATTCATGCCTTTTTGAGTGACAGCAAAGGGAATGTTATTTCGACGAAAGATCATTTCTTCTACTGGCCCAATAAGCTGAACCTTCCGGAAACAAAGATTGAGACAAAAATAAAATATGCCGACGGGCAATACACCCTTACACTCTCGAGCCCCAGGCTGGCGAAAGATGTCTTCGTGGAGATACCCGTGCAGGGTGCCCGCTTCAGTGACAACTTCATCGACCTGCTCCCGGGAGAAAAAAGGAGCATCGTGATCACGTCGCCCCTGCTAAAGGCTGCCGACAGAACCCCTGTCACGGTGAAGCATATCAGGGAGACCTATTGATCTTTCACTTTCAAGAAACAGCACAAAAGAAAACAATATCAACGGGCCGGACACAACAGACATCCCGGCATTTAGACAACAAGGATGGGAAAAAGAGAAGAACTTTCGGTATTGCTGGTCGTGTCGACCACCTCCTTCATGGGCACCTTCCTAATCTCGGCGGTGAACATCGCATTGCCCACCATCGAGCGAAACCTCTCCCTCACTGCCATTGAGTTGAGCTGGATCATCACCTCTTTCATCCTGGGTACTGCCCTCTTCATGTTGCCGGCAGGCACCTGGGGCGACCGGAACGATAACCGGAAGCTTTTCAAATGGGGCCTTATCCTTTTCACGCTCTCCTCCCTTCTCTGCTACCTTGCACCGGACGGACACTGGCTCATCGCCGGCCGCTTTGTACAGGGCGTGGGCGCTGCCTTCACAGGTACCACAGGACAGGCCATCCTCGTCGCTTCATTCCCGGCAGAGAAGCGGGGGCAGGTGCTCGGCATCTCGGTAGCCTCGGTCTATGCGGGACTGGCACTGGGACCGCTCATCGGAGGCATCCTCACGATCCATGCGGGATGGCGCTCCCTCTTTCTGATCGCAGTGATCTTCGGGGTGATCACCTACCTCATCGCATTTCGTTTCCTGAAGAGCCAGGGAAAGAAGGCCCGTCCCACCAGCGGTGGAGACCATTGGGGCACCATCCTGTTTATGACCGGACTCACGGCGCTGGTCCTCGGCTCTTCCCAGATTCCCTCTCCAATAGGCTGGGCACTGATGGGGAGTGGCCTTATTCTGCTTCTTCTTTTCCTGCGGATAGAAAGCTTGAGCCGCCATCCACTCCTCGACATCCGCCTTTTTACGCAGAACAGACTTTTTACCTACTCCAACCTCTCCGCACTCATCAACTATACCGCCACCTTTGCCATTGTCTTTTTCCTGAGCCTCTATCTGCAAAAGATTCAAGGCCTCTCACCCCGTGATGCGGGAGCCGTAATCGTGGCACAACCATTAATGATGGCACTTTTCTCACCGGTGGTGGGTAAGCTGTCAGACAGATTTCAGCCCCGCTACTTTGCTACGGCGGGCATGGCCATGTGCACTTCGGGACTGGGTATGCTGGCTTTTCTTTCACCGGCCACATCCATTGGGTGGATCGTAGCAATCCTGATATGGGTGGGAGTGGGTTTTGCCCTCTTCTCGTCGCCCAATATGAACACCATCATGAGTTCGGTAGCACACCCCCAATATGGGCAGGCCTCCGGCATAGCAGCATCCATGCGTGTTTTCGGACAGATCATCAGCATGAGCATCATCACCTTTCTTTTCTCCATGCATTTTGGAGACTCGTCGGTTGAGGCAGTCTCCGACCCGGTTTTCATGGATATGATGCAGTGGGGATTTTTGATCTTTGCAGTCATCGGATTGCCCGGAATCTATTTCTCCTTTAACCGGGGAAATATGAAAAACAAAGAGAGCTGACCGCTCCCTGCCCTCCCTTTTGAAATTGTGTACCAACTTTCCCTGCGAATACCCCCAAAAAGGGGTTTCCTTTCTTCACGAAAAGAATTAGCTTTGCATGGGAGAGTGAGATAATAACATATCACAAGATGGCTTTTATGAAACGAGAAGTATTGTTAAACCTTGTTGTCTGCTTTTTCCTTATTTCCATACACGGGTTTGGTCAAAACAGAGACAGTCTTGAAAACGCATTGTATACCGGAAATATTTCCCCGGAAGCGTATTTGCAATTGTGTGACGACCTGAGCTGGAACTACCTTGCCGATAATTGTGAAAAATCGAAGCAAATTGCCCTTCTTGGCATCCGGAAAGCACAATCGGAGCGAAACACTTCCATGGAAGCCAGACTATACCGTAACCTGGGTGTTGCCTACTACATGAACAGCCAGATGGATTCGGCACAACTCTTTTTGAACAGATCGCTGGAAAAAGCGATCAGCATAAAGGATGAGAGCCTGGAAGCAGCTGTTTATTTTGCCATGGGAAACCTGCACAACGTGACGGGCGCTTATCAGGAAGCACTTGCCTTTTACCTGAAAGCGCTTCCCATGTTCGAGTCACAGGAGAACAGAGATCGCATCCGGGCGGCGACTGGCAACATCGGCACGTTGTATTACAGCCTGCTAAACCTGAAACAGGCTGAAAAGTATTTCCTGGAACTCGAAAGGGAGAGTCGGGCGGCCGACGACGCCTACAATCTGGGCCGTGCCTACGATGGATTGAGCAGGATAGCTCTGAAAAAGGAACAATACGAAACATCGCTGGAATATGCCCGATCTGCTGCAGATATCTTTCACATCAACAACCAGAAAACGGAGGAGGCGATCGCCCTGCAGGGAATTGCCATGGTCTATTACAGCCATTACCGGGATTACCCGACAGCCAAAGAATATGCCCAGCGGGCACTGGAGCTGACAAAAGAGAGCGGCTATCCGGCAGATATCGCGGGCTCGCTAAATATACTCTCAAACATCTACTTCAACGAAAAAGATTACCACAAATGCCGTCAATCAGCCCGGGAAGCCATCAACATAGATACCACAGATGCGAATGTCACCACCAACCTGTATGCAAACATGGTGCGGTCGGGCATCTTTCTGGGCAACAACGAAGAGACACTGCTCTATTTCGACAAGTACCGGGCACTGATTGATGAACGCTCCACGAAAGAATTTGAAGAGTCGTTGGCGGAACTGGAAAAGAAATATGAAACCGGGGCAAAGGAGTTGCGCATTGCTGCATTGGTACGAGAACGGAAACTGTATGGGATCATCCTCTTCTCGGGCCTCTTTATTTTACTGCTGCTGTTGTTATTGCTCTGGTTGCGTCAAAAAGCCATCCGCAGTGAAAAAAGAGTGGCCGTACAGAAGATTCTTCAACTGGAGCAGGAGAAGCAGATTGTCGCCACACAAGCTGTGCTGGATGGAGAAACAGCCGAGCGTGCCAGGCTGGCACAAGATCTGCACGATGGTTTAGGAGGGATGCTGTCGGCCGTAAAATTAAACCTGTTTGATATGAAACAAGATGTGATCGTGGAAGCGGATGACGTGATCCGTTTCAACAAAGTGATGGAGATGCTGGATAACTCCATGAAGGAACTGCGGCGTGTGGCCCATAACATGATGCCCGAATCTTTATCCAGGTATGGATTAAAAGTCGCCCTGGAAGATTTCTGCCGTAGCTTTCCCAACGTCAGCTTTCATTTTTTTGGTGAGGAGCAGAGAATCAACCAGAAGACCGAAAACACCTTATACCGCGCTGTTTTCGAGCTGATTAACAATGCCGTAAAACATGCTCAGGCAGAGCAAATCAATGTACAGGTGATCCAGCAGGCCGACAGGATGTCCATTACGGTACAGGACAACGGCAAGGGTTTTGATCTCCGTGAAACAACAAAAGGGGCAGGACTTCAAAACGTCACGAACCGCATCCGTTCGGTCGGCGGCACCGTAGAGATACATTCTGTGAAGGAACAGGGCACTGAGATAACCATGGAAATAGACCTTCATTATGACAGCAAGTAAGAAAGTCAGCATCCTGATCGTGGATGACCATCGCATACTGGTGGAAGGGTTGAAAAAACTCTTTGTCAACTCGGAGACCATGCAAGTGATGGGTGTTGCATACTCCGGCAAAGAATGCCGGCATGTTTTATCGAAAGCTAAGCCGGATGTAATCTTACTCGACATCAGTTTACCCGATGTCAGTGGCATCGATCTCTGTAGAGAAATAAAAGAACAGTATCCCGAGATAAAAATCATTGCATTATCCAGTTTCAATGAGTACGCCGTTGTCCGCCGGATGCTAGAGAGCGGCGCAACTGGATATGTGGTAAAGAATGCCATGCCCGAAGAGATCATCATGAGCGTGGAAATGGTGATGGACAACGAAAAGTTTCTTTGTGAAGAAATTGACCTGCTGATGCGAAATCGCCGCCTCAATCCCGTCTGGCTCACTCCGCGTGAAAAGGAACTGCTGCGTTTCATTGTGGATGGATTCACCAATCCGGAGATCGCCGAGAAAATGTACCTTGGTGTGGAGACCATCAACGGCTATCGCAAAAATCTACTCATCAAATTAGGCGCTAAAAATACGGCCATGATGGTGCGAATGGCCCTCGAACAAAAACTCGTATAACATGCAGCTATCGCATCTACAAAGGTAAGACTACAGGTCAAGGCATCAAATCTCCCAAGCCGGGAGGCGTGAAGTTCGCTGAAGCATCCACCGATGGACCTCCCTCGAGGGCAAATCGTCCGCTGATCTCCGCTTCTGCCAGTCCCCCCACACCCGCCTTGACACTGCTGGTGAAAGCAACGTCTTTCACGGCATCTCCCTGCCCGAAGGTGATCTCCATCCCTATATTTGCTTCCACGGTGACATTGCCCCGGCCATATTCTCCTTTCACGCCCACGCCTCCCCAGATGGTGGTCTCGTGTTTGTTAAAATCGCGTTTCACCGACCAGAGGATGCCCTCTCCGCCCGATAACTTCACGTGGTCGCAGCTCAACTCGAACGACAATACGCCAATGCCACCTCCGATTCCGTTTTCACCCAGCGGACAATCTTGCTTCTCTTTTTTGGGTAGGCTGGGATCCGCTATTTCCTCGGATGGCTGCGGCGGCTCCGGCTCCACGCAGATCATTTGATTGAGTTGATCTGCAAGGGGTGGTAAGCTGGCTGCCATACCTGCGGCTATCTCCAGATGAATGACCGCCATCATCTCCCGATAGAGGTTGTAATACTCATTGAGGCTGGGAGCATACATCCGTTCGATGATGGGATTGGTAAATGCATAAAAATCGGGAATTGCCTCCTTCAATGCGCCGGAAACCAGCGTGTAATTTTTGCTGCCGGCTGAGAAGGTAGACTCCATATCCCCTTTTTGGAGTTTACACAGGCGGAATGATAGTTGGTCGCTCTCATATTGCAATTTTTTCACTTTGGCTTCCACCTGTTTCAGACAAGCTTCATTACCGCCGCAACCCGCAGCCTCTTCCAGAAGCATGAGCATGCGTTCTTGCAATCGCAACGATTGTTCCTGATACTGCGTGATTGTCGGCAAATGTTGTTCCAATATCTTCGCGTTGTTTTCCAACAATTTTGATCCTTCCTGCACTGCCCGGCCGTAGTTGCTGTTTTCACCAAATAACAGCATGGTGATATCACTGAATTGCATGAGTTCTTTCGAAAAATCCCGTTGAAAGACCATCGCGTTGTCCGGGTCTTTGGAAGCATGCAACTGCTGATTTCTTATTCGTTCCGAGGCGGAGAGCAGGTCGGATAACAGCTGTTGTTTTCGTGCGCCCAACTGGGCAAAATAACGGCTGAAAGACGGTTCCTGTCCCACCATTCTACCCACATCCTCATACACAGGCAGATCGGGAATATCAAGCCCTCCGGTGTCTCCTTTCTCATCCACCAGCGGACGGGGTTGGCTCCCCTGGTTCTGTGAGGGCGGCTTTGCCGCCTGTGCTTGTTTCATAGCGATGAAGCCTGCAGCCGAATACCTTTGGCCCAATGCTTTTCGCAAGTATTGTTCCGCTTTCAGGGGATTTTTTTCGCACCGGGCAATCAATCCCAGCCCCAGGTAAGGTGAACTCATCTTGGGAGCTGTTTTCAACGCCTTTTCAAACAGCAGTGCGGCATGGGTTTGATCGCCCGCTTCCCAATAAGCCCAACCCAGATTACACAGGATAAGGCCGATGTTTGGTTTTAACTGATCGGCATACTGCAACACCTGAATGGCTTTAGCATATTCTCCCATATCTTTAAGTGCGACACCCAGATTATTTGCAGTTAACAAATCGTCTGGACTTCTTGCTGCACTCCATGCTATGGCATATACAGAGGCAGAACCTGCTCCCGTCATCACAAAAGCCGCTCCCATATCGGCACCGTCTGTAGGCTTTGCCGACTGTTCCAATATTCGATTCAATTTCTGCAGATCTCCTGTCTTCGGGCCATAGATCTTCATCAGCGACCGGGCAATCTCTACGTACTTTTCACGTGTCAGGGCAGACAATGAGGAAATGTCAACTTTTTCCGGGCAAGGTTCGTTGCTTTTCGCATCGGCCCCTTGTGGTTTCGGGGTCGGTGTAGGGGTTGCGTGCGGGTCTTTCTTATTCGTTTGCTTGTCCAATGCATCAAATTGTTTCTCCATCGATGCCCCCCACTGTTCCAGCCGGGTATTTTCCTGTTCGGAGAGTTCCTTTCCCGATTTTGCTTTTTCCAGGATACGGCTTATTTCCGCAGGGATTTGCATTTGGGCGCAGACAGCAAACGCGAATGTCAGCGCCGCAAGTAAAAGTAATAATTGTTTCATATATCAGAAAGCATTATTACTCGTCGGTGAACCGGATATCCCGAGGTACTTCAAACTTATCCTGCGGAGGAGCCTCCTCTTCCACCGATGTCACCTGTAAAGAGGTCTGTATGCCCATTGCCTCTCCCTGCATGTGCATCATGACGTTGCCCCACATCACGTAATTCATATAAGTTCCCTTGTCACTCTTCATGCGCATCTTCCGGCACTTGTATCCCAGAAGCTCCACTTCGCCGAGATCCTCTATGTTCATTTTCCCCAAAAACTCATCTGTCAT
>ENA-UOOR01001026-UOOR01001026.1-fermentation-metagenome-genome-assembly--contig:-NODE-1026-length-35081-cov-14.132759_pt1 | contig 35081 bp, 34 predicted proteins | sample MGYA00245780_ERZ724029 | MGnify/ENA primary metagenome ERZ724029 (study PRJEB28704, sample SAMN03018315) | fermentation metagenome | biome: anthropogenic terrestrial biome; feature: soil... | reverse complement strand
TCAGCCCTAATCCGGAAAGAAAGACCGGAATAATGAAGAGAATTGGTTCCGGAAAGAGCTCGAATTTGCGGCCAATTAAAAAGGCGACGGTCACTAAAAAAACATACGCGGCCCAAAAAAACAATGTTAACAGTAATTTGCCTTTTCCCACTGTCGCAAATGCAAGAAATAACCCCAATGTGAATAGGCAAAGCAATAGAAAGAACATCTTGTTGGCTGATTTCATAAATCCGCCTCCGTAATCCTCACAATAATTACGGAAACATTATCAGGACCGCCTGCTTCACAAGCGGCATTCACTAAGGCTTCCGCCATGCTTTGCACTTCTGAGCCGTGCTCCATAATATGGTTGACGGCATCAGGCCCCACAACGCCTGTTAATCCGTCGGTACATAGTAAAAACAGGTCCCCCTGCTGCGCGGCGATCTGACCAATCTCAGGTCGCGCAACCGCATCAGTTCCGAGGGCCCGCGTGAGAAAATGCCGCTGAGGATGATGCTGCGCCTCTGCTTCAGTAATGCCGCCGTTTCTGACCAATTCCGCAGCTACCGAATGATCGAATGTAAGAGCAGTTAATTGCGGACCGCGCTTCAAATAAATACGACTGTCGCCGATATGCGCAAAATAGACCATACCATTTATCAGCTTAATCAGTGCGATGGTTGTTCCCATCCCGCGGTAATTTTCATCAGCGGAGGCCATATTGTATACGGTTGCGTTGGCGGCTTCGATGGCTTTAGACAAAGCCTCGGGATACCCTTCGGAAACATCCGCCAGACGCATGAGCTGCTGAACGGCAATCGCGCTGGCAATCTCCCCGGCTTGTGCTCCTCCCATTCCATCGGCCACTACAAACAAGCCTCCGGCATAACCGCAGCTATCCTGATTCTGCTGGCGCACATTGCCAACCTCTGTGCAGATCCCTACTTGCATAGTGCGGTCACCTCCTCCACGAGAACTCGATTCCGGCAATTTCAAGGCGATCATTCGGTTCCAGTCGGACGCGGTCCTTAACTGGCTGGCCGTTATGAAGTATTCCATTTTTGCTGTTGAGATCTCTGAGCCACCATGCTGCACAATCGCTTTCAATGATGGCATGTTGTGCAGAAACAAAACTGTCTTTAATGATCACTTCATTGTTTTCCTGCCTTCCAATCCGAATTGGAGAAGGCATTTCGAGAAACTCACCGACTGCTATGCTCCTACCATCCGGGGTCACGATCTCCGTTTCCCCAGGATTGGCACTCAAATAGAGTTTACCGTTCTGCTGAGTTTCGAAAGGCGTGTTGACCCAAAGTGAGGTCTTTTTGACAATAAAATATAAAAAGTAAAATGCCAGAGCTAAGAATAGCAGGCGACCTAAAAAAAGAATGATCTGCAGCAAAATCAGCGCCTGCCTTTCTGTTTCTGTGAGCCAGCCTGACTGGCCTTCTGGTCAATCACGGCAAAGCACAGTTCTGTCTGGCCAACGGAGATAATATCACCGTTATGCAGGTTCTGTTTAGTAATACGGCGTCCGTTTACTTTTGTTCCATTGGTACTGTTATGATCATAAATCACAGTCTGCGTGGCCGTGATTTCCAGACGGGCATGCATTCGGGAGACATTCGGATCACTCAGTTCAATCAAAGAACCGCTACTCCGCCCGATTATCCCTTGGCAGATCCCAAACTCAAAAGCGGATTCCTTATCCAAACCATGCTTTACTTCAAAGCGCACCAAAGGAGTCGTGACAGACGGCAGAGACGAATGCTCTCTTACAGCTGTGTTGTCCGGATCAGCAATTCGACAATAAACTCTGGTCGTGGACTCTTCTTTGTTGTGATCAAGATCCGATTTGCGATAGGCTTTCGTATCTTCGATGGCTGGCTCAGATTGATTGGCGCAGCCAGCCTGACCGGCCGCGCCGGCAATGCCAGCAGCGCTAACCTGGCCAGCCGCATTACATTTGATTGGGCTATCCTTCGACCGCCCGGATGATTGCCTGAACAATCCGGCAAAAAAAACGTTGAGCTTACTTTCAATCCGATCAAGGAAACTCATGACCGGTGCACCTGCCTTTGTCGAAGTTGCCCGCAAGCGGCGTCCAGATCCGCTCCTTTTTCCTTGCGAATACTCATCGCAATACCGGCCTGCTCCAGTTCCTGTCCGAATCTCATAACCCGGCTTGGAAGAGACTGATCATACTTGAGCGCTGCGACAGGATTTAAGGGAATCAGATTGACATGACAGAGCCACCCCCGGCAAAACTGGATCAGCGCGCGCAAATCAGCCTCCTGATCATTTTCGCCGGCAATCAAGGTATATTCCAGCGTAATGCGCCGCCCGGTCTTGTTGGTGTAATCCTTACAAGCCGCCTGCAGCACGGCCAGGTTATATTTGGCAGCCTTCGGCATTAATTGGGCGCGCTTTACGTCAATGGCGGAATGTAATGAGACCGCCAGGCCAAACTGCTCTGGTTCCTCGGCCAACCGGCGGATGCCCTCTACCAAACCGCAAGTTGACAGAGTCAAATGGCGGGCACCAATCGCAAAGCCATCCGGGGCGTTAAAAATCCGCAGGGCTTTGAGTGTCTCGTCATAATTCGCCAACGGTTCTCCCTGCCCCATGGCAACCGCATTGGTCAGGCGCTGGTCGGTACTGCGCATCACGCCTAGCGCCTGACCAACCATTTCTCCTGCGTTTAAATTGCGAACAAAACCGCTCTGACCGGTGGCGCAAAAAGTGCATCCCATGGCACAGCCGGCTTGTGTCGAAAAACATAGCGTGGCCCGGGCATCCTCCGTCAGCAACACACTTTCAATCGTGTTACCATCCGCCAGCTCAAATAGGTACTTTCTGGTGGCGTCAATCGCGGATAGCTGCTCTTGTAATATTTTCAAAGCGCCGACGTAATAACCGCCGGCGCTTAGTTTCTGACGGAAAGCAAGACTAAGATCTGTCATCGCATCAATTGATGATGCTTTTTTTTGGTAGAGCCATCGGAATATTTGCCGGGCGCGATAGGGCTTCTCACCAAGCTGCTCCGCAATTATCTGTAACTCGGACAGAGAACAGCCTGTCAAATTGAACGATTGTTGTCGCAATTGTTGTTGCATATGTCGACCACCCGCTTACCCGGAAACCGGAAAGTCATTATTATTTTTCATTATTATTCACCATTATTATGTACCAGTGACACCATTACGAAACAAACCTTGTCTCGAGTCGGATTTTATCGGTAACTTTAGCAATGAATGAAGCGGTTGTTGGAAAACGTGATTTACCCGCATCGCCGTAGCCGAAGAAATCACACATATAATCAACATTGCCGCGTTGCCATCCGATTTCAATTGTATGCCTAATAGCAGATTCCACACCACTGGGAGTTGATTTAAACTTCTCGGCAATTCTCGGATAGAGATTTTTAGTGATGTTGCCCAATAATTCGACCTCATGCACTGACATTAATATCGCTTCCCGCAAATAAACATAGCCCCGGAAATGGGCGGGAATTCCCATCTCGTGAAAAACCCTGGTGATCTCAAGTTCAACATCTGATGGGGTGGGATTGTTCTTAGGCCGTGACGCCTTCGGCGTGCTGAGATAATCGGCGGAGTGTTCACGTGACTGTGGCGACGCCGGTTGAGTTCCGCGGGAGAACTGACGCAGGCGTTCAAAGAGCGTATTCATATCGAAAGGTTTTACCATGTAATAATCCGCACCCAGGCTGATGAGACGCTGAATCATGTTTTCCTGTTCAAAGGCTGTCAGCACAATCACCCGTGGATAGGTGCCGTCTTCAAACGCAGGCATTTGTTCCAGAACCCCAATCCCGTCCAAGTATGGCATGGTAATATCCAGGATGATCACGTCTGGATGCGTGTCACGAATCTTCTCCAAAGCCTCTAGCCCATCGTACGCTACCCCGGCCAGTTCCATGTCTTGTTGCAATTCAATATGTTCCGCCAATGCCGCGCACAAATCTCTATTGTTGTCTGCGATAAGCACACGGATTTTCTGCAACAAAGATACCCCCTTAGCCTGACTGTTTAGACTTATTTACTTCTCTTTAATTACCAAAATTCCTCTGTAGCCAAGCATAAAAGGGCATATATAAAAAAGGGCGGAGCTATGCGCTCCGCTTCACAAGACGTTCATATTCGCTCCGAATAATTCGCATCAAAATAATATCCTGAAATCCTGGACGCGGCTTTTTATTCCTCAGAATACCTTCCCGTTTGAAACCACACTTTTCGTAAACATGAATCGCTCTGGTATTATGATAATAAACCCGCAGATAAATGCGATTGAGACCCATATCACTGAAAGCATACCGCAAAAGAGCCTGAACACTATCTGTTCCGTAACCGTGATTCCAGCAATTCTTTTCCCCGATCCGAATCCGCAGTTCGGCATCACCGCTGCGCCATGAAATATTGATCAGCTCCAGATCACCTAAGGGAACGCCGGCTGTACTGCAGATTAGACAATACTTGGCATGCCGATCCGACAAAGCCTGACGGTACCATGCCCGGCATTTCTCTAAAGTACGGGCAGAATCCCCGCCCAGGAACTTCTGAAGCTCCGGATCGTTATTCCACTCAAGAATATAGCGCAAATCTCCCGGTGCAATAGGACGGATGACGGTCTTCTCTCCGCAAAAATTCATTGCTGCCACTCCTTCTGCGATGTAGGGTAGGTTTAAGTGCATCGTTGATTGCTTTGATTTGATTGCTGTGATTTGTTATGTTTTTCGACTTAGCGACCGTGTTCCCTTTAGGCAATTGGTGCAGGCTCAGCCAGATATTAGCATTTGGTATTGGCGTTTAGGCCGGGAGCTGTTGCCGGAGCAGCCTGACAAAGTTGCCTCCGATAATTCCCGCAACTGTCTCATCAGAATAACCTCTGCGGAGTAGCCCCTCTGTAACCAGCGGCAAATAGCCTATATTGGGCAGCCCCTCCGGCGTCGCCGTGATTCCGTCAAAATCCGAACCGATGCAGAGATGGTGCGCCCCAAGCAGCCCCGCAAAATGATCGATATGATTAAGGAATACTTCCAAAGTAGCCGGACCTTCTTGAGCCAAAAACGGCGGGCAAAGAGTCAGCCCGATTACACCGCCCTTCTCGGCGAGGGCTACAGCCTGCTCATCACTAAGATTACGCGGATTGGGGCATAATCTCTTCGCATTGGAATGTGAACAGATTGGCGGGACTTTGGAGCATTCGAGGACATCCCAAAAGCCGCGTTCTGATATGTGCGACAAATCAATTACCATACCCAGTTGATTCATGAAATCGACAACTTTATGACCAAAATCAGTCAGTCCGCCCTGCGCCGATTTTTCCCAGATGCCATCCGCCAGCTCGTTACGGTTACTCCAGGTCAGGGTTAGCAATCTGACTCCAAGCCGATGATAAAGACGTAGCATCGCTAAATCTCCGCAGAGCGCTTCGCCGCCTTCAATCGCCAGCATCAGTCCGATCGGTCCTCCTCCACCAAGCCGGTCCAGATCGGAACGGCTCAGCACTGCAAAAAAGTCCGAGCCATCACAAGTCTGCCAAAATAGATCCGCCATTTGCATAACGCGGTGCATCGTGCCTTCCGGACGAAAACGCTGGTCGGTCCACATCGCCGTAACCAGCAGATCCACGCCGCCTTCTTTCAGAAAGGCTTTGCAGACATGACCTGCCGGCGCTCCTTCAGACATGGTTTTGCCGGTACGCAGCAGCACATCTAAAGTGTCTACGTGTACATCGGCCACGATCGACTTGGCATGCATTTCAGCCCCGTGCCCTACGCGCTCTGCACGCCCCATGTTCCCTGTCTGTCCATCATCTGCCATCGGAATACACCTCCCAGATTGCGAGCGTTATTCTATATGGATAAATACACAAAATGCCGATCGGTTCACGATCGGCAGACATACTTAAATTAGGAATGCGAACCGAATACGCTTCTACCGCGACCTAGCGCGGTTCAACAATCAGTTTGATCGCGGTCCGTTCTTCACCATCAATTTGAATATCGGTAAACGCCGGAATACAAATCAAGTCTACACCACTGGGAGCAACAAATCCACGGGCGATAGCCACAGCCTTAACAGCCTGATTGAGCGCTCCTGCCCCAATGGCCTGGATTTCAGCGCCGCCGCGTTCACGCAACACGCCTGCTAATGCTCCTGCTACGGAGTTTGGGTTAGATTTAGCGGAAACTTTTAGTACATCCACGATCATACCTCCCCTTTTGTCCTCCCCATTTATTTATTTTACTTCGGCGGAAAAATTCCTTTTTTGCGACAATAAATGATCTCAGTTTTCGAAAATTGCGGAGACCCGTTCGATCGCCAAAGCCTTTCCGGTATGTTCATCGAAATCGACGACGACGCTATTAAAGCTGACCGGCCCCTTGGCAATTTCAAAACGCTCCGGTAGTTGACTGCGGAAACGGCGTATGATAATGCTTGGATCAATGCCAAGAACAGAGTTGAGCGGTCCAGTCATCCCTACATCAGTAATATATGCGGTACCCTGCGGGAGAATTCTTTCATCCGCAGTGGCAACATGCGTATGTGTCCCAAACACTGCTGTGGCCCTCCCATCAGCAAACCAGCCAAAAGCGACTTTTTCAGAAGTAGCTTCGGCGTGAAAGTCGACAATCACAGCATTGACGCTGGCGCGCACTTCTTCGTAGAGATCATCAAAAGCACGAAAAGGATCATCAGCCTGATCCATAAAAACTCTACCATTCAAATTGATCACCGCTATTTTAGCTCCGGATGTTCCGCTGACCCTGATAATTCCATAACCATTACCAGGAGCACCTGGAGGGTAATTGGCGGGCCGGATCACTTCGGAATGTTCCGTTAAGACCGTGAAAATTTCTTTGTTATCCCAAGTATGGTTTCCCATCGTAATTAGTTCAATACCACTGGACAATAACTCTTCAGCCGCCCCCATGGTCAGTCCAAATCCACCAGCGGCGTTTTCACCATTGGCCACAATCACGTCTGGCCGGTATTGACGTTTAATCTCCGGCAAATGGGCTACGACTGCTTTTCTTCCCGGACGACCGACGATATCTCCCAGAAACAAGAGACGCATAGAATAAGGATACCTCCCCGTTTATTTGAAAAAAAGCTGTCTCTTCCGAGACAGCTCCCGAATCAATTCTTATTATGCCATGGATTACTGTTAAAAACCAGCACCCGTCCTTCTTCTCGAAACCCGATCAATGTTTTGTCCGCTCGTGAGGATTCTTTGAGATCCTCCAGCATGTTCTCAATAATGGCTTCATGAACCTCGAGCTCTTCTTCGCCTAGATTGTCTTCTTGTTCACTGATTAAGCGTGCACCAAAATGGGTCATAACAAGGTCATGCAATAGGGCGATTTCTCCTTGCGACAGCGTTTGAACATCGCGCCGAATTTCAATAAAGGCATGATTCTCATGGTTTAGGTACGAAATGTCAATTTTGCCTTGCTCGCGCCCGGAAAGCTCTAAGTAAATTTCCAGACTTAAATTGGTCTTTCTTTGGAAAGCATCGAAAGTTTCCTGTTCCAGCGGCTCTGATAACACAAATACGAGTTGCAGATCCTTGCACTCTGGGTCGAAAGTAACGCTCGCCAGTTCCGAATATCTGACCAAAAGTGAAACAATTAGACTAGTACTGGTACTATTATTTAGCGCTAACTGTTCACCGTCTTGCCATGGTATGCCTTTGCCCATTTTCGACCCTCCATTCAAATTTCCTGAGAGAGTTCTTATTATAGCTCTTTTAACAATGCTTTCGTGAAAAGGTGTTTTTCTCCTGCTGTTCTAAAACAAAGGAGAGGAGCACTCGGTACTCCTCTCTATAAATTTCACATGAACATGATCGCTATTTGTGAAAAAGAGCGACGCCTTTTTACTTGGCGTAATCAACCACCCGAGTCTCTCTGATAAGCGTGACTTTGATCTGCCCCGGATATTCAAGCTCTTCTTCGATTTTCTTGGCAATCTCACGTGACACACGCACTGCCTGAAGATCATCAATCTTGTCTGGCTTAACCATGACACGAATTTCACGGCCAGCTTGGATAGCAAAGGCCTTCTCAACGCCTTCAAATGAATCGGCCAAATGCTCCAGTTTCTCAAGACGTTTGATGTAGGTCTCCAAAGTCTCACGCCGTGCACCGGGACGGGCTGCAGAAATCGCGTCGGCAGCCTGTACGAGCACTGCTTCGATTGACTGTGGCTCCACATCATTATGATGGGCAGCGACTATATGGATAATCTGAGGACTCTCTTTGTATTTTTTGGCCAAATCCGCACCAATCGTCACATGTGGGCCTTCGACTTCGTGGTCAATGGATTTACCAAGATCGTGTAAAAGTCCTCCGCGTTTTGCCAGCGCAACATCCGCACCTAATTCAGCAGCCATAATACCAGCCAAATGGGCGACTTCAATCGAATGCTTCAGTACATTCTGACCATAGCTGGTACGATATTTCAGTCTACCTAAAAGCTTGATGACTTCGGGATGAAGTCCATGCACACCTGTTTCAAAGGTGGCGCGTTCACCTTCGTCGCGAATAGTGGTCTCAACCTCTTTTTGAGCTTTCTCAACCATTTCTTCGATACGAGCCGGATGAATACGACCATCGGAAATCAGTTTTTCGAGAGCAATTCTGGCAACTTCACGGCGTACCGGATCAAATCCTGACAAAATTACGGCCTCTGGTGTGTCATCAATGATAAGATCAATACCGGTCAATGTTTCCAGAGCCCTGATATTTCTACCCTCACGGCCGATAATGCGGCCTTTCATCTCATCATTGGGGAGAGCAACCACCGAAACTGTGGCTTCAGCAACATGATCGCCGGCACAGCGCTGGATAGCAAGCGAGACAATCTCGCGGGCGCGCCGGTCAGCCTCTTCTTTTGCCTGAGTCTCAATTTCCTTGATTTTCAAGGCAATTTCATGCTGCATTTCATCTTCAACATTCTTTAATAGAAAGACTCTGGCCTCCTCGGCGCTAAGTCCGGAAAGCCTTTCAAGTTCCCGCCGTTGTTTTTCGAGGTTAGCTGACACCTCTTCTTTGATGCGATCGAGATCCGTTTCTTTACGGGACAAGTTTTCCTCTTTGTGTTCGAGACTCTCCACCTTTTTGTCAAGAGATTCCTCTTTCTGTAAAAGGCGTCTTTCCATGCGCTGAAGTTCCGCACGGCGGTCACGTGATTCACGTTCCAACTCGTTTTTGACTTTAAGAGCCTCTTCTTTGGCTTCCAGAATCGCTTCCCGCTTACGGGCCTCGGACTCTTTCCTGGTATCTTCAAGAATCTTTCGGGAGGCTTCTTCAGCGGAGCGCATCTTTTGTTCGGCAATAAAACGGCGCACAAAATACCCGAAAGAAGCACTGATCACGACAAGAACAGGTATAATAATCCAAAGTGGGTTCATTGTCCACCTCCATTCTTTAGTGTTCATTATTAATCGTATTAAATACAATTTTAGCAAGAAAGCCGAGCAGAACAACTCGGCTTCGACAAGGGTTCTCTCCCATATCATATTGTAACGTTAAAGTAAAGGAGTGTCAAGTAACCGCGATCACTCAGGTAAAATCTTACCCAAGGGGATCCGGATCGAAGGCATCTACTAAAATACACATAGATCAAATATGGCACCAGGTCTCATCCATTTGGCTCCAAATACCGCCAGACAACCTCTTCATCGAAGCCGCGGTTTGTCAAAAAAGTCGCGGCCTTTTTTCCGGTAACCGGCTTTCCAAAACGAGCCTTAACCGCCCGGTCAGCGTATTCGCCTTCCTGACTGCGGGGATAGAGCTCATCCAGCACCTCCCATGCCGCCTGTGACGGAATCCCCCTGGCGTTCAATTCGTGCGCCAATAACGCCCGACCGCATGGTCTGTGTAAGAGCCTTAACTGGATAAATTCTCGCGCATAGTTGTCGTCATTAATGAGTCCCACCCGGGTCAGGGAGGCAAGCGTCGCCTGCGTTTCTTCCTCATTATATCCGTCTGCCAGCAATCGGTTTTTTAGTTCATACTCTGAATAGCCCCGACGGTTCAAAAAACGCAGTGCCGCCTCGTGAACATCGCGCTCAGTTTTGCGAGGCACGCACGACCGCTCCTCTCAATTGGCATTCTGTGAATCAGCGCTTAGCAACAGCGCTCAGTAGCAGCACTCAGCAGTCTGTTAACCAGCCTCAGCGCTTTATTTCTAGTTGGCACTCGTTGCTTTTTTGGATGCCTTGGCGCTTGGCTCTGCCTCAGAATCCTTTTTGGTCTGTTTAGTCTTGCCGTCCGCTCCGCTACCAGAACCGCCACGTTTCAGTCCCAGTTTATCCAGGACTTTTGTTTCAATCTCTTTCATAATTTCCGGATTTTGTTTCAAATAATCGCGGGCATTATCGCGGCCCTGCCCAATACGGTTCTCATTGTATGAATACCATGCGCCGCTCTTATTAACAATGTCGAGATCGACCGCCTGATCCAAAATGCATCCGGCTTTGGAAATTCCTTCCCCATAAATTAAATCGAATTCGCCCTCTTTAAACGGAGGCGCAACTTTGTTCTTTACGATCTTACAACGCACGCGCATCCCGATCAGTTCGCTCCCCTGTTTTAAGGTCTCGGTTTTGCGAACTTCCATGCGTACGGAGGAATAGAACTTTAATGCACGTCCACCCGGGGTAGTTTCAGGGTTTCCGAACATGATACCGATTTTTTCGCGGATTTGGTTAATAAATATGACAGTGGTTCGTGACTTACTGATTGCCCCGGTAAGTTTACGCAGCGCTTGAGACATTAACCGTGCCTGCAAACCGACATGAGCGTCACCCATCTCGCCTTCGATTTCCGCCCGCGGAGCCAACGCCGCTACAGAGTCAACCACCACAATATCCACAGCACCACTACGCACAAGCGCCTCGGCGATCTCCAAAGCCTGCTCACCGGTATCTGGCTGCGAGATCAGCAGATTATCGATATCTACGCCCAATTTTTGTGCGTAGGAAGGATCCAGCGCATGTTCGACATCAATATAAGCGGCAATCCCGCCGCCTTTTTGTGCTTCGGCTGCAATATGCAAAGCAACCGTTGTTTTACCGGCAGACTCCGGCCCATAGAGTTCCACAATTCTGCCACGCGGCACGCCGCCCACTCCGAGAGCAATATCTACTGAAAGCGCGCCGGTTGGAATGACCTCGATAACCGCATCACTAGTTTCGCCAAGCTTCATGATGGACCCTTTGCCAAATTGCTTCTCAATCTGTGTCAAAGCCATTTCAAGAGCTTTTTGCTTTTCCGTAACACTCATCCGAAAACCCTCCCAGCCCCGGAGCGCCTCGTACTCAGACGCAGACGCCGCAAGGAAATCATTTTTAAAGGCAAACATATGTTCGATTAGATTATATCAATCCCTATGTTTATTGTCAATCCTCATCCCGCTGCGCAGCAGCGGCCATTTCCTGACGACTGGAGCGCACAACATCCATAGCTCGCAGCAGACTCTGTTCAAGCTGGCCAAGCATTTTATCAGCATAACGCGACGATTCCGCCACCATGTTCCGTGCTTCTTTTTGCGCTTCATTGGTAATATAGACGGCCTGCTTTTCTGCTTCCAGAACCAGTCGATGATCCGCAACCAGACTATTCACATAATCCTGAGCTTCGCGACGAATTCTGCGGGCTTCTTCATTGGCCTCCGCAAAGATCCGTTCTTTCTCGTTGGCCACCCATTGCGCCTGATGAATCTCGTCCGGCAAAGCCACGCGAATCTTCTCAAGTACTTCAAGCAATTCGTCCGGGTCTACTAAAGCTTTTCCGAGCAAAGGCATCCGGGAAGCCGAAGCGACAATGTCCTCAATATGCTGAATAAGACCCAAGAGACCCTGTGTCATGCTATTTGCCTCCATTGGCCAAACTTTGTTTGATTTTCGCGTTGAGCCGCCCGACAACATGCGGCGGCACAAATGCAGAAACATCGGCTCCGAAATAAATCAGTTCTTTGACGGCACTGGAGCTGAGAAAGGAATATTCGTGGCAGGTCATCAGGTAGACAGTTTCAATGTCCGGCTGCAGGTGTTTATTGATCAGCGACATCTGAAATTCATACTCAAAATCAGTCATCGCCCGCAGTCCCCGAATAATTGCGATCGCCCCGCTACGAATGGCAAAGTCCGTCAGCAGGCCTTCAAAGGAAGCTACGCTGACATTTTCATAATCTGCAACAGCGGTTTTTATCATTTCCAAGCGCTCTTCCATTGAAAAAAAAGCCGTCTTTCCCGGGTTGACGGCTACAGCAACGATGACCTTATCAAACAGTTTGGCTCCACGCTTAATGATATCAAGATGACCATATGTAACCGGATCGAAACTTCCCGGACATACCGCAGTGCGCACTTTATTCACCCTTCCGGTAGGCTATGGGCTACAGCAAGCTGCAGCCTTACGTAAGCTATGGGCTGCGGCGGTTTTACACTCCTGACTCCGCAGCCTTACAAAAAAAGCAAATTGTTGTATCACCATATACAGACTGCCGCAATAGCTCAAAGTAGGGTGATTGAGGTGCTGTCTCACGGGTAGCGGTTTCAACAATCACCAAACCGTCTGGCTTCACTAAATCCGCTTCTGCCAGGGCAGACAACGCCTTTTCAGCAAATCCTTTGTCGTATGGCGGATCCACGAATATCAGATCAAAGCCTTCTGGCGTTCCTTTTAAGCGTGCAACCACTTTGAAAGCATCCCCTGCAATTAACTGATATGTTTGCGGGGCAATTTCCAAAGCAGCCAGATTCGCACGGATCGTTCTCAGGCTGTTTTGACTCTGTTCAACAAAGACAACCTTTTGCGCTCCACGGCTAAGTGCCTCAATTCCCAAATTACCCGTGCCGGCAAACATGTCCATAACGATCGCATTTTCCAGCCGGCCAATTATTATGTTAAAAACAGCCTCTTTCACGCGGTCGGAAGTCGGTCGCACCTGACTGCCGATGGGCGTATGGAGTTTTCTCCCGCCATATCGTCCGGAAATGACGCGCACACCTAAAACCTCCGGCCGCCAGCCATGGATGCCGCAAATACTGGTTACTCAACAGAAGCGATGTAATAATAAAGCGGCTGGCCCCCGCGATAAACCTCGGTTTCGCATGAAGGAAAAGCCGCTGCGATTTTCTCTTTTAACGCTTCTGCCTCCGCTTGCTGCACATCGGCCCCGAAATAAACGGAAATTAGTGAAGAATCTTCCGTAACTGTGCTCTGAAGAGCTTCGATCATTACGGCATCCGGTTCTTTACCGGTCGAGAAGATTTCACCATTCTGAAGGCCGATAATGTCCCCTTCCTCGATCTTAAATCCGTTATATTGGGTAGCACGCACAGCATAGGTAACCTCGATGGTGCTGACATTCTTGATGGCGTTCGACATACCGCGCAGGTTTTCAGCCAGTGACTGGGCTTCGTTAAATACCAATAACGCGGAAATGCCCTGCGGAAGGAATTTCGAAGGTACTACCGCCACCGGAACATCAACCAATTCCTTAACCTGGTTGGCGCTCATAATAACATTACCGTTATTGGGAAGGATCAGGACTTGTTTGGCATGAACCCGCTCCACGGCGCGAACCAAATCTTCAGTACTGGGGTTCATGGTCTGGCCGCCCTCAACGATTACATCTACGCCGAGACCTTTGAAGATCTCGCTGAGTCCGTCTCCCACAGCAACAGCGACTATGCCAATTTCCTTACGCGCACCGGTCGGTTCAGCCTTATCCAGCGCGGCACGCCTTTCCCGGGCTTGATCGACCATGTTATGGATAAAAACATCATGCAGATCGCCATACATACCCACAAACTCCAAAACGCGTCCCGGGTTATTAGTATGGACGTGAATTTTGGTTGTATGTTCATCGCCGACAACCAATACGCAATCACCCAAGGGCTCAATTTCCGCCCGGATTGCATCGCCATCAATCTTTTCGCCGGTAACAACAAATTCAGTACAATAATGGAATGTAATCTCTTCCTCGGAAGTGAGATTATCGCCAGGAGTAATGATCCGCTCTGTAATGGCAGGAATCACCGGCGAAGCAATCGGCGTGCCAAGCAGCTGCGATACTGCCCCCTGAGCAACAAAAAGCAGCCCCTGGCCACCGGCGTCAACAACACCAGCTTCTTTGAGTGTGGGCAGCATATCGGGGGTACGCTGCAGCACCAGTTCTGCATGCTGAGTCACTTCTTGCGCCATCGTAAACAGATCTTTTCCTTGACGGGCAGATTCAGCCGCTTTCTTAGCCATTTCGCGAATAACGGTCAAAATTGTGCCTTCAACAGGTTTGCGAACGGCTTGATAGGCAACACGGCTAGCCCCTTCAATTCCTTTGGCAACTTCAATAGTTCCTAGTTCGCGTTCATCTTCAACCGCTTTAGCAAAGCCACGAAACATCTGGGAGATGATTACGCCGGAGTTTCCGCGCGCGCCCATTAACGCACCAGAAGCAGCTGCGTTTACAACAGTCTTAATCGATATGGCGGAGAGTTTTTCGACCTCCCGCATCGCGGCTGCGAAGGTAAGATACATGTTGGTTCCTGTGTCTCCATCGGGGACCGGAAACACATTCAGAGAATCCACAACATCCTTGCGTTCATAGAGCAAAGCGGTTCCGGCGGCCAGCAATTCCTTAAGTGACTGGCCGTCAATGCGCTCGTTTCTCAAAGCTGAGACCCTCCTCACCGTGTTGTCGCTTTGACTCCAATACGGACTCCCTGGACATTGACATTGACTCGATCCGCTTTGAGCCCTAATTGGGTTTCTATAGTATACTTGACCCGACTGATTACATTCTGAGCGACTTCGTTGATTTTGACGCCATATTCCAAGATTACATAAAGGTCAATTATCACACTGTCTCCATCAATTTCGACTTCAATGCCTCTAGTCAGATTCTCGCGCCCCAGCAATTCTGCAATGCCATCCTGCAATGTGCGGGAAGACATGCCGACAATTCCGTAACACTCCATGGCAGCAATTCCAGCAATCATTGCAATAGCTTCTGACGAGATAAAGATTCCCCCAAGCGCGGGTGCGAGGCCCAACGCCTGCAGGCGAGTCTCTTTGTCCACAAGCTTCACTCCTTTAGCGATGTCCGAAAATGAAAATGCGGGTGCTTGTCTTTAAATGAGCCGTAACATTATTCGATAATCAAACTGGTTTTCCTTCAAAAATCTTTCCCATAATCTTACAATTTTTTGTAACAGCAAATTCCCTCCTGCAAATGAAAGGTTCGCTTTATTTTACTCTGAAACTGTCTTCATGTCAAAAAACCAGCTAAACCCCTTAATTTGTGCTTAATCAAAAAAGAATGCACAGAGTTGTCAACGTCTGCTTGCCCTAAGGATCGCTTTATGCTAAAATAGCTATGTACTTTATTTGGGGTTGCCACAAGAAGGAGGTGCCAGGATTGGCATATCGTTGTGATATTTGCGGTAAGAACCGGATGAGTGGAAATAACGTAAGTCACGCTGAAAATAAGACCCATCGTACCTGGAAGCCAAATTTACATCAAATCAAGGCCCTCATCGACGGCTCTCCCAAACGCATTAAAGTATGTACCCGCTGCCTGCGCTCAGGCAAAATCACCCGTACAGTATAAACGGAAACCCAAGAGCGATCTTGGGTTTCTCTATTGCTTAATTGCTCTGTAAATACTATAAATATAAATGGCACTTTTCAGTTTGCCCTGAAGGAAACAAACGGCTTATTAAATAATGGTCTTTGAACATCCGGAGGAGGTCCCTGAATTGAGTCAGTTTACTAAGATGAAATTATTTACTGGCACTGCCAATCCCCAACTAGGTCAGGAAATTGCTGACTTTCTAGGTATCGCGCTCGGCGAAGTCATGATCTCCCGTTTTGCCTGTGGAGAAATCTATGTCAAATACGAGGAGAGCATTCGCGGTGTGGACGTTTTTATTCTGCAGCCGCTTTCTTACCCTGTTAATGAAAACATTATGGAATTATTGATCATGATTGACGCCGCCAGGAGAGCTTCGGCTGGCCGCATAACCGTTGTTATCCCTTATTACGGATATGCCCGCCAGGAGAAAAAGGATGCTCCCCGCGAGCCCATTACGGCCCGTATGGTTGCGGATATTCTTACCGCCACTGGTGCTGAGAGAATTATTACTTTGGATCTTCATTCACCGGCCATTCAGGGGTTCTTTAACATCCCTGTCGACCATCTGACCGCCCTTCCGATGCTGGCGCATTACTGTTCACAAAAACAGATCAGTAATCCGGTAATCATATCTGCCGATGCGGGCGGCGTCAAGAAAGCTGAGAAACTGGCTACCCGGCTGGATCTGCCAATCGGTGTAATGTACAAACGCCGGACAGCACACAATGTAGCTGAAATGACTACTTTTATCGGAGACGTCAAAGACAAAACCCCGATTATCATTGAAGATATTATTGATACTGGTGGTAGTCTGATGCAGGTTTCGAGAGCTTTGCTGGATCGCGGTGCCAGGCCGGAAATCCACGTCCTGGCGACGCATGGTGTTTTTTCGGATCCGGCTATCGAAAGGCTGCAATATGAACCGATTAGTGAAGTTGTCATTACCAATTCCATTGCTTTGCCGCCGCAAAAGAAAATTAACAAATTTGTGGTACTCTCAATCGCCCCACTACTGGGTGATGCCATTCGCCGGATCCATCACGGTGTTTCTGTAAGCGTTTTGTTTGATTAAGCGACGCAATGTAACAACAAATATTTTTCATAAGCCCTGTCACCTTTTTTGAGCTGGCAGGGCTTTACATTTATGGTTGCGAATTTTTTTGATCAGCATTTAAATAGACTTGCGGCACCTCCCCCAGCACTGTGGCATCCGTAATCGGAACTTCGGCGACCACTTTAACGTTCGAACTGATCAGGGGCACCACAATACGGATTTGCCCGGTTATTTCTAGATAAATCCGGTGTCTGGTCTGATTGATGCCTTCGTGCTCGAAACGATCAATCACCCTGGTAGAAACTGCTCCTAAAGGCACTACCATGACAGTAATCATCGGTCCATACGAGGCCAGCAGCTGGCTGCCGAGAATTTGACCGAGAGGAATATCAATGCGTTCATGACTGATCTGCCTTAACGTTTCCTGAACGGCAATCGTCGCCTGTGACGCCAATCGGTTTACTTCGGCCGTGTTTTGCTGCAGCATGACGATTTTTCCCCGGCTGTCGGTCTTGATCGAAAAAAGATCATCATACCTGATGCCGCCGGCAATTTTATCGCTAATCGCCTGATTAATCGCACGCGTGGCAATCACCTGTGCCCTCATTTCCGCAATTTGAAGGAGTGTAGGCCGCAAACGCCGATCAACAATTACCAGCGTAAGGATTGCCGCAATGATCACGATGACTATAAACAATGCGCCTTTAGAAATGCCCCGGCCCGGGATCCGGCTCCGCGCCCAGCTACGGGAGCGGTTCGCCAGGCGGCCGGAAAATCTGAAACGCCCCATCAGCATCCAAACCTCCGCCAGTTTTGATAGGATTTAGTACAATATATTGAAGTAAGTCCAGTTTCATGAGAGGCAGGAAAATAGCTACCAAAAAAGAAATAACTTACTCCGATTACTCGTATATTTCCCTTTTTCAGCGACGATGCTGTGCTATAATGTTCTGTGAAGCGGAAGGAGGCTCATTATGCCTGATTATAATTGGAAAAAATGGCGACGCATCTTATTATTAGGATTTAGTTCTATTATCCTTTTGCTGATACTGAGTGGCTTCGCTTTCGGATTAATTTCCGGTTGCTCGCTGGATGTCAGCCGTCTGGAAGAGCAAAAGCTCTCCACAGTCGTCTATGGTGCCAATAATAAAGTGGTCACCAACCTTTTTGAGGAAAATCGGAGCTACATTTCGCTGGACAAGGTCCCGCAAAAAATGAAGGAAGCCTTTCTGGCGACTGAGGACCGCAAATTCTACGAACACCGTGGTATCGACGTGTTGGGTATTGCGCGCGCCCTATTGATCGACTTAAAAGTCGGCAGTTTTAAGGAAGGTGCCAGTACAATTACGCAACAACTCGTCAGGCAGACTTATCTGAGCAATGAACAAACGATTGCCAGAAAAGCCCGCGAAGCGATCTATGCAATTGTTATTGAAAGATACTACACCAAAGATCAGATCTTTGAAAAATACCTGAACAAAGTCTACTTTGGCAAACAAGCCTATGGTGTACAGGCTGCTGCCCGCGCCTACCTTGGCAAGGACATCTACGAACTGGATCTGGCTGAAACTGCCCTGATTGCCGGTTTGGTTAAGGCCCCCTCCATTTATATGAATAACCCTGATAAAGCGCGCGAACGTCGCAACATTGTTCTGGAGAGTATGAAGGATGTCGGGTATATCAAGCCTGAAGAGGCTAAGGAAGCTGCTGCCCAACCGGTCACTTATGTCGAGGGCAACTCCAGTCGGCATGTAGCACCTTATTTCATTGATTACATTGTACAGGAATTGCTGAAAAACGGGATTAGCGAGAACGATATCTATACCGGTGGGCTCCGGATTAAGACCACCCTGGATGTCGATATGCAGAAAGCGGCTGAAGCTTCCTTCAAAAGCGGATTGCCGGCCGCCAGCGCTGACGGCAACGGCATTGCACAGCCGCAGGCCGCTTTGGTGGCCATCGATCCTCATACCGGCCATATTAAGGCGATGATTGGCGGTCGTGATTTTGGCAATACTCAGTTGAATCGCGCTGTCAAAGCTCATCGGCAGCCAGGTTCCACTATCAAACCGTTTGTCTACACCGCCGCGTTGGATAATCAGTACACGCCCAGTACGATGATTACTGACGAGCCGCTGGAATTTACCAATGCCGACGGTTCAGTATACCAGCCGCAGAACTATGATAAGATTTTCCGCGGACCGATCACGGTGCGTGAAGCGATTGAGAACTCAGTGAACATTGCTGCGATCAAGCTGGTTGATCAACTCGGTCCCCAGATGATTGTCAAGTATGGACAAAAAATGGGACTGGAGAGTCTGGTTACCACCGGTAAGAAAAACGATCTCAATCTGGCTTCGCTGGCCCTTGGCGGACTGACCAAAGGGGTTACCCCTCTGGAGTTAGCATCAGCTTATACGCCGCTGGCCAATCAGGGCATCTATGTCGAGCCGATCGCAGTGCTCGAAGTTTTGGACAGCTCCGGTAGTGTGCTCTACCGCAACCATAGCAAAAAATCGGTTATCCTGTCGGAACCGACTGCCTACCTGATGACTGACTTGCTGCGTGGTGTCATCGAGAGAGGCACCGGACGCGGAGCCAATATCGGACGCCCCGCAGCTGGAAAGACCGGAACGACCAGCGATTATACCAACGCTTGGTTCGTTGGCTACACTCCCGAATTGCTGTCCGTAGTCTGGATTGGCAATGATGCGCAGAATCAACCGTTGCGCATCAACGGTACCCTAATCGGCAGTGGAACAGCCGCCCGCATCTGGGGTGGTTTTATGAAAAGCGCGCTTAGTAAAGTGCCTGCTTCTGACTTCCCGGTGCCTTCGGGAATTGTATCCGGCATCGAAATTTGTGCGGAATCGGGCTATTTGGCCAGTAACTGCCCGAACACCAAAATCGAAACCTATATTTCCGGTACCGAGCCGACCGAAGAGTGTCCGCTGCATTCACCTGGCGGCGACGCCCTGTTCGAGACGGTCTCAATTTGTCGTCTGTCCGGCAAACTGGCAACCCATTCCTGCCCGTCAGAGCATCTTGAAACCCGTTACTTTAACCGCGTAACCGGACGGGAGTTAATCGGCAAGGCCACGCGTCCCTGGGATTATTGCGATATGCATGGTCCTCAGGAAATTACGGTCAAGATCTGTACGCATTCCGGGCTGCTTGCCAAAGCGGACTGCCCCATCGACGCCGTAATCCTGCAGCGGTTCATCCAAGGCGAAGAGCCGGCAGAATTCTGCGACGTGCACTAGAATGCGGGGAGACGCGGGGCGGAGGGAGACGCGGGGACGGTTCCTCCGTCTTAGCACAAGGGGACGGTTCTTCTGTGTCACCACAGAAGAACCGTCCCCTTTCTTGTCTGCGGGCGAGACGGAGGAACCGTCCCCGCGTCTCTACCCGCATCTCCCTCTCGTCTCCTACTGCAATTCAACAACAGTCACGCCTGAACCGCCTTCGCCACTTTCGCCCGCCCTGAACGCCTTAATAGCGGAGTGTTCCCGCAAATAGGCAATGATGGCGGTCCGCAGCGCTCCGGTTCCCTTGCCATGAATGATGCGGGCGCGCGGGATTCCAGCCAGTAAGGCGTCATCCAGGTATTTGTCAACTGTCTGAATCGCTTCTTCAGCCGTGAGGCCGCGCAAATCCAGTTCTGTAGAAATACTGAGCGCCTTACTCGTTTCCATCGCAGCCGTTTTGGTTCCACCAGCCAAAGAACGATGCGCCTTATCTTTATTGTTGTTATCCTTTTGATCGCGTCGTTCAATTTCGTTCAGTGCCATATTGACTTTCATAATGCCAAACTGCACCAGTGCCTGGCTGTTGCTATAATCAACATTCAAGACGACGCCCTCACGCCCCAGGTTGATTGCCCGGACACTCTCTCCGGGTTTCAATCCTTCGGGAATAGGTCTGGTAGTGCCCTTGGCGTCTCCGTCCCCGCGATCACCCAGCTCCTGCTCCATACTCTCCCGCAGGTCGTTTAAAGCAGTACGGGCAACTTTGGCCGCCTCATCCAGCCGTTTTTCTTCCGCTTCGCTCTTGAGGAGCCTAATAAGCTCCTCCACCTCTTTACGCGAAAGGTCAATCACCTGACGTGCTTTCTCACGGGTCTGCCTTAAGATTGCCTCTTTTTCATTTTCCAGGCGCCGCTCTTTTTCCGCCAGAACTCCCACCAACCGACTATATTCCATTTTAAGCCGGTCAGCGTTCATCCTCTCATCACGGGCAGCGCGCGCATCCTGATGAATATTCTCAATCAGCTCTTCCACAGTATTATGGTCGGAAGAAAGCATTCCCCGGGCTTGCTCCACTAATTCATCCGGAAGGCCAAGCCTTTTGGCTATTTCAAAAGCGTTGCTGCGTCCAGGGGTGCCCAGAATTAATCGATAAGTCGGGCGCAAGGTTTCAACATCAAATTCAACGGAAGCATTTTGCAGCCCGGGTGTGGTATAGGCAAAAGTCTTCAGTTCCGCATAATGCGTTGTGGCGACTGTACGGACACCTTTTTGGTGCAAGTGTTCCAGAATGGCCATCGCCAATGCCGCACCCTCTGTCGGGTCCGTACCGGCCCCCAGTTCGTCCAAAAGCACCAGCGTGTCCTGCTCACCCGCCTTAGCGAGAATATCAACAATATGAGTCATATGCGAAGAGAAGGTTGACAGACTCTGTTCAATGCTCTGTTCATCGCCGATATCGCTGTAAATACGCGTAAAAACACTCAATGAGGTTCCCGTACGTGCCGGAACATGCAAGCCAGACTGTGCCATGAGCGTCAAGAGCCCGACTGTTTTCAGCGTAACCGTCTTTCCCCCAGTGTTCGGTCCGGTAATGACCAGCGTGTCAAAGTCGCGTCCCAGCTCCAGATCAATCGGCACAACCGCGCCTTTTAGCAGGGGATGGCGCGCTCCTACCAGCGTGATTTGCGCTCCCTCGGCAATCTGAGGCTCTTCCGCACGCATATCTTCAGCTAATTTTGTTTTCGCAGTCACAAAATCCAAATGCGCCAGAATGGAAACTGACACTCTGATTTCCGGTGCCCTTTCACCAACAGCGTTCGACAGCGCCGCCAAAATGCGGCGGATTTCTTCCTGCTCCGCGGCATCGAGCTGGCGCAGCTGGTTGTTTAGTTCAACAACCACCATCGGCTCAATAAATAAGGTCGCCCCGCTGGATGATTGATCGTGCACAATGCCAGGGACCATCGCTTTATATTCCTGTTTTACCGGAAGAACATAGCGGTCGTTTCTCAGCGTGACCAGATTTTCTTGCAGATAGCGCTGCATATCAGCGGAGCGTACCATGGAGTCGAGTTTGTCTTTGAGTCTGTTCTGATAAGTCCTGATCTGGGTGCGAATCTTTCCCAGTTCCGGACTGGCAGAATCTAAGACCTCACCGCCCGGCCCAATGGCTGCATCAATTTCCCGCTCCAATTGGCGGAAATCGCCTAAGCCCTGTGCCCAGTCTGATAATAAGGGCGCCCGTTCTTTGCGCTGTGCAAAGAAGGCGGCAACCTGACGACTGGCCCGCAGCGTGGCCGAAATGTTCACCAGGACTTCGGCCATTAGCACACCACCGGCGTCAGCGCGCCTTACGGCATCCCGGATATCATGGATGCCGCCCAGCGGGATTTGGTCGCCGAATTCCCTCATGGATCGGCATTCGCTAACCTCTTTGAGCATCTCCTCAATAACAACAGGATCATCCGTCGGCCGCAGTTCCTCGGCCAACTCGCGACCTAATGAGGAAGACGTCTTGTCAGCCAATAAATCAAGTATTTTACCATATTCTAAGACTCTAAGAGTCCGCTCTTCCATTAGTCATCCTCCTCGAAGCTTGGAACTCTGGGGACGGTTCTAAAAGTGCCATTTGTCATTATCTGGGATTTGGCACTTTTAGAACCGTCCCCAGAGTTCCTTGGTGCCGAATCAAACGCCGCGGTGTAGATGTCCTTTGGTGGTCCCCTGAATGCTCAGCTGCTCCAACCCGTCAATTAGTGTAGCAAAGCAGTTGCGCTCAGGATCATGTCCTCTTGCGGCACCAAACAACAAGTCATGATAAATGCGAGTGGCTTTACCAATATAAGTAGCATCATGAGCCAACCCTTCTATTCTGACTGAAAGACCCAATTTTGTCAACGCCAACAAGTGCGCGGCGAGGTTTAAGTCCATGCTGTTAAAAAGGTGCATGCGGCATTGTGTGTCTACACGGATTGGGAAGATCAATCCCAAACGGTCCTGTAGCCCGGCTGAGCCCCTGCATTTCAAACAGGGCATGCTGCAACCCGCTGCCATCTGTCCTGCGCCACCGCCAGTTTTGGCCCCTAAGGGACAATGTTCTGAAACCATCAGCTGAATGGCACCTTGAACTGGTATTTCCCATTCCCATTCCACTGCTGTCGCTTCCGCTGCAAGTACCTTTCTGATTTGGGCCAGCGTCAATTCTGGCGATAAGGTAATGACGCTAAGTCCTTCCAGCGCCTCAGCCGTATGAGTATTAAACACATTGAGGGTATAATCCCCACACAGACGCCCACGCCCTCCCCAAAATTGGCGTAACAGATGCGCCTGCCCGATGTTCCTGATCAAAAAACCATCCGGATTTAATTCGGCAATGGCTCGAAGCTTCTGCTCGTAAGCATCTGTTTCACGCTGAGCGACGATGCGCGGCAATGATACGATTGCTTCAGCCCCATGATTTTTGGCGGCCTGTATACCCTGCTGGATGTTTTCCAACGACCATTCTCCAAATGGCCGATAGGATTCGCCCCCAAAATACACTCGGGCAGCTCCGCCCTCCAAGGCGGCCTCCAGACTGACGGGGTCGGAGGCACTCACAGACAGGACCGTCCTGGTCCGGAGGCGGCGTCCGAGACGTCTCTCCTGACTGGTGACGGACGAAATGGGGTAAGTGCCAGACGCTCCCGGTTCGCGTATCCGGCCCGCCAGGCCAGCTCGGCCTGCTGACGCCCATCGGCGCAAACGTGCTTCTTCCAAAGCAGCGATACCTTTACGACGCAGACTATTCAAATCACTAACCGGTATCATTAAATCGCCATCGATCACTGCCCGAAAGTTCTGCGCGTAATACGCTGTCGCCCCCAGGCGCGTCAGCTGATCCTTGACACGTTCGGCGGTTAATGGATGTCTGATGGCCTGCTCGGCCCTAAAATCGCCGTCTACGCTGACCGTATTGCCTTGATCATCCGATAAGGATAGATGACCAGGCTGTCCGACGACGGCCGAAAATTCAAGTGACACTGGAATTGTGAGCCCTTCGCTGCCGGACGCGAAAGATTCTTGCGCTCTGCTCAACAGCATCCGGTCAGAGGTTTTAAAAACCGGTGCTCCCGGTTGTGGATCGCCGGGCAGATCAAGTTCCACCACTGTGCCTGCCGGCGCGTATTCCAGCCGACCTTGCTGCGCATTCCACAGGGCGGCGACTTCTGTGCCCGTATTTTCACCTTGGGCAATCCGGACGGCTACTCCGTCTCCGACTCGCAAATCCTTTTCCAGCTGTATCTGATAGCGGCCGTGGCCGTGATTTCCCCAACCGCTGATGCGTCCCAATAAAACGCCCCTGTTCTTGGAGTGCTGATGACTCATCATGGCCAGCCCCGGTCGGCTCAGATAATAACCAGTGGTAAAACCGCGATTAAAAATCTGTTCCAAGTCAGCCAATTCCTCCGGCAAGGCGCAAAAATGCCGCGGGTCCGCATAATAGCGGTCCAGGGCCTCCCGGTAAATTCGGACGACGGTGGCGACGTATTCGGGGCGTTTCATGCGCCCTTCAATTTTCAGCGCGGAGATACCGGCGGCAACCAGTTGCGGCAGAATCTCCAACGTGTTCAGGTCGCTGGGACTCAGCAAATGATTACCCTCGTTGCTATGCGCCAGACTATGCGCCAGACCCTTTCTGTGGCTGTCTTCCCCACCCGTATCAACTAAGCTATATTCCATACGGCATGGCTGAGCACAGCGACCCCTATTGCCGCTACGGCCGCCAATCATACTCGATAGCAAGCACTGTCCGGAATAGGAGAAGCAAAGGGCTCCGTGCACAAAGATCTCGATTTCCAGCCCGGATCTGAGACGTATTTCGGCGGCCTCCGCGAGCGAGACCTCTCTGGCCAGCACCACGCGTTCGGCACCAGCGGCGCGCAAGAAACCAGCGCCCCAATGATTGTAAATTGTCATTTGGGTGCTGCCATGCAGCGGCAAGTTCGGAAAGTGACTATGGGCCAGCTTCATGAGTCCAAAGTCCTGAATGATCACTGCATCAACACCGATATCATCCAGAAAAGCCAAGTAATCAAGGCCTGCATTAAGCTCGTCCTGGCCCATCAATATGTTAACAGTCACATAGACTTTTTTACCGAAGAGATGCGCGCGTCGCACCGCAGCGGTCAGACTGTCATCATCAAAGTTGGCCGCCGATGCTCTGGCGTTAAACCTGCTTCCGCCAAGATAAATTGCGTCAGCACCATTAGCGATCGCTGCTTCAAAAGCGTCCAGCGATCCAGCCGGTGCCAATAATTCTGCTCTATTATGGGAGAATTCAGTCATGCAAGGGCCTTCTTTCCAGCAGCGCGCCACCTAAATATTTTCGCCGCCAATGCCCCTATCCCTGCAGTAGATTTCGGCCCAGCCGTAGCCCATTTCTATGCATCGCAGAGTGTGCCATGCAACTCGGCCCATCCCCATTTCAGTACCTTTCGCGCTCCAGCAATTGTTGCAGCAGTTTTTTTACTTCAACTATGTCTTCTTTAAGTTCCGCCATTTCCTCAAACTGATCCATGGATTCCTCCCGACTCATCGGCTCGACATCATCCTTAAGGATGACGCTGAATTTTCCGCAAGCCTCCAATAATGCCTCTTTGACAGACGATATTTGTGAAACCCCTTCTTTGCGCAGCTCTTGTTTTAAATCCGCCAGACTGACATGTTCTCGGGCCATATTTTCTTGCATCAGTTTGCCGTTCTGCACCAAAACGGTTGGCATCCCTTCCAGAATTCTGGCCGCTGCTTTGCTCTTGAATGTAAGCAGCGAAAAAAGCAATTCCAAAACACCCAGTACAATCAGAACACTGATCCCACTGAGCAGACTGACCGACCCCTCCACGCCCACCATGACGATAATATCGCCGATTCCTACCATAATGACAAAGTCAAACAGACTTAATGTGCCCAGGGCTCTTTTACCCATCAGGCGCACGATAAATAGTGCTGCCAGATATATTATAACGGTACGCATGATTAAGGCAGTCAGATGTCCGCCCGCGCTGACACTACCAGCCACCGCCCCCGCGGCCGTCGCGGTCGCAGTCCAAAATGCAGACAGGCTCATGTTTGCCACCCCCGGGACATGCTTTTCATTTCAAATCTGCGATTCTTAGTATGCCCGTTCATCAGGATTGACTAGCGCCCTCAGCCCGACGCCAAAACAAAACCGGCCCCTTTTCCTCAAGTGAGCCGGTCTGTAATGCATTTATTTTCTCTTTCCGCCTTTATTCTGTTCTTCCAGCAAACGCTTCTCTTCCGCCTTTTGCTTCGTGATCTTCTCTGCTTTATTGCTAAGAAAAAATGCCGTACCGATAAAGAACGCTACTACTAGTATGACCACTATTTCGAGCCATCCCACGATTCTTCCCTCCTCCCGCTTAACTGACAAGATGCTATACTAAGTTCAACGTCCCGTGTCGCCAAGCGTTACTTCGCTCCGCAGACAGGACAAGGTCCTTTTACGATAACCGGCTTATTGTTTGGCCATGAATCGCAATCAATGGCGATCCCCTGTTTGCCCATTTCCGCCGGACAGCGATCATATATTTGATGATGCCCTTCAAATGTCTGACAGCCATCACTAGTCCGGCCACATTGCGAACAGATAAACTTCGGGGAAGATACCAGACCTTTGGATTCAAAACCCTTGAATTCAACTTCGCCGCGGCAATCCACGCAAGTAGCCCCATCCAGATCGGAAAAACGCGTTTTGCGCAGCTGCAACCCCTCTGGCGTAATTAATAAGCGCGGCACGTTGGCTGGCAAGGCCCGCTCAACCAGTCCGTACATCAAAGGGGTGACTTGTCCAATATCGCTGGCCAGCCCCGATTCTCCGATTGTCTGATGCAGCTTGGGTAATGGTATCGAGCCAATGATCAGCAACATGAAAGCGATCAGTAATATACCTTTCAGAATGCCAAAGGCCGATCCTCCCAGCTTATCAAGCAGACTGACGGGCGAGCTTTTCGTGGCCTTTTGCCACAGGCGTCCGCAGAATGAAATGGTCCCGCTGACCACAATCGCAATTAAAATAAAGGCCAGCACATTCCCGAGTGTAGCAGAACTGCCCAATACCCCTGCGATCATACCGCCGACCTTTTCGAACAAGCTAAACGCCACAATTAGCGCAATTAGGGCGCCCAGCACGTCCATAAACTGCAGCACAAAGCCGAGCTTGAATCCCCGAAAAGCAAAGAAAACCAAAGCAGCAATAATGATCCAATCTGTCAAAACCACGGCTTCCAGCTCCTTTTCGTGTACGTGAGTGCTACCCTAGTGCTAACCTACCTCTTACCTGATGTCTTGCGCAAGATTTCCTCATGCTTAACTTTCAGACGTTGAAATTCATCGGCAAAATTCAGCGCTACAAGGACAGCCACTTTACTGACTGGCAGTTTGGGATGCGCTTTGAGAAAATCCTGAACTCGCTCATCCACGATGCGGGCGACTTCCCGCATGTATTCCTCGGAACCGCCAGATACTATGTAGTCTTCCCCTAAAATGGAAACCGTAATATTCTTTTGTGGCCCATTTGACAGATCTGGCAAATTGCATCCGCCCCCTACGGTTTCTGGCCATTAACGTAAATTAGGCATCCGGGGGTCAGATTCCTGCTTTTTAGCGTATCTCCCGCAAGTTATAGTGATCCAACAATGTAAATCACATACGGGGCTGCCAAAATCAGCAGCAACGCAGCGATCAATGTCAGCAGATGTTCCCATGGCACAGCAACTCGTCCGGAAGCGGCCAGCCATTCCTGCATGGCGGTATTGATCCTGAAAGGCTCAACCGCTTCCTGAGAACCGAAGCCGGAACGCAACACTCTTTCATAGGTCGCTTCCAGATTATCATTCAGACTAGTCAGATCATGCGCTATTCCGGTTTTGAGGCGCCGCGTGACGCCCGCCAGCAAAAAGCAATAAAGCAGCACTGTTAACAAGACCAGCACATAACTGTAGGCAAAAAAATCAAACTCAAAATAAATGCTCATCCAGCAAAGGCCTAGCGTTCCCAGCATCGCGCACGCCAGTGCCAGGCGGCCGGCATCCGCAGCCGCCATTGCTGCAATATTTCTGCGCCCGGCAAAAGTGTCGTACCGGTTGCCCCATGGGTAGGGCTTATCGAAATACTGCGACCGTAATGCGATCAGCACTTCCATGTTATATGCCAGCAGCAAAGCGGTTAGGAAGACCAGCAGCCCCTTAGCAAACCCTTCTAACCAGTAAGCACAATGATAAATTGATGACCAACTCAGCAAGGCCCCAACGGTCAGGCTGGTCAAAAAAAGCATCCCGAACCAGATTTTCTTCCGGCAGCCTGGAAATAGAATATAACGTATCAAATACGTAATTGTCAAAAATGCCGGCCAGATCATCACTAAGCTGGTTACCAAGCTGCCTGCTCGTGACTTAATGCTCAGTCCCAGCAATGCTAGTGCGGATAAGACCAGAAAATACAATGCCCCCTCGAATGGCTTGGTATTAATACGCTCAAAAACATTCGGCTTTTGGTTAAACATGCCATGTGCCCCTCCCTTTTCCCGCGATGGTAGATTCTATGAGGGAAATCGGGGCATTAGTATCAATTCATCGAAAAAGGCCGCCTTGTACTCTTATACAGGCAGCCTAATACGCAGGCAATTGGCACGCGTGTAGGTCCGGCGTGCAGGTCCGGCGCGCAGGTCCATCACCAATGGATCACTAGCGACGACGTGCTCCTATTTCCGTAGCGGCAGCATCCAGAATGGCGTCCATCATCTTGGTGACATCCGCATCCGTCAAAGTCCTTTCCGGATGTCGGAAAGACAGCGAATATGCCAAACTGCGCCAGCCATCGGCAATCTGTGCACCCTGATAGACATCGAATAACCTGAATTGCTCGAGCAAATCCCCGCCCGCCCTCAAAATACACTCTGTTACGCGGGCGGCTGGCACGCTCTCCGGAATAAGCAAGGCCAGGTCTCGCTCAACGTCCGGAAACTTCGGCAGCGGCCGATATTTGATCTCCGTACCGCTGGCAAAGAGTTTATTCAGATTGATCTGCGCAAAATACGTTTCCGGCAAATCATACTGGCGACATACCTCCGGATGGATCTCGCCAAAAAAGCCCAGCTCCACTTTTCCGGCTAACATGCGGGCGGTTCTGCCCGGATGCATGGCGGGAAGCTCTGCCGGTTCGAAGACAACCTCCTCAACACCGGATTGCTTTAGGAGCGCCTCAATAATCCCTTTCATTTCGGAAAAATCGGCAGCAACGCCAGCGTTGCTCCAATTCAACGGTAGATTCCGGCCACAAGTGATCAGCCCAAGGACATCATCTTCTTGCGGCAGTTCCTGCCCGCCAGCTGGCAAAGAGCCAAAGATGCGTCCGATCTCAAAAAGCCTGAGATCCGGTTGACGGCGGCGCACATTATAGGATGCCACTTCGAGCATGCCCGGCAGCAAAGATGTCCGCATAATCGACTGCTCCGTACTCATCGGGTTCAAGATTGTGGGAGCATTGCGCCAATGATGATCCTCCGGCAGACCCAGACGATCAAAGGCCCCCGGATCGGTCATACTCCAGGAATAGACTTCGTTAAGGCCCAGTCCGGACAGAGCTGTGCGCAGTTTTTGCTCACGCGCCTTGTAGTCCGAAAGGCGACCCTTCGTAAAGGAAGCCGGTGCCGTGGCCGGAATATTATCATAACCATAGATGCGGGCGATCTCTTCGATCAAATCCGCTTCCTGGGAGATATCTCCACGGAAAGTGGGGACTGTCACTTTGAGCGCCTGATCAGCGGCCTCCGAGGCCTCCGCGGCCTCCACTGCCTCAACTTTAAAGGGCAGCCGCTCCAGGCAATCGATCATGACCTCAACAGGTATTGTGGTGCCAAGCAAGTGGTTCACCCGCTGCGGACGCACCAAAATTTCTTTCGCGACGGGCAATTCCTGGTAGATGTCGACATGGCCCCGCGCTACTTTGCCGACCCCCAATTGCTCGATCAGATGCGCAGCGCGGTTCATCGCTTTCACGACCCCACCTGCGTCAACGCCTTTGCCAAAACGTAGGCCGGCTTCCGATCGCAAGCCCAGACTAATACCTGTTTTGCGATTGGAGACGCCGTCAAAACAGGCGGATTCCAGGAAGACGTTTTTAGTGGAAGCCGTAATTTCGCTACTCTCGCCGCCCATCACTCCGGCGATGCCAATTGGCACTTCCGCATCGGCAATCACCAGCATTTCCGGATCCAGTTGTCTGGAAACGCCGTCTAGTGTCACGAGCATTTCCCCTTGACGGGCCCGCCTGACAACCACCCGTCCCTGACGCAAAGAGTCGTAATCAAAGGCGTGCAACGGCTGATTCATTTCCAGCATCACATAGTTGGTGATATCTACTAGATTGTTGATTGGACGAATCCCGGCTGCCAGCAGTCTCCTCATCATCCACCATGGTGACGGCTTGAGCTGGACGTCAGTGATCAGTCGGGCCGCGTATCTCGAACAAAGCTCGGGCGCTTCGACCGTTACCTTAAGGGCGGCCGCAGCGTCACCGCCTTGCTCGGCAACGGTGGTATCCGGCTCGGTCCACTTGGTGCGCAGGGCAGCCGCGGCTTCTTTAGCCATATGGATATAGCCCAGACAATCCGCACGCTGCAGGATTGCCACCTCCAGCACATCATCGGCTGCCAGGTGCAGTGCCTGCTTCAAATCCACTCCGCTCTGCAAATCAGCAGGCAGGATCAAAATGCCGGAGGCATCCTCTCCCAAACCTAATTCAACACTGGAGCAAAGCATGCCAGCAGAATTAACCCCGCGTAGCTTTTGCTCCTGAATCTCCACTGTACCCAGTTTGGCCCCAGGCAAAGCCAATGGCACCATATTGCCAACAGCCACGTTCTTAGCGCCGGTCACAATTGTATGGATCGCCTTACCGGCCTCAGCCTTAACAATCTGCAAGTCATCGGCTTCCGGATGGGGATCCAGCGCGATGATTTTGGCCGTAACCACACCCGAAAAATCGGCACCTAACCGGATCATTGACTCAACTTCAAAACCTTGCTCTGCCAGACGGGAGGCTAATTCGTCCGCTTGACAGGGAACTTCAGTGTATTCTTTCAGCCATTCAAGCGATATGCGCATGCAGCTGCCGCACTCCTTTCATCATCACCGAAACTGCGCCAAAAAGCGCTCATCATTCTCGTAAAACAAGCGTAAGTCCTCAATGCCGTATTTGAGAATCGCGAGACGCTCAATACCCCAACCGAAAGCAAAACCGGTAAAGCGCTCTGGATCATAACCGGCATAACGCAGCACATTAGGGTTTACCATCCCGGCTCCGCCGAGCTCAATCCATCCGGTACCTTTACACATGCGGCAGCCACTTCCGCCGCAAGCAGTACAAGACATATGCGTTTCCGCGCTGGGCTCGGTGAACGGGAAATAGCTTGGGACAAATTTCGTGCGCCGATCTTTTCCGAACAACTCGGCGACAAATATATCGAGGGTTCCCTTTAAGTCGGCAAAGGCCACGCCTTCGTCAACGACCAATCCTTCTACCTGCATGAACGCCGGCGAGTGGGTGGCGTCCAAAGCATCCCTGCGATAACAGCGTCCTGGTGAGATGATACGGATCGGCTTAGGTACTCTTTTTTCCATAACACGCGCCTGTACCGGCGAAGTATGGGTGCGCAGCAGGATTTCCGGCGTCAGATAAAAGCTGTCTTGCATTTCTCTGGCCGGGTGCCCTTTGGGAATGTTTAGCGCTTCGAAATTATACTTGTCAAGCTCAATTTCAGGGCCTTCTACAACCTCGAAACCCAAGCCCGTGAAAATGCCGATGATATCATTCATGACCTTGGTCAGAGGATGCACTGTCCCAAGCCTGTGCGGCAAGCCGGGCATCGTGACATCGATTGTTTCCGATTCCAAACGCTTTTGCAGCGCCAAACGTGCCAGGTCATCAGCTTTGGCAGTCAACAGCCGCTCAATTTCCTCCCTGATCGTGTTCGCGACCGCACCAATTCTGGGCCTGTCTCCCGCTGGCAGACCGCCCATGCCACGCAAAACAGCAGTCAACTTGCCCTTTTTGCCCAAAAAAGTCAGGCGAGCATTATCCAGTTCAGCCGCATCCTTGGCCGCACCGATTATCCCGCGCGCTTCCTCCGCAATAGCCTCTAATTGCGCCTGCATCCGAGTTCCTCCTTAGATTTACAAAATAAAAATCCGCCTTCGCCCTAAGGGACGAAAGACGGATTGACTTCCGTGGTACCACCCTAATGACCTCAAAGGCCACTTAGCCAGTAAAAGACAAATGCAAATTGATTTGACCTAATACCTTTTCCCTGTAACGGTGGAATTCCGGCAGGGCCTACTGCTTGCGGTTCAGCCTGCAGCTCCGGAGCGAACTTCTCCTGCTTTCACCGGCAGAAGCTTTCAATCATCGGCTTCCGCTCCCTGAACGATTCAAGGCAGGTTACTTTTCTCCTTCATCGCAATGGTTCTATGAAATTATGTCAACTTCTGTCTTACTCAGAAGAAACGATCTGTTTATAAAGAAGATATGCCGTAATGGAACCAGTAACTTCGAAGATCTTCCAAATTAGTTCGGCGGTCGGCATCATTATGGAGACCACTCCCCTTCATTGAAGATACATGGAATCGACCTAACCTTCAAACCCTTAAAACATATTATAGCATACGCCTCTCAGGTTGACAAGGGTTCCGGCGGCATGACCCGCGGCGTCGCACGCTGCCGCGCCGCTTCAAAAAGCAGCACCGCTGCAGCAATTGCCACATTCAGCGATTCAGCGCGTCCAATGATCGGAATGCGTACCAGTTTATCCGCAGCATTGGTCATTTCTGAGGAAATACCCTGCGATTCATGGCCCAATACCAACAGGCCCGCGCCGGAGAGATTTGTCTCATAATAAACCTCACCAGCGTGCGGGGAAGTGCAGATGATCGGCAAACGTTTGCGTGCTGCCCACTCCACTACCTCGGCGGACGGAATGCGCGCCGCCACAGGAAGCGTGAAAATCGCCCCCTGACTGGCGCGCACTACTTTTCCTGAAAAGGGATCTGACCCGCCGTCCGCAACAATAACGCCTCCGGCACCAGCGGCTGCTGCCGTGCGGATCATCGTGCCGACATTGCCTGGATCCTGAACACGGTCCAGAAATAGTACGATCTGATTGGCGGGTAGATCGTCCAGCCCTACATTGGGCAGAGCGGCTACAGCCAGAACGCCTTGCGGCGTTTCTGTCTCAGCAGCTTTGCTAAAAGCTTGTTCGCTCAGCTCGGTCAGAGTAATCGCACGTTGGGCCGCTCTCTGCAGACACTGCAGTCCTTCCGATGTTTGGGCATAGCGCTCCGTAACGTAAATACGCTCTATTTTAACCAAATCCGAAGCAAGTGCTTCCTGCAGCAGATGCGGTCCTTCAATCAAAAAAAGACCGGCTGCATTACGTTCTTTCGTACGGTGCAAGGCTGCAATTTGCTTGATTTCGGGATTACTCGGACTTTGGATGCGATTCATGCGTATCCTCCAATTGGAAACCTAATGCCAGACGATGCCAGGTGCAACGCCTGGTGCCCCTCCAAAAAGAATGAGACCTGTAACACCAGGTCTCATCAAAATGCTGCAAATATTACTTGGTGGCCCTGGCCACTGATACCAATTCGTTGAATGCACCGGCATCATTGACTGCCAAATCAGCAAGGACTTTACGGTTAACATTGACGCCCGCCTTTTTCAGACCACTGATAAAGCTACTGTATGACATACCGTTCACGCGAGCGGCGGCGTTGATCCGGGCGATCCACAGCCGACGGAAATCGCGTTTCTTGTTTCTCCGGTCGCGGTAAGCGTAAGCAAGTGACTTCAAAACCTGAGCATTAGTCGGCCGGAACACGCGACCCTTCATGCCGCGGAAACCTTTGGCCAGTTTGAGAACGCTATTGTGACGGCGTCTTGTTTTAACTCCGCCCTTAACTCTCGGCATCTTTAAATCCCCCTATCTAGCTTGCGTAAATCAAAAAGCGTCGGCGATCAGTTTCTTGATGCGCTTGAAATCTCCGGGGTGAACCAAATCGCCTTTACGCATATTCCGTTTACGTTTGGGAGATTTGCATTCCAGCATGTGACTACGATAAGCTTTATACTTTCTGATTTTTCCTGACCCGGTCACCTTAAACCGTTTGGCGGCACCACGGTGTGTTTTCATCTTGGGCACGTTTCCCACTCCTTTATTCGGACTTCTGTTGATTCTCAGCTTTGATAGCTTCTACGACAGGCTTGGCTGCAGCCATTTCAGGCTTGGCTGCCGCTCTTTCAGGTTTTGCAGCCACTTTTTCAGCCTTTTCCTGTTTGGGAACCAGGATCATGACCATGCTTCTGCCTTCAAGTCTGGAGTCGCGTTCAACAGCAGCAATATCCTGCAATTCGGTGGCTAATCTTGTCAGTATTTTGCGGCCAAGATCCGCATGGACGATTTCACGGCCTCTGAACCTGACTTGAGCCTTAACCTTATCCCCATCTTTCAGAAATTTGCTGGCTGCTTTTAACTTGACCTGGAAATCATGGTCCTCAATTTTGGGCGTCATCCGCACTTCCTTGACATCAGTTGTCTTTTGATTCTTACGCGCTTCCCGCTCTTTTTTGCTTTGTTCATAACGGAATTTGCCGTAATCCATAATGCGACAGACAGGCGGTTTCGCAGTAGGCGCGACTTCCACTAAATCAAGATCACGTTCCTGAGCCAAACGTAGGGCATCACGAACCAGCATTATACCGAGTTGTTCACCTTCTGAGGTTACGACCCTAACTTCACGACCCCGAATTTCTTCGTTGACTCTAAGTTCAGTTTGGCTAATCGTCCAACACCTCCTCAATAATTGAACGCTGCAACAAAAAAGGCGGGTAAATACCCGCCTCATAAAAAGACTCACCGTTTCAGAAACCGGTTGGAGCCAAACCCTTGAGCTGCAATGCCTGGGGTGAGAAGCGGGTGCTTCTGCTTGCGCGTCCATAACGTAAATAGTATAACACTGATTTTTATTCTTGTAAACACTTCCGGCTCATTCTTCCGATTCCTCGTTGATAACA
>ENA-UOOR01001025-UOOR01001025.1-fermentation-metagenome-genome-assembly--contig:-NODE-1025-length-35088-cov-5.729398_pt1 | contig 35088 bp, 33 predicted proteins | sample MGYA00245780_ERZ724029 | MGnify/ENA primary metagenome ERZ724029 (study PRJEB28704, sample SAMN03018315) | fermentation metagenome | biome: anthropogenic terrestrial biome; feature: soil; material... | reverse complement strand
TCCAAAGATACAAAAAATTGCAGATTTACCAAAAGAATTATGATATTATATTACTCGTAATCAGTATATAAATGACTTCTTAAGGGACGACTATTTATTGTAAATCAGTAAATTATACTTGTCGATATGTGTTCGATAACAATTTTCGACGGCTTATGTCTGTTCTTATTTTACCATCCTAATTAATTAGACGCGAAAAAGAACCAAGTCATTTTGTGTATATTGTATATTAAGTTGCATTCTGTATTTAGCATTCTTATTTTATCTCCTGCGATTATTTAACATAGAGTGAGAAGGTTTCGAGCTCATATAACCTATTGAAAAATAGATGGTTTGTTATGTGTTGGATTTTGGATCTGTGGTTTTATCTGTAATTTTCGTATATTCAGTAAAAATTCTAATATTTTGAGTGATTTAGAACGGGGAGTCGAACTCTTTTTGCACTCCTATTGATTACCATTATTTTAGTGGAAGGAATTTATAAAATAAATAAGAACCAATATCTAAGATAGAATTTTAGTATTTCAATAAGAAAGTTTATATTTGCAATGTATATCGCTTAGCGTAGTAAATCGCAAATGAAAACAATAGACAAAGCAATCATTTCGAATCGGAATTATTTAGAGAGATATGTAACTTCTGTACGAGTAAAAGGACGTTACACTTTTACCCTTGAGGAGCTAAAAGTAGAGTTTGATTTGCCGAATACCGCTATAAACCAAAGCCTCAATCGACTAAAGAAAAAAGGAGATATAGCGCAAGTTCGCAAGGGGTTTTATGCTATCATTCCTCCTGAATATTCTATCCAAAAAATGTTGCCACCATCTTTGTTCATTGATGATTTGATGAAATCATTGGATAAACCGTATTATGTTGCACTACTTTCTGCGGCGGCCACTTATGGCGCAGCACACCAGCAACCTATGGAGTATTTTGTTATTGCAGAAACCCCTGCACCAAGAAGCATAATGAATAAAAAACTGAAAATTGTTTTTTTATCAAAAAACGATTGGACGAAAGACGGAATAAACCAGCAAAAGACAAATGCAGGATATATCAATGTTTCCTCACCGGAATTAACCGCCCTTGATTTTTCTCATACAGCCACAAATTGGGGATAAACCGCATCGTAACGGTTTTACAGGAGTTGGCCGAAAGAATGAGAATGACAAAGCTTACAACAATAGCAAAACAATACAGTAATACTGTTGCTATACAACGTTTGGGTTATATTTTAGAAACCGAACTTCTACAAGACAAATTAGCGGACAGTTTATGGAAGATGCTGAATCAACGGACTTACTTTCCAACGCCTCTTTCCTCAAAAAAAGGACGAAAAGGGGATTTCAACAACAGGTGGAAAATAATTAAGAATATAGAAATTGAAAATGATTTATGATACCTCAACGATACATTGAAGAATGGAAAGCCGTTGCTCCTTGGCCAACTGACGCACAAGTTGAGCAAGATCTGATAATCGTGAGGGCTTTAATCGAAATATTTTCTGACGAAATGTTGAGGCAATCTTTGGCATTTCGTGGAGGAATGGCTCTACATAAGCTCTATCTATCTCCTCAAATTCGTTATTCCGAAGATATTGATTTGGTACAAATAAATTCGGAGCCAATAAGTCCTATATTGAAACGGATTCGGGAGCGACTTTCATTTCTCGGTACAAAACGAATTGTAAAACAGCATATTCACAATAATACGATTATTTATCGTTTCGAACCTGAAGATCCTTCGATTATGAGTATGCGGCTAAAGGTAGAGATTAATACACGTGAACATTTTAATGTATTAGGACTAAAGAAAATCCCATACAAAATAGAGAGCAGTTGGTTTACCGGCGGATGCATCATAACAAGTTATGAGATAGAAGAACTACTCGGCACTAAACTCCGTGCTTTATATCAGCGTCGCAAAGGTCGTGATCTTTTCGATCTATATTGGGCACTAACTAATCAGGCGATTAATAGACAAAAAGTCTTACAATGCTACAAAGCTTACATGAATTTCTCCGTCGATAAACTGCCGACTCAAAAACAGCTTTTGGTGAATATGGAGGAAAAGATGATAGACAATGAATTTCTACAGAATATTCACAGCATATTGAAACCGGAAGTGGAGTATAATAATGGTGAAGCGTGGATATTAATATAAAGAAAGAATTAATTGAATATATAAAGTATGGATAATTCATTTTTTATTTTGAGCAAACAATCTGTTTCAGTATCACGCTTTCATATCTGTACGTGGGATATTGAAAACTCAAATTCATTTATCGAAATTGGTATGGAGTTTGCCCCAACGACTAGTCATGAACTCGAATTTAAATTCGTGGCACCTTTTGCTCAATCAGGTAATGAAGTAAAATGCCTTGCTGAAAATCTTAATAAAGACTCCAATAATAGTAAGTTCATTTTCAATGATAATATAAAGAACTTTCAGGTAATTAAAGGAGACAAGCGCAATGGGGCGATACTGACATTCGAGAATAGAAACGACTTAGCTATCCTCCCATTAGAAAGACTGTCTTTAAGCTCCCAAATCATTAGCTTTAAAATAAAGCTCCCAGACCCAAATCTTGAATGTCCATGCTATATTAGATTTTTAATTAGGGTAAAAAAGAAAACCTTGTCCACAATAAAAAAAGGTATTACCAATACAAGTTTTATCTATGATATCAAGCTAAATGAGAAGAGAAATTTACCGAATGAAGTCCATAACCTCATAAAAGACGAATATCGACTATGCAAAGTCGAAAATTGCTTTTGCTTTCACGTTATTCCTAATAATTTGAATATTTCATTTGTTGACCAAAATAAACTCAAAAACATCCGAGAACTAGAAGTTAAGGCTTTCAAAAACTACTTGCCAGAAGAATTAGAAAAAATGAAAGAAGATAGATATATAATTGTCTTTAATAAAGCGAGTAAAGAAGAATCATATTCATTTTTTACGATATTCACAAAAGAGATTATTGGTACAAATCAGATATTGCTCGCAATTGGGACTAATATTTTGTGCAGTTTACTCTTTGCGATAGCCGGTCTAAGATTAAATTTCAAATCAGGCGTTAGTATTTGGAAACAAATTCCGATCGAGTATTGGCTTGCTTTCATCGTTTTGATACTTTTAGCTTTATTTTTATTTCGCCCAAACAAAAAGATGAAATGAACTGTATTTTTTGTCATAATAACTCCGACAATTCAAAAAGCATAGAACATATTGTTCCTGAATCCTTAGGTAACAAACATACTGTTTTATGGAGAGGTGCTGTTTGCGATAAATGTAATAACTATTTTGCCACCAAAATTGAGAAAGAACTATTACAACAGCCATATTTTGTTAGTGCTAGGCGTCGAAATATTATTAAAACAAAAAAAGGGCGTTCTGTACAACAAGAGGTGTTTTTGGTAAATAAAAAAGGTCAACATGTTCCCGCTATGTTTGATTACGATGGACATCATGGCAATATCTATTTAAGAGATATTAAAGATGTAGATTCCTTAATAAAGGGAGGTCGTGTTGTTGAACCAATCATTCTTGAGCCAGAAGCGAACAATTATATTTTATCACGTTTTTTAGCTAAATGTGCATTTGAATATTTAGTATATAGAACAAAGGAAGAAAATTTCTGCGAATTTTCAGAATATCTCAAGGACGAACAATTTGAACTATTAAGAAAATATGCCCGTTATGGAGAAGGGTGTAAGTTTTGGCCTTATTCTCAAAGGCGAATATATGGAGAAGGGGATCAATTTAAGGATCTATCTAGTAATAAGAGCTATGAAAGATTAAATGAAATGGATTTTCTTTCTATTGAACTAGACCGGAAGATAGAGAATGGTGATGAATATCTTATATTAGAACTTTATTATGTTTTGGTTATACTGGGGATAGAATATGTTATTCATATTGGAGAGCCAGATATAAGCGGTTATCATAAATGGTTACAAAAAAACAACTATAAATCACCTGTAGAAAGTATAGAAGATATTAGAATTCCTAATGAGTATGAAGATATTCCGCTTATTACCGAAAAACTGATTAGAAAATTGAAGAAATAATGAAAGCACTTCTTGACACTAATATAATTATCCACAGAGAGACGCCGAATGTAAGGAATCTTTCTATCGGGACATTGTTTAAATGGCTTGATAAATCAAAATTTGTAAAATGTGTACACAAGGTAACGGTGGATGAATTGAATAGAAATTCCAACCTCGAAACAAAAAATAGTTTTAATGCAAAAATTCAGAGCTATGAAATATTGAAAATGGTCGCACCCTTAAAGCCGCAGGTTATTGCCGTTTCACAAGAGGTTGATGTAACAGAGAACGATAAGAATGACACACTTTTACTCAATGAAGTTTATAGTGATCGTGTTGATATACTCATTTCTGAAGACAAAAAAATTCATACTAAAGCGCAAAAACTGGGAATTGAGGATAAGGTTTTCACAATCGACTCATTCCTCGAAATGGTTGTCTCTGAATATCCAGACCTGATTGATTACAAAGTATTGGCGGTTAAACAAGAGTACTTTGGGAATATCGATCTCGCAGACCCATTTTTTGATTCACTAAAAGAAGATTATCTGGGGTTTGAAAGTTGGTTTAATAAAAAAGCAGAAGAAAAAGCATATATAACATACAACAAAGGACGAATTTTGTCATTTTTATATTTGAAAACAGAAGGAACCGATGAAAACTATTCTGACATAAATCCAATCTTCTCTAAGAAAAAACGTTTGAAAGTCGGGACATTTAAAGTTGTCAGTAATGGTGTGCGATTAGGAGAACGATTTCTCAAAATAATTTTTGACAATGCAGTTTTGAACCATGTTGAAGAAATATATGTTACTATTTTTGACAAGACAGAAGAGCAACAACGGCTTATTGGATTAATGGAAGATTGGGGATTTGTGAAATATGGAATTAAAGGTCATGACAGAGAATTAGTCTATGTTCGTGATTTCTCAGAGCAATTTGATCTTTCTAATCCAAAAAAAACTTTTCCATATATTTCGACAAATACAAATGCTTTTTTAATTCCGATCTATCCTAAATATCATACAGAGTTATTACCGGATTCTTTTTTAAGGACAGAGTCTCCTGATAACTTTGAAGAAAACGAACCGCATAGGAATGCAATAAGTAAAATTTATATTTCCCGTTCTATTGAAAGAAATATAAAAAAAGGAGATATATTAATATTCTATCGTACTGCTCCGAGAGATAAATCAGCTTACTATCACAGTGTGATTACAACAATAGGAATTGTAGAAGAAAAAATTGATAATATTCAAAGTGAAGCAGAGTTTATTTTAAAATCGAGAAAGAGAAGTATCTTTACTGATGATTATTTAAAAGAGTTCTGGAACTTCAATCCCCGGTATCGGCCATTTTTGATTCGTTTTTTATCGGTTTTTTCATTTTCATTAGGGAATAGATTAAATCGAAAATCTCTTTTGGAGTTAGGTATTATTAGTGGCGAAGAAAACGAGTTGAGAGGTCTGAAAAAGATCACGAAAGAACAATTTATTTTATTATTAAAAGAAACAAAAACAAATGAGAGTATTATTGTCAATTAAACCAGAGTACGCATTTAAAATATTTGAAGGGTCGAAAAAATATGAATTTCGTAAAATTATGTTTAAACGTAAAGATATAGAGAGAGTTATTGTTTATGCGTCTTCTCCTGTACAAAAAGTCATAGGAGAATTTGAAATAGCAGATATATTATACGAAGAAACAGAATTATTGTGGCAAATGACTCAACAATATTCCGGTATTAGCAAAGAGTTTTATGATCAATATTTTGAAAATAGAGATCGTGCATTTGCTATTCAAGTCGGGAATGTGAAAGAATATGCACATCCTAAAACCCTTTCCGATTTTGATATAGACTTTGCGCCACAATCATTTGCTTATTTGTAACGATTATTATGTTATTCATTTTTCAGTCTTTCGAGGAAGGTTAAAATAGGTATTAGATGTTCAACTGCAATCCCTTTCATCCCGCAGTAAAATAAAGAGAAAAAAAACAGAGAAGCCCTGCAATTTTTGAATTGGCAGGGCTTTTTATTTGCATCCCTAACAGATATGTAATAACTTCGCGGTTTAATTCCTCACTCTCATAAAATGTATACTTTATTATGATTGAGTCTTTGTTGCAGAACTCATACTTTTCCGTTTTTTTAATCATCGCTCTCGGATTCATGCTGGGGCATATCAAAATAAAAGGGATTTCATTAGATTCCTCCGCCGTTATTTTCATCGCCTTATTATTCGGGCACTTTGGTGTAATTATTCCGGAAGCATTAGGCAACTTCGGATTGGTTCTTTTTATTTTTACGATCGGTATACAATCGGGCGCCGGTTTTTTTGACGCTTTTCGTAAAAATGGGCGAAACATCATCCTGATAGCTGTTTTACTGGTCTCTTGTGCGGGTATTACAGGCGTAGCGCTGGGATATGCTTTCGGGGTGGAAACGCCCGGTATTATCGGACTTATAGCCGGCGCGCTGAGCAGTACACCCGGACTTGCAACGGCCATCGATATCAGCGATTCGCCTCTTGTCTCCATTGCATATGGTATTACCTATCCGTTTGGCGTTATCGGAGTGATTTTGTTTGTAAAGTTGTTTCCTAAGATTTTCAAGGTCGATCTGAGAGAAGAAGAACGAAAAATGGAGATGAAAACAAAAGAGGCTTATCCGGAAGTGAAAAACAGGGTGCTGAAAGTGAAGAATGCCACGGTCTTCGGAAAATCACTGGAGGAATTACAAATACGCGCCATGACAGGAGCTATGATTTCTCGATATGTACACGATGGTACCGTGGGCATTGCTAGGGCTAAAACCCGGCTCCAAGAGGGTGATATTGTAAAGGCTGTGGGGACGGAAAATTCTTTAAAGCAACTCGAATTACTTATCGGTGAACGGGCAGATATCACTCTTCCCGTTGAAAACAATCAGGTGATGGAATCGCTTCTTGTTACCAATAAGCAAATAGTGGACAAGACATTAGGTGCTTTAAATCTTACCGCCGCGTACGGGTGTAATGTCACCCATATTCGCCGAAGCGGAATTGTATTATCTCCTTCCCCCGATTTGAAGATTAAATTCGGCGATAAATTGGCCGTTGTCGGCGAACTCGAAAATGTGAAGGATGTAAGTGTATTGATCGGTAATGATGAAAAAAAGTTGTCCAACACAGACTTTTTCCCCATTGCAATGGGTATTGTATTAGGCATTTTATTAGGACAACTGAATATTTCCTTTGCCGATTCATTTTCTTTTTCTCTGGGATTGACCGGCGGCGTTTTGATTATGGCCTTGGTATTGAGTAAAATCGGAAAAACAGGGCCGATTTTATGGACAATGTCTGATGGTTCGAACCAACTGCTACGCCAACTGGGGCTTTTGCTCTTTCTTGCCGAAGTCGGTACATCGGCGGGAGCGAATTTGGTATCCACTTTTCAAACCTATGGATTACTATATCTGGGGTTAGGCGCTATCATTACGTTGCTTCCGATGATTATTGCGGGATTATTCGGATATTATGTGCTGAAAGTAAATGCTTTGGAATTACTGGGAACGATCGTCGGGGGTATAACGAGCACACCCGGACTGGCAGCTATCGATTCGATGACCGACAGTAATGCCCCGAGTCTTGCCTATGCAACGGTTTATCCTATAGCCATGGTATTGCTCATTGTCCTTATACAAATTATAGGAATCTTTATTTAATGCTTCTTTGTCGGATAACTTCATAGATCATAACCCCGGCAGCCACCGACACATTGAGGGAACGTATGGTGCCATACTGCGGTATTTGAACCAACTCGTCGCAGACACGCAGATTTTCGGGGGAAACGCCTGTATCTTCGGCACCCATTAAGACGGCAACCGGAAGCGAAAGATCGGTATCGGTATACGTGAGGGATGCTTTCTCGGTTGCTGCCACCACTTTAATCCCGCTGTTTTTCAGAAAGACGATAGCCTCTTTGAGGTTTTGCTCCCTACACACCGGTATGGTATGTAACGCTCCTGCCGACGTTTTAATGGCGTCGGCGTTTACGGTGACGCTTCCACGGGCCGGAATGACAATGGCATCGACACCCGCCACTTCGCACGTACGGGCAATCGCGCCGAAATTCCGCACATCGGTAATACCGTCCAATACGACGATAAACGGCACTTTCCCTTCTTCATACAAAAGGGGCACAATCTGTTCGAGTTTCTGATAAGTAACAGCCGAGGTGAACGCAATTACCCCTTGGTGATTTTTACGGGTGATTCTATCGATGCGCTCCACGGGCACCTTTTGCATAGGTATTTCATACTCGCGCAACACCGATTGCAACTCTTTAAAGAGTTCACCCTGTAGTTCGCGCTTCACCAGCACTTTATCAATATCTTTTCCGGCTTGCACCGCTTCAATAACGGCACGTATGCCAAAGAGCATTTCTTTTTCTTTCATCATTTTTTCATTATCCATTGTTCATTGTCCATTATCCATTGTCAATTGTCAATTCATATTCAGCATCACCTTGGCATTTTCTATCGCCTGCGCGGTAATATCCGCCCCGCTAAGCATACGGGCAATCTCTTCTATACGTTCGGAATGAGACAAACGCTTCATCTGCGTCATCACGGAATCTCCAGACTCTTCTTTGTATACGACAAAGTGCGCATCGCCTTTCGATGCAATCTGAGGAAGGTGAGTGATCGCGACAACCTGCATACGACGACTCATTTCGTGCATGATGAGCCCCATCTTTTCGGCAATCTCGCCCGATGTGCCCGTATCTATTTCATCGAAGATAATCGTCGGAAGAGCCGTAGCTCCGGCAACCATCGATTTGACAGCCAACATCACACGAGAAATCTCTCCTCCCGAGGCAATCTGCGAGACGGGTTGTAAAGCAGTATTCTTGTTCGCCGAGAAAAGGAACTGAATATAATCGGAACCGGTAGCATCGGGCGTTTCCCTTGCCGTGAACGCACACTTGAAGCGTGCGTTCGGCATTCCCAGGTACGATAACCTTTCGATCAGTTGTTTTTCGATGGCAGGAGCCGCAGCCTGTCGCTTTTTGCTCAGGGCTGCGGCAGTGTCGAGCATCGTGTGCCGGGCAGCCGCCACATCGTTTTCCAATGCCGTTATTTGTTCATCGAGTGAATCGATGTTCTCGAGTTTACGGCGGATATTTTCCCGCAATTCGATTAGTTCGCCGACTGTCGCAAGCGAATGCTTTTTCTCCAAATCATATATCAAGCTGAGCCGATCCTCCACCACCTGTTGCCGTTCCGGATCAAAATCAACGGCTTCGAACAACCCTTCCGCCTCGGCACGCACATCCTTCAGGTCGATATAGGCCGATTCTACCCTGCCCGCTAATGCTGCAGCATCGGGAAAGACGCGCTCTACCGAACGCAGAGACTCCAAGACCGACCGCAAAAGAGATTCGACATTCGAATCATCACCCGATAACAAAGACGTAGCGGAAAACAAACCCGATTTAATTTCTTCGGAATGGGTGATCGCCTCCAATTCAGCTTCCAACCGTTCCTGCTCCTCTTCTTCGAGATCGGCCTCGGATAAGCCGGCATGCTGAAATCGCAAATAATCCTCTTCCTCCTTGTTTGTACGCGACTGTTCGCGCAACATCGACAAATTCTTTTCCAATGTCCGGTAACGAAAGAAAGCAACGGAGAAGGCCGATTTTTCTTTTGCCGTGCCGGCGATTAAATCCACAACATTCAATTGATAAAGGTTGTCGTTGAGCGAAAGATTTTGATGTTGCGAATGAATATCGATGAGCCGTTCGCCCAGTTCTTTCAGGTCGTTCAGATACACCGGCGAATCGTTCACAAAAGCGCGAGACTTGCCGTTTGCCCATATTTCGCGACGCAGGATGCATTCGTCGCCGTCATACACCCAATCGTGCTGTTCAAAAAAGTCTTTTAAATCGTATTTCGAAATGTCGAATACACCCTCGACAATACATTTCGCCTCATCCTGTTTGATGTAGCGCGTTTCAGCGCGTTGCCCCAGAATAAGGGACAGGGCGCCCAGTATGATAGACTTCCCCGCACCGGTCTCGCCGGTGATCACGGAGAAGCCGTTGTCGAACCGAATCGTCAACGAGTCGATAAGTGCATAATTTTGTATAGCCAGAGAAGTAAGCATAAGACTGTTATTAGTTGGATTGCTTGATTTTTTCCAGTTCGCGGGTCCGTGTCGGATAAATCCGTTGCAACGTGTTGTATGCGTTCTGCTTTTCGCTTGCAACAGCGGTCGATAACACATTACACAGTTCACCAAGCTTGGTATCGCCGAATACCGTTAGCAAAGCCGATGTAGGACGTTGCGTATACAGCGACGCCAATACCGGTACGGCCTCAGCCACGGTACGGCGAGCGTCGTCGGGATAATCAGCCAGGCGATCGAGCCCCAACCGATGATAAGAATACCACATATTGCGGAAAGACTCCTGCGAAGCATCGGAGAAAGCCTGTACCAATGCATAGCGGTTACGATTTTTGCCTCGCGATTCCCATCCCGCCCAATTATTTGGTTGCACTTGCTGCACAATCTGTTGCATGGTCCGAAAATAGTCTGAACCCCCAAGAGGCGACATCGAATCGAAATCGAGCCCAATGATCAAATAGATATAAAAAGCGAGTGTCGCCTGTAAGTTTCCGGTTATACGGTCGGGTTGATATTCCAAAGGCTGATATTCCATATAGTCGAATGAAAATTCGGTATCGCGGAAGTTCAGCAAAGGAGTGGCGTAGGTGGCATTATACACCGGGCGGCGCGATTGCACCAGCAACTCGGCGTTGAACGTGTTGTCCGACGTCATTTCTTTGAGTACGATCGTGAAAGAACAATCGATACGCTCATTGGCGCGAAAGCCGGTGCGTGCCCACTGCCGGTCATTGATAAACGTATGCACCGCTTCTTGCATGGAAGTAAACAACTGCCGGTCGGAACGCTGTATGGCACGACTGTCGATCGTCACCACCGCATTCAACTCCTGAGCGGCGAGCGAAAGCGTCCCCCACACAAAGAGCCACAAACACATCAGTTTGGCCGATACCCGCATATCAATGCTCCAAAGATTTATAAAATTGTAATTCGTTGCGCAACTCGTTGAGTTCGGATTGCAACGACCGTACACGCGCCAACATGTGATGAAGCGCCTCAATACCTTCTACATTGATATCCATGTCGTAATACCAACGGATAAACTGTTCGAGCTCGGAAAGATCGTCGTACTCTATAAAGCGGTCGTTATCCTGATCGACGATATCAATCAAGCCCGACTCCTGCAACGAATCGATAAACGTCTCTTCCACCTCGTAAATCCTCAGGCACTCGCTGTATAATAATCTGTTTCCGCTCATTGTCTTCTGATTTTTGATAATTCGGTAAATAACGCTTTTTCCCTGTCTGAAAGATTTTGAGGAAGAAGGATTTTCAGCGTAACATACAGATCCCCGAAGCGGCCGTTTTGCTTGTATACGGGGAATCCTTTCCCTTTCAGGCGCAACTTCGCATCGGGCTGCGTGCCGGGCTTAACGGTCATTTTCACTTGCCCGTCGAGCGTATTAATCGTGATTTCGCCTCCCAACACGGCGGTATACAGATCGATCGAAGCTTCGGTGTACACATCGTCTCCCAATCGTTTGAATACCGCGTCGTCTTCAATGGAAAATGTAATGTATAAATCGCCGTTAGGGCCGCCGTTCACGCCGGGCTGTCCGTATCCGGTCAGTTTAATGACTTGACCGTTTGCCACACCGGCAGGAATAGTGATGCGGATATTCTTTCCGTCGACCGTCAAGGTTTGCTGATGCGTGTGCATGGCCTGACGAAGTGTCAGATGTAACTCCGACCGGTAATCGCCGCCTTTGAACTTACGGCTGCTACGGCTGCTCTGGCGTGAACCGAAACCGCTACCGAACATGGAATGGAAGAATTCCGAAAAATCGTCATCGCCAAAATCCCCTTCGGTATAGAATGTCTGGCTTCCTCCAGGCGACTGCGATGACCACTGCTGCCGGTACTGCTGTTGGGCTTTTTCGTACTCTTCGCCATGCTCCCAGTTTTCGCCGTACTTATCGTATTTGGCACGTTTTTCAGGATCGCTCAACACCTCGTTGGCCTCGTTAAGCTCCTGAAACTTACGGTGCGCGTCTTTGTCATTCGGATTCAAATCCGGGTGCAACTTACGCGCCAACTTACGATACGCCTTCTTAATTTCGTCGGCGGACGCGTTTTTATCGACACCTAATATTTTATAGTAATCAATATATGCCATTTTCACCTGTATAGTAGTGTGTGCAAATGTAGCAAAAAATATGCCTTTCGCATCAATATAATCCGAAATTCGTATCGGTCACGCGAAACTCCGTGCGCCGGTTGATTTGGTCGGCTACGGCTTGCTGCTCCGGCGGTAGTTGTTCGATGAATTCGGGGATAAGTATATCGTTTTCTTTCAGAAAATCAAACTGTGCAGCGAGCTTCTTCGTCACGGTTTTGGGATTGCTCTTGCCATAGCCGGCAGCCGACAGTCGCTCGGAATCGATGCCGTGAGCCGTAAGGTATTTTACCACAGACTGCGCCCGGCGAAGCGACAGATCGCGGTTGTATTCTTCCGTTCCCTTACGGTCGGTATGCGCCGAAAGTTCGATGGCCACCGAAGGGTTATCATTCAGTAAGGCTATCAACTCGTCGAGTCCTGCTTTCGAGTCGGAACGCAACGTCGCCTTATCAAAATCGTAAAAAATATGTTCGAGAATCACCGGTTCGGTATAAGACGTGAGGATAAAGTCGGCATAATATATCGTGTCTTTTTCTTCCGCATCGGTACGCACTGTTTTTTTACTGTTGAGGAAACCCTCAGCCGAAGCCATCAACACATACTGTACGCCTCGCTGCACCGGAAAGCGGTACATGCCCTTCCGGTCGGAGGTAAAGCGTTGCTGCGAGCCGTCACTACCAATGACGGCGATCGCTGCGCCCGGAATGAGTTCTTTTTCACGGTCGGCGACAAACCCTTCGGCAAGCGTTTCGGCAAAACGGTAATCGAACGAGTAAATATGATCGTATCCGCGCGCATCGTTGCGATTGGAACTGAAAAAACCTTTTTCGCCTTCTTTCCCGAAAGTGATGCCGAAGTCGTCAGCCGCCGAGTTTACGGGATAGCGCATATTATCGACTTGCCAGCGGCCGTTGCGGAACACGGCTCGAAACAGATCGAGTCCGCCCATACCAGGATGGCCGTCGGAAGAGAAATAGAGCGTACTATCGTTTCGCACATAGGGAAACAGTTCGTCGCCGGGAGTATTGATTTCGGGTCCCATGTTTTGCATAAACAATACGGCATTGTTTTCATTAAGGCTCGCCCGCCAGATGTCCTTTCCGCCGTATCCGCCCGGCCTGTCGGATACGAAATACAGCGTTTCGCGCGAAAGCGAGATCGCCGGATGGGCAAACACCGATAACGTATCGCCACTATCGAGCGTCATCGGTTGTCCGGCAGACCATTGTCCCGACACGCGGCGCGAGACATAGATTCGGGTAAGGGCCGGCTTACCGGTTTGGACCGGACTAAACGTATAATACATATATTCCCCGTCAGCCGGAAACGAAGGCGTACCCTCATCGAACTCCGTATTCAATTCCGCCTCCAGCACATCCGGTTTCTGCCATTCACCGCGGGCATTCCGCACAGCAAGGAAGAAATCATTATTCTTGAGACCCGTAACCGGACTAATGCTGTCCCCACGGGCATCATCGCGCGACGAGGTGATATACAATGCCTCGCCACCGGGAGAAAACATCGGACTAAACTCGCCCCGACGCGAATTGAACACGTCCATCTTCCGCACTTGATAACGGCTTGGACTCGTAATGAGCACAGGCGCACGCGAAGCGCCCTCCAATCCGTTTAGCCCAAGAATATCGCCGGGAGACAGGTCGAGATAACGCCGGTAAGCTTCGACGGCTTGCGGATATTTCCCTTCTTTGTGCAGCATTTGGGCATACCGAAAATACATCAGCGTGTCGGGATATTCGTAACGGATAGCGTTGTTGTAGGCCACGGAGGCACGCACGGTGTGGTTGATCTTCCGGTAGTTTTCAGCCATTTCATAAGCAATTACCCCACGTAAAGCCTTCTCTCCTCGGGGTGTCTGCCGGTATAACCGGCGGTACGTTTCACCGGCGGTATGATATTCCCCGCGCAGGTACTGCTGACGAGCGTCACTCAATGCGGCCCTCCGGCAAGACATCGTGCACAGCATTAGTACCGCTGCCAACAAATATGGATATCCGATTGTCCTCACTATTTTAGCCTTTTGTCGAACCATCGAGATTGTCGCCTGAAGCGACGCCCTCGATAGAGGTTATTTCATATCCGCGTTTTACTGATGCTCGGCGCGCAGCAGGTCATTGACCGTTTTCACCGGATTAAACGTGCTGATAGGCACTTCCACAAAAACCGTATTCCAGTCGCTCATGGCACCATTCCATAGTCCGGGTAACTCCAATGCTTTCAATTCTTTTCCATTTTTCGATTTAAGCGAAATAAAACCGGTATCGGGGTCGACATGCCGGGTCAGATCATATTTTTCTCCTCGGTAATTTCTTACCCCGCACACTAAATCGACCGGATTGAAATGGGATCCGTTTTTGAATGCATTCAACGCTTGGACATCCTCTTTGTTAATTTGTGAACTCTCCAGAATCTGCGGCGAGATCGTTCCATCCCTGTTGACTGCAAGAAAAGGACCTCCTCCCGGTTCGCCGACATTTTTCACCATACCGCATACCCGGAACGGACGATCGAGCTTCTCGCGCAAATACACCGCCAACACCTCATCCGAATCAAAATCACGAGGATGCGAAATGCACAATTCATTTTCGGTAAACGACAACATTTCAGCCAAATCCTCAGCCGTATAATTTCCTTGATCGAGTTTTTGCAAATAGTGATAGCCACGGCTTTGCATATCAACCAATACCCCGGCCAGCAGGTTTTTATATCGGGCTTCATTTTCCTTTAACCGATCGGGGACGACATTATCAATATTTTTGATAAAAATCACATCCGCATCAATATCATTGAGATTTTCGATAAGCGCTCCATGGCCTCCCGGCCGGAACAATAACGCCCCGTCCTCATTTCGGAACGGCTCATTGTTTTTATCCACCGCCAACGTATCGGTAGCGGTTTTTTGGACGCTAAACCCGACCTCGAACGTCACGTGAAGCTTATGGGCATAAACCGGTTTACGGGCGGCGACCAATAATTCGAAGAGCGCCTGATGCTCTGCCGATACCGTAAAATGCACCCGCACGTTATCGCCTTTGTCCTTTGCATAATACGTCCCTTCGGTCAGATGTTCGCCCACTGGGGTACGATTTCCTTCCGGGTAAGAGTGAAACGACAACAATCCTTTAGGCAAATTGCCGTAATTCAATCCATCAGCATCTAACAACGCCTTCACCACGTCTTTATACCGCCCATCGGCACAAAGCGACGAAATGTTCGCGCCATAATGTTTCTCGCAGGTGGTGTTCAGCTGATCAAAAAAAGCGAACTGCCGGATATGCTCGAAAAACAACTTCTCGGACTCTTTTACGGGTTCCTTGTTATCGGCATCTAAAAAAGCGAAGAGATCTTTAAACATGCGGCTGGCGGCTCCGGAAGCCGGAACAAACTTCACCACCTTTTTATTTCCCTTTAAGAAATGACGCCACGCTTCCTGATAATGCGGCTCATCGTCTTCCGCAACCTGTAAAATACCTTTATCGACAGAAGCGGCCGCCACTATGGAAAGATAGGGAAATCCGTCACGAAAATAAACTAACTGTTTCTCTATTTGAGTCGTAGAGATCCCTTTATTTTGTAATTGATCTAAATCTTGTTGTGTAAACATCTGCTACGTATTGTAATTCTTATTTCGATATATTGGTTTCGATGAATGAATTTCAAAGATACGTATTTCTTTTGTAAAAGGTGCGGTAAAAAATTGTCCGCCGACTTAAATTTAACAGACGATGTTTGTCCTTTTCGATTTTTTGGTGTTTCTTTGCACTCATTACAAAATCAAACAAAAAACTACATTGCCTATTGAAATGTCTTTACTCAATTAAATGATTATTTATATTTAAAGCAGTAAAGTAATGGATACTTACAAGACTCTGATCGACGAAGAGTTGGTCGTATTGTATGCCCAAGGCAATAATGATGCGTTCGATATACTGTTGAACAGGCATAAGCAATCTCTTTTCAATTACATTTTTTATTCGGTCCGTAATAATAACGTGGCGGAAGATATCTTTCAGGAAACCTTCATGAAAGCGATCACCATGATCCGTCAGGGACGCTATACCGAAACAGGGAAATTTCGCGCGTGGATCAATCGTATCGCGCACAACTTGATTATCGATTATTTCCGACAAGAACAAAATGAAAAAACGATCTCGAACGATGAGTACGAAACGGATTTGTTCAATAATCCCAAATTCAGCGACGACACCATTGAGATGGAATTGGTCAAAGCACAGATTTTAAACGATGTGAAAAAACTTATTCGGTTTTTACCCGAATCACAGCGGGAAGTGCTCGAGATGCGTTACTATCAAGATATGAGTTTCAAGGAAATCGCCGATACTACCGGGGTAAGCATCAATACGGCCCTGGGACGGATGCGGTATGCGATACTGAATATGCGCCGACTGGCTGAAGAACATCGAATGAATCTGGTGTATTAACTCACTGGAGGTGCTGCTTGGAATCGGTTACCGTCTAACCGCTTCCAAGCGACACCTTCAGTCAGCATTAATCGGCAAAAGCGTGCCGGTAACCTTGAATTTTGTTCCAGTTTCCACGCGTAAAGTCGGGAACGGCTACCGGAGCGCTGTTATTTTCTATAGAGATATGCCCCAAATCGGCCAAACAGCACCATTCGGCCAAATCATACACATCCATATCGAGTGGTAATCCGTTTCGCAGGCAATACACCAAGCGATAATCCATAATAAAATCCATTCCGCCGTGTCCGCCTACTTCTTTAGCTTTCGCTTCCAGTTCTTGGAGGATGCGGTGTTTGTATTTGTCCATTAACTCTTTCTTCACTTTTTCCGACACAAACGAGTGGGTATTCAAATCTTCATGATTCGCGACCGTCCCATTTTGCAACGCCTCGCCCTCCAATGCATAACCCTCAACCGGATACTTGTTGGCAAATCCTTTGGTTCCGCTCACCTGATACATGCGGCTGTAAGGTCTGGGCGACGCGACATCGTGTTGAATTTGTATCGTCTTACCCTTTTCTGTACGGATAATGGTCATGGTATGTTGTCCGTTGGCAACCTGATAAGCACTGTCGCGATTCATTCCTCTCTTTTCTATCAGATATTCCGGAATATTTACCGGTTTTGTATCCATCGCTACCAGATAATTCATTTTATCGCCGCGGTGAATATCCAATACCTGACAAACAGGTCCTAAGCCATGTGTCGCATAGACGTCGCCGCGATGCTTGCGGTTATATTCCATTCGCCAATCGCCCTCGTACATATCCCAGTATTCGGCCAGATTGTGAATATAAGCGCCTTCCGCATGCAACACCTCCCCGAAGAGTCCGTGTTGAGCCATATTCAGCGTAGTAAGTTCGAAGAAATCGTACACACAATTTTCGAGTTGCATGCAATGTACCTGCATTTTCTCAGCCGTATTAATCACCCTCCATATTTCATCTAAGTTCATGGCGGCAGGAACTTCGCATGCGACATGTTTACCCTGTTCCATGGCATAAATCATCATCTCGGCATGATGTTTCCAGTCGGTGGCGATATAGACCAAGTTAATATCGTCGCGCTTGCAAAGTTGCTTCCAAGCATCTTCACTGCCACTGTATTCTGCCGCACGCGGCAAGCCCGCGTTGTCCAGAATCTGTTGAGATTTCTCCACCCTGTCGGCATGTAAGTCACAGAGAGCGACAATTTTCGTTCCGGGGATATGGGTAAAACGTTGTACGGCTCCGGGACCACGCATGCCTAAGCCAATGAAACCCACACGCACGGTATCGAGTTTGGGAGTTACCAATCCCAGTACATCCTTTTGTCCCGCAGGGCGTTCAGGGATGTCAGTCAAGATCGGTTGAAATATATCTTTCTCCTCTTTGGGAGCCTTCGAGCCACTCGCGCAGCCCGCGAATAAAATGATTGCCAATAAAAAGGCGGCTAAAATAATTCGTTTTTGCATAGGATTTGTTTTTAATAACTGTATATATTTATAAACTTACTGATTGCCATTCTTTTCCCAATTGATGGGAGACTTTCTCAATTTCTTTTTTAAGCTTTTCCGAAAAGTTTTTCACATTGCAGGTATAATGGCGTATCGATACTGGATTTATTCCTGCCCTCACTGCCAATTCCAATAATTTTAATACAGGAAAAGTTTTTATCAACTCTTGTACGATATTATGCTGTGTTTATCCGTTTGCTCCGGATTATAATTGAAAAATCTGTTCATCGGGAAACCAGCATATTTTCAAATATCACGCGTCATAATCCATTCACTCTTAATAATCAGTGCCATAAAAAGTTCTAATTCGACTCATCCCTTATACGTCTTTGATAAACAAGCGGGAATTTATTCCATGTGAAACACCCTACAAAGCGATGTGCTTTAAATAAGTTTTTTTCATTTATGCTTACTTTACTTTTTTATCCACATCTTTTTGCGGAACTCTTTTTCCAATTCTATCGTTATTCTGTATATAACTTTACGATCCTTATTTATCGCAAAAATACTTAAATCTAAAAGATTTTCCAAGCGAATAAAATGAAAAACTGTTCCTTTTTCTCCATCAATGATATATTACATACGATGTTTATCATTGAATACCTCTTTTAGAAGTTTCAATATAATCAGCAAGGGTAGTCTGCACATGTAGCTGATTCCGACAAATTCAAAACACGGATTGAGCTCAAAACAAGCATAAATAGCAGGAAAAACAAAGATATTGTTCTCATTATTTATATTATATCTAAAGTTTTAATTAATTTCTCATTTGCTTTCTATTAAACGATCAACAAATAAAATATACGAGTAACACATTAAAAAATCGATAAATGGGAGAAGCTTTATTATAAAATTGAGCTTCTCCCAAATGTATGCTTTTTATCAGAATCTTGTTCTATTCCACACCCCTTGCATATACTTCCGCCAAATTAGCATAAGGAGCACGACGACTTTCCGTAATCTCTATCTTCAGATAACGCCCAGGGGATGTTGTAACCCGAAATGTCTGAGGTTCGTTTACCTCCGCCATTTCAAAATCCCCTATCTGTGTAAAGGTATCGTTATCCTCGCTGATATAAATTTTACCCCGGTAAGCATCACGCTGGTCTTGACGACGCTGTAAATCCACAGAAGCTACAGTTACCGTTTTTTGCATATCGATTGTAAAATGATGGGGTAATTGACCCGTACCTCCCGCCCACTGACTATGCCAGTAAGTTGCAACAGTTCCATCCAATACACAAGATGCCGTTCCGTTACCGACTCCTTCTCCCGAAGGTTCTTCCGAAGAAACATCAATAATTGTCCAGCCTCTCCGGTCTAAGCGAGGAGCCGGACGGGAAACCGTTACGTAATGTACATTCTGTTCTATATCGGATACAAACCTTGACGTCTCTTTTATAAAGACAGGTAACAAAAAGTCGTCATAATCAATATTGTCTTTCGAAAAATCAACTGAAACAGTAGTGGTCTTGTTCCCGTTTTTAATAACGGCTGGATTCGGCGAAATAGTGTAGGCGGATGTCGGCAATAACTTCAAATCTGTGCCATTTTCGTTATTATATACATCAACCAACATTTCATTAACTTCTAAATCCACAGAGATATCCCACAGATTGACGAAATCTACCGCCAAAACTAAATTCTGCTGATAACTGTCAGAATTCGAAGTTGTTTCAATAACAACGGAAGACTCCGTATTCTGGAAATAAATAAACGGATCCCGAATCAGTGGCTTAATAAATGCCACTTCTTTATCTTCATTTATTTCTAAATTTGAGTGGACAACGCTTACCGGAACAACATACTGTTTTGAATTGTCTTTATCGAAATCGGCTAATTGTTCTATGGCATCGTAATCGAGAGTAATATCTACATATTCCAGACGGTTACCTTTGGAGAACTTTACAACATAACTTTCATTCCCCCCGGCAAGCTGGAAGCAATTATCGGGTATCCGTTTATAGTTGCGGTTGTTTTCAGTATTATAGACCTGCAGCTCGTCCTCACTCAGAACATCTACCGAAGCCGTGGATTCTACATTATCGTATCCGGTTTTATATACTCCTAAACGAAATACAAACGGTTCTCCTGTTTTATAAACGGTTTGCTCTATTTCTCCGCTTTGCGGAATATATACCTTTGGCGGCGTAATGTCGTTCAATCGGGTATCCTCACAACCTACAATGCTTAAAGTAAACCCGATAATTATAGCATACAGAAATTTATTTCGCATAATACAATCCTTTTTACCATCCATAATTCTGAGTAATTAATTTGTTCCTGTCCAATTCACTTTGACCGAACGGGTATAAATAGTGTTTTTTATCGAATATCCTTGTTTCGAATACCGTACGATCCCAAAACGCGGCGGGTGTTTGGGTGGCATTCGATGAGGGAGCTGCAGAAGAGGTATTCATGCCCCACATGGGGCCGGCATCCACTTCCTCCGCTATCATCCACGTACGCGTATCGAAAAAGCGCTTATTTTCAAAAGCCAGTTCTACACGGCGTTCTCGGCGAATTAATTCTCGCATCATTTTCTGATTACCTACCGCTTCGGGATACACGTCCTCAATATCGGGTACTCCAGCACGCTCACGGACCAAATTCAAATATGGCAAAATATCGGCATGGGAAGGATCGTATTCATTCAAGGCCTCCACATAATTGAGCAATATTTCAGCATAACGAAAAATAGGCCACGTGATATTTCCCCACTGCCCAGCAGCTGTATTGAGTGTTGGATCTGTCCATTTCCGTGTCATATATCCCGGTTTGGGATAGTCGTGGCTGACACCGCCACCCGAATTTCCGTTGAATCCGAAATTCACAATGGAAGAAGAACCGGCATAAGGCACTTTACACGCGCTCCAAAGTACCGTGGCGTAAAAACGAGGCTCCCTATCCTTATACATCTTATAGGTGGATTTTACCCCACCTCCATCAATAGGATGTTCGAAATTGAAAAAATCCTCCTCTTCATAACCTGAAGCCTGATCTATAACCGGTCTTCCGTCAGGAAAATAGCCGGTAATAGGATATCTCCCATTCTTCATCGCGTAAGCATCAACTTGTTGCTGGGTAGGCCCTACTCCGCCAAAAGCCGCACCTCCGGCGACACGTGGGGTAGTGTGGACACGAGCAAGATAGCCGTTCAGATAACGCCCCCAGATAATTTCGTCGTTCCACAAATTCAGGAATACTCCCTGATAGGATTTCAACGGATCTATTTTTCCGTAGGTTTCAACCTTATATAAATCGTAAAGATTCATGTCGATAACTTCTTTTGCCGCATCTGCCGCATACTTCCATCGGTTATTATCAACCGTGGCAATACCGGGAAATATAAGAGAACCATCTGGGTTCGCCAAATCTACATATAGCAAATTGCCATTAAATAAAGGACGGGCATAAAAAAGCAATAACTCGGATATAATGGCCTTGCAAGCTCCCTTTGTAGGTTTACCGTAATATTGTGTCGGTTGTTTTGCGGGTAATAGTTCTGCACACGCGTTTAATTCCGCGGTCACCCATTCAACACATTCGTCCATAGTGTTGCGGGGACGCTGCAAATCGGCTATCGGTTGGTTAAAATCCAGAATCTCATCATACAGTAAAATAACAGGGCCATACATCTGCATCAACTGGTAGTAGTAATACGCTCTCGCGAAACGAGCCTCCACTGGCCACTGTTCACGTTCAGCCGAAGTAAGATTAGGTGCGGGCGCGTCGGGAGCGTACTGCATGAAAATCGTGGCTTCCCGTATCCCCCTGTAATATTGGCTCCATTTATTATAAGGCACGCTCGTCGGGTTCCATGTTCCGAAGTTCATATTCCGGTACTCTCTGTTGTATGTCGCCGAAGCTTCATCGGAAGCACCGATAAACGGGTGCGAATCCACCATATTCGACGGATCGGTCATATACCCCCAAACATTACTGAGCGATTGTGTTATATAGGTCCGGTTCTCCCATATTTTCTCAAAACTCATCGGAAGCTCTTCTTCTTTGTCCAGATAGCTGTCGCACGAATAAAAAACGCCACTCAGAAGAATGCAACCTAATACTATATTGATTATTCTCATATTCTCGTGATTTTAATATTTTATTTAGAAATAGATATTTAACCCCATTGTGAACATTTTATTGGGCGGATAAGCAGCGCCTTCTCCTCCGCCTCTTTCCGGATCCCAAAGCTTGAATGGGTTAAATGTAAGAAGGTTTACACCTGATAGATATACCCTCAGGTCGCTCACATAAAATTTTTCGATCAGATTCCGAGGCAGAATGTAACCCACTTCTGCATTTTTCAACCGCAAGAAGCTGGCGTCATGCATTCTATAGGTAGATTGTCTGTTGTTATTCTGGTTACTCTGAGTATCTAGCCGGGGATATTTCGCGCTCGGATCGGGATTATCCTCTGTCCAGCGGTGAATATAAACATCTTTGTTAATGGAAGCACGGGATAAACTTCCCGATGAAAATCCATATATTGAACCTCCACCGACAAAAAGCGAAGTACGCCCGATCCCTTGAAAAAATACGGAACAATCGAACCCCCTCCATTGGGCGGTCATCCCGAATCCGTAATTGATTAGGGGTACATCTGGATAGCCGATAGCAATTTCATCAGAAGGATCTACAACACCATCCCCGTTCACGTCCAAGTATTTGATATCCCCTACACGTACCACCCCGAAAGATTGCGTAGGACTATTGTCTATCTCTTCCTGGCTTTCAAACAATCCTAAAGCTACCAATCCGAAAGGTTGCTGATAAGGCTTACCTATACGATTCCGGTATGTATAGTTCCAGTTAGGTTCATCATTGTCTATCATCGTATTTTTTGTATAGGTAAAGTTTGCCAATCCAGTTAAACTGACGGTTCCTACTTCTCTGTTAAAACTCAGGGTTCCATCGAATCCCTGATTTTTCATTTTTCCGATATTGACATAAGGCATCGTTGTTAAACCTACCAACCCGGCAAGTCCTCCTCTTTGCATAAATATACCTTCCCGATTTTCGTGAAAATAGTCACCTTCAATCTTTAGTGATTTGAACAGGGATATCTCCGCACCGACATTAAATTTATAAGCCGTTTCCCAGCTCACGTAAGGATTGGGTGGGTATTCGAGGCGAAGACGGCGATTAGATTCTTGTCCGGTACTACCAAATGCATAATTGTTATCTTCGCTAATAATTGTTTCTTCATAAATAAACCTGCGGTTTCCACCAATCTGGTCGTTTCCTACTAATCCGTAAGAAGATTTTAGTTTGAATATATCAACGACATGACTGATAGGGTGCCAAAAATCTTCGTTGGAAACCAAATAGCCAACAGCACCCGCGGGAAAAAATCCGAAACGATGTCCTGGAGCGAAGTTTTCACTGCCGTTATATCCCATATTGACCTCAGCAAAATAAGTATCCTTAAAACTGTAAGTTAACCTGCCGGCAATACCTTGATTACGGTAAGGCAGGCTTCCTAAACCTGTATCTGCATTCAATTGGTTCAACTGTTTCTGGTTATATAGCAGTAAACCTCCAACACGGTGCTTACCGGCAAAGAGTTTATCGTAAGTTATGGAGCCTTCTAAATAATAAGTTCTTCTCCCATTGAGGATCCGTTCGTATCCTAAAGCTTCTTGTCCCGGATGTGTTTCATTATACTCTAACTCTCCATTTTCATCACGGCCTGTCGCCAACCATTGCTGCACTTCAATGCCCCTAGTAATGGTACCGGAGTTATAAGCATCCCACGAAAATTTAATGTTTGCTTTTAATCCCGGGGTAATAAGGCTCCCGAAATCCTGCGTAACACCAACTAGTGCTTGAGCTGAATTCCAATAATCGTTGGCATAGCCTGAGTACATCAATAGATTGTACGGATTGAATCCGGAACCTTGTTGCGGCCCGGAAAAACGTCCATCGGAATAGCGAGCGGGAAAAGCGTTTGGGGAAGTGGAGAAAGCATAACTCCAAATATCATCCATTGCGTGACCGGGGCGAAGCCTTTTCTCGTATACATTTGCCAGATTCGCGTTTAATACCGTAGTTGGCGTTACATTAATATCGATATTCGCCCTGAAATTCACTTTGCTATAGTTTAATGCAGAGTTATAAGTATTGTTTTGCTCTGTCTGGAAGATTGATCCTTCATCGTACAAAGAACCGGCAATGTAATAACGGGCAATGCTACCGCCACCGGAAACATTCATATTAAGGCGAGTATTGTGCGCATAATCGTTATATAATGATTTAATCCAGTTGACATTGGGATAGAGATCCGGGTCAGAATGAGTCCGGTACTTCTCAATAACGTCAGGTGTGTAATAATTGCTATTCGACGCTTCATTGTACATTTCTGCGAACTCCACGGAATTTACCATTTTAGGCATGCTAGTCGGACCGGTAAGTCCTCGTTCGATACGAAAGTTAATTCGGGGCTTTCCTTCTTGGCCTTTTCGAGTAGTGATAATAATTACGCCGTTAGCCCCACGCACGCCATACACAGCAGTTGCTGTAGCATCTTTCAATATTGAAAACGATTCGATATCCTCTGGATCCACCAAATCTAGAGAGCGCTCTATTCCGTCAACAAGTACAAGAGGATTCTTATTTTCTCCAAAAGTAGAAATGCCTCTTATATAAAATTCTGAGCCAGCTCCGGGTTCTCCTGAACGGGTTACGGAAACTACGCCTGCCAATCTTCCTGCTAATATATTGCTAATTTTACTCGTCGGAACCTTTAATTGGTCAACATTGATGCTACTAATGGCTCCAATCACACTTTCTTTTCTTTGTGTTCCATAACCCACAACCACAACCTCTTCGAGAGATTCTTCAGATGAAGATAATTTTATAACACCTAGGTCTGTTTTATCTCCGACTTCTATTTCTATACTCTCATATCCTAAATAAGAAATAGCCAATACCGTAGAAATGCCTGATACGGTTATAGTAAAAACTCCATCCACATCAGTTATCACTCCTTGTGTAGAGTTTTTTATCCATACGCTTGCTCCGATGATAGGATCATTTGTATTGGCATCAATTAATAGTCCTTTTACAATTCGGGATTGTTGTTGTACCATCTTATTGATAGGTTCTGAAGTTTTGACTAAAACCGTATGTTCTCGAAAAGACACATCATAATCCGCAAAGATTTCTTTTATGATCGTTTCAATATTTTTATTTTGAGCATTTACGGAAATAATGCGGTTTACGTTAACATCGTTGTTATTATAAACGAATTTATAATGGGTTGCTTTTTCAATAGCTTTGATCGCATCAATCACTTTCACATTAGTAAGTTTCAAAGCCTCCATTTCTTCCTGCCCAAATGCTTTTGCAGACATTGTTGTAAAAAGCAAGAGCATAGAAACGAGAACAATAATTTTAGTGAGAGGATAAAAACCTCCTATACTTCGTTGATATATACATTTCATTCTTTTAGTGTTTTAATACATATTTATTTTTTGTTTTATCATCAAATATCTTCTGTTATTTGAGAATATACGGGCAGTTTCAACATATTTTCAGAAGTCAGCCATTTCGATTAAAAGTCTTTCCAACGGCGTCGTTCATAGTACCGGCTATTATGGAAAGAATACACAACTTACGGTTCTTTATCTTTCATAGGCAAAATAATTATTGTTGATGAATTTTCGTTATTACTATTTTGTTCTTTCCATGCAAAAGGCGCAATAACCTGCAAGGTATTCAGAATCTCTTCTTTCGTCTCGGAATCCACTGTAAATGAAACGGGGGTTTGCAACAAAGCCGGATCGGTACATTCGATCGCAATGCCATACCATTTCTCGAGTTGTGTAAATACATGCCTTAAGGGTGTATTTTGAAATACTAAGCGGTCGTTGATCCAGCCGGTAAAATTAGCCGGATCTACCGATTTCAATTCTACATTGCCCGATGCCTTGTCATAAGAAACCATTTGACCGGGACGAAGGAGTATTTCTTTTTCCGTCTTAGGCGTCGTCAATTGAATACAACCGGATTTTAGAACCGTTTCGGCCGAGGCCTCATCGCTATAATTGGTAATGGTAAACTCGGTTCCCATTACTTTTATAGTGATATCGGATGCTTTTACCGTAAAAGGATGTTTCTTGTCGGGAGTGACATCGAAATACGCCTCGCCGGTTATATGCACATTTCTATCGTGGAGAAACTTTTTGCGATATTCCAACGTACTGTTTTTATTAAGCCAAACGACGGAACCATCTGGTAAGACAATCTCTTTTTTCTGATTAAAAGTCACTTCGGTCAAAAGCGGATCATCGAGAGAGGGGACTACGAAGAAATGCATGATCGACAGCAACAAAAGGACAGCTGCCACCGCAGAAATACGGTAAACGATCTTGTGCATTTTTCTTTTGCGGCGAAGGAGTAGTTGTTGAAACCGCATATAATGTTCTGAAGCCGATCGTTCATTTTGTAATCGAATAATAGTCTGCTCCCATGTTTTTGCCATACGAATGAAATGGCGTTCATTCTCTTTCGAAGTGCTAACCCATCTATCAAGCACCTCTTTTTCGTGAATGTCGATCTCATTATCCAGATACTTCACAATGAGCAGATCCATATTTTCCGAGGAATCCTCTTTCATTTCTTATGCTTTACTTTACATCGTTTACAAGTTTACACGAATGACAATAAGAATACCCTACCCGAAAAGAGTGTATTTAACAATTGATTTAAGAAAATCGTTTAGTTGCAAGAGGTTTCAACTATGAATATGTCTAATTGAAAAAAATTACTACCATCCTCTGTATAAGAAATATAAAAGAATAATCCAAAGAGGGAAATAGCCTTTTTCTTCTAAAGCGGATTTAATATCTTTGAGGGCCTTCGTTATATGTTTTTCAACCGCCTTGGGTGTGATACCAAGTATCTCGGCAATTTGAGCATTTTTCATTCCCTTTTCACGGCTCAATAGGAATACTTCCCTACATTTCGGAGGGAGCGATGCTATCGCAGTCTCAATGACCTCTTCCATATCCCGAACATCTAAATTCTCCTCAGAGGTAAAGATATTAAAAAAGACTTCGTCTAAGTGAGTATCAAAATGGGAGAAAGAGATATTATTCGTCTCCGAGGATCTTAAATAATCAATACTTTTATGATAGGTAAGCGTATAGAGATATGGCTTTGGAGAAGCCATCAGATCAATAGACCTTCGTTGCTTCCAAAATTCCAGAAATACATCTTGAACAATATCTTCCGCTGCTGCTTCTTTTGATACTATCCGAAGGGCATAATAAAAAAGCACCTTGAAATATTTCTTATATGCTATTTCAAAATATTCGTTATTCATTTTATAAAAAACAAATATACGGGAATAATTTGTCCTTTTTATAAATTTGACCGGAGATAATTTTTGCTTTCATACGGTTGCACCCGTTTTGCGTTTAACTATCGCCAAAGTCTCGATAGCATCCTTGGCGATACTTTTAGCCAATTCTGTATTACGCTCCTGCTCCCAATATCTTACGAACATAGTCATCAGAGTTTTTGTATTTTCGGGCTAAAGCGGAAATTTTCAAATCTTTGATTTCTGTACTGGTAAAAGTTTTTGTCGTCATAATCAAGACTATTTATATTATTTTTTATCTTTGTCGTAAACAACAAGACAAAGTAAATCAAGATTGTTGATATCCCCAAATATAAGCACAAGAAATATGATATATTTTTCGAAAAACTTGCGATTTCTTCGAGAGAAACGAAAGATGACTCAAGGAGAGTTAGCAAAGTTATTAGAGTTAAGATCTAACTCTATATCTAATTATGAAAAAGGCGTTAGCCAACCGGATTATAGCATATTGAAGCGCATAGTAGATATTTATGAAGTCTCGGCTCATGACATTTTGTATTCAGACATGGAAACAATAGAAACAAGGGATGAAGAGTCGAGAATCTTGACATCATCAAATAAAACCATAAAAGGACTGATAGAAAAACTCTGTGATCTATCTGCTGAAAATGCTTTATTAAAGAAAGAGAACGAAAAATTAAAAGAAAGACACTAAAAACAAAAGTTTTTCTAATAATCCTCTATTTTTTGGTCGCTGAACCGAAAAGACGCAAAGCCCGTAACACGCAGATCTTTTTGATTTCAAAATATTTTTCAGATGGGAAACAGTTTTGGGTTCCGGTCATGAAAATTTTTTCAAGACCTCCTTTCCTAATAATTTCGCCTTTTCCACCGATATAGCATCCTCGGCATCAATAGAGTATTGGGACGTATCGGGAAGAATAAGCTCCGTCCCTTGCGGAACACGGTTAGGATTGGAGATGCGTTCCCTATTTTCGAGGTAGATATACACCCAGAATTCTTTATTGCCGAATTGATCTAAAGCAAGCAACCGTAGCGTTTGACCTTCATTTAAGATGGCTTTCTTTACGACTTTCTTTTCCGCTACAGTGGAATGTCGTTTCCTCACCGAATCGGAAGATTCTTTCGGAGCAATTACCTGCAACGCGTGATCGAGCGAGCGCTCAGCAGGGCGAGGAACGACTTCGCTTTTCAGCTTTTTCGAGGAGTTGAAAAAAAAAAAGACTTGCAGAAGCAATTATCATTCCAGCCACAATAGGTATCCAAATTAATCGTTTTTTACTACCCCCCTTCTTCGGCCTAAGATTGGAAGAAGAGGTAAGGATATCAGGCACCTGTGAAGGCATTTCAGAAATAGAGGGAGGAATGGAAGCATCTTCTACAATATATTCCGGAGATTTAGCCAAAACAGCTTCTTGTTCGGGTTCCGTAGGAATCGCATTCTCCTGCGCCGTTTCAATCCAGAAGATTGTACTCCTCCATGAAGTTTGAGATTCCTCCCCTTTGAGGACTTCAGGAATATCTTTGAACTCGACTCCTTCTTTAAGCACCGTCGGCTCAAAATAGCGAAAAAGCGCATTCACCGAATCCGTTACCGTTTCATCCGGTATAAAATCCATTTTATAATATACGACATTGGAGGATTGCGTATCCGAAAGAGTCTCCGCATCCTCAGCCGCCGATATTTCCGAAAGTTTGAACGTTCCCAAGTCATTCACTTTCACTTCCCCCTCTTTCAATAAGCCTTCGGAAAGTACGCCGAACAACTGCTCCAAAAATTGCTCGCACTCTTCATGCGAAAAGGTTGCGTTTTTACTGCGGATGAAAGCAATGATATCTTTCATAAATACTATTTCATTCATACCCATCAACTTTAAATATCCTGTGAAAGCCACAGGATTTCATTCTTCGGACTTTTCGATAATACGTTTTTCCCATTGAGGCGCAGGCTTAAACCCCACCTCTACATGAGGTGGCATAAGATGCCGTTCACCCGATTCAGGATCTCTCAAAATATACTCGGATTTTTTTTGAGGTTGAAAAACACCAAAATTCTCTATAACAACCTGCGTATTTTCAGCCAGCTTTTCAGTCAGAAAACGAACCGTCAGAGACACCATTTCGGAAACTTTTTCTTCCGGGATATTAAGGCTCTGAGCCACTTCATTTATTAACGTTTCATTATCCATCTTTCGTAAAAGTTATTGAATAGTCCCCAATAAATCAAACGGAAGCGCATCCGTTATCTTCACATTATAAAAATTTCCGATAGTCAGTACATTATCCTTTCCGATAAGCACTTCCCCGTCGACTTCCGGCGAATCGAACTCGGTACGCCCGACATAATACTCCGGGTCTTCACGATCAATAATCACTTTCATTGTCTTGCCGACCTTGGAAGTATTCACCGACATCGATATTCCTTCCTGCACACCCATTAGCACATTCATCCGCTCCTGTTTTATTTCGGCGGGAACGTCATCGGTATAATGGGTATCGTTATACGTATCCTCTTCATGTGAATACGGAAAAGCGCCTAAACGCTCGAAGCGAGTATCCCGTACAAATTCGAGGAGTTCCTGAAAATCGTCCTCTTCTTCGCCCGGATGCCCCACCATCATAGTGGTCCGCAAATGAATGCCCGGCACTTCCACCCGAAAACGGCGGATAAGATCGATGGTTTGCTCTTTAGAGATATTTCGCCGCATCTTTTTAAGCATACGGTTACTGATATGTTGCAACGCAATATCAAGATAGCTGCACACATTTTCCCGTTCGCGTATCACCGGAAGCAAATCTACCGGAAAGTGTGCGGGATAAGCGTAATGCAGCCGGATCCATTCCACGCCCGGAATATCGGAAGCCCGCGCAACCAACTCCGGTAGCTTCATCGACCGATATAAATCCAATCCGTAATAGGTAAGATCTTGCGCGATGAATTGAAACTCTTTCACGCCCTGCTTTACCAAACGCCGCATCTCCTCTTCAATCTCCTCCATGGGACGGGAAGCGTATTTTCCAGTAATGAGCGGTATGGAACAATAGGAACACGTACGATCGCATCCTTCCGCGATTTTGATATAAGCATAATGCGGCGGCGTGGAAAGAGAACGGTCAAATTCCAACTCTTTATAATAAGATTTCCCCAAGTCGGCGATCAGGTTTTTCCAGGCAAACTTACCGTAGAACTTATCGACCTCGGGAATTTCTTCCTGCAACTCTTCCATATACCGCTGCGAAAGACACCCCATCACAAAAAGCTTTTTGAGTTTATTATGCTTTTTCGCGTCGGCAAACGATAGAATCATATTAATCGATTCCTCTTTGGCATCGCCGATAAAGCCGCACGTATTAATAACAGCTATTTCGCCCCGGGGAGTCTCCGGATCGTGTTCGATCGTATATCCGTTTGCGACGAGTTGCCGCATCAGTAATTCGGAATCGACCAGATTTTTCGAACATCCAAGAGTTATGACATCAATTCTATTTTTCATCTTTTCGCTTGATAGATTGTCGGGATTATTCGCCGAATAGCGAATCCACAAACTCTTTCCTACGGAATACTTGCAAATCTTCTATGCCTTCGCCTAACCCGATATATTTCACCGGAATTTTAAACTGATCGGATATGCCAATTACCACCCCCCCCTTTGCCGTTCCATCGAGTTTCGTCACGGCAAGCGCCGTCACCTCGGTGGCAGCGGTAAATTGTTTTGCTTGTTCAAAAGCATTTTGCCCGGTAGAACCGTCTAACACCAGCAATACTTCATGGGGAGTACCGGGAATGACCTTGCTCATCACGTTTTTTATCTTGGTCAGTTCATTCATTAAATTCACTTTATTATGTAAGCGTCCGGCCGTATCGATAATCACCACATCGGCGTTATTCGCTTTGGCGGAATTGAGCGTATCGAAAGCCACCGAAGCAGGATCGGCACCCATTTTTTGTTTGATGACCGGCACCCCTACCCGTTGCCCCCAAATATCGAGCTGCTCAACCGCCGCAGCCCGGAAAGTATCGGCCGCGCCCAAATAAACGGATAATCCTTTTGCTTTAAATTGATGAGCCAGTTTCCCGATCGTCGTCGTTTTACCCACACCGTTTACCCCGACGACCATCATCACATAGGGCTTCTTGTCTTCAGGCACCGTGAACTCGGCCACATCATCCGAATTGTTTTCGGTAAGCAATGCGGCGATTTCCTCCCGCAACATCGACGTGAGCTCACCGGCATTGACATATTTATCTTTAGCCACGCGCTCTTCAATACGGTCGATAATCTTCAAGGTCGTATCCACTCCCACATCCGAAGTGACTAATACCTCTTCGAGCTCATCGAGCACCTCGTCGTCGACTTTCGACTTTCCGGCAACAGCACGCGTAAGCTTCGAAAAAATACTTTCTTTCGTCTTCTCGAGTCCTTTATCTAATGTCTCTTTCTTTCCTTTGGAAAACAGGTCAAAAAACCCCATACAGCAGATCTATTTAAATAATAATTCTTTTTTCAGTTCGCATGCTACAAAGCTACAAAATAGTCAATAAAAAACTTCCCCACACAGAAGCGCAGGGAAGTTTTTAAATATCTTTAACTGATTTATTTCGAGAAATAATTTTTTACTTGATCATTCAGAATCATTTCTTCTCTAAAAGTATATGCTCCTGTTTTGGGCGACTTCACCATTTTAATCACTTTCGTATGGCTACGGCCTGTTGTTGTGTCTTTATCGCGGAATCCGGCGACTGCTTTCTTTGCCATAATCTATGCTATTTATTTAATTTCTTTATGAACGGTCATTTTCTTCAGGATCGGATTGTACTTTTTCAATTCGAGCCTTTCGGTTGTATTCTTTCTATTCTTGGTCGTAATATACCTCGACGTACCGGGGAGACCACTTTCTTTATGCTCCGTGCATTCCAGAATCACCTGCACTCTGTTTCCTTTTGCTTTTTTCGCCATTTTATCGCCTCCTGTATGTTATGCGTTTAAATATCCTTTAGACGCAGCTTGTTTCAATGCAGCATCCAGTCCTACCTTATTGATCGTACGAAGGCCCGAAGCCGAAACATTCAAACTGATCCAACAATCTTCTTCTACCCAATAGAATTTTTTACGAAACAAATTCACATTAAATCTGCGCTTTGTTTTTCTATTGGAATGCGATACGTTGTTCCCAACCATCGCTTTCTTTCCAGTTATTTGACAAATCTTAGACATCGCTATATTGTATTTTCTATTTTACTTACATCTGGTGTATCAGAACTTTTCCGACAAATTAGGGCGCAAAAATAGCTATATAATTTCAAATAACCAAAGTTTTGGCTAATTAATTTCATTTTCAATGCGCAAACAGGTTCTTTATTTGGAGAAAATTTCACGCCCCTTTATTGGAAGACTCCGCTCAGACCGGCATATAATTCATTTAGAAAATTTAATGTCGACTTGCGTAAATCTGTTTTCAGCGCCTTCATTTCACTATCCGAGTTGATCGCTTGGTCGGTAATCATTTCTTCGGCGGAATATGTTTTTGGGAAAAACGACGCTCCTTTGGACGTGTTTAACTGGTAGCTCACATCTCTAACGGTGAGCATACATCCTGAATTCGACACCGCTGCATCGAACCGGTAATTCATTCCTATCTTCTCGCCACCGGCAGGCAGCTCAACCTTCGCACTCACCGTTACACTTTGCAATTTATCGTCTAAACGAATCCCCAACAACAACGGACTTCCCGAGAACTTCCCTTTTGCCCATTTTTGAAGTAATGCATATTTTTGATCATCCGATAACTCTTGATCCACATGAATAAACTGTTGAAATACTACTTTTCCATTGGTAACCGGAACAGAAGTAAAGACAGAGGAGGCGGCATTCTGGGCGCTCATAGGGAGAATCGCGAAGCAAAATAACAAACAAAATGCACTGATATATTTTTTCATAATTCTCTTTTTTTCATTCATAAAATAAACTTCGTCACCTGTTATGAGACTACAAATCTACACAAAAGTTACACAAAGGCAAACCTTTTGATAAAAAAATCCATCTATATATTTTATTTATCTCTTAAAAACCATTACTTTTGCATCTCAAAATTACGTACATTTATTTAAAGAGATCATGTCTACGAAAAAAACGCAGGATAAGACTGAAAAGAAACTGGAAACAATTGATGAAGCGTTGACTTCATCCGAACGCTTCTTAGAGAAGAATCAAAAAAACATATTGTGGGGTTTGTTGGTGGTAGTAATTGTGGTTGGAGCATTTCTCGCTTACCATTATTTATATAAACATCCCCGCAACGAACAGGCACAAGCAGCCATTTATAAAGGTGAACGATATTTTCAAAACGGAGAAGACTCGCTGGCTCTGTTTGGCAACGGAAATGACTTCAAAGGATTCGAATCGGTTATTGACGATTATTCGGGGACGAAGTCGGCCGACCTGGCCCGTGCGTATGCCGGAATTTGTTACAGTCGCCTTGGCAATAACGAAAAAGCTCTTGAGTATTTAAAGAAATTCAAAGGGGGAGATCTTCTTATCACACCTTCTGTTATTGGAGCCATCGGAGACGTATACATGAATCTCGGCAACACTGACGACGCGATATCGCAATTTTTAAAAGCGGCCGATAAAGCCAATAATGAAATGCTCACGCCTATTTATTATAAAAAGGCCGGAATCGCTTACTTACAAACTCAACAGTTCGACAAAGCCATTGAAATCTTTACAAAGATACAAGAGAATTACCTCAATTCTCCCGAATCTCAAGAAGCTGAAAAGTACATCCAACAAGCAAAATTTCAAAAAGGAGATAAATAAAAATGGCTACGGCATTACAGAATTTATCATCTTACGATCCGAATGAAATACCTGACGGGAAAGGGAAAAGAATCGGAATTGTTGTTTCAGATTGGAATACGGCTATTACAGGAAATCTTCTGCAAGGCGCTTATGAGACCTTGACAAAATTCGGTGTAAACGAAGAAGATATTATTCTGGAGCATGTTCCGGGCAGTTTTGAACTAACCTATGGCGGTAAGCTTCTGATTGAAAAATCGAATGTCGATGCCGTTATTTTATTAGGCTGCGTTATTCAAGGGGAGACTCCCCATTTCACCTTTGTGTGCAACAGTGTCACACAAGGAACGACTCAACTGAATCTCAACTATAACATTCCAATCATTTTCGGACTATTAACAACCTTGACTTTTGATCAGGCAAAAGCCCGTGCAGGAGGCAGATACGGCAATAAAGGCGACGAGGCGGCCATCACAGCATTAAAAATGATTGCTCTTAACACGAAATATAAATAAATTTTTCGTATCTTTGCCGCTCGAAAAAAAATGGGCAGTTACCAGAGTGGCCAAATGGGGCTGACTGTAACTCAGCTGGCTTACG
>ENA-UOOR01001015-UOOR01001015.1-fermentation-metagenome-genome-assembly--contig:-NODE-1015-length-35260-cov-7.511263_pt1 | contig 35260 bp, 34 predicted proteins | sample MGYA00245780_ERZ724029 | MGnify/ENA primary metagenome ERZ724029 (study PRJEB28704, sample SAMN03018315) | fermentation metagenome | biome: anthropogenic terrestrial biome; feature: soil; material... | reverse complement strand
CTAAGGGGAAATAGACCTAAGGGGAAATAGACCTAAGGGGAAATAGACCTAAGGGAAAATAGACCTAAGAGCAAATAGATATAAGAACAGATAGACCTAAGGAGAAATAGGCTTAAGGATAAGCAGATCTAAGGACAGATAGACCCAAGGATAAGTAGACCTAAGCACAAATAGTAATAGAAAATTCCTATATTAATTAAAATCAGGGGCTTTTACAAAACTGTCATTCTGAGTGCAAATCCAGCAAAGCTGAATTTGGGCGAAGAATCCCATTAAACCAAGATTCTTCAAGCTTTGAATTCATCTAAACTGAATTTACGCTCTGAATGAAAAGTTTTATTTTGCAAAAGTCCCTGTTACCTACAGTAAACTGCCATAATGTCTTACATATGCCTTTTTCATGATAGTTGCCAGACATACATAGGATAAAATGGTGATTGTCAAATACACAAAGTAAATTCCAGGCAATGGAACAAATCCAAGCATACGTCCAAAACCAGTAAATGGAATGATGGTCAGAAAGGCAATGCCAGCACTGGTAAGCATTGTAAGCGGAGCAGATGCATGGCTTTGAATAAACGGAATCTTCTGGGTGCGAATCATATGAATAACAAGTGTCTGACTCCACATGGATTCCACAAACCAGCCTGCCTGGAACATAGCGGCATAAGCCATTTTCATATTCATCCCTGTCAATAGCCCACTCTGAATAATGGTTCCGTCTGCTATAGCATTATAAAGCACGCCATTTGATACAAACTGTGGGCAAATGATAAAGTACATGATGAGATAAGTGGTCCAGTCGAAAACCGAACTGGTAGGTCCAATCCAAACCATGAAGCTGCTTATGGAAGAAGCTTCCCAATTACGGGGAACTTTCAAAAACTCTTTATCTACATTATCCCATGGGATTGCCATGCAGGATATATCGTAAATCAAGTTTAAGAAAATAAGGTGGATACTCATCATTGGCAAGAAGGGCAGTAGAGCGCTGGCTGCCAGTACGGAAAACATATTACCAAAGTTGGAGGATGCCGTCATTTTAATATATTTAATCATATTAGCATAAGTTTTGCGTCCTTCCACTATGCCTTCTTCCAGTACCATCAGGCTCTTTTCCAGTAGTATGATATCTGCGGATTCTTTTGCAATGTCTACTGCACTGTCTACGGATATACCAATATCAGCAGCTTTCATAGCAGCAGCATCATTAATACCGTCTCCCATGAAGCCTACTGTACGCCCGTTCTCTCTGAGAGCGGAAACTACCAATGCTTTTTGATCAGGAGATAGTTTGGCAAATACAGTGGTTTTTTCAACTGCTTTCCGAAGTTCATCAGGAGACATGCCTTCCAAATCGGAGCCAAGCAGCAGATTATTCACAGGCAAGCCCACCTGACGGCAGATACAGCGAGTTACCTTATCGTTGTCACCAGTCAGAATTTTGGTAATTACACCATGTTCTTTAAGTGCTTTGATTGCAGCTTGGGTGCTTTCTTTTGGCGGATCAAGAAATGCCAGATAGCCAAGCAGTACCATCTCACATTCATCCTTTACGCCAAAGGCACCTACTGGAGAAGGATTTGTTTTCTGTGCAAGGGCAATTACACGCATGCCATCCTCATTCAGTTCATCTACGATATGGAGAATATCCTTCTTAACGTCATCGGTCAGAGGCGCAATTTCTCCTTTATATTCTGCAAAAGTGCAGATGGACAACATTTCCTCTACCGCACCTTTGGTAATCATCTGGGTTTTGCCCTGCATATCCTGTACGACGACACTTAAACGGCGGCGGGTAAAATCAAAGGGAATCTCATCCACTTTTCTGTATGCTTCGGACAAATCGGTCAAGGTTTTGTCAAGAGCTTCTTCTTCCTCAGTACGGGAGATGATAGCTCTATCCATTAAATTCTTATAACCAGTCTGGAAGAAACTGTTTAAATAAGCATGGCGCAGAATCCTGGAACTTTCGTTTCCGTCTACGTCCATGTGGTATTCCAGAACTACTTTATCCTGAGTCAGGGTTCCGGTCTTATCTGTGCAAAGCACATTCATTGCACCAAAATTCTGGATAGAATTAAGATTTTTAACAATGGTTTTCTTTTTTGACATGGCAATTGCGCCTTTTGCAAGGCAAGTAGTTACTATCATGGGAAGCATCTCAGGTGTCAATCCAACTGCAATAGAAATTGCAAATAAGAATGCTTCCAGCCAGTCACCTTTAGTTATACCATTAACAAAGAATACTATAGGTACCATAATTAACATAAAGCGAATCAGTACCCATGATACAGCGTTAACTCCTTTGGTAAAGTTTGTCTCTACTGCTTCGCCAGCGACTGCCTTTGCCATTGTACCAAACAAGGTATTATCCCCTGTGGAAATAACGACCACCTTTGCCGAACCACTGATAACATTACTGCCCATAAATGCAAGATTGGGATACTCGGTCATGGAATTAAGGGATTCCGTAACAACATCTGACGTTTTTTCCAATGGTTCACTTTCACCTGTGAGGACAGACTGACTGATAAATAAGTCTTTCGCTTCAATGACACGGACATCGGCAGGAATCATATCCCCTGCAGAAAGGTGGACAATGTCTCCGACAACGACTTCATCTAGAGGAATTTCCTGTTTCCCTGTTTCTTTCCGCTCCACATTACAGGTTGTGGTAATCATAGCCAGCAGCTTTTCCGTTGCATTACCGGAACGGGTCTCCTGGACAAAACGTAGAGTACCGGATATGATGACCATGGTCATTATAATAATAACAGTTATAGGATCAATATCCTCCGGTGTTCCTTGATAAACAGGAATCAAGATGTCGGTTATTGCGGATACAATTGCAAGGCAGAGCAAAATTGCAGTAAAAGGATTAATAAAAGCTTCTGCCAATTTTCTTAGTAAGGATTTTCTATTTTCATGGGTAACTTTGTTGTCCCCGTTGGCATGAAGGCTTGAGGCAACACCATCTTCGTCTAACCCGTTCATGGATGTATTCAATTTTTCAAATAATGTTTCAATTTTATTTGTAGCGGCAAAGCGCAGATTTTTATTGTTTTCATCTCTGCGTACAGCAACCTGGGTTGTTTCCCTTGTCACTACTCTATTCTTTTCTTTCTTCATCGGTCGATACCTCCTTAAATTTGTTCCCTTAGGGAAATAAGGGAGGTAGTACGGCATAAAAGAAAAAGCATATATGTAAGGTTATCCTATTTCGGATAGAAGAATAGACAGAAAGTCCCACTTCTTTTACCATATATTCGCCCTTTGGGTTTTATGCCGCTACTACTTCCTGTGTCCATTCTTCTCACCTCTCCTTTATAAATACATATTCGAATTTTATCAGGAACACGCTTATTCTAGTTGTTCCCATCTCAAGTTTTATTAATCATATTATGCTGTTTTACTACCTAAGTGTTACTTTTTAAGAGGCTGTTGCAAAATAAAAATGTCATTGCTATGAAAGCCTGTCATTCTGAGCAAAAATTCAACGAAGTTGAATTTGCGAAGAATCCTTTCATTCATAGTGGTGCTATTAAGCATTATAATTCCGAGAACTTTAGTTCGAAAAATCTCACATTAAAATGGGATTCTTCGCCCTTGGGGCTCAGAATGACAGTTTTGGGGCTCAGAATGGCAGTTTTGGGGCTCAGTATGACAGTTTTGGGGCTTAGAATGGCAGTTTTGGGGCTCAGTATGACAGTTTTGGGGCTTAGGAATGGCAGTTTTGCAACAATCTCTTAAAAAGTAACGTAAGCGGATAAAAGAAAAAGTCCACCGCCTTAAATTTCAAGATGACAATAAGCATGAAAATAACGCAGATACTTTATAAATCTGCAACTGTCATTTTGAAATTTCATAAAGCGATGGACAAGATTAATAAAAATTGCCTTATGGTCAAGAGAGAAGATGGGCGTAAAAAGACATAGTCCCTCTTAAAAATCTTCTCTTGTTTTGCCCATTCGCTTTCTGCGTCTGACTATGACTACTATCTCCTGCGTCCATACTTCTCACCTCACTTTTTATTATATTGAATTATTACCGGAATAAAACAAAAAATCCACATCAAAGCACAAGCAATGGCGTGGTTTTACTCACAAAAATACAGTTTGTTCTATTAAACAAAACAGCCACCGTTTGAGCTTTAGCTTTACAGGGCGATGAAACTGTATTATGTTACACCTTGTTTTCGATGTAACCTGCTCAAACCTTCTCATGATGTCTCCATCACTCCGCGGCAACAGTCCGTATCCCTGTAGGAGCCTTACCTACCGGAATTATTAAATTCAATACTAGAATATAGCATAAAATAAAATTTGTCAACCTTATTTAAAACTTTTAAAATTTAAGACCTGGGGGGGGTTTGCCAAACTATAAAAATTTAAGTAAATTTAAATAATAATACTTAGCTAACTATTGATTTTATTCATAAAGTATGTTATTATATTAACAAAACAAATAAGGTATTTATTCTATACCTAGAAGAAGGAGATGGTTGTATGTTAACTACTTTTAAAGCAACTGCTAAAAAATTACCTGAAGGTTTACAGGTAGAGACAAATTCAAGAGGTTTTAAAATTCTTATGGATGAACCAGAAGATCTTGGCGGTACCGATGCTAGTATGAATCCGGTTGAGGCTCTTTTATGTGCACTTGGTGCATGCCAGACAATCGTTGCAAGTGCCTTTGCTCCTGCTCATGACATTACATTTGAAGAATTCCATATTGAACTTGAAGGCGATTTAGATCCAGATGGATTTTTGGGTCTTGCAGATGTAAGAAATGGCTTCCAGGAGATTCGTTTTGTAATGCACTTTAAGTCAAACGAACCAAAAGAAAAACTTGAAGCATTTGCAAAATTCATAGAGAATACATGTCCTGTAGGTGACTGTTTAACAAATGGGGTAAAATTAGTATTATCAGGTGTTGCAATCGATTAATGAATGAATTAGTTAATTAATTGCACACAGCAAAAGGAGCCTTTTTACATATAAGGCTCTTTTTCTATAGAAAAGGAGAAATGGATATGATAATTAAAATGATAGCAATCCCTGGTGGTAAAATGGGTACAGTGGGTAAAATTCAGGTAAAAGTTGGAGATAAGGTAGCTGCTGGTGATGTTGTTGCACAAGTGGAGACAGCAAAAGGAAATCGTCCAATCAAAGCTACATCCGCTGGTGTAGTTTCTAAGATATTATGTGAAGAGGGCTCACAAATTGCATCCAATGCAGAAATGTTTGATATAGATGACAGTGGGATTGCAAATGGGCCAAATGAAACAGATAATAGAAATGCAGCACAGAAAACTTCCAAAGAAATTAATACGGATTTACTTATCATTGGTGCAGGTCCTGGCGGATATGTGGCTGCCATCTATGCTGCTAAGAATGGTTTAAAAGTAACATTGGTAGAAAAATCAGAATTAGGCGGCACTTGCCTTAATGTGGGCTGCATTCCTACAAAAGCACTTGTTAAATCTTCTGAGATATCTCACAGTGTACGTAACGCAGCACTTTTTGGCGTTCAAATTGATGGTGCTATTAAAGTGAATATGAAACAAGTAATAAATCGTAAAGATAAGGTAAAAGGCAGACTTGTTTCCGGCATTGATTTTCTAATGAAGAAAAATGAAATTAATGTAATCTCTGGTCAGGCATCTTTTGTGAATGGAGAAACAGTAGCTGTTACCGGAAATGAGAATTATATCATAAAGGCAAAAGATATTATTGTAGCAACAGGTTCAAAAATATCAAAGATTGCTATTCCCGGCATTGATTTACCATTTGTACTTAACAGCACCACAGCATTATCTTGTACGGATTTGCCAAAATCTATCGCAATTATTGGCGGTGGCGTAATCGGTATGGAATTTGCATTTATTTATAAGAATTTTGGTGTTGATGTGCATGTTATTGAGTTTATGGACAGACTTTTGACTATGGTAGACGGCGACATATCAAAAGAAATACAAGACATTGCAAAAGAAGAGAATATTAAAGTTCATACCAGCTCCAAGGTTATGAAAATTCAAAGTTCTGTAGATGGCAAAGCTGTAATTACCTACGAAGATAAAGACGGGGAACACTTATTAGTAAGCGATAAAGTGTTAGTGGCTATTGGCAGGGAACCTAATTTGGAAGGACTTGCTATTGAAAATACTGGCGTTTTATTAAACAACAAGGGCAGAGGTATTCAGGTAGATGCTTCCATGAGTACCAATGTCAAACATATATACGCAATTGGTGATGTTACAAATATTATTCAGCTTGCTCATGTGGCTTCTCATCAGGGTATTGTTGCTGTAGATAATATATTAAATAAACAGAAAGAGATGGATTATTCAGCAGTTCCTAATGTGATATTTACTGCTCCTGAAATTGCAAGTGTCGGCATCGGTGAAGATGAAGGAAAAGCAAAGGGAATGAATATTGCAGTAAGTAAATTCCCATTTGCAGGAAATGGAAAGGCTTTAACCATGAATGAGCCGCGAGGCTTTATTAAGCTAATCAAGAACAATGAAACAGGTAAAATTATTGGTGGTTCAATCATAGGTGCTGACGCTTCTTCCTTAATTAGTGCGTTGACATTAGCGATTGCAAATGGATTTAACGAAAAGGAAATAACGGAAACAATCTTCCCACATCCAACTACAGGTGAAGTGATTCATGAAGCAGCACTGGACTTTGGAATTGGAGCTCTGCATCAGTAATGAAGAAAATAATAATATCGAAGGAATTTGATCCATGTTTTAATATAGCCACAGAGAATCAGCTATTTTTAGATTCTGATGAGGATATCCATTTATTTTTATGGCAGAACGATGCTTCCGTAATCATTGGCAGAAATCAAAATATATACGCAGAATGCAACCTTGAATACCTTAAAGAGCATGATATTAAGGTAGTACGCAGATTTTCAGGCGGTGGGGCTGTATACCATGATAAAGGTAATATTAACTTTACCTTTATTACAAAAGAGAAAATGGAAAACCAAGCAAAGTTTATTGGGCTAATAAAGGCAGCCATGGCGGAACTTGGAATTGATTGCGAATTTAGCGGTAAAAATGATTTACTTTACAAGGAGCAGAAGTTTTCTGGTCATGCTTATTATACAGACGGTGATAATTATATGTATCATGGTACTGTTCTGGTTAGTGTAAATTTCGAACAATTAGGGAAGGCACTTACACCATCAAAGCTAAAACTACAGTCCAAGGGCATCGCATCTGTTAGAAGCAGAGTTGTAAATTTATCATCCATTCATAGCGATATAACTATAGACAAAGTAATGCAAGCATTTATTAAGACCTTTGATTGTGAGAATATTGAATATATCGATAAAACTACTTTCAAGGCACCATTAGAGCAGATGCTTTCATCCTACGATTGGCTATATGCACAGTCTCCCCAGTTTGATATGGAATTAGAGCATAGATATTCTTTTGGTAATATATCGGTTCATATTTCTGCCTCTGACGGCATGATGCAAAGCGTGATAATAAATACCGACAGCTTACAACTTTATGATTTCAAATCCTGTGAAGATAAGTTGGTTGGTAAACGTTTTAGTGAACAAGCCATATGGGAATGTATTGAACAGTACATTGAAAGTAATGATTTCCAATATTGATATTTTGACATAATAGTATAGAAAATCTGAAAAATATGTTATACTATATTGTACAAATGAAAATAGGTGGGGATTATTATGTTTAATTTAGATGATTGTATTGCTAGTATTACAAGCAGAAGTGCTAAAAAATTAGCGTATTGTTTTGAGAAAAGACTAAACTATTATAATATAACTAGGACTCAATGGATTGCGTTATATTATATTAGCATAAATAAAACGATTACTCAAAAGCAATTAGCTGATAAAATGTCTCTAAAAGAACCAACCGTTGTTCGATTACTTGATAAGATGGAGTTAATTGGATGGGTTGTCAGAGTAAATAGTGAAAATGATAAACGTATTAAATTATTAAGCCTGACTGATACAGGACAAAAAATTGAAACAGATATGCTTGTTGTGGCAGAAAAATTCAGAAATGATGTAATTAGTGGTATTTCCGCAGAAGAGCTAGAAAGTTATAAATCAGTGCTTAATAAAATGCTTAGTAATATAAAGGACGGTTAACATATTATAAAGTTTATAAATGGGGGTAAATGTGAAGAGAATTTCTAAGGCGTCAAAGGACGCCACCTAAGAAATTCTAAAAGGCTTCACAAATGGAAGGTTATGCCTTCCATTCGGAAGAACTCCACCATGAGAATCCATTGGAATTCTCATGGCGAACTTCTTCATCTGTTATTTGAGATGTCGCTTTGCGACATTATGTCGGGAAGTGTGGTAATTGAACAGTCAACGGGAAATACATTATAAATAATTGATAAATTAGCTTATAGCCGTTAAAAAAAGCATTATTGTTTGTAGTTATATAAACGATAGTGCTTTTTCAATCCCGAAGGGATTACTCAAAGGGATTACCAAAGGAACTGCACTTAGGGGATTTGTTTTTAAAATGACTAAAGTAAAAGTAATTATTAAAGGAGTTGAATTTTATTGGAGAATTATGATTCATTAGAATTAATAAAGCAAACAATCGATAGTAATGATATGGTTTTGATTTATTTTGGAAATAAAACCTGCGGGGTATGTACTGACTTAAAACCGAAAGTAGAAAAAGTGCTAGAGGAATATCCGAGGATTAAAAGTATTTATGTAGATATAGAAAAATCTCATAATATTGCAGTATCTTATAACTTTTTTACCGTTCCAGCCATTCTTGTATTTGTTGAGGGGAAAGTGACAATCAGAGAAGCAAGATATATCAGTGTACCGGATATAAGTAATAGGATTTCAAGGTACTATAATTTATTAAATATGTAATCAAGCAGCGGTAGCTGATTTGTTATATCTGGAGAAACCGTATAGCAAAGACCCTTATGATGTGTATTTTTCAGAGGCTATCCTTTGCTTGTTATAGATAATCCAAGTGTAACTATCAATATTAAGTTATCTTATTATAGAACAGTAGGAGTATAATAAATGAAGCAATTTAAGAGAATATATATCGAAATTACTAATATATGCAATCTCAGCTGTAGTTTTTGTCCCCAAACAAAACGGCAACCTGAATTTATGAATATAGATACATTTTGTAATATATTAGATCAGGTAAAAGATTATACTAATTATTTGTATTTTCATGTAAAAGGTGAGCCATTTCTTCATCCACAAGTAGATAAATTTTTAGACATTAGTTATGAAAAAGGCTTTCAGGTTAATATAACTACAAATGGCACACTAATCAACAAAGTAAAAGATAAGCTTATTGAAAAGCCTGCACTTAGACAGCTTAACTTTTCCTTACATAGTTTTGATGGAAATGATATTGATAGATTAGATAGTAAAGTAGAATATATATTAAACATTTTATCTTTTATAAAAGAAGCCAGGGAAAAATCCAATATGCTAGTTTCTTTAAGGCTCTGGAATTTGGATGAAAATAATCTGTCTGATTTGGATAAGCGAAAAAACATTGAGTTATTAGAGGTAATAGAGAAAGAACTAAATCTTCCTTACAGCATACTAGAAAGAGTTACTCAGGATAGGGGAATAAAAATTGCTGAAGGGGTCTATCTAAACCATGATTATGAATTCCAATGGCCCGATTTAAAAGAGAAAGAAGACGATGGCAAAGGATTTTGCTACGGACTACGTAACCAGATAGGGATATTAGTAGATGGAACTGTGGTTCCTTGCTGTCTGGATGGTGAAGGAATTATTAATTTAGGAAATGTTAAGCAAACACAATTTTCAGAATTACTTGAAAATGAAAGAATAAAAAATATTGTTAATGGATTTTCGAGAAATGTGGCAGTTGAGGAACTTTGCCGAAAATGTGGATATAGAAAAAGGTTTGGGAAATAAGAAGAATAAAGGGGTTGTTGCAAAACTGTCATTCTGAGAACAATTCAGCTTTGCTGGATTAGGCGAAGAATCTCATTTTAAAGTGAGATTCTTTGAGCTTATATTTTAGCTTTGCTGAATTTGCTCTCAGAATTATAATGCTAAATAGCACCACTATAAACGAAAGGGATTCTTCGCGAATTCAACTTCGTTGAATTTTTGCTCAGAATGACATGCTTTCATAGTAATGACAAATTTTTTCTTTGGCAACAGCCACTTTTTGATTCTATTTACAAAAATTTTTACGGTATTAACATATGAAATATTTTTTGTAAACATTAACTGCTTTTGTAGTTATTAACTGTTTTTGTAATTATTAACTATTTTTGTAGTCATTAACGGTTCTTGTAAACATTAATTGCTTTTTGCAGCTATCAACTATTTCACAGTAGCATTTTCTTTTAAATATTCTAATACCTTTTCATGGATTAGCTGTTGCATAACATTGCCTTTACCGTATGCTTTTACATAAGAATCATAATTTTCTGTTGTTTTATGACCTAAATACTTATCAAATTCATCTGCTGTTACATTAAGACCTTCTTTTTCATAAATGGCTTGGAAAATCAAAACCATTTTTGCTTCATTCTGTGCCTGCTCTACTAATCCAGCATCATATTTTTCTTCAGACATACCAGTGTATTGTTCAAAACTTGCATAAGGAGGCTGTGAACCTGCAGAGGCGTATAAGTTATTCATGTATTCAAAATAACTTTGATCTTCGTATTTCTTAATTGATTTTAAATGATTTACATACTTTTCTGGATAGGATGTAACAGTGGTATTATCCATAAGATATTTCTCTATCCACTTTGTAAAGTTGTTATCATATTTGGTTTGTTTTACATATTTTCTGTATTCATCGGCTGTTGCTGCTTTATCAGAAAGATTTTCTTTTACAAAGGCATCTGTGAATTCTGGTACATTATAAATCCCATTAATTTCAACATTGAAAACTGCATCTTTTCCAGCCAAAGTTGCTTCTTTATAATCTGCTGGGAAGGTAACCTCTACCTTTACTTTATCACCAATACCGTGACCGATTAATTGCTCTTCAAAGTCATCGATATATTTTTTGTCGCCTATAACTAAATCTGTACCGGCACCTTTTGTATTACCACCTTCGAATTCTTTACCATCAACTGTTCCAACGTAATCTATATTTACTTTATCACCATTTGCAATCAATGCATCTGTTTTTGTATCTAGAGTACTGTAATTATCTAATAAACCCTTAATATCTTTTTCCACAGATTCATCGGAATATTCTATTTCGCTTAATGGTACCGTAATGTTAGAATAATCGGCTAACTTTAAATGATCAGAAGCTTGTACATCTTTTACTAAACCATTTTCCGTCAGGTTTGCACTGTAATCATTACTTGGTTTCACTCTATTAATATTTCGATAAATAGAATAACCGATTAAGGAAATAAGAAGAGCAGATACCAGAATTATCAAGCATATAGATATAACCTTTGCTAAGCGTGCATTCCGCTTCATCTTTTTAATTTCTTTTTTTCTTTTAATTTTTCTCATCTTACTCATGCTTACTGGATTTTTCTCATTTTGCGTTACATCATTCATATTTTACACCCATTCCATATCACATGTACTTGCGATAGTGCCACATATTTTTGTGTGAAAGATTCCCTTTGTGGCATCCTTTCGTTTTTCATATTTTCCCTCACACTTAATTTTTGTCCACACATCGAACGTAATAATTTATGTAATTACAGACCTTGTCAACTACATTGGATATCCTGTTATAGGAAGCAAACATCTCAATCTGGTTGAAAACGGTATTTTCTGTATTGAAATCATTATACATTATAATTATGAACGATTTGTGTACAGGTTTTTTTGGACAAATATAGAAATAAAACTTACAGATATTATACAATAAAAATACTTAAATTTATATACATAATTATAAAGATTTAATTAAAAATGAGCTGAAAAACAAGCTGAAAAACAAGCTGAAAAAATAGGCTGGAAAATGAGCTGAAAAACAAGCTGAAAAACAAGCTGAAAAATAGGCTGGAAAATGAGCTGAAAAATAAGCTGAAAAACAAGCTGAAAAAATAGGCTGGAAAATGAGCTGAAAAATAAGCTGAAAAATGGGCTGAAAAATGAGCTGAAAAACAAGCTGAAAAATGAGCTGAAAAATAAGCTAAACTGTAACGCTCAATATTCAATATCTTATTATATTAGTTTGAACCGTAATCCGAGCTGACTAAATATTTTATAAAAAGTTTCTTTCAATTCTAATTTTTCTTTCCTCTAGATTATCATTATTCAGTTACATAAATTGTGCATTTCACTTTTGTTCCATCCTCCTTGGCATAGACATAGGCTTTTCCTTTTTTTAAAGCTTTTATTTGCCCGTTGGAGTTTATGGATATGATATTAGGATTACTAGTAGACCAGGTTGGAGAATTACCTGAGGAAACTTTAGCGGTGATTGTAGCAGAAGAACCTGCTTTCATAGATAATTCCTCTTTACTTAATTTAATTTCAGGTTTTTCTACAATTATTTCACAGCTGATAGAAACACCATCAACCGTTGCTGTAATGATAGCAGTTCCATTTTTGATAGCTGTTATGTTTCCATTTTGATCTACTGTAGCTATGCTTTTCTTGTTTGTTCTCCATTGGGGTTTAATTTTAGATGATACTTCTGCAGAAAGTTTATCTGTTTGACCACGATATAAAGTGATATGGGAACGATTTAAGGTAACAGTAGGATAATCAACCGTTACAAGGCAGGTCACTTGGTTTCCATCAGCAGAGCAGGTAATCTCAGTTTCACCTGGTTTTTTACCAATTACTGTACCATGTTCATCTACTGTTGCAATACTTGTTTTTCTGCTTTTCCAAGTAACTTTGGAACCATTGGAGGTAACAGCGGTTAGTTTTATACTCTCACCTCTTTGAATTTTGCCACTGGCAGGGTTGATTGATATGGTTGTTTTATTAACAGAAACAAGGCAGGAAGCACAGGTATCTTTTAGATTAGCAGTAATAACAGCTGTACCAGATTTTTTTGCAGTAACTTTTCCGTACTTATTAACAGAAACAATTTTAGAATCGCTGCTTTTCCAGGTTACGTTCTTCCCAGTGGAGGTAATGGCGATGAGATAGAATTCATCACCAATGTTAACCTTCGCATCGTACTGTGAAAGAATTATAAAGGATATTTCAGATGATAATGCAGATACTGCTTGGGTAGGTAAAATAAAATGAATTGCCATTAAAGATAAAGTAATAGACAAAATGACTTTTTTTAGATTTAACAATAGAATCCTCCATTCTTTTAATGTGAGGAGAGAATCATTAAAATGAAAGAAACTTTAATATACTATATCATAAAATTTACCAGTTGTAAATTTCCTTTGTAAATTTGTTTGTACCTATATCGTATTATTCCTATTATGTCAATAGGAATAATGTTAATATAATAACAAACTTATTATGAAAATTGAGAATAAAAGTAGAAAATAATAATTATAGTTCAGCCTGTAGTATCCCATCTCCCTTTGTGTAGACAGTCCAATTTAACCTTTGTAACCTTTCTAGTTGGCATATGCAAATAAGGTCAGATTTGTGTACATTGTGAAGCAGAGCGGTATGAAACCATGAAGGCAGGCAAGTAAAAGGGGGATGGGATATCACAGGGCTAAATTATAACTATTAAGCAGTAGATAGGTTTTAAAATAGTTTTTATGCCTTGACAAATCCATAAATTAGTAGTAATATTAATAATATGTTGTTATAAATTTAACAAAGTGTAAATGCTTGGTTTATTTTGAATATTTAGACTTAATAATAAGACAACCTTCTATAATTTTATTTTTATAGGGCTCTTTTTATAAGTCTAATATTACTATATTCAATTAATATAGTGAATTGCGATTTATAAAATCGACAAAATATAATATTAAGGAGTAGTAAATATGGGAGAAAGTAATTTAATGGAGAAAACTTACACGAGAAGAGAAGTACTAAAATTTGCAGGCAAAGCTGCTGCAGGGGTTGCAGTAGCAGGTGTTGTTCCAACTTTAATAACAGGATGTTCAAAAAAAACGGATATTCCTTCAAAAGAGGTTCTAAATTATGAATATATGGAAGCAAGTAAAGATGCTCCACAACATCCATACCCATATCAAAAATTGGATGTTGAAACAACGAAAGAAAGAGCATATGCAAGCTTCTTTAATAAGGGTGGATGCTGCAGAGCAGTTTTTGATGCAATTGGAGGTCAATTAGCAGACAATGCCGGTTATCCTTGGAACCAGATTCCAGTTGATGCTTTTGCAAATGGTGCATCAGGTTATGGTGCGGCTTCTCTTTGCGGTGCTTTAGGTGGTGCTGCTACAATTATTGGTCTTGCATGTCCACCAGATGATGCGAAAGCAATAACAGCAGAATTATTTAAATGGTATACCAGTACAGAATTACCAGAATATCAGCCAGAAATTAAAAATGAAACAGTTACAGCTGCTTCTGTAGATTGTAAAGATTCTGTAGGTTTATTCCTTCAAAAGACTGGATACGCTATGGATGATCCAGAAAGAAAAGCAAGGTGTGCTGGTCTTTCCGCAGATACTGCCGGAAAGGTAGTTGAACTTATTAATGATTATTATAAGCTATAAATTACATATGTAGATTATTAAAGGCGAAGAATTTCTTTAGGAAAATGAAATTCTTCGCCTTTTTTTGATTAACAATTTTATGGTCTGTTGAGAATTCCAAAACTAGCTTAACGAATGGCCTAATCTCAATGTTGAAGGGAGATAATATTGTTTCTGGCTTTTAAAGAATATTCTTAAGATTAAAACTATAATTTCCAATACAGTCCATAACTTACAGTACAATTTTTTATATATAAAAGTTTCTCCTATACTTTACATTCTTTTATAAATAAAATACAATATAGAAAGAAAATAATATATGTCCTATGTCATATTTGAGCAGGATTATGTTTTTAATGTGCATATTAAGTATTGGCACAAATATCAAAGTTCCGGACTGTGCAGCAAATATTATGTTTTTAATGTGTATATTAAGCATTTATGATTTGTTAAGTATTTATGATTATATTAAGAAATTCAAGGAGATAGAAGGAGATAGAAGATGGAGACTATATTAAATATTGATAATAGTATATTAGATTTTATACAGACCTATATGAGAACAGATTTTTTAGATAAAGTATTTCCTTACATAACCAAGTTAGGAAGTGGCGGATTTATATGGATTGTTATAGCACTTGTTTTATTGTTTAATAAAAAGTTTCGAAAAGATGGAATTGTTTTATCTATGTCTTTGATAATGTGTGTAATAATAGGAAACATGACTCTGAAACCTTTAATAGCAAGAATTAGACCGTGCGATGTAAATTCAGCAATCAATTTATTAATTAAGAGGCCTACGGACTTTTCATTTCCTTCTGGACATACGTTATCTTCCGTTGCTTCAACGGTAGTCATTTTTCATATGAATCGGAAGCTGGGAATAGGGGCACTTATTCTTACGGTATTAATAGCGTTTTCCAGGCTTTATTTATATGTACATTACCCATCTGATATTCTTGGAGGAATTATTCTAGGTTTATTTATTGGTGCATTAGCTATTCGTCTTGGGAAGATACAATTACATAAGTCAACCTTAATTCCAAGTGATAAATAGCAAATGATAAATAGCAAGTGATAAATAGCAAATGATAAATAGCAAGTGATAAATAGCAAATGATAAATAGCAAGTGATAAATAGCAAATGATAAATAACAAGTGATAAATAACAAGTGATAAATAACAAGTGATAAATAATAAGCGATAAATAATGGGTAAGGACTTGCCTGTTGCAGAACTGCCATTGTCATGAAAGCGTGTCATTCTGGGCGCAAATTAGAAAAGCTAGCATTCTGAACGGTATTGTCATTCTGAGCGTAGCGAAGAATCCCATTTTATAAAGTGAGATTCTTCGCTACGCTCAGAATGACAATACCGGCACAGGATGACAAAGCCGGCACAGGATGACAAAGCCGGCACAGAATGACAAAACCGGCACAGAACTACAAGGCTGGTACAGGATGGCAAAGCCGGATTAGAATGACAAATTTTTTATTTTGCAACAGTTCCCTTCCTTTATTCAGCAGTTTCTTTCTCTTATCCAACAGTTCCTTTCTTTTATCCAACAGCTCCTTCCCTCTATTCAATAGTACGATTTTTTATACTGGTTTTATTCAGTGCCTGTGATATTCCTTTCACAGAGGAGGCATATTTTATGGGGGCCATTCCTGTGGCATTTTTAAATTGCTTCGAAAAATGCTGCAAAGAATTATAGGATAAGAAAAGTGCTATCTCAGTTAAGTTCATATTGCCATCTCGAATGATTTCTTTTGAACGTTCTATTTTCATGTTGTTAAAGTATTCAATGACACCGCAGTTCTTATTCTTTTGAAAGAGAGCATGCAAGGTGGAATGACTGATGGAAAAGACTTTGCATATATTTGGAATCGTAAGCTTTTCGCATATATGCAATTCCATATATTGAATAATTTGTTCAAACATATCTGATTTTGCCAAGCAATCTTTAGGGCAGTTAATATTTGAGATTATATTATCTTCCTTTTCAGTTAGTAAGCGGCGCTGCACTTGTATTAAAAATTGTTCCAAATATAATAAGATTAGCTGCTGTGAACCAAATGGAGCATTTTCAGATAATATTACCTGCTCTACTGATGGTATATGCAGGGGAGTGGTAAATGTCACTCGGGCTTCTGCTAAAATTTGCGCTATTAATGTTTTCTCCAGGGAGGATAAAGATGTAACTTTTTCATTATAAAAGTCCATAGCCTGAGAACTGCTTAAAAATGAAATTGCAACTAAATTTGGTGCCTCATCACCGATTGATTTAATAGCATGAAATTCATTTGGTTTATGGAATATTACGTTTCCCGCTTCTAATTGATATTTCCTTGAATCTGCCTGAACCAATACGGTACCTTTATCTACATATAAGAATTCCCAAAAATCATGAGATTCCCCCTTAAATTCAAAGTTTTTCATATATTCAAAATAATGAATTGTTACAATTTCTTCTATTTTGATTTCACATTTTAATTTAGTTCTTATATATGCCATTAGGTCATCTCCTTAATCTACAGCATAATATCTATTATTTTAGCAAAGATATCTATGCATTACAAATATTTAATATGGGCAATTTGGATAAAATGACAAAAATGTCGGATAATTATAAAAGCAGACATTGGTTATTTCATTTATAATGTAATATATTTATATATTTAACAAGGAGTTTACGTATAATTTGTATAATACCTCTTATGGTAAATAACGGAAATAACAGGAGGAATCGGAATGAGCAAAAAAGTAAAAGTGGCTTTGGCAGGCCTTGGAAGCAGAGGAAAAGATACCTATGCACCAACTGCTAAATTATTTCCAGAAAAGATGGAAATAGTAGCTATTGCAGATATCGATTCTGCAAAAGTGAAAGAAGTAGCAAAAGATTATAATATACCGGAATCAGCATGCTTTTCCAGTGCAGAAGAATTAATTGCACAGGACAAACTTGCAGATGTAATGTTTATTACAACCCAGGATCAGCAGCATGTAAGACAAGCTATTCCTGCTCTTCGCAAAGGCTATCATCTATTATTAGAAAAACCAATTTCACCAGACTTAGATGAGTGTGGGGAAATTGTTAAGGTAGCAAATGAATGTGATAGAAAAGTAGTAGTATGTCATGTTTTACGTTATACTCCATTTTATAAAAAGTTAAAAGAAGTAATGGATAGTGGTGTAATTGGAGATGTTGTCTCTATTATGGCAATTGAAAATGTAGGATATTGGCATCAGGCTCACAGCTTTGTTCGTGGTAACTGGAGAAATTCTAATACTACAAGTCCAATGATATTACAAAAGTGTTGCCATGATTTTGATTTATTATTATGGTTGTCAGGTAAAACCTGTAAATCAGTATCTTCTTACGGAAGTACTTATCTATTTAAGAAAGATAAAGCACCAGAAGGAGCCACAGCACGTTGCCTTGACGGTTGTAAAGCGAAGGAGAATTGTCCATTTGATGCTGAAAAAATTTATATCACAAATAAAAAGACCGGCGTTGCGTACGGAAAAACAGATTGGCCGCTTGATGTTGTAACCCTTCATCCATCCGTTGATAGTATAACAGAAGCAATTAAGACTGGCCCTTATGGCAGATGCGTTTATATGTGCGACAACAATGTAGTAGACCATCAGGTAGTAAATATGAACATGACAGACGGTTCAACCATTACTTTAACCATGTCAGCCTTTACTGCTACCGGTTCACGTTATCAAAAGATTATGGGTACCAAAGGAGAGATTGTAGCAGATTTGTCTGAAAAGACAATTAAAGTTACTCCTTTTGGCAAAGATACGGAAGTAATTGATATTTCTAAGTTAGCAACTGATTTTTCTGGACATGCAGGTGGGGATAACCGTATGGTAGAAGAATTCATCGATATGATTGCAGAAGGAAAAGAACCTACTAATGCAGTTACCTCTGTAGAACGCTCCGTAGAAAGTCATTACTGTGCACTGGCAGCAGAACAATCAAGATTGGAAGATGGTGCTGTGGTTGATTTGGATACGCTCAGAAAATAATGGCAATAATTAGTTGAATAATAAATTAAAAGAAAGAGAAGGAGATTGTTATGAAAAAGAGTATAAAACGTTTAGCAACCTTAGGTCTTTTAGCTATTATGGGAGCAACATTCCTTACTGCCTGCGGTAAAAAGGAAGAAAACAAGGATGGCGGCACAGCAACAGGCAAAAAAACCACAATAACATTTGGCATATGGGATGAGAAGCAACGCCCAACCATGGAAAACTTAGTAAGTGCCTATGAAGCTAAGAATAACAATGTAAATGTAGAGATTCAATTAACACCATATAAGGGTGGAGAATACTGGACTAAGTTAGAAGCTTCTGCAACAGGTGGTACTGCTCCTGATGTTTTCTGGTTAAATACATTACATGCAGAAAGTTATAAAGATGGTGGAATTCTTTTAGACTTAACCGATTCTATAGCAAAATCTGATTTAAAATTGGAAGATAATTATCCAAAGGCATTAATCAGTATGTATCAATTCGATGGCAAAATGTATGCAATTCCAAAAGACTTTGATACCAATGCCTTATGGTATAACAAAGCTATCTTTGATAAAGCTGGTGTAGCATACCCAACAGATGACTGGACCTGGGATGATTTAGTTGCAACAGCTAAAAAATTAAAGGATGCTGGTCTTGATGCAGGCACATATCCAATTGCTGCTCCTTTAGATTTTCAAACAGATTATTATCCAACTATTTATGCAAATGGCGGATGGATTCTAAATGATGATAAAACAGAAACCGGTTATGAAGATCCTAAGACACAAGAAGGTATTCAAATATGGATTGATTTAATCAATGCCGGATTATCTCCTGATTTAGCAACTATGACAGATACTTCTGCTGATGCTATGTTTGAGGGTGGTAAATTAGCTATGGTTTTTGCCGGTTCTTATATGACACCAGAGTATATGTCTAATGATGCAATTAATAAAAATGTAAACCTTGTTGAATTCCCAGAATTTAATGGCATAGAACCTAACATTATTAATGGTCTTGGATATGCTGTATATTCTGGAAGCAAGAATAAAGAAGCCGCAGTAGATTTCGCTTTATGGTTAGGAAGCGAAGAAGCTATGAAAATACAAGGTGAAGGCGGCGCAGTTATATCTGCCAGAAATGATGCACAACAATACTTTGCCGCAACTAATCCAGATCTTAATTTAGCTGCTTATACCAATCACTCAGATATAGCATTTCCATTACCAGTATGTAAGTCATCAGCAGAACTTTATGATTTAGAAGCAAATCAATTAAAATGGGCTTACAGCGGAGAAAAAACTTTAGCAGATACATGCAAAGAATTAAAAGCTGGGGCAGATGAAATCCTTAATAAAATGAATAAATAGGCAGGTGAGAAACCATGGGAGACATGACAAAGAGTAATGTCAAAACAGTTAAGAGAAAGGCGACCAGAAGAGAGAAAAAAGAATGGGTCGCAGCCTATATATTTATTGCACCACTTGTAATCGGATTATTAGTATTTTATATTTATCCCTTTATACAAAATTTTTGGTTTAGCTTTAACGATGTAAATCGATTTAATATAACAACCTTTACAGGTTTAGAAAATTATAAAAATTTAATAAAAGATAAAGAGTTATTCCAGACACTGGGAAATACTCTAAAATATGTAGTGATTACAGTACCGGTAGGATTAGCTCTATCCATTCTCATTGCTACATTACTAAATACCAAAATACGTGGAACTTCCATATATCGCACTATTTATTTCCTCCCATCCGTAACCATGTCTGTTGCTATTGCCTTAGTTTGGAAATGGATTTATAACGGTGAGTTTGGTATATTAAACAGTATTTTGGGATTCTTTGGGATAGAGGGTCAGAATTGGCTCTCTAATCCGAAAACAGCATTATATATGGTAATGATTGTAGGTATCTGGATGACCGTAGGTTATAATATGATTATATTACTTGCAGGTATGCAGGGAATATCAAGATCCTATTATGAAGCAGCAGCAATTGATGGAGCTGGTCCTTTTAAACGTTTCTTTTCCATTACCATACCAATGTTAACACCAACTATTTTCTTTGTAATGATAACATCCATCATAAGTGGCTTCCAAGTATTTGATACGATTTATATGATGATTCCAAAAACCAGTTTGGCTTATGAAAGTACACAGACATTAGTTATGATGTTCTATAGATATGCATTTGATTATGGTCAAAAGGGTTACGCAGCGGCAATTGCTATCTTTATATTTGCTATTATAATGTTAGTAACTATCTTCCAGTTTATTATGCAGAAGAAGTGGGTTAACTACGATTAGAAAGGGGGATAAGTATGCATAAGCGTCAAAGTTTTCAACATATCATGATTCATATAATATTATTAATTGGCACTGGTATTACAATACTCCCATTCCTATGGATGGTATTCACTTCTTTTAAAACAGTTGGTGAAGCAATGTCCATACCACCAACAATTTTTCCAAAGACCTTTAATTTTGATTCTTATAAGAACATATTAGAGTCCCTGCCTTTTGGAAGAGTTTATCTAAATACTATTATTTCAACTTTAGTAACAGTAATTGGACAGATAACTTTCTGTACTATGGCAGGTTATGCATTTGCCAGACTCAATTTTCCGGGAAAAAACATTATATTTATATTAGTTTTATCCGTATTAATGGTACCTGGACAGATATTTCTGGTACCTCAATATATGATTATATTAAAAATGGGTCTGTTAGATTCAATACCGGCATTGTTCCTTCCAAATCTATTTAGTGCTTTTGGTACATTTATGATGAGGCAGTTCTTTACTTCAATTCCTAAGGAATTAGAAGAAGCAGCCATGTTAGATGGATGTAATAGATTCCAAACATTTGGAAGAATCATGGTTCCATTAGTCAAATCAGGTATTGTCGCTTTAGTTATTTTTACTGCTAAATTTGCATGGAATGACTTTATGTGGCCAATGATTGTTAATACATCACCTAAGATGATGACATTAGGTCCATCCCTTTCCACCTTACAAGGTCAGTATATAACGGATTATCCGGCCCAAATGGCAGGTGCAGTTATGGCTGTTATTCCTATGGTCTTATTATTCTTTATCTTCCAGAAACAATTTGTGGAAGGTGTTGCACATACTGGTGTTAAGGGTTAATACGCAGACTATATCAGAATTTACAATTTCATTGGTATTGCAAAACTGTCATTCTGAGAGTAAATTCAGCTTGCCATTGAAAGCAAATTCAGTTGTCATTCTGAGAGCCTTGGCTCGAAGAATCTCGCTTTAAAATGGGATTCTTCGAGCCAAGGCTCTCAGAATGACGAATTTTTTATTTTGCAACAGCCCCTTTCTACTGTGTAGATTTGTAGGTTAGCAAGTATGCGGGCAATTTACGATTACTGCTTTTTGTTATTCCGGCTTTTCTCATGTTTGCCTTCATGAACACCAATTACTTGCCCATTCATCATTCCCACATCTGCATTTTCTTGTGGCTTCATTTTTCTCAATTCAGAATTGCTTTTTTCTCTGTCACCCATTCTATTTTTATTATTATCCATTTCCTTAATCCTTTCTATTTGCTAGTTAATTTACCTTTTAGTTTTGGTAATAAGTGTTTTTAAACATTGCTATTTAGTCGTTATATTTTAGTATTTACACAATGAAAGAAATTACTTTACCAATTTTATGCTTTTATACTTTCCCATTTGGTAACCACCATGCGTATTGCTATTTTAATGTTGAATGATATAATAAGGGAAAGAAATATTTTACCATTTTGCCAGCTTACTTGGCAGAATAACTGGAAATAATTAAGTAAAAGGCGTAAAGCGCCGGAATTGAGGTTATTATGGCAGATGAATATGTGAAACAAAGAATTATGGAATTAAGGGAAATGATGAAAGCTCCTGCAGATGATATACTTAGTGATCAGTTAAAGGGTTTAGAGCAACCATCTTTAGAAAGAAAACTTGGAGGAAGTAAAATCATTTACCTTACTAAAAACTTTGAAAATGTAATTAAGAATAATGATTTTCTTAATTTAATCAATGCACGAACCAGCAAGCGAAAATATAGTGAAGAAGCGTTGACTCAATATGAGCTTGCCTTCTTGTTATGGTCGACACAAGGAATAAAAAGTATAGTAGGAAAAGAAAGAAAAGCTACCTTTCGTACGGTACCTTCTGCAGGTGCAAGACATCCTTTTGAAACCTATCTATTTATAAATAAAGTGATAGGATTGAAGCCAGGATTATATCATTATATGGCAATTGAACATCAGCTTGAATATTTAGGTCCAATAGAGAATCAGGTAGAACAAGTCAGCGAAGCATTTGGAGGGCAGAAATTCTTTGCTAATGCACCGGTTGGCTTTGTTTGGTCCGTAATCCCCTATCGAACTGAGTGGCGTTATAGTACCCATGCACATAAATATGCTTTAATAGATGTAGGGCATGTATGCGAGAATCTTTATCTTGCTTGTGAAGCCATTGGATGTGGAGCATGCGCCATAGGTGCATACAATCAGCCTTTAGCAGATAAGCTATTAGGTTTTGATGCTTCACCATCTGCAGATAAAGAAGCTGAATTTGTTGTTTATGCAGCAGCAGTCGGTAAATTAGAGTAAAGGAAAGCATAGAGCTACATCAAAACAAGAAGAAAAAATAACAAGTGAAATGTTGTAGAATTATTATAAATGAGTTTTACAACATTTTTTATGGACTAATTTAAAATAATCTTTAAATTATGTAAGAAATTAAGTATTGATTAAACTGCCACGTTTTAGTAGAATAAAAATAGTATATTAAAAGGACAAGAATTATATCACGGTTAAGTTCGTTAAGAATGGGAGAGGAAAAATGAAGTTATTAGAAGAACGTATTTTAAAGGATGGAGTACTGAAAGAAGGCGGAGTTCTTAAAGTAGATAGTTTTTTAAATCATCAGATGGATATTGAATTAATGAATGAAATTGGAAAAGAATTTGCAAGACTATTTAAACATAAAAAAATTACGAAAATACTTACCATAGAAGCATCCGGCATAGGAATTGCGTGTATTGCTGCACAATATTTTGGAGTTCCTGTAGTTTTTGCAAAGAAATCCCAATCCAAAAATTTAGATGGAGAAATTTATACAACGGAAGTACATTCCTTTACACATAATAAAGTTTACACCATACGTGTATCTAAAAAATTTATAACTTCTGAAGATACGGTTCTAATTATTGATGATTTTTTGGCAAATGGTAAGGCACTAATCGGGCTTATGGAGATTCTGGAACAAGCTGGGGCAACCTTAGCCGGATGCGGAATCTGCATTGAAAAAGGCTTCCAAGAAGGAGGAGACTATATCAGAGGACTGGGTGTTGACCTTCAATCACTGGCAATAGTCGATTTAGATGAAAAAGGACAACTCATTTTTAGATAAATAAAGGCTGTTTTACCTCGTAATAATAAAGGAACTCTGAAAGCATATTGGTACTTTCGGAGTTCCTTTTATTTATTCAAACAAATGGTTCATCTTTTCCCTAATTCTATTCTCTCTTTCTAACCTTTCATTTACATCAACAGAAAAGGTACCTTCTTCATTTTCAATGATACAATCCCCTTCCTTAACATATTCAGGTAATTTGGACTTTGGAATATGAATAAATGATTTATCCTCTTTCTCACATACAGCATAAATATCTTCAAAACGGTCAATAATATATTTTTTCATAGGTTCCTCTCTTTTTGATGGTGTAAGTTATTATTTTGTTGGTGGATTACATGTTCCACAAGGTTCTAATCCCTTAGCAAGAGCTTCATCTAAGGTAACTTCTATATCACTCTTTAGATGAGGACAACCTGCGACGTGATATTTACTTCCCCCATTAGTAATATGGACTATTATATTACGAGAGTTAGATTTATCAGGGCTATTTTTGCCGGATGTATTGGATTTATTGGTATTGCTTGATGTATATAAATTAGATGAATCTTCTTTGCTTGAACTCCTTCCTTTGCTTGAACTTCTTTCTTTGCTTGAACTTCTGGAATCCTCTTCTTTATCACCTGAAGAACCTGTGGTGCTATTTTTTAAATCCGACTGCGTAATGGTATAAGGCTCTTTATTAACTGTAATGTTTTCTCCATTAGAAGTAAATATTATTGTATTTTGTTTATCAGTTCGAAAAACCTTTATGTTCCTATTCTTTAGGTTTTGTAAGGTTTCCCTATGTGGGTGACCATATGGATTATCTGCACCTACACTAATCACTGCATAGTCTGGAACAACTTCATCTAAGAATTTATCATGGCTGCTTGTAGAAGAACCATGATGCCCAAGTTTTAGTACATCTGCTGATAAATCTATGCCATTACTAAGCATTTGGGTTTCCGATAATTTATCGGCATCTCCTGTAAATAGAAAGGAATTCTCACCATTTGTGAATTTAATGCTTACGCTATAATCATTTAATTCATCATAATCAGAAGCATTGGGAGCTACAATGGTAAAGGAAGATGCTCCTAATGAATATGTATTACCTACAACGGCTTTTGTTATCTTTAATCCATTCTCTGCAATTGCATCAAGTACATCTTCAAAGGTTTTGGTTGTATGAATAACATCAGGCAAAATAACCTTTCCAATATCGAAAGAATGAATTACGGTATCCAGTCCGCCAATATGGTCGCTGTGTGGATGGGTACCTATTACATAATCTAATTTCTTAACCCCTTGTTCTTTTAAGTAATTTACCACGGTAGTACCTTGATTATTTTCACCAGCGTCGATTAACATATAATGCTCGTCTGCTTCAATTAATATAGAATCCCCTTGCCCAACATCAATAAAATGGACTTTACATAAGGAGTTACCATTGGTAACATCATCAGCAGTAGTTTCTCCAGTCATGTTTCCTTCCGGCTTAGACTGGTTATCCTTTGCCTCATTTTCTGGTTTCTTTCCCTCATTTAAAATGGAATCGTTATTACTTGTAAGGGGGGTATTATTCTTAGTACCAATTATGGTATCCGGAGAAAATGTCATTCCTAACACAAATAATGCAGCAAATAATATAGCTAGGATTCCAAATTTAGGCTTTTTCTTTTTTAACATGTTAAAACCTCCTATACAAGAATTATATCATAGAAACCTTGATATAGAAGTAAATCTAAGGCATTTTTCATGTGAAATAAATGGTAAAAGCCACTATAGCAGGTCGAATGGAAGTACTTGCATTTACTGTAATAATACGGTAAGATATCAGTGTAACGTTAAAAATTGTAAATAAGCATTACCGGAGATAGCCGGTGGAATGGAGAGGGGTTATGAAGGTATCGAATTTAGAATACAAAAGACTGATTTTAGATGAGATTACAGCTATTTCAGAAGAAATGATAAGCGAAGTAAAAAATGCAACGACAATTCAAGAGGTTTTATATGCAAGAGAGAAATATGTTAAGTCATAAAATATTAAAGCCATAAAATTTAAAGCCATAAAATATTAAAACCATAATTTATTAACGTTTGACTTTCCTTTGAAGGGGTGATAGGTAATGCTTCGAATAGCAATATGTGATGAAGATCAGGTTAGCTGCTCTATCATTGAAAATATTATCTTAAACTACAGTAAAAGAATAAATGAAAAAATGCAAATTGAAGTATTTTATTCAGGTGGAGAATTACTGAAATTTATTCTAAAGGAGTATTGTTTTGATTTGATATTTATAGAAATGAATTTAAAGCATATCAATGGAATAACAGTAGGAAAGATTCTTCGTGACTTACTGGATTACCAAACGGTCCAAATGGTATATATGTCAAAAACGGATAAATATTTAATGGAATTATTTAATATAAGACCAATGCATTTTATTATAAAGCCAATAAACTCATACCAAATAATTGCAGATGTACGTTTGGCAATGAAATTAACGGATAAACTAGGTGCGCTCTTTAGTTACAAAAAGGGGTATGATATTTATAAGATACCATTAAAGAACATTCTTTATTTTGAAAGCGAAGACCGTGAAATTAGGATGGTAACCACAACTGGTGAAGAACTCTTTTATGGAAAATTAGAAAAAATATATAATGAGGTAGCTAAATATCAATTTGTGCAAATTCATAAATCTTACATTATAAATTATTCTCAAGCAAGGAAATTAAATTATAATGAGGTTATCATGTCTAATTCCGATTGCCTGCCAATCAGTCAATCAAGAAGGAAAATAATAAGGGAATTATATATGGAACATGAAATCGGAGTTTTTTAGTTTACTTCAAAAGAGTATATGAATTTCTACAAGAGTCCGCACAATTGGTAAAAATGTGCTAACATGCATTTACCGGAAGAAAATAATACAAAGGGGGTAATTGCTATAAGAGCCTAAATAAAGAATGGTACCTTTTTAGATTATGAATGATTTATGTTTCATTCATTGTAAACAAGTCCAATTACATAATTTATTTGACAAAAAATATGGCAATTAATGCAGCCTGCATTGATACAAAAGATAAAAATGTAAGTAATAATGTTGACATTACTTTCGGGATAAAACTCATGCAGCAGTTTTATTTGTCTCACTATTACACTTCTAAGGAGTATATTAAAAAACACTCAAAGCTTACTAGGTAACTAATATAAACATGCTTACCAGGTAATTAATATAAACATACTTACCAGGAATAGATTAAGCATGGTTATTAGGAAATAGTATAAGCTGAGAGAATATTAGAATGGAGGGTATAATATGAGAAAGTTTAGAAGATTATTATCAGTAATAGCTATTATAGCTATGTTTGCTTCAATGAGTACCATCGTATCTGCAAAGCAAAGTACATTAGATGAAACTGAAAACTTACCTTATTCTGATTCTATTGTTTACACTCCCGATGGTAAAGTGGATGCTGCGTATTATGAAAATCTGCAGCAAAAGATAATTAGTGAGTTTGATTACAGAAATAAAAAAACTATAACGAATTCAAGTTTCCAAAGAGAAATACAGTTAAATGCAGTACATAATACGATTCCGGGAGATGTGTATGTATCCTTTACTGGAACTACCTCTGGAATTGATTTTGCATTGGTTGGACATGCATCATTGGTGGAAACTGCTGGTGGTATATGGTGTATCTCTTCCTGGCCTGAGAAAGATGGCCATGTAAATGGAGTACAGTACGAATATAATTATTGGCCGGGAAAAAATAAAATATATGGATTGAGAGTAAAAGATGGTACTTCTACCTCCAGAGCAGCAGCTGTAAAAGCAGCAAGGGATTATGTAAATACGAGTCCAAGAATTCCTTACAACTGGAATTTCCTTAACAAATTTACAACAAGCAGCTTCTACTGTTCACAGCTTGTATGGAGATGCTGGAAGACGGCAGGTATTGATATTGACCGATTCCCTTACGATACAGTAGTATCACCGGCAGAATTAACAGGACCCAAAATGATAGAACTATTTTATGTAAATAATTAATATTAATAGCAGGGCTTGTTAAAGAAATAAATAAACTGTTTTAGCTGATTTTATTTCTTATAGTACAGCAGGCCCTGCTGTACCCAAAGTTTAAATGCAGAAAGAGGTAATGATGAAAAAATTAATTATAATAATCTTCATTATTTTAAGCGTTATCTTAACTTCCTGTGGAAAATCATCGAAATTTACAACAAAAAGTATTGAATTAAATGATGCGAAGTACTTAATTTCCTTTAGTGGAAGTGACAGAAATAAATTTAGTAATTCCATTTCCATTTTATATGAAGATAATAGTGTAAAAGAAATACCTATAAACTCATCAATGGTATTAGAAAATGCCATTGAAAATCAGGGTGGGTACTATTTTTATTCCAGACAAAAAAATACCCATTATCGGATGCAAGATGGTCAGGTAAAACAATTTTCTATTATGGAAGATACTTATTCCGATGGCTATTATGGAGTTTTGTATGCATATCCAACTGAAAAAGGCTGTATTCAAATCCTAAATATAGGAGTAGAAGATGGTATCTATGTAACCAAAATAGTAAGAACCAACAAGGATATGGATGAATTAATAATTAAATTAGATAATAAGTTAGCCTGTTCTGTAGTTACGGAGGGTAATTTGCTTCATATAGCATATATAGATTTAAATACTGAAAAACCGGACCCAAATTCCATAGGAACCAGTGGAATCATGACACTGGACATGAAAAATAAAACTATTATAGCAGATACTTTATTACCGAATCAATATAGAGCAGAACCTGACAGACCAATCATTAGATTTGATGGTAACATTGTAGTCTATTCTAAAGAACTTACAGAAGAAGGAATACCTACGGGTAAGTCTTATGTAGCAGCTTATAAAGATGATAGTCAGGAAAAAGAACTTACCATAGAAGATTTCATTATCCTTGAGTCCTATATGCATGATAACAAATTGTATTTGTTTGGTGAAGGTGGCATGATTAAAGTATATGATACCAATTATCAGTTAATTGCCAGTCATAATCTGAAAGTAGATGGTCTTATAAGAAAAATTTATTTTAAAGATAATTATGTATTTACTGCATTATATGGAAATGACTTTAAAATGTATATTCATAAATATAAGTTAGATTCAGGAACCATGGAAGAAAATTATGAAGTTCCTTACCCATCTGCTATAGATTGGAAAATAGAAAATTTTACTTTTATACCTATCTAATTAAATATAGGTTAAGAGTGTAAATAATTTGTATTGAGACAACTAGGCTGTTTGCGATAGCTTTTGCACCAGATTAAAGTTTACAAAGACCAATAAAAGCAGGGTATGGAATTTTTTACAACCTTATCTGTTTTCAAAAGAAGAATTTAAAATACGCTTTGGTGTTGTAATGCTTCTTAACTATTATATCGAAGACGAATACATAGACAGTGTATTAGAAATATTCAATTGCATAAAGCATGAAGGCTACTATGTTAAAATGGCTGTAGCGTGGGCAATATCGGCTTGTTATGTAAAATATGATATAAAAACAAAGAATTTTTTAGAGAAGAATGAACTGGATGATTTTACTTATAACAAAGCGATTCAGAAAATTATAGAGTCTTTACAAGTAAATCAGGGGACAAAAGCAATGTTAAAGCAAATGAAACGTAAAACAATTTAATCTTATCAGGGAAGCCTTTCACTTCTGTAAGTTTTGGGTAACCCTCATTTACAAAGTTTGGGTACCCACTACTTACAAAGTGATGGTAAGGACTTGTCTGCTTCAGCAGGAATTCAAGATCCTACTAAAATGCCATATAGCGGCAATGGCAATGGGGTTATGAGCAAGTAGTGTAAGGGGATAAACTTGCTTGAAGCGACTGGGAATATCCTCTTTAAATTTTTAATATTCTGTAAGGTACTTTTCAATAGGAACCGGACCCCTGACTACGGTTCTAATCACATGAAGTGCTCCATCCTTATCAGAGCGGATTCTCCAATCAACCATCATGATTTTACCATCCGTAATTTCTATACAATTAATACCTCTTGTTTGAATACAGCAACCAGTATTAAAATATGGAAGTTCTTTCTTCTTCGGAAACTTTGCCCTATGAGTATGGCCACAAATAAGCATCATTTTATGTTGTTTAATCCACCTTTTGTAATTTTTTTCAATTCGGTGGCGTTTAAAATGATTCCTTGCAGGGCTGGAGGGATTATGAAATCCCACTACATGCATAAATCTCCAGAAATATCGTAAGGCAAGCATGGAGAGAAACCATAATTGATCGTTCATTAAGTCACCTTGATGCCCATGGATGATTAGTATTTCCTGCCCGGTTTCTTTCCTTTTTAAAACCAGGGCTTCATGGGGAGTAAGCCCATTAAATAAATCATGAATGTCTTGGGTATATTCATCATAAAAAGTAAAAAGATTTTTCTTTACATATAATTTACTTCGTAAATATATATTGTGATTACCATAAAGCATAATTAACCGATTATTATCAAAGAATTTTTTGATTACAGTGAAAATATCACTATGGGCATAACGAATATGCCTAAATTCCCGATACTCCCAAAGCTCGTCGCCATCACCTACTTCAACGTAAGTATATCCATTATTGTAGTAGTAATCTAAGGCGTGCATTAATATATTCTGATTTCTTGTAAATTCATCGGATATACTATCGTCCCCACGGTGAATATCACTAAAGAAAATATATTTAGAATTTTTATCAAAGTATTCAACTTTTGCTTTTTTATAAGCACTGGTAAGTCTTTTATCCGAAAACATAGTAAACACCACCCCATCATTTCCTTTAAAAATTTTGGAACAATATCTTTTTCTTATTATTTGACAAAAAAAGAAATATTATTATTATATTTTGCACTATTTACAGCCATAAGTTTTAATTATAACTTACATAAGAACTATTAGTTTTACTAGATACTACTTGAGTGCTATAATATAATCAATTAAATATGATTTTTAAAGGAGAAAATGATGGAAAGATTAGTTGGAACAATTTCAAGAGGATTACGTGCTCCGATTATTAGACAAGGAGACGATATTGCAGAAATAGTTGTTAATAGTGTAATAGAGGCAGCAAAAAGCGAAAATTTTCAGATTAATGACCAGGATATAATTGCTGTAACAGAAGCAGTTGTAGCTAGAGCTCAAGGTAACTATGCCATAACTGATCAAATTGCCAGTGATATTGCAAACAAATTTGGAGACGAAACCTTTGGCGTAATCTTTCCAATTTTAAGCCGTAACCGTTTTGCAAATTGTTTAAAAGGCATTGCAAAGGGAGCTAAGAAGATTATATTAATGTTAAGCTATCCATCTGATGAAGTTGGTAATCATCTGGTAGATATTGATTTATTAGATGAAAAAGGAATCAATCCATGGGTGGATGTACTAACAGAAGCAAAATACCGTGAATTATTTGGCTATCAAAAACATACTTTTACTGGCGTAGATTATATTGATTATTACAAAGAAGAAATCCAGAATGCAGGATGCGAAGTAGAAATCATATTTGCAAATGACTGTAGAACCATCTTACAATATACAAAGAATGTATTGTGTTGTGATATTCATTCAAGAGCCCGTTCCAAACGTTTACTAAATGCTGCTGGCGCAGATAAAGTATATGGTCTTGATGATATTCTCACATCCTCCGTTAATGGAAGCGGATACAATGAAGATTACGGTCTATTAGGCAGTAATAAAGCAACAGAAGACACTGTTAAACTATTTCCCCGTAATTGTAAGCCTGTAGTTGATACAATTCAGAAAAAGATTCTTAAATTAACTGGTAAACACGTTGAAGTTATGGTATACGGTGATGGTGCATTTAAAGACCCAGTAGGTAAAATATGGGAACTTGCTGATCCAGTAGTATCTCCAGCTTTCACAGATGGACTAGAAGGACAGCCAAATGAAGTTAAATTAAAATATTTAGCAGACAATGATTTTGCTGACTTAAAAGGAGAAGAGTTAAAACAAGCAATCTCCGATTATATCCGTCACAAAGACAAGGATTTAGTAGGTCAGATGGTATCTCAAGGAACCACACCTCGCCGCCTGACAGATTTAATTGGATCTCTTTGTGATTTAACTTCCGGCAGTGGAGACAAAGGAACACCTATCATCTTAGTTCAGGGTTACTTTGATAATTATACAAAATAGTGATTAAATAGGACGCTTTGCTATGCAGGTTATAGAGACCTTCGAAAGTATGGGATGATGATATGTCTCATGTGACTTTGGAAGAATTAGCAATGGTTCTTATACTATAGAAATCGCGCCAATCAGTGATAAATGAAGCTGTTTGAGGTGGCAACGCCACCGAGTTCTCCATTTTCACTGATGCTTTAAGCGATTGCTATAGTATTAGAATCATCGAATTCTCCAAGTGGAACATGAGACATATCATCATCCCATACTTTGGAAGGTCTGGACAACCTGCATTGGGCAAAGCGTCCTTATCTTTAATACTGAAATACAGCCGTTACAAAAGCTTCGATTAGTAATTCTCCAGGTTCGATTGGAGTGGCAAAGGCACGTTCTGCTACATTGCGTAATATTGGAGCAGGGGCTGCACTGGTTTCCTCAATTCGAATCGGTATTAGGTTGACAGGTATTCCAAGGTGCTGAGAAATGGATTCTGCTTTTTCTATTGCATTGGTTATAGCTCGGTTTAATGCCTCCTGATAATATAAATCTCTATTAGAAACATCAAATGAAACTAAATCAACGACATTTGCACCGTTAGCTACAGCGGTATCAATTACCTGACCGGTTTGACCTATATCATTTATTTTGATTTCAAGTATATTTCGAACAGTATATCCTTTATCAATTTGATTCCCATTTACGTACTCGTATAGTTTGCTAATAGTATACTGAAAAGTTCTAATATCTGTAATTCCTATTTGTCTTAAAGCATCTATAACAGCTTGGCTTAAATTTGCATTTTCTGATTGCACCTTATTTAAATCCTCACCCTGTGTTTGTACCCCTAATCGAATTATTGCAATATCAGGGATGGGAGTGGTTTGACCTCTGCCATTTAAAGTTATAGTATTATCCTCCTGATGGTTGTTATGTAAATATTCGCTCATGGTTTGGTGCTCCTTTTTTCTATATAATATATGATATGCTTCTAATGGGTTATGATGCTATATGTATTCTAATAGTCAGAAAAAATGAGATATTCTTTATAATGAAATCTAAATATAATTATAAAAAATATAAGAAGTGAAAAATAATAAGGTTAAAAAATAATTAACATAATAGTAGCTACTAATAAGTTATTTTTTAAATAAATTTATTTTTAAGAGTTGACATTACTACTAATTAGTAATATATTAGAGGCATGAAGAATAAAAAATATTATGGTGAAGAAAATGATTTAAATTTAAAAGTCGTTATTGGAATAAGCAGAGCAAATCAAGCAATTCAAAAACATTCAGCTGTAACTTTTAAAGAAGGAGGTTTAACTACAGCGCAATTTGCTGTTTTGGAAGCTTTATATCATAAAGGAACTTTAACGATTCAAGAGATTATAAATAGTATTCTTTCAACCGGCGGCAATATGACCGTGGTTATTAATAATCTGGAGAAAGAAAAGCTGGTAGAAAGACTTGTTAATCCTGAAGACAAACGATCAAGTTTAATTGAAATCACCGGTAAGGGAAAGAAAATCATTGAAGGCATTTTTCCAAATCATTTACAAAGTTTAAAGGAAGAATTTCAGGTTTTAACGAAAGAAGAAAAACAAACTTTAATAGCTATATTAAAGAAATTAGGTACTAGATAGTAGTACCTTCATTTAAAAGAATATATTACTAATTAGTTATAAGTATGTAGTTTTAAAAATAGTTGCATAATGAGTTATTACAGTATTAATAATCGAACGAAAATAGTTATTAAAATATTTAGGGTAATTGATAATTTTTTAAATTTGGTTTATGGAGGTTATGATATGAAAGAAAAACAAATATTAAAAATAGGAAAATTAGATTTTTTATGGGAAACAGATAATCCATTTTTATTCTGTGCACACCATAAGGATGCATTTCCGAAAGGAAATGATAAACAAGAAGTGGATGCCAAGCAGTTGTCAGGCAGAAACATAGGAAATGACTTTCAAATAAAAGATGGGTTTAGAATGTATCATGGAGATAAAGTTCCAGGTTTTCCGGCTCACCCTCACAGAGGTTTTGAAACGGTAACAATTGTTTTAGAAGGTTTTGTAGACCATACCGATGGAAATGGATCCACAGGCAGATATGGTAATGGTGATGTTCAGTGGATGACTGCAGGAAGTGGATTACAGCATGCAGAAATGTTCCCACTTGTTTATAAAGAGAAAGAAAATCCATTGGATTTATTCCAGATATGGCTTAACCTTCCGAAAAAAAGCAAATTTACGGATCCTTATTATAAAATGCTTTGGGTGGAAGATATTCCGGTTATTGATGTTGTTGATAATAGTGGTAAGAAGAGTAAGGTAAGATTAATTTCAGGTACATTTGCCGATGTGAAAAGCCTGACTCCTTCACCTGACTCCTGGGCTGCTAACCCTGGCAATCATGTAGGAGTCGAACTGATACAAATGGAACCAGGAGCAATTATTAAGCTTCCAGCCGTATCAGAAACTTTATCGAGAAATGTATATTATTATATTGGCGAGTCTATAGGCATAGGGGAAACAATTATTGAGGTAAACTATAGAGAAAATTAGCAGGAAACGAAGAAATAACCATAACAAATGGAGCAAAAGTAAGTTATATGTTAGTTTTAGAAGGAGAACCTATTCAAGAACCGGTTGTCCAATATGGACCATTTGTAATGAATACCCAAAAGGAAATTCAAGAAGCTTTTATAGATTTTCAAAAAACAGAATTCGGGGGATGGTCCTTTGACCGTTATGACCCTGTAAATTCAAGCGGAGATAGTAGATTCGCGCGTTATCCTGATGGCAGAGTAGAAGAACGCGGACCATTTAAAAGTTAAAATCGCAAGTTAGAAATGTTATAAAAGTTATAAATGTTATAACAGTATCATTCAGAGCAAAGCGTGTCATTCTGAGCGCAGCGAAGAATCTCACTTTAAAATGGGATTCTTCGCTGCGCTCAGAATGACACGCACGC
>ENA-UOOR01001013-UOOR01001013.1-fermentation-metagenome-genome-assembly--contig:-NODE-1013-length-35277-cov-4.421413_pt1 | contig 35277 bp, 23 predicted proteins | sample MGYA00245780_ERZ724029 | MGnify/ENA primary metagenome ERZ724029 (study PRJEB28704, sample SAMN03018315) | fermentation metagenome | biome: anthropogenic terrestrial biome; feature: soil; material... | reverse complement strand
GATCGTCTGGCCACAGGCTTCTTTCAGGCGGATTATGGCCTTCATATAAGGGGCTAACACTCCCTTGTAGTTAAACGGGTCAGTCATAGAACCATCCTCCTCTTTGCGTGTAAAAGGCATCGCTGGTCTCCGGGACATCTAACACGCACCCCATCATGTGCGTGAGGTCTATCCGGACATATGTCCTTGTTGTATCCATCTCAGTATGTCCCAGTGTTTCAGATATGACAGGTATTGGTGTGGATTTGTCGAGCATCCTCTGGGCCAGGCTGAACCTCAGGGCATGACCACCGTGATGACGGTTCCCGACGTCAACCCCTGATTCCCTGAAAGCGACGGCGATTGCGCTATGAACTGAGCCTGGATTCATTTCACCATATGGTGGACGGCAACTCAGAAAGATCTTGCGCGATGTAGACTTTGGACGTGCATTCTTGAGATAGTCGATTATCGCATTGCCCACGATGGGTAATAGGGGGAGGGTCAGGGGATTTCCTGTTTTGTACTGTATGATGTTGATGCTGTTGTTCTCCCAATTAATGTCTTTGAAGCTGAGATTTGCGACGTCTGATACTCGTAGTCCAAGTCTGGAACATAATGTAACCATTGCATAGTCACGTTTCCCGACATTGCTGGTCCTTGATATCGATTCTTCCAATTGCCGTATTTCAGCCGGGCTGTAGAATGATGGCGTTTTGACATGCTTGACATTCTTGCCAAGAGACCGAAGGACATAAGAATAGTCTTTGGCTATAAGATGCTCTTTATAAAGATAATTCAGGAAGCGGCGTATCGTCCCTATATACTCCTTCTGGCGGTACTGGCGGCTTTCCATGAACTTTACAACACAGTCTTCGGTTATCCCGGATATATGGCTGACTCCATTCTCAAGCAGATACTCAACAAAGTTGCTGACTATTCTTTTGTAGCTCTGTATTGTCTTCTTCTCGCTTAAACCATGGGCTTTCAAGGATTCAAAATAATCTTCGGCAGCAGATCCAATTTCCCCTCTGAAGGGATACTGCACGGGAGTGCGCATCCTTTTGCCCAGATTATCGTTCAAAAATACATTGACCAAGACATTGATGCTTTTGATCAAATCACGATGGTAGAATGTGACGGTACCTCCGTCATGGAAGCTAAGCATACATTCTTTGCCTACCTTCTCGTCGAAGTCAACCAAGCTTTTGGCGTTCATACACGAAAGGATTCCTTTCTTCCACAACCAGTTATAGGTGTAGATCCGGGAATTCGTATACCGAGCCTCTGTTAGCAATTGGTTGGCACGTTCGATTACTTTTTGGATTTCCATAACTCTTGTTTTTTAATGTTGTTTTTGCAATATGCCCAGCAAAGTTATGGAAAGTGATTATGGATAGTTTATATAGCAAAGGTTTTATTATAAAAGGTTATACGGAGGATGTACAGCAGACTTTACATAATTAGATTGTTTCCATAACCTGAGTTATGGAAAGCTATTCATAAGAACGGTGAAAGTTTAAGAAAAAAAAGATAACTTTGTCAAAATGATAGTTTAACAAGTGGGTGCATATCGCCGGAATCGCTGGGTGCATATCACCGGAATATCTAATCCATCAGTTCACTAGCAATCATCTCAGCCTGCTTCAGAACAGTCTCTGTCGCCAGCATTTGCATGTCGGGCGGATAGCCGTACCTTCTTAAAATCCGTTTTACAGCAACCTTCAGTTTAGCTTTAACACTTTCTTTGATGGTCCAGTCGATCGAGGCATTTTGCCTGATTGTTTCTGTCAGTACGACAGCCAGTTCCCTCAGCTTGTCCTTCTGCATCAGTTCTCTGGCGCTGTCGTTGTTTGCAACGGCGGTGTAGAATGCATATTCGAAATCGCTCAGTCCCATGTGCATGGCCTCTTTGTCCATTTCAACAATATCCTTGCTCAGATTGATGAGTTCTTCAATCACTTCGGCCGCCGTCAGTATTTTATTGTGATATTTCCGAATGGCGTTTTCGAGCATTTCCATGAAAGTCCTGCTCTTTACCAGGTTCTTTTTGGCTCTCGATTTTATCTCATCGTTCAGGAGCTTCTTCAATACCTCCATGGCCACATTTTTATGCTCCATTCCTCTCAGTTCCATCAAAAACTCTTCCGAAAGAATGGAAATATCAGGCTTTTTTATTCCTGCCGCATCAAAAACATCAATGACCTGTTCAGTAACAAGCGCTTTGTCGATGACCTGCCGGATAGTAGTCTCAATCTCCTCATCCGTTTTGCCCGAACCGGTGCCGTCAAACTTTGCCAATCTCGCTTTCACCGCCTGGAAAAAAGATACTTCCTCTTTTACATCCATCGCCTGATCGTGCGGTATGGCAATGGCAAATGATTGTGATAAGGCAGTCACCTCGTTGATGTAACGTTTTTTTCCATCTTCCAATCCTAGGATATGCTCTTCTGCCGCCAGGATCATGGATAGTTTTTGCGATGTGTCAGCTTCAAAATAGTTTTCATACTCAAAACCATGATACATTTGAGCCACAACCTCCAGTTTTTCCAACATCAACTGAACAGCCTGTTCCTGCATGATTGTTGGATCACCCTTGCCCCCTGAATCAGCGTAGAAAGACAATGCTTTTTTTAAATCGGAAGCAATGCCCAGGTAATCTACAATCAGACCGCCCGGCTTGTCTTTGTAGACCCTGTTAACTCTTGCGATAGCCTGCATCAGGTTATGGCCCTTCATGGGTTTGTCAATGTAGAGCGTGTGCATGCTTGGCGCATCAAAACCGGTGAGCCACATATCGCGTACAATGACCAACTGCAACTCGTCGTCCGGATTTTTCATCCGCTCGGCAAGGATCCTTCTTTGTTCTTTCGTGGTGTGATGTTTGGAAATCTCAGGACCGTCAGACGATGCCGACGTCATCACGACCTTAATTACCCCTTTGTTCAGATCATCTGAATGCCATTCCGGTTTAAGTTCAATCATCGCTTCATATAAATCAGCCGCAATTCTCCGGCTCATGGCAACGATCATTCCTTTACCTCCAATCGACACCTCCTGTCTATGGCTGAAATGTGCGATGATATCCTTTGCAATCTTTTTTATCCGGTTTTCACTGCCAACCAAGGCTTCAAGCTGTGTCCATCTGGCTTTCGCCTTCTGCGTATTGGTCAAATTACCCTGATCCAGCTCTTCATCCAGCTCTTTAACCAATTGTTTACCTTCCTCACTCAGGTTTACCTTTGCCAGACGACTCTCGTAATAAATACGAACGGTGGCACCATCTTCAACTGCCTGGGCAATATCATACACATCAACGTAATTCCCGAAAACAGCAGGTGTGTTTACGTCCGTATTTTCAATAGGTGTTCCTGTAAAGCCCAAATAAGTAGCATTCGGTAAGGCATCCCGCATGTATTTGGCAAAACCATATACGATCTTCTTGCCAATTATGTTTCCTTGTTCATCTTTGGTATCTATTGTTTTAGCCTTAAAGCCGTATTGTGTGCGATGAGCTTCGTCGGCAATCACCACAATATTTTCCCTGTCCGATAGCATCTCATATACATTCCCTTCTTCAGGCTGAAACTTTTGGATGGTTGTAAATACAACGCCACCCGAAGCCACTTTCAACAAATCCTTTAGTTGATTACGGTCATTTGCCTGCACAGGTTCCTGTCTGAGCAGTTGTTTCGATGCTGCGAATGTATCGAAAAGCTGGTCGTCCAAATCATTGCGGTCGGTAATCACAAGGATGGTTGGATTGTCCAATGCCAATACAATTTTGCCGGTATAGAACACCATCGACAAAGATTTTCCGCTGCCTTGCGTATGCCAGACCACGCCACCCTTCCGGTCACCGACCGGCTGTTTTATTACGCCCGGCAATCCGTAACTTTCGGGAGATTCTATGATCAGATTCAATGGTGATTCCTCATTAAGAGCAAAGCCGGTCGCTCTTAAAGTAGATTCAACAGCCCTGTTGACGGCATAATACTGATGATAAGCAGCTAATTTCTTTACGGTAGTAATGGTGGTGAGACCAGTTGTTGTATCCTCTTTTTTCGATTTTTCAAACACGATGAAATGTCTGATGATATCCAGTAGGGTTTCCTTGTTCAGCATCCCCAGAATCAACGTTTCCAGCTGACTGACCAAATGCGATGCTTCTGCTTTTCCGTCGGCCGATTTCCAAGCCATAAATCGGCTGAGATCCGAAGAAACAGTACCCGCTTTGGCTTCGAGCCCATCCGATATAACCGCAAAAGCGTTGTAGGTGAAAAGACCCGGAATAAGGGCTTTGTACGTGCCAATCTGTTTGAATGCAGAACGAATTGTGGTGTTTTCGTCCGCTGCATTTTTTAATTCCATCACCACCAGCGGAATCCCGTTAACGAAAAGCAGGACATCGGGCCGTTTTTGGTGACCATTTTCAATGATGGTGAACTGGTTTGCAACTAGAAAATCATTGTTGTATGGATTCTTAAAATCTATCAACCAAACCCTGTCGCCACGTTCGTTGCCATCCACCTGTTTTGACACCGGAATACCCTCGGTTAAAAACCTGTGAAAAGTTTCATTGTTGGTGAGCATTTCCGGCGAAGCAATTCGTTGAATCTCTTTAACAGCTTCTTCCTGCGAATCGACCGGGATACTATGATTGATCCTTTTAACTGCACTTTGTAACCGACCTAACAATAAAACCATGCAGTTTTGGCATTTCATCCGAGTCGATAGCTGATAAGCCGTATAACCGGTATACAGGCCCGGCATGGAAAGCGGATAAAAATTCTCCTTTGGGATCTGCCCAGAGGTCTTTTTCGGCACTTGCCACAGACACTTTCCTGGGTGCTATCAGGGCGATAAGCTGGTGCTGGTCTGCCGGCAGCGCTTCTTCCCGGTTATTGTACTGACGGAAGTTTTTGCAGAACCAATGGGGAAAATTCTTATTGATGACGGCTATGGTTTCCCCGAATTCTCTCCGGAAGAGGGCAGCTCCTCCGCAACCTGAGTTGTTGGATATGACAATGCGAAACCGCTCATCCCGGGCTCCTGCCCAAAGTGCGGCTTTCCCTTGCCGGGAATGTCCCATGATGGCGATTTTATCGCTGTCTATCTTCTCCTGCGTTTCCAAGAAATCAACGATCCGGCTCGACCCCCATGCCCATGCGCCAATGGCCTGCCATTCGTCGGGAGCAATGGCTTCTGGATCATATCCGGGAAAGAGGGAGACGATACCATGATCCCTTAATTCCGGTTTATCGGGGAAAATATCGTGGTAACACATTGTCGCGATGGCGTAACCCCGGTCGATAATTTTATCGTAGCTCCACCGGCTTGATTGATTCCCCCTTTCCCAGTCGGAATGATCCGGTTCTTTTACCAAGTGGAAAACGGGCGAATAAACCACTGTGGTATCGCAAGTAGTACTATGGTTCCCTTTGTAATTGTAGCCTACAAAGACCGGCACTTTGCCCGTCGGCTTGTGGGGGATGTACATCAATAAAAGCGCCTCTATTTTTTTCTTCCCGTTGGAAAAAGTGAATTTCACCTGCTTGGCGGTTGCTTTACCATCCAACGCATCGGGATTCTCCGCCAGTGTTTCGTAGGTAACGTCGATCTTCGTGTCGGGAGTACGCCCGTACACCTGTGAGGCGAACAGTTCCATAAGTTCCGGCCTTCTCTGCCTTTCCCACTGTCCCGTATCGGCAATCTTTCCTCCGTTGTCGCATTGCAGGACATCGGGAAGTACATACAAAGGTACTTTCGATTCATCATAATTCACATTCTGCTGTGCACACACAATCGTGGCTAAAAGCCACACGAATAATCCGATATTTATTTTCATCTTCCTTTTATTTTAAGATGAATATCATTCATCAATCTGTCATATTCCAAGCTCATTTTATAAGAAATAACGAATCATCATTGACCTATTAATTTCACTTCTTGAAATCCTTCATGAAGGTTCCTGTTTTGATTGTTCCATACCAGTGTTCCCGTTAATCCTGCAGGTAAAGTTATCTGGGCTTGTAATGCCCCTGATTTCTGTTCCAGATGTACCCGTATTATCCCTTTCCGGTGAGGAACAGCACATTCAATCCGTTTCAGGCCTCCCATTTTCGGTTTGATCAATACCGTTTCAAATCCGTCATTTCTGGGTTGTACACCTGCAATATATTGTGACATGAGGGTTAACGGTCCTCCTGACCAGCCATGGTTATAACTGCCGCCACCATGCGTGTGGGAGCCTATCTCCCAGCCTTCCATAAAGTTGTAAGGGGGCTCTCGACCATCATCCTGTACCTTTTTTTCATCCGTTGGATACCTTTCTCTGCATCATTCATAATGAAGTAAGATTCCAGAATGTATTTCTCAAGGTATGGCCCGGCATGAAAGGTGGTGTCAAACAATGCACGTATATGGGGCCATTTGCCTGTGTCCGCCAGACCGGCCACTACCGCAAGCCCGTTATTCCAGGGGGGACTACCGGCGAGACCAATTTCAACTGCCTGCTCCCATGAAGTATCATCAAACTCCGGCATCATCCAATTTTCCAATGAAGCGTCTGTCGTATACCGGATATTAAATTCAGGAAGGCGGTGATTGGGTTGGGGATCGTCGGTTGCTCCAAAGGCTGTGTGATGTGCATACTTCCAACTGCTGTTGCTTATCCAGGATATTTCAGAGGTAACCGCTTCAAAAAATAATCCGGCTTTTCCGCTATTGTTGTGACAATAACCATCCCTCCCCCAGAACCAAACTAAGACGGCAATCGAATTTTCTCCTGTCTGAAGGTACGGTGAAATGTCAACCTCATCGTAATAAGTATCATCAGGTGTCGGTCCTCGTTTCAACTGTCCTTCAAAAACAACCGGTTGGCCATTAATATAAAGCCAATACTTGGAGTCGACGGCTATTTTTGCAATAACTGATTCTTGAGGAAGGCTCTCAAGCAAATAATTTTTTCTGAAAATTATCCATTGATTTTCTTCCGTGTCATTTGCTTGCATACTGATCCACCTGGAATACTGTGAAAACTGTTTTCCGGTCCATAAAGATTCCCAATCCCGGGGAAAACCAGCAAAAAAAATAGATAACAAAAAACAGATTGATAAAAAATTTTTCATTTCCAATTATTTTGTATACGGAATACGTATAACAAACAAACCTCTTCTTGGCTGAACGTCCAGATTGACGGAGGCTATCACGCCAAGGTCGTCAATTTTTCCGCTTAAAGGATCCATCCGAACGGATCTGCCATCGGCACTCATTTCAATACAAATCTTTTGTACTTCTAGACTCCGGTTATAGAGGAAGTAGATATCCGTATCTGCATTTCTTCTATATTGGTACCAGATATTCCGGTTATCCTCTTTCAACCTTAAATCTTTTTCCGTCGAAGACTCCAGCAATCCCGGTACCTTGCTCCAATCTTCTGTTATTATGATCCCGGACTTATATTTTTCAAGAACTGGACTCAAACTATTCGGACCCTTACGGATAACAATCACTTTACCTCCTTCACTGATGATTTTTTCCAGACAAGCTTCAGTTTCAGGCTCAAAATACCCCACATCAAATACAACAAGGGTCTTATATTTCTCGATGCCGGTAAATACTTTCTTGTCCTTGGTGACCATACATTCCCATAACCCCCGGTCGTCGATAAGGTCAAAGTCCCATTGGGTATCCATCAGATCCCGCAGTAACATTCCGTACTGGGTCTCAATTTCTATAACTTGGGGTGTCTGGCGGACAGAAGTGAAGCCAGGTCCATACTCCCAATACCGTTCAGCTTTGGGTTGATAGTTGACCCATATTCCAGCCATTGGAATATGTACCAATACAGGAGCAATATGTTCACCCCCGGTCAGCATACTTCCCAACCTGCCCATATATTGTTGATACATTGCCCATTCATTATCCGGAAACATATCAAGCCGATAATATGACGCAATCGCATTAATACCGAGAATGTATTGATGGGTACCCGAATTAATGACGTCCCAAATGTCAAATGGTTTTTTCCATCTCTGAACTTCATAATGGCAACCTGATTCACTCATCACCCTGTTTCTTCCCAACAGATGGGCTACAGAGGATGCGGTCTTTTCTGCCGTCACATCTTCCGTATTGGTGCAGTATAGCCTGTCTACTCCGGGCCTTTGCATCTGCCGGAGCACTCCGAACAAATCGCCACATGTTCCCATTTGTCGAGAAAGCGCTTCCTCCCCGAAGAGATGACCGGTAAATTCTGTTTTGTTTTCACCGCACCAATCACCGATTTGTTTAAAATAATTATCTTCAAACATTCTCGCAGTCAATTTCCAGTAATCGATTCTTACCTGCTGAAAAGGTTCAACTGTTTCAAAAAATAGTTTTGGCAACTGTTCAATGACATTATACCCACATTTGTCCTGAAAACAAGACTCCAGGTCGTCTGTCCATGGAATCAACGGATATTTTTCCCTGATATGACCTGCCCCATTCACTGCAAAGGCCGGTTCATCAGTAAATATGGCATCCACGCAGGCCATCAGTTCCGGGCCAAGCATCTCTTTGTATTTTTGATGGGTTACATTGATAAACTTTTGTGTGACAAGCGGGTTAAGCAAGTCAACATAAGGATTCCCTGAATTACTACGCCAGTTACCGGAACCGGTGGTTGTCCAATCCAGTTTTTTAAAGATAAATGCTGATATCTTCCAGTTTCCTTCAGGAAGATCCCAGCTTATCCATCGTTCATTTGAGTTTTTATCCAAACTTATCCGTTTACTGAATTCAAGACCTTTTGTTAAGCAGGGAATAGCCACGACAGACAGCAACTTTCCTTCTTCAAGGAGCATTTCGCCCTTTCCGCCCCGGCTACTGACACTCTGGCAGATAATTCCCTTTGTCTGGAATTCCGGATTTCCTTCATACACCCATTTGCCTGCCGAGCCACTGGGATAACCTTTTTCATCATACAACCAGATACGAAATCCTTTTTCTGTTGCCATGGCTATAAACTGCTTTAACACCTCCCATGACTTTTTATCGGTAAGATAGGCTGAATAGGGGTCACCTTGATCGCCTTTTGTATCCATATTCACGACAAAACCTCCCAGCCCTCTTGAATCGGCTCTCTTCAGGTATGTTTCAACATCATCTGCCTTTTCCGGCATATGGTGATGAATGATCTGTACCGGCCGGTATTTTTTAGGGGGATTTTTCCAGTCAAGAATCAATTTGTTAAATGTTTTAGTCTTATTACCGGTAAGATCGGAATAATTCGAGGATGACACGCTGGGGATTCTCTTTTGTATTTTATTCATTGCGAGGGAATACCGTTTACCCAACTCTCGGAGCGACCGGGAATCGAAATGGGTTCCGTCGCCTTTGTCCGTTAATCCCTTGCTGGAGACAAAGGCTGCACACCGGTCATTCCGGCTGACGGTTTTAAGGGCCTCCACCACACGGTCTGCCGGACCGGGTACAGAACCTTCTTTCCGGAGCCGGGCAGTAAAAAAACGCCCCAATTCGCCGCATACAAACGGAGTATGAGGATTTCCCGTCAATTGGCGGAGCCGGGCGATCAGGGCGGTCAGTTTTTGTTCGTATGCGACACTTTTTTCAGGACTGCAATCTCCTTCCCCCTGGTGCCAGAGGATACCTTTTATCTCACCGTATCGCAGGGCAAATTGTACCTTTTTGGCCATATCGTCCCACGGATGCGTGCGGGTATCCGGGTCGAGTGCCCCGGGTGTCCAGGCATCGATCGGCGTGCCCCCGACGGCACAGGGAATCAATCCGATTACCGCGTCTTTGTCTGTTTTTGCCATTTCGATACCAAAAGTCCGGCCGAGACCGGTTCCGGCAATACTTTTATCGAAATGGATGGGATCTCTGGCCGGGATCCACTCCATATCTTTGGAAAGTGTCAGCACCCGATCCGGAGCAATGGTATCCTGCGCTTCAAGAACGCCACGCCCGGCCATATTCGATTGTCCGATGAGCAAATAAAGCTGAAGTTTGGTCCTTTGATCTATAATTCCCTCCTGCCCTGAAATTTGAACTAGGGAGATGATCAACATGCAAAGACTTAAAAGGATTCGTCTCATGATTATATTTATTCATCCACTCCGAAAAGTCTGATCGGAGTGGACTTATCCGTTAATTTTGAAGAAAATTTCCATTTGCCGGCATCCACTTTTAAGACAGTATAATTCCCTTCTGTTTTGAGTGGTTTTACACCCTTGACATGTTGAATATTGTTCCCACTTTCACGGACACTCTCCGCACTGTCAGCAGGAATATAAACAATTGCCGTTGCGTTTACAGGAATTGTCACGTCCAAATGAAACATGTCACCTGTTCGTTCCCAGCTACTTTCAATCAGCCCATAAATTGATTCGGTAGAAGCTTTTACATGCTTCAAATCGCCAACAACACCGGGTTTAATGAGAAAAGACCGGTACCCGGGGTAATCTGGGTCAGGCCGGATACCTCCCAGGCTCTTGATGAAATAAGAAGCTATTCCGGTATAACAGGTGTGTATCCGGCTGGGCGTATCGCCATGCCACTGTTCCGGCCAGGTTGTCTCCCCGCTGCTTATGAAATAACCATAACCGGGTTCTGTTGTTTTGGAGAGGAGCTCGAACAGAATGTCAATCCGTTCAACATCTTCTATTAAATACTTTAACAGGACAGGCAATCCGGCACTTCCCATATCCAGGTAAGGGCGTGTGCGGGTGATTTCCGTCTCAAAATTGGTGATGACAGATAATTTAATACTATCCGGCACGATATGAAGAAGCAATGGAAAAGCTTGATGTACCTGGCGGCCTTGCAAATAAACATTCTGTTCTCTATCAAAGAAATGTTCATGTATGCGTTGTTTTAACCTACCCAGGCGCTGGCTGTAATGTTCCACATCTTCGGAATTGCCCAAAACACCGGCCATTTTTATAAATGTTGTAAGATTCATCGCATAGACACAATTATTGAAGAACAGCGCCTCCGGGGAATCACCCCGTTCGTTTCGCCCATATGGAGCAGCCCAATCACCCAAAAATCGGCCCCACGATTCGTGGTAAGGCTGCAATAGTCCGTCCGAAACGTGAGATGCAAGAAACTCCAGCCATCGCTTACCTGAATGATAGGACTGCTCAAGTATTTGTTTATCACCAAATGTTTGATAAAACTCCCAACCCAGGTTGAGCCCTGCACTACTCCACATCGGGCCTCCAAAGTGCGTATTGATTTGAGGCGCCGTATGATTGATCCAGCCATCTTCTTGTTGCACGTCCCGCCAATCGCGCGCGGTCTTGTTATAAAAGGCCGCGGAGCGATAGTTAGGCAGGCCTGTCCCCCATGCCGTGGCAAAGACTTCTTCACCATAACCCAATCGTTCCCGGTGTGGACAATCCGCGGTATAACCTTCAATGGTATTGGCCCGGAAGGTCCATAAGTCGGTTTCGTAAATCTGGTTGAACAAGGTGTCCGAAGAAGAGAAATATCCAATACGGTTTAAATCCGTACCGATTGCAAAGCCTTTTATATCAGAAATATCCGGTTTCTCTTTCAGTCCTTCAATGGTAATATAACGGCCTCCAAAATAATTAAAGCGATTGCTAAATATTTCCTGACCTCCCCCCGTACAGATGTACGTGTTTGCCTGGCCATAATCCTGCACTACTCCGGTACGGTTCGCGATTTTGATTGTCACCACATCTCCGGATGACTGACCGGCCATTTTAACTTCAACCCATCCGGTGAAATTCTTCCCCATATCTGCCAAATAAGGGCCATTCCCTGAAATATCTTTTGCCGCTATGGTTTCAATCACACGAGTCGGCTCCATCATCTGGGCAGACAATTGCACGTTCACAGCCACTTCTTTTGCAACAGGCCATCGACTATCGTCAAAGCCTGTCGCATTCCAGTCTGGTATATATAAACGGGCATCTATTTTCTCTCCGCCCATATCTCCGCTACCACCGGACCTGCAAGCTCCCGTATTCTCACTGGAACTGATTTTGCATCTCCAGTCTGAATCCAGCATCACACTATTTCCATCATCAGACCGGGCAGTCAGTTGTACCCTTAAAGCCTGAGGTACTCCGAAAATTTTTTGAAGCGACCCTGCATCATAACGGGACCAACCGGGACCATACCAAAGAGCTATCGTATTTTCTCCGGGTTTAAGCATCGTATGCACATCATAGGTTACATAGTGTACCCGCTTGTCAAGACGAGTTAATGCCGGTGCCAAAATCCGGTCGTCCACTTTTTCACCATTCACATAGAGTTCATGATACCCCAGAGAGGCAACATGGATATATGCCGATGGCAGCAGTCCGTCCAGGTGAATAGTATTACGATACCAAATATGTTTTTCACCGGGAGCATCCGGGTGAGTAATCCAGGGGACGGTCCAATCATCCGCGTTAAGCAATCCCATGGAAAAATGAGCGATGTCGCTCCACTTTGACAGTTTTTTATCTACATCATATACCTGTACCTTCCAATAATATTCCTTGCCTGAAACAAGTTTTTCACCACCAAAGAGTACCAAAGCAGATTGGTTACCCTTCACCTTTTTGCTGTCCCAAACATCTGCATGATTTTGTTCCAAAAGAGATTTGTCGCTTGCAACGAGTATTTGATAGGCTGTTTGCCGTTGTCCTCTGGTACCATCCAATAATTTCCAGCTAAAGCGCGGATGGTCTGAATCAATTCCCAACGGGTTGATACAATATTCCGTTTGCAAATCATAGACAACCACACCAGACTCTGCCCGGGCACATGCGACAAACACCAAAAGGAGAAATAAAAATTCACTATGTTTTGCCTTCATAATTATCAACATCGACGTTATGGTTATCATTTTGCCTCATATATTGGGTCATGGGTGACTAGAAATAAACGGTTGACCAAGTTATTTGCTCACGGAGCAACACCAGGTGTCCAATGAGACCGTCCGCCTGCTGAAGTCCCGATGATCTCAATTTGCCCCTTTCGAACCTTTTGATAAAGAAGCTCCGTAACTTCTTCGATCATAGTGAGCCAGAATGGTCGGATATCTTATTCCATGTGAAACAGTTCTTTCAGGGGTATTGAGATGGGGGAATTGTCCTCGTTAACCTCCATTATATCCGCCATGTAATCCCACCATTGTTGAACGATTGTATTTACACCCATCTCTTGGGACGTTTTTTCTCCATCTGTTTTCTGTGTCGCAAACAAGATATTTGTCTCTTTGTCCCAATAAATCGAATAATCGTTAACCCCCGACTCTTGCAATAATTTCTTTAATTCCGGCCAGATTGCGGCATGTCTCTTTTCATATTCTTCCTCGAATCCTGGTTTCAATAACATTTTAAAAGCTACTCGTTTCATAATCCATTTCATTTAATATTTCACCATACACCTTATAATTAACGCGATTCACTAAACCTCACAGCGGATAACGAGGTTACTTATACTTGGGAATTTTGTTGAAAATCATCAGCTTTTCAGTTTGTAAACTTCCAGCATCCCGGCTCCAGGCCATGGTTCCGGATAAGGTTGGTCTCTGTTTGGAGGAAGTGTTTCATGACGCATGATGTACTGTTCTCCATTTATTATTCCTACCGCATCGCGGGTTATGCTTACTCTCATGTTCGGAAATTTTGAACGCAATGCGCGGACTTCAGGAGGCCAGGGTGTGATGGACAAAGTATTGATCGGTCTTAGTGTCTCTTCCGATAAAACAAAAATGGCAGATCCTTGTCCGGGATAACTATAAGTTTGTCTCAACGCCCCACCTGAATATTCAACTGCTCCAATTGATACTCCACCACCGGTTAATGATCCATCACCTTCAAACCACCATCTATGATTCCAGTCCGTGGTTTGGTAGATTTTCCATTTCCCATCTTCGAACCGGGCATTATAAAATTGAGTGGGAGAGTCAGGATCCGGGCAATTCTCGAACTTATGGTATGACAATACAGCACGATTTTTCGAATCAAAACCGATTCTGCCATTCCCGTTGATCATGCCACATTTAATCGGAACAGGGTCCACGATAACCCCCGGGGTACTTATTTTAATGGGCAATGAAATGGGAGTTCCGTCCGCGGTAAACCAATTGACCATATCGGGACTTTTCGCATAACTGAGGTCGTGGTTGGTTTCAGCGGCAGGTGTGTCCCGCCATATCCAAGACATATGAAACCACCCGTCGGGACCTTCAACAGGCCCAACGTTATAAGCATTCATCAAACCCTCCCCATCTGTAAACGGTTGTTCCAATAAACGCCGCCACTTTTTGGTTCCGGTATCATAAATATTATAAAGGTTGTTTCCATCCCCGCTCGATCCATCCCTATAGGTGAAGATCAATTCATCATCTTTGTTCTTTAAAAACTGGGGATAAGTGACCCTGCTTTCGTCATTGCCAATCATAGACGGAATTTTTTCCAACGTTGTAACGTCGTAAGGTTTTGATGCGCGAAAGTAAACCAAAGGCACAGCATGCATATTTCCGCTCACATGAAGGTAACCCTCCTTGTCCAAAGCCATTCTAATGTAATTATGAGAATCCCACCCGATGTAGGAATCCAGTTTTTTGAATATCCATTCTTTGGAATCGAGGGCACGTTGTGCGATCGTCATCTGTTTATTCGCATCGTAGTAAGCAATAAACTGATGATTGTCGCGTGTCAGGAGAAAAAATCCTACTCGTGTCCCTGCCCAAACAGGTTCGACGGGGATTTTCTCTGCAATTTGGAATGAAGTAGGATTTATCACACCATTGCCTTGTAGATTTTTTCTTGATGTACAGGAAAGAACCAGGGCATACCCAATGATGAATGGGAGGATAAGCAACAGGATAGATTGTTTCCGCATTTTTTATTCAATTCAACGTTATTTCTCCAAGTCCCTTTTCCGTTTGAGCGCCTCCAGAAAATAATAATCGGCGTAATTCAGCGGGACATCCACTTCCGAGTCATGGGGCAAGCTTCCCACGGAGCGCATCAGGATAAAATTCCCGTTTTCACCCAAAAGAGCCCTGAACCCAGGCCCGGAAAGGGTCCGCACGATTTTATCCGCCCATGCTTTATAGTCCCTTTTATCGGAGTAAGCGGACAATTCATACAACGCGGAAGCAAGAATGGCCCCGGCCGACGCGTCGCGGTAGGCGTCGGGAATGTCGGGCGCGTCATAGTCCCAGTACGGGACGCCATCGTCGGGATAATTCGGGTGGTCGGCAATGAAATCCAGAGCCTTCTCCGCCTGCTCCAGGTATTTCCGGTCGTTGGTCTCGCGGTAGCACAGCACGTACCCGTACACACCCCATGACTGCCCGCGGGCCCATGTGCTTTCATCGGCATATCCCTGATGGGTATTCCTGTGGCGCACGGTTCCGTCCTCCTTGCTGTAATCGATGACATGCCATGTGCCGTAATCGGGGCGGTAATGGTTCTTGATGGTGTTGTCGGCATGTGTGACCGCCATATGGTAAAAGGAGGAGTCTCCGGAAAGTTTGGTAGCGTTAAAAAGCAGCTCTAGGTTCATCATGTTGTCAATGATCACCGGGCATTCCCAATCCCTCGATTGACTCGCGTTCCAGGATTGGATGACGCCGGCCGAGGGGATATAACGGGTTGAAAGCGATTTGGCGGCGTTGATGACAACCTCCTCATATGCCTTGTCGCCCGCTAAGCGAAGACCGTTCCCATAACTGCAATAGATCATGAATCCCACGTCGTGGTTGCCCGTGAAGTATTGGATGGTATCCAATGCCTCGGTGTACTTCACGGCGTAAGGCTTCCACCCCTCATCGCCCGTCAATTCATAAATATACCACAAACTGCCGGGAAAGAACCCGGATGTCCATCCATGCGGGGGTGTATATACTATTTTCCCATCAATGAATGACCTGGGATTCACCATGGTTGCCGAATCTTCTATCTGATCCATCATCAGGCCATACTGTGCGGCCGCGAAGGACACGTTCTCTTTCACCAGTTCGGCGCCGCTTGTTTCATTTGTTTGTTTTTTGTCCTTGCACGACGAGGTTAAGCCTATTGAAATTGCAAGGATTGCCAGAGATGTTAAATTTCTCATGTTAATCATATTTTTTCACTATTAACCAACAAAACCTAAATTTCGTCGATAGTATTTTATAGTTATTTGATATTCGCATCGTTATAGTTTTATTTTTCACTATGTAGGCTGCGCCTTTATTTTATTGTCGGCCAGTAGCGATTTAAAATATCCGGGCATACTATATTTTTGAAAATTGATTTATCCACATCATTGTCTTCGCCGAAATACGGGCATATTGTATCATTTTGCCAAAAAAGGGCCCTTTTTGTTCCAGAGAACTTCTATTTGTGAGAGATACCATGTTTTTCCATTGTCATTATTCCCCTGGTAAAAAAGGAAGGTACGACCGTCGGGCGCTTCATAGATATGGGGATGTCCCGATTCGCTGGAATTCCAGGTTCCCGGTTTTCCGTTCTTCAGAAATGGCTGATCAGAGAGTCTTTCCCAGGCAATGCCATCGGTGCTCTCCGCGACACCAATCTGCTGCGGTTCGTTGTTATAGGCACCGGCATAGAACATGTACAGCTTACCGTTCCTTTCAATTACGGAGGGCGCTTCGATACAATTTTTTTCCCAGGGCAATTTCGGTTTAAGAATAGGTCCATTTACGGAGATGTGCTCCCAGTCCTCCCGGTTGAAGCTTGTGTTAGCCGGGGCAATGGCAACCCCAAGCATTTGTACTTTAAAATCGGGGTCTCGTGTGGCGAAGTACATCAGGTAATTGTCTTTGAAACGGATTATTTCAGCATCGATGGCTCTTCCGCAGTTCCATTGCCCGTCGGGATTAAAAACCGGATTTGAGGGGTCTCTTTCGAATGTCATACCGTCTGAACTGACGGCATGACATATCGAATCTTTTTTCCTGTTGCCGTATGTCTGATAAAAAAGATGCACTTTCCCTCCGATTACCCTTGCGCAAGGCGCTGCAATTCCTTTGACTTCATATTCCTGGTTGGGAACGATCTCTCCTACCCGTTTCCAATTGATCAAATCATGGCTTTCGGCAATACCTATTCCCAACCCTTTGATGGGATTGGATTGGTCGGCATAACCCGGAATGGTGTAATACATGAGGTAGCGTTTGTTGAAAAAGACAACGTGCGGGTCTTTGGCCCATGGAGTTCCCTTGCGTGAAGTGTCGCTATACATCATTATTCTTGCCGGTATATCTTCGGTTTTTTTGCTTCTGCATCCCGTTGCAACTGTTAGGATTAAAAGCATTGAGATAAGAACCTTCATCTGTATAAATTTTGAATATGACCTCATTTTATTGGTTTAGTTATAGGATTGATCAATGTTCGTGAAATTTTTATATCGCGAACCACCGCGGTGGTTCGTCCAGCATCCTTCCCGACAATTTTGGGATTACCCGGTACGCAAAACCGGACGGGGACAGATGTCCGGGACGCTGTCCCCACCGGTATTGCTAAACACCAAATCACAATAACAGGATCTCTCTCTATTTGGGCTTAAAAACCCTTATGTAATCAAAAGTCACCGCATCCGGGAAATTGCCCTGGACAGGATCTCCTCCCCAACCGGCCAAATCTGCCAATAAGACCAGGTGTTCATTGTGTTGGGAAACTCCCTCAGAGGTTCGCCAGGTTTCCTTTCCGTCCACATAAAAAATGTATTCATCTTTGGTCCATTCCAGTCCGAAAGTATGGAATCCGTCCCCAATATCTTTCAACTGAATTACTTTGTTGACCTTTTGACGGTCAGCTCCGCTATTCCAACTCACGGCATGCTGGATCTTGTCCGGAGACTCCCGGTGGTATTGAAAAATACTGATACTGGCGCCATCTTTCGCCGGGTCCAGTGTTTTGCCATAGTCGGCCGAGTAAAGCCGGAAAACCACCTCCGGGCCTAATTGTTTGTTCATCGCCGCCCGGCATTCAAAATAACCGTAAGTGGTCTCAAAAGTATTTCTGGTATGGACTGATCCTGTATGGTATTTCCCATCACGGTCTTTGGTAAACTTGATGAGCAAACATCCCTTTCCATCCAGTGCAATGTTATTCTTTGAAACCGTCGCGTACTTACCGGCCGGCTTTCCCTCATTCCTGTATTTCCATTTGGAGGTGTTCAATGTGGTGCCATCGAAGTTATCCTCCCAGACAACCTGGTAGTTTTTCAGGATATGGGCCGGAGTGGAAGGATTTTCATCTGCCGGCGTTTTACTTTCCGGTCCACCGGGCGCTATTCCAATCCCTAAAAGAGGTGATAATAAAATAAAAAAACAAATTAATCGGTTCATTGCAGTTGATTTTTCAATATAAACCATTGTAATTAAGCTATTTAAGAATAAATATATCAGGGTGTAACCGTAATGGTCAACTCTTTTACGAGACTTTTCAAATGATCCAGGTCTCTATTGAACGCATAAAAAGTGACCCGATAGTCCCCGGGTGCCGGATAGGTATAGGTAAAGCTGCTGGTGGTGGTAAGCGTCGATATGGAAATCACCGATTCCCCATAGTCTGCCAGCGATACCTTATTTATATTTACAGGAACTGAAACCGCCCAGTCTTCATTAGCCGGCGATCCTGCTTCGCCGGGAACAAATGTCATGGAGGTGGGGTTAAGGTCATCGGGCGCAAAAGTCCATTGGCAGGTCTCGTCCTGGACATTGATTCCCTTAAAACCCGCATTGGCCAGATTGGACACCACCGTGTTCTTCGTTCCGTCTGCCAGTTGATTGATGACACTAAAAGCGCTGATTGTCCACTGCCGGGGCTTACGGTCATCGGACGCCGACACATAACGGAACGCAAAATACACGGGTTTGTCCTCCGCACTTCCTAAATCGGAGATATCAACAGCTCCTGATGAAGTGCTTGTCCCCGCCCCGGATGTGGCCGTAGAGGATAAAACAGCCCGGTCTGTTATATCGGTCCAGGTGGCCTTTGCCAGGTTGGCGGCGTCGTAGGTGCCATTGAAGTTGGTGGAGACCAGGAACGACAGGTTGTCATTTTGGGTACCAGCCCCCGCCAGTGAAGTAAATTGGACGGTCTGGATCACCCCCTGTTCGGAGGTGCGGTCTTTGTTGGCATAGATATGCCCCGGCTCCCCGCTCCAGAACGCGATATTTTGGGGATTACCGCTAAAGTGGAAGATGATTTCCTCTCCTGCCGCGTAGGTGTCGGAATCTGTCCGGACATCAAACTCCGGCATCTCTATACGATCTTCACAAGATGACCAGAATATTCCTGTGAATAAAAGCATTAAAATTATTGTTATTGATCTTTCCATTTGAATCATTTTTTAAAAAGATTAGTTCAAGTTACCATCCCGGGTTTTGCACCATTAAGCTGTTGGTTGCCATTTCGGAAGGCGGTACCGGATAGTATAAATGCTTGGTTGAAACATTAGCCGCCGGTAACAAGTAGTAGTTCATTACTGAGCTGTGCGCGGCCAGGCCTATCACCCCAAGTTCTTGTATGGTCGGGATCAGGATACCCCATCTTCTCAGGTCTTGCGACCGCAAACACTCGAACGCCAGTTCCCTGGCCCGTTCGTCCTTGATCTCCTCGAAAAATGCTTCCTTACCCAATCCGGGCTGAAGGTCAGCCTCTTCCGGGTTAATGGGTTCTACCGTTGCCGTCGCGGCAGCACCGGAACCATTGCCGTCAACGCTGGTAATGGTCACGGTCGGGGGAGTGGCATCGTAGAAAGCGCCCGGGTTGACCAGGGTAATAGCAGAGGCAATTCCCCCTGAATATAGACCTGTATAGGCCTCTGCCGCGCTTGCATCATTGTCGCCGTTTTTGGAGAAAGTAACAAGGGGGGCTATCTTATAGCCGGACCCATTTGTGGTCCTTTTAAGTGACGTAACCCGGTATCCTGTTCCCCAAGCCCTGCGCCGGACCTGGTTGATCGCATCGTAGGCGGCCTGCGTTGGGCCATTCACCTCGTTCTCCGCTTCCGCGAACATTAAAAGGACATCGGCATACCGTAAAAGCGGGAAATTGGTCCCGTTGCCGTTCTTAAACCGGGGCAGGTTGGTCTCCTCATCCCTTCTCCACTTGCCCGGCCAACGGGTATAGCGGTTGCTCGCGGCACTTTGGCCGTGGTATGCTTTGTACATGTTCTGATTCGCACTCGATCCTCCACTCCATTGATAGGGGGCAATATTTCTTGCCATGCGCAGGTCTTTGGCTATATAATCTTTTGCCGGGTCAAGCAACGAGTATTGATATTTATCCCACAATACTTTGGAGGCCCGCATAAAGTCATAACCGTAACCCGGGAAGTCAAGGCCATTTAAAGCCCTCAACCCGTTACGGACACCGACATACCCTCCTTCCCGGTAATTATCCTGGTAATTTCCGTAAAACTCCACCTCCCACATATTCTCCTGGATATAATACTCGTCGCGCGCTTGTTTCACAAAAAGATCGGCATAACTGGGGTTCAGCGAATTTTCGCCGGTCTCGATCACTTTTGTGCACCATGCCAGGGCTTCGGCATACTTCGATTCGTCGTTTACCGGAAAACCGGCCATGCTTAAACATACCCGCGCCAGTATCCCCTGCGCCGTATTTTTGGAAATGCGTCCGCTTGATTTCGGGCCAAGTTTAGAGGCTTGCGGCAATACCGCTTCGGCCTCCTCCATGTCGCTGATGATCCGGGCATATGCCTCCGCGACAGGCGTGGGGGCCATATGCACATCAGTGGCCGATGTGATGGAGGAAAGCGGCATGGGAACAGCACCCCACCGTTCCACAAGCATAAAGAAATAATAAGCCCTTAAAAAGAGCGCCTGGGCTTTGATATTTTCTTTGACGGATTCTGAAACCTCACTTGCATTGGGGTGATCCAGGGCTTCCAGCAGGATGTTGGCATTCCGGACACCCCGGTACAGGGCATTCCAAAGATTGGTAAAACACACGTCGTTCGAAGCATAACCAAAATTTGCCCGGACCTGGTACGCGAGCTGGGAGAACACGAAGATGGCTTCATCATTGGTATACGACATGTAAGAAAGTAATTGTTCCCCGTACAACGAAGGATCTCCTAAAAGATCGTATACGCCTGTCAGCCCTTTGTTTAACTCTTCCTCATTGTTGAAATAATTTTCCGTGCCGACAAAATCGGTGGGCACGGTATTGAGCTGTTCGCAGGACAGGATGATAAACGGTAACAGAAGGAATAACAGATATATTTTAGTTTTAGTTTTCATTTTTGATCCATATTAAAAAGTTAAATTACAACCGAAGGTCAATGAAAAAGATCGCGGGTAGGACGAAAAATCAAAGCTTTGCACAAGCCCTCCCGAGCGGGTCGATACCTCCGGGTCCGATCCCGTGTAATCGGTCCACACGGCCAGGTTCTGCGCTGAACAATGGATCCGCGCCTGTTCGATATGGATTTTTTTGCACAATACGGATGGCATTGAATATCCCAAAGAAACCGTTTTCAAGCGTAAAAATGAAGCATCTTCAACTACCCTCGACGACACCGCGATGGCTTTTGTACCCCCGGTCCGGGGATATTCATTGGTCGGGTTTTCCGGCGTCCACCGGTTAATATATGTGGCAAACTGGTTGAGCCAGCTTTTGGGACCGCCTTCAAAAAGGAGCCGGTTCGCATTCACGACATCGTTCCCATACGAGAAAGTAAGCAACACATTCAGGTCAAATCCCCTGTAGGTGAAATTATTGGAGAAACCACCGGTAAAAAGGGGGCTCGGATCGCCAATCACCATCCGGTCGGCATCGTTTACCGTCCCATCGCCATTGATATCCTGGTATTTGATATCTCCCGGCTGGATCGCTGTCCGGGTCGTGCCGTTGTCGGGGACATTCCCTTTTAACACATAAGTCCCGTTGGGCAGCAGGTCGAAATCCTCAACCTGGTAATTTCCCAGCCATTTGTAGCCGATAATCCGGGAAATAGGTCCGTCCACTTCTGCCAGGTAAGGATAGAGCGGACTGGTATCAAAATAAACCGAAGTGATCATTCCCTTTTGACCTGAGGTTAATGCCAATACTTTGTTCCGGTTGAACGAGATATTGAAATTGGAATCCCAACTAAACTTCTTTTTCTTCACATTGAGGGTGTTCAACGTGAATTCCCAACCGGTGTTTTGGACCTTGCCGATATTCTGCATGGCAGAGGTATACCCGATATGCCCTGGCGTGGTCGCCTGCAAAAGCAGATCGGAGGTTACTTTTCTGTAATAGTCAACAATCAGTTCAATCCGGTTTTTCCACAGTCCGATATCCACACCGATATTCGTGGTGGCGGTTGTTTCCCATCTGACGTCTTTGTTGGCCAGTGAAGACTGGACTGCGCCCTTCTCATACACATTCTCGAATGGATAATGGGTCGTGATATCATTTAAAGAGATCGCCGGCAGATACGCGAAATCGCCTATCCGGTTGTTTCCGGAAATGCCGTAACTGGCCCTGAGCTTGAGTTCAGACAGGAACCTCGCGGCAGGTTTCATAAAATCCTCCTTTGCGATATTCCAGGCAACCGCGCCCGAAGGGAAATAGCTCCAACGGTTTTCCGGGGCAAATTTGGATGATCCGTCAGCCCTGAGTACTCCCGTCAAAAAATATTTCGACCGGTAATTGTAATTTACCCGACCGAAAATAGAATTAAGGAAATTATTGCTGGAACGGGAACCGATATTATAAGGAGTACCTTCGTCCAGCCCGCTTACGCCCAATGCATCGTTGGGGACCTGGCTTGCCTCTGCTGAACTGGATTCTGTCATCGTTTTCTGTGCGGAAAAACCGGCCAGCAGATTCAGCGAATGGATGTTTTTAAATAATTTCCTGTAAGTCAGGGTGTTTTCGTTCAGTAAACTGGTGGAAGCGGAATTGGAAATTGTACCGTTCGGTCCCATCAAACTGCCTCGCATCCCCCTCGAAGTATTCACCCCGTAATATGACTTGCCCAACGTATGATTGTAATTAACGCCCCCACTGATGCGCAAAGTAAGATCCGGAATGATCGCATAATCGATGTAAGCATTTGCCGCCAGATTATGCCTGTTGGAACTGACGTCGGTATTTTGGGTGGAGACCAACGGGTTGAAAGCATAATCCAGTTGACCGTCGGGGTCAATCCCCTCGGTCAACTGCCTTTCCAGCGATGAATTTGCGGAAACGGCAGGACGGTACCCCCATACCCTATACAATAAATTGTAAGAAACCGAAGCGCCTTGCGGATACACGGATGGCGAACTCCCTTCGGTGGCGGTGTTGGCATAATTGACATTCAGGTTCAGACGGGTTTTCCTGTCAATGTTCTGGTTAAAGACAAACCGCCCCTGGTATCGTTTGAATCCTGTTTTAATAAGAGTTCCCTGCTGGTCGGCCAGCGAGCCGGAGATCATGTAATTGCCCGTATTGGTACCGCCGGAAACGGACAGGGAATAGTTCTGTATGGGCGCTCTCTGATACAACATCTCTTGCCAGTTGATATAGGGAGCTGTCTTATAGTAATCCAGTGTACGGCCCTTCGGATCATAATCAGGTTGTTCCGGATCGTCCGGGTCGTAGTCCGGGTCTATAAGCGTCGGGTCGCCCTTGGTATATAATCTCTTGGCATTATAGCCTACCAGTTCCACTTGCAGTTTTACGTATTCATATGGATCCATCATATCCATCCGTTTCAGCGTTTCCTGAAATCCGTAATAGCTGTCGAATTTAATTACTGGGGCTCCTGCCTGGCCTTGTGTCGTGGTGACCACAATTACTCCGTTGGCCCCTCTTGAACCGTATATGCCGGTCGAGGCGGCGTCCTTTAACACTGTGATGGATTTAATCGTGGCCGGATCGATGGTATTGGCCGAAGAACTTTCCATGGGGAATCCGTCAACAACCCATAAGGGAGAGTTGTCCTGGGTAATGGAATTCATACCACGTATCACGATCGCGTTTTCGGCTAAAGGGCCTCCTTCGGAGGAAGTAACCTGTAACCCTGCCACACGACCGGCAAGCGATTCCTCAAAGGATTTTACAGTAGCCTTCTTCATATCGGTCGTGTTCACCACACTTAAACTGGTTCCTCCAAGTTCCGATTTCAGCATGGTCTCATAGCCGACAGAAACCACCAACTCTTCCATCACGATGGCATCTTCTTCCATGATGACATTCATGGAGGTTTTCCCTGCAACCGATATTTCCTGTGTTTTCATTCCTACGAACGAAAATTGCAAAATAGCATTTGCGCCCACGTTGGATAATGAGTATGTTCCATCGATATCCGTTGCCGTACCATTGGTCGTGCCTTTCTCGATAATATTGGCGCCGATAATCGGCTCTCCTTGTACATCCGTGATTTTTCCGGTAATTGTCTTTCTTGTTTGTTGCTGGACAACATCTACTTCATTCACCGTACCCAACGCCTTTTTTACAATGTAAATGGAGCGGTCGGAAACAAAATAGGTATTATCTGTAGCACTGAGGACTTCGTTCAGGATTTGTTCGATTGTCCTGTTATCGGCACTTACCGTAACTTTCCGGTCCGCATCGAGGATATCGTCCTGATAGAAGAAAATAAATTCGCTGTTCTTCTCTATTTCGGACAAGACCTGTTTCACTGTCTGGTTTTTCAGATGAAGGGATATCCTTGCCGACTGGGAATAACTGTTATTGGAGACGCAGACGCCAATACCCAGCGTAAGGCATAAAAATAGTAACTTCATAATTCGGCATGTTCGTCTAATATTAGCTTTTTTTAAGCCAAGGTATTTGTTTTTTGTCATACATTTGTAATGATTTAAATTTGAAACTTTAGTTGGTTTTACATTTAAGTTCTGGCCGGATGATACTGAACCTATCGTCCGGTCGCTGTTTTTTGGGATTAGGTTTTCTCCATAAGCGTTTTCTTTGAAAATTTAGTTGTTGGGTCTGCCCCTAAAACGTGAGTTTTTCATTATTTTGTATAATTAATTCTCCAGCTTAATTTGATGCTGTTTTTTAGGTCGCCCCCGTTTCTTCTCCGCCTTCTTTTTTGACATATACGTGGGAGCACAGCCCTGCGGTACATCGAAGCCAAAGGCTTTGCAGATATCCAACTGGGAGCCCACGAAAGGGGTGATGAACCTGGCCTTGCCCTTGTGCTCGATACAGCGGATCGAGCGCATCTCGTCCAGCATCTCATGGGTGGAGCTGAAGGTATCTTTCAGGTTGGTTTTCTTCCAGATGTGCCTGAGGTATGAGCTAATGATCAAGGCTGCGAAGAGCACAAAGAGCCGACCGGTCTTACCTTCCTCCGACCAGCTGCGCTGCTTATCAAAGCCCATCTGTCCTTTCATCTGCTGGAAGTACTTCTCCTGTTCATCGCGCAGTCCGTATGCTTCAAGAGCCTCCATTGAGTCCATGTCAATCCCGAGAGTCATGATGGCGAAGAATCCGGAAGCCCGCCTGGCGGTGCTTACCTTTTTCTCGTTAATAGCGAAAGCGATAAGGGTTCGGTCAGAGGCGTTGTATTCGATATGGAACCAGTTGTAGTTTTTCTTGATTGTCACATCATCATCCAGAGGCTCCCCTGCATCCTTGATCACCTGAAGAGCCTGGCGCTGCGATTCTATCGCTATGTCGAGGGTTGTCAGTTCCTCTGCGCGCCTCACAGCATCGAAGTAAAGATTGAGTTTGAGGCGGTCAGCCTTGGTGGTAGCCTCACCTTTGCCGACAACCTCATACACCATGTCATATTGCTTATGGTAGATCCTGGTCCCCACATCGATCCTCATCCCTTCAGGCCTGCCGGCGAAGGCACCCAATTCAAGGATCTTTTCCATGACCAGACTCTGGCGTACCTTGACGCACATGATCATCGGCTGCTTGCGAAGTATGTACCGCTCCAGGTTGGCGAGCGACTCGTATCCCCTGTCTGAGACCAGAATCACCTTTGGGAACCCGGCGTGGTTCAGGTCGGTGAGTATCGTCTCCACGCTCCTGGAATCGGGGATGTTGCCGGGGAATGTCCTGTAATAGATTGGCATATGGCTGTCCAAGGAGTATACGACTACTTCGAGGGTCTGTTCCAGAGGCAACCTATCCTTGTTCCTGCCCCACTTGATATCAGCCAAGGAGTCTCCATAGGCGGAGCGGCTCGTGGAGTCCACGGCACAAAGCTCGTCCTTCTCCAGCCTGCCAGCCCTCAAGCGGAACAACTCCATCCGCTCTGATTCTGTGATGGATTGAGTCAGACGGGTGATCATGGTTGGTGTCAGTTCCGTCTGGGAAGGAGTTTTGGCTATCCGTTGCCAGCGTGCAAGCCGGTTGTAGGTGTAACCGGTCAGGTAGGGGAAGAAAGCCAGTGTAAGGATATCGTTCACCATCTCGGCGTTACCTTCGAAAACGGTCAACAGGTCTTGGCGGATGCCCGTCTTAAGGGCCACCTGCTCCAAAAGCCATACATCGCCGTAGAAGCGATTGACATCGTCCCCCTGGTACGCGGGTCGACCCTGACTGCGCTTGCCGGACAACTTGTCGGCCAGGCTCATATCCCAGCCTTCAGGGAATATCAGTTTTGAACGTTCCTCAAGACTTGCATAGATGTAACGCGGACCTGGAAAGAACTTCAGGTTCTGGTCAACGGTACCCCAATGAAGTATTGAATACTTCCTCTTTCCTTCAGGTGTCACAGTGTAAGGATGTGTGGATGCGTACATGTAGCCTCCGTTCTTATGGATTGAAATCCTGTTGATACTATCTTCTCTTGTTGGTCTTGCCATGGTGCTGCCATATTAATTATACAAATGTATAATTAATATTCCACGAAAACAAGACCTTTGAGATATTTATTTTGTTAATTAACTGGTTCTTGAAGTAAGATTGATTGATTAATTGTACAATTAATTGAAAAACTCACGCCTAAAACTCTGAAAAATCGATTTTAATAAAGAAGGACTTATCGGGGGGCGTTGTGTAAAACTCAGCATATCGCATTTATTGAATAACTTCCATCAGCATTTTGCCGGTATGTGATGGGTAATGCCTGGGACAGTTCCTCCAGCAATTTGTTCATGTCGTCTTTCAGGTCGAGTTTCCCGGAACATTTCAGTTCCGCGATGGCAATGTCGCATTCGATCCGGATGCCGTAATACCGTTCGAGGCGGGTGACAATATTTGCAAACTCTTCACTTTCGAACTGGTATAATCCCTGTGTCCATAAGATGTGGATGCCCGCATCCACATTCTCAACGGTATGGTATCCGTCGAGGGCGGAATACATCTGATCCGGCTTCAAGATGACATCCTTTTTACGCGCGTCGTAAGAAATGCTTACCGATCCGGATAACAGTACAACGCTATTTGTTTTGTCGGCTTCATATGCCGACACATTGAACTTCGTACCCAATACGTTGATATCCATCATTCTCGTTTTTACCACAAACGGACGTTCCTTATCTTCAAAAACCTCTATATAGATTTCCCCATCCACATATATCTCCCTTTTTCCTTTATTGAATTCGACAGGATATACAAGCCTGCTCCCGGCATTCACCCATGCTTTTGTCCCATCGGAAAAAGTGATCACGGAACGCTTTCCATAAGGCGTGATCAACTGGTTATAAGGCGATGTTTCTTCCTTTAGGATAAGGTTATCGTCGGCTTTTATCGCGTCGGCTTCATATTCAATGGAAGATTCCGTATTATTTAAAATGACGGTGTTGTTTTCCGACAGGATCAGTTTGGTGTCAGACGAATAGAGGTCATTGTCGGGAGGTAATGCCCGGGCAAAGGTTGAGATATCCTGTCCATGATTGTTTTTGTTGAACAGAAAGTGCAGGGAAAGGACGATGGCAACACTCGCGGCTACGGAGAATATACCCAAAACAATACGCTTTGAATTCCTTCTTTTCTCTTTATGACGGATATGGTTTTGTAATGAAATTATGCACTCGGATATTTCCGGACGGGACATGCTGAAATCATTGAACCTTATATTGTCCTTATACAGGGTAATTGCCTCTTCTATCTCCGATTTAAGATCTGGATATTTTTTTACGGTATCGTTCCAGAACAGCGTGTCTTCTTCTCCGTTCAAGAGCTGCCACCTGAGAAAATCCTTGTCTTTAAGGAAATCTGTCGCGCCATAGTTCTTATATTTATCCGCCTGCATTTATCCTGCCTGTTTTCATACGACTAAAATTATTTATATTCAATGTGTCGTATGGAACTCGCTTTTAATCATGTTCTTGTGTGAGAACAGTTATCATGCTCGTTTCTATATATACAAACAGGATCATTTTTTGTGCCCATTTTTTCAAAAAAAAATGGAAATTAGAAAAAAACCAGCGTAAATAAATGGATCAATATTCGTTGTTCATCATCCTTCAACCGTTTCAGGGAACGGGATATCAACTTTCGGGCGGCATGTTGCGTTATATCCATTATCTCAGCAATTTCCTCGTATTCCAATTCCTGGACAAAGCGGAGGTATATGGCTTCTTTTTGGCGGGCGGTCAACTTTGTAAGCAGGTCATCGACTTGTTGTTTAATAATCACACGGTCTTCTTCATCGATAATCCGGTCCAATACGGTTGTCGTAACAGAGAAACCCAGCACATCTTCGGTAAGACCGGTCGAGGTAGAAACAGCTTTGGAAGTATAAATATTGTAAAGCCTGTTTTTAAGGGATTTCAGCAAAAAATACTTTAAATGATCGGGCGAAGAAAAATTTTTCTCCCCGAAATATATTTTCAAGAATACATCCTGGATGGCATCCTTCACTACTTCTTTTTCACCTCCGAGGCTTATCCCGTAAGCGTACAAATCATTTATATAGAATTCATAAAAAAAGGAAAATGCATGTTTGTCCCCTTCTTTGAATTTTAAAAATAAACTGATATAATCGGGAGTAGAAACGTCCATAATGCAGTGCGATTTGCATACATATCGTATGCAAACTTACATAAAAAAGTTTGAATTTTATACGCCGCCTGATAAAAATCAAGACCACAACCGTTCTATAGATAATTAACGTGTTGAAAGGCGCAATTGTCTAATTTTTTAAATTTATCTTTTATGAGGACAGTCAGCGGTCTTGACGTTCACAAAGATAGCATATTTATGTGTATCTTGGACTAACTTGTCAAACTCATTCACAGGCAGTCAGTCTCATTTTGATGTATGACTGTTATCGTTGATTGTTTGACATTTATTTTCTATTAACCTGTTTTTAAATTATCTCTATTCCATTTTTTTCGCACAGTTCCAGTGCCATTTCGCGGAGGCGGAACTTTTGGATCTTGCCGCTGCCCGTCAACGGGAAGCCATCCACGAAAAAGACGTAGCGGGGAATCTTGTATTTGGCGATGTGCCCCTTGCAGTAATCCCGCACATCCTCCGTGGTGAGGGTGAAGCCCTCCTTCCGGATGATGAAGGCGCCCACATCCTCGCCATAGCGCTCCGAGGCCACCGCCACCACCTGCACATCCCTGATGCCCGGCATACGGTAGAGATAATCCTCCACCTCTTTCGGGGAGATGTTCTCCCCTCCCCTGATAATCATATCCTTGATGCGCCCCGTGATGCGGTAGTTGCCGTGCTCGTCCTTCACGCCCAGGTCGCCCGAGTGCATAAAGCCGTTGGCATCGACCACCTGCGCTGTGGCTTCCGGATTCTTGTAGTAGCCCTTCATCACGTTATATCCCCGGCAGCATATCTCTCCCGGCACGTTCACCGGACACTCCTCCCCTGTGTCGGGATTCAGCACCTTCACCTCGGTGAACTCATACTCACGCCCCACCGTGGTGCAGCGTACATCGAACGGATCATCCACCCGCGTCTGCGTCATCCCCGGCGACGTCTCCGTCATCCCATACACGCTGGTCAGCTCCATAAACATCTTCTCGTTCACCTGCCGCATCAGCTCCTCGGGACAGAGTGCGCCCGCCATGATGCCGGTACGCAATGAATGCATATCGAACATACTGAACATCGGATGATTCAGCTGGGCGATGAACATGGTGGGCACCCCATGCAGCACGGTGCACCGCTCCTTGTGTACCGATGCCAACGTCACCAGCGGGTCGAACCGCTCCACCATCACCTGCGTGCTGCCGTGAGTGAGGCAACACATGGTGGCGAGCACCACGCCAAAGCAGTGAAACAAGGGTACGCAGATGCAGCATTTATCGTCCGGGGTGAACCGCATATGGACGCCTGTCAGGTATCCGTTATTGGCGATGTTGTGATGGGTGAGCATCACCCCTTTGGGAAATCCGGTCGTGCCGGAAGTGTATTGCATGTTCACCACATCGTGGGAGGCAGAGAGGGCGCGCAACCGCCGGAATTCGTTGTCATGCACATTCTTCCCCAGTAGCAGGATCTCCGCGGTGTTGTACATCCCCCTGTATTTCTCCTGACCGATATAGACCACGTTCTTCAACTCGGGAAAACGGCCCGATTTCAGTTTGCCGCGCTGTGTCGTCTTCAGCTCCGGCACCAGCTCATAGATGATATCGGTGTAGTTGCTTCCCGGCACCCCGTCCGTCATGCAGAGCGTATGCATATCAGAGTTGTTCATCAGGTAGCGAAGCTCTTCAGTGCGGTAACTCGTGTTGACTGTCACCGCCACGGCTCCGATCTTGGCAGTAGCGTAGAGAAAAGTGAGCCAGTCCGGCACGTTCTGAGCCCAGATACCCACGTTGGTCCCTCGTGTCACACCTATTGCGATCAGTCCCCTGGCCATATGATCCACCCGTTCGTTGAATTGCTTCCAGGTAAAACGAAGATCACGGTCGGAGTAGACGATGTATTCCTTGTGGGGCGTTGTCACAGCCCAATACTCGAGCCAGTCGCCCAGGGTGCGGTCCGACAATGCGATTTCAGTCTGTTTGTGCATGCTGCAGAAGTTTTAGGCAGGGGTGTAGATCACGCCCAGAATTTTCGCCTCAGTGGCATCGGTGGCCGTCACCAGGTGATCCACAATGGAGTCGTAATAGATGCTGTCGCCTTGTTGCAGGGTATACTCCTCCCTTCCGTAGTGAACCGTGATGGATCCCTCCAGCACGTAGAGAAACTCCTCCCCCTCGTGTGAAGAAAAGCTCTCCTTACCGGTACCTGATTTTATCTGCACCAGGAATGGCTCCATATTTCTACCCGCCTTTCTTCCTGCCAGTGAAACGAAGTCCATGTGCGCATTTTGGCTGGTCTGGTGGCTGGTGAAGGTTGCCTTCTCATTTTCAAAGGAGCGCCGATGGATAACCGGCCCCATCTCTTCGCTGTCGTCCAGAAAGGTACCCAACCGTACGCCCAGTGCCCGCGCTATCTTTATCAGAGAGGCAAGTGAGGGGATGACATCACTGTGGCAAATGCGGTTCACCTGCTCTATGGTCAATCCTGCTCCCGTTGCCAGTTCCACTTCCGACAGTTTCCTATCGGCACACAAAATCCTTATTTTTTCCGTTACGGCACTCATATGGTTCAATTTTAGAAGATGCAAAATTAACAGAAATAAAGCAATATAGCAATATAAATCACGATATGTTCATTATTGACTCTATTTTATATTAATTCTATATTATACGGGGTTATTTTCAAACATCCTTAATAAAGAAAGAATAAAGTTGGATTCCATTAATTATTTCTCTATTTTCGTGCCATATGATCCAAAATGAAACAGCTGAACCGAAAAGACCATGAGAGAGATTGATAACATCACTTTACAGTTTCTAAAATTAGAGGATTATGGTGATTTGAAACAGGCAATGATCGAAGCCTATCCCAACATACCGGAGCCTTTCTGGAAGGAGAAACAGTTAAAAGTATTGGTGGAGAACTTCCCGGAAGGACAGATAGTCATCATGATTGACAACGAATTTGCAGGCTGTGCACTTTCAATAAGGGTTGATTCCAACCGCTTTGACAACAAGCACACTTACAAAGAGGTGACCGGTAATTATACCTTCAACACCCACACACCTGAAGGGGATATCCTTTACGGGATCGATATCTTCATCCGTCCGAAATTTCGTGGCCTGAGACTAGGACGGCGATTGTATGATTACCGCAAAGAGCTTTGTGAACGGCTGAACCTTAAAGGAATCCTGTTTGGCGGAAGGATACCCAACTACCATAAGTATTCTGCAGAGATCACTCCAAAGGAGTATATCGACAGGGTCAGGAGAAAGGAGATACATGACCCGGTACTTGATTTCCAGATGTCGAATGATTTTCATCCCACCAGGATCCTGCGGGGCTACCTGGAGGGGGACAAGGAGTCGAAGGAGTATGCTGTGCTCTTGGAATGAGACAACATTTACTACGAAAAACCATCCAGGAAAGCGGCTGTCAAAAAGAAGGTGATCCGGCTGGGTCTTATTCAATGGCAAATGCGGCTCTACAAGAATCTCGACGAGGTGATGCAGCAGGCGGAGTACTTCATCGATGCTGTGTCAGGCTATAGGGCTGACTTTGCCCTTTTCCCCGAGTTTTTCAACGCCCCGCTGATGGCCGAGAACAATCATCTTTCAGAAGCCGAAGCCATCCGTGAACTGGCAGAACACACTGCGCAGATCGTCGCAAGATTCTCTGAGCTGGCTATCGCCTACAACATCAACATCATCACGGGCAGCATGCCCGAGATCGTGGAGAATCACCTCTACAACGCCGGCTATCTCTGCAAGAGAGACGGGGGGGTCGAACGTTACGAAAAGCTTCATGTGACACCCGATGAAGCGAAAGTATGGTGTATGCAGGGAGGAGACACACTAAAAACATTCGATACCGATTGCGGGAATATAGGAGTCCTGATCTGTTATGACGTGGAGTTCCCAGAATTAAGCCGTCTGCTGGCCAATGATGGAATGGACATTCTATTCGTACCCTTCCTGACCGATACGCAAAATGGATATTCAAGGGTGCGCAACTGCGCTCAGGCCAGGGCAATCGAGAATGAGTGTTTTGTGACTATCGCGGGCAGCGTTGGGAACCTGCCCAAGGTACACAACATGGACATCCAGTATGCACAGTCGATGGTGTTCACCCCCTGTGACTTCGCTTTCCCGACGAATGGGATCAAGGCTGAGGCAACCCCCAATGCTGAGATGATCCTGCTGGCTGATGTGGATATTGACATGTTGAGGGAATTGAATCAATTTGGCAGTGTGCGGAATTTGAGGGATCGCAGAGATGATCTCTACTGCGTACGCAGAAACAAACAAAGTGTGATAAATAACTGGCTTAACCAAACATTGAATCGAGCAACATACCGGGAGTCGAAATGCAGTAAACCGCATTTTTTACAAATCACAACATTAAATTTCTGAATGAGAAAAAATCCGAATCATGCTTTTTTAAGTGTTTCTTAATTTTTTAATTGCTATCTTTGCCGAAAATTGAGAAAGATGAACCGTATCGGTGAAAGAATCAAACGAAAAAGAGTGCTCCACAAGCTTACTCTCAGCGAACTGGCCGAAAAAGTGGGCATCAGCTCCAGCGCCCTCTCACAAATTGAAAAATCGAAGTCCTTCCCTTCCATCATCACGCTGAAAAGCATTGCAAAGCAGCTCCACACCACCGTCGGCGAACTGATCGGCGAGAACGAAGCGATCGCAAGTCAACCGGTGGTGAAGAGGAGCGAGATGAAACATGCTGAGCGGAACAGCTCCGGGACAAACGTCTACCTGTTGTCGCACAATGAGATCGACAAGCAGATGGACACCTATCTGCTCCGGTTTGCCAAAGGATCGGGTATTGAACAGCTGTTCGCCGAAACCCACGGACAGGTCTTCTGCCATATCCTCACCGGCGAAGTGAGGTTTATCCTTGAAGAAAAGCCGCACCTGCTGAAACAGGGAGACAGCATCTATTTCAATGCCAGGGCTTCAAAAGATATCATCAACAACCACGACGGGATCAGCGAGATGCTCTGGATCCAGTCTCCCGCAAATTTTTAAATAGAAAGAAAATCAAGTAATACTTAATTTATAAAGTAAAAAATGTCTATCTTTGTATCTGAATAAATAATAGGTTATCAACCCTTCAATTCACAAAGCATGATCAATCTTTTTCATGAGCTGCAGATCAGGAAGATCACGCTGCCCAAAGATGCGGCTGAAATACTCAGAGGCTGCAACTCGTTTCAGGTTTTTAACAATACGACAGAGCTGGCGGATGCCGCCGTCGGCGGCAAGGAGAGCCAAAGCTTTGAAGTGCGTTACAGCCTCCCGGAGCAGGGCAAGGTGACCGAGGCGATCATCCACAGGGTTTCGAACGGTATCTCGGCCAACTATACCGAAGCCTATATGCGACGGAGGGACCCCGACACCATGCTGATCGGTGACCTTCTGCCCAGTGACAAGGAGCGTTTCAGCGACAGGATGGGATATGAGTTCGAAAGTCTGAGAAAGGAAACGATAGAGTGGCTGCAATCACAGGATCTGGCGCTCTTCTTCTACTTCGCCGGTCGCGACGGCATTGGCTCCGGTGGAATCGCCATCGTGCCGGCAAATGCCGGTTTCTTTGCCCTTGGACTGGCTATGTTGCAACAGCTCATCCCCCTTGAGGAACTACCAGATGGGTTTGCCATCGAGTCGGCCATCTATGTGGCACCCACTTTCCGGCATACCCATTTCCAGGGGAAGCAGATCGTAGTGCACAAGCGCTCCGAGGAGCTGCACGAGATTTTCTCCTACAACCTCTACCCCGGTCCCAGCGCTAAGAAGGGGCTCTACGGAGCACTCCTGACCAAGGGTGAACGAGAGGGGTGGATCACCGCCCACTGCTCCACGGTGCAGGTGGTGAGCCCCTACGACAACATCACCACCTTCATGCACGAGGGGGCCAGCGGCGGCGGCAAGAGTGAGATGCTGCAGAATATTGTAAGGGAAGAGAACGGACAGGTGCTGATTGGCACCAACAGCCTTACCGGCGAAAGGCGACTGATCAATTTCCCGTTGTTCTGTTCCTTTAATCCGGTGACCGACGATATGGCACTGTGCCACCCTTCCCTTCAAAAGAACAATGGCAAGCTGACCGTCTCAGATGCGGAGAACGGATGGTTCATCCGGGTGGACGGCATCAGGGACTATGGCGACGAGCCTTTCCTGGAAAAACTGACCATCAAGCCAAAAGAGCCATTGCTTTTCCTGAATGTGCAATCGATTCCTGGCGGTACTGCCCTGATCTGGGATCACACTGAGGACAGCCCCGGCACACCTTGCCCCAATCCGCGGGTGATTGTGCCACGTGACATTGTTTCCAACCCCGGCTGGCACCTGATGCCTGGCAATGGTTTGTCCGC